>PJUF01000302.1_pt1 | contig 40180 bp, 29 predicted proteins | sample 1512191 | NCBI WGS metagenome assembly PJUF01 (sample SAMN08177673, study PRJNA422409) | Feces metagenome, whole genome shotgun sequencing project. | isolation source: Chicken feces (3) enriched on wood chips | host: Gallus gallus | place: USA: Madison | collected 2015-01-15 | reverse complement strand
GGCCCCGTAGTTCAACGGATACCTGCCTGCCGGCAGGCAGGGAATAGATGTTGTGAAGAAGTATTTAGTTTATGCAATTAGAAGTAGGAAAGATGGTCGTATCTATGTAGGTATGACTGCAGATTTGGATAGGCGGTTGAAAGAACATGCTAATGGACATACCAAATCGACAAAAGCTTATATTCCTTGGGAATTGATTTTTATTAGAGAGGCTTCAGGCCGACTAGAAGCGAGAAGGTTAGAGAAATATTATAAGTCAGGTGTTGGCAAGGAATATTTAAAAGCGTTAAATTTGACAAATGGCCCCGTAGTTCAACGGATAGAATAGATGTTTCCTAAACATTTGATAGCAGTTCGATTCTGCTCGGGGCTACAACCATAAGCGATAATTGTTTTTTCAAATAGTTGTCGCTTTGTTTTTTTATATTATTGTTGGTTTTGCACTCGGTTTTCATCACGCTTGCTATTAGGGGCTGATAAGCGGTAGAGAATGTCTTGAGTTTATAAACTCGTCGACCGAGGAGCTCGTGATCTCTGTATTAGATAAATCCATAATCCTAGTAGAAACGGAAAAATGGGAAACACTTAAAGATAAACAGAAAGAATTCTTAGGTGTATGATCTGCTCTGTAGGGATAATGCAAGTAACCGACTGGAATATTGATCCAATATTAACATTTCGATAACGGTTTCGTATTTTTATTATGGATTTCTCTTTGAATACCCGTTTTTAGGTGTTAATATTGTAATATTATTAAAAAATAATTTTTTCACTATTTTCTTATTATGAGTTTAGACTTAGAAGCTCTTTTCTATGAAGAGGGAAATATCCCAGCGGAGTTTGCTTTAAAGGAGCAAATCGATCAGCGGGAATTCTTGTCAAACGGCGAGATGTTGACCTGGGAAGGTCAGATCAGTGAAGTTTTTTCACCGATTTGTATTAAGACAAAAAATGGACTTCAACGAAAGCGTATAGGTAGCTATCCTGTATGTACAGAGCAAGAATCCATGCAGGCATTGGATGCTGCAGTAAAGGCATACGATAATGGACGTGGGGTTTGGCCTACAATGAGTGTTGCCGACCGTATTAAGTGTGTAGAGGATTTTACGCGTAAGATGATCGAAAAGAAGGATGTTGTGGTGAAGTTGATCATGTGGGAAATTGGTAAATCCTTTGCTGACTCGGTAAAAGAATTTGATCGTACAGTAGAGTATATTTATGCGACCATTGATGCATTGAAAGATGTGGATAGGGATTCATCCCGCTTTCAAATAGAACAAGGTATCGTGGCTCAGATCAGAAGATCACCTTTAGGTGTTGTTCTTTGTATGGGACCGTTCAACTACCCATTAAATGAGACATTCACTACGCTAATACCTGCGTTGATCATGGGCAATACCTTGTTATTCAAACCACCTAAGCACGGTACGTTGTTGCATTATCCATTATTGGATGCGTTTAGGACGAGTTTTCCGAAAGGCGTTGTAAATACCATTTATGGACGTGGAAATAAAATCGTTCCATCGCTGATGCAGTCTGGTAAAATTAATGTACTGACGTTAATCGGATCTAGCCGTGTTGCGGATGAATTGAAAAAGCTGCACCCTAAAGTGAATAGGTTACGCGCTATCTTAGGGCTAGATGCTAAAAATGCAGCGATCATTAACAAAGATGCTGATCTGGATCTGGCTGTTTCTGAAACAGTATTAGGTTCATTATCCTTTAATGGACAGCGTTGTACCGCCTTGAAAATAGTCTATGTACACCGTAGCATTGCACAGGAGTTTTTGAAAAGATTGTCGGCGGAGGTCGGTAAATTGAAATATGGTATGCCTTGGGAGAAAGGAGTGACCTTGACACCATTGCCTGAAGTTAATAAGCCAACTTATTTGACTGAATGTATTGAAGATGCTAAGAAGCACGGTGCGAAAGTTATCAATGAGAATGGCGGACAAGTCTTGGAATCATTCTTCTATCCAGCTATCGTTTACCCAGTTAATTCGCAGATGAAGCTTTATAGAGAAGAGCAATTTGGACCTGTTATTCCGGTAGTACCATTTGATGACTTGGAGGAACCTATAGAGTACCTTATCGGATCTTCTCATGGACAACAGGTTAGTATATTCAGTAATAATGCTTCTGTACTTTCATCATTAATTGATCCTTTGGTGAACCAAGTGAGTAGGGTGAACATCAACTGTCAATGTCAGCGGGGACCGGATACCTTCCCTTTTACCGGTAGAAAGGACAGTGCAGAAGGTACTTTATCAGTCGTGGACGCGTTGCGTTCATTTTCTATACGTTCATTGGTCGCTGCTAAATTTACAGAGGATAACAAGGAGCTTCTAAACGAGATTGTTCAAGCGGATGCTTCCAACTTCTTGAGTACAAAGTTTATTTTCTAGGAACGTTAATATACTCGTAAGGGCTGCTTTTTGTATCATAAATACAGAAAGCAGCCTTTTTGCTTTATCTAGTTTTACGTTCGGAAGTTTGACGGATGGAGCCTTTTATTGTAATTCAAGGGCTACAAGCATACTCCTGAATTTAATGTCTGGCCTTAAAGATTTTCAGCGTGCTACTCATGACAAACATCAGTAAACCAAAGAAGGAAAATACGGCAAATGAAAAGCGGAGGCTAAGTACTTCGGCGATATAACCAATCAAGGGAGGGCCCATCAAAAATCCCAGATAACTTACAGTGGACACCATAGCAATGGCCATGCCGGATGGGATAGTAGCGTGCTTGCCAGCAATGGAATAAACTGTTGGAATATTGCAAGCGACACCGATGCCAACCATCATAAAACCAAAGGTGCTTGTATAGATATTAGGAAAAACGACGGACAGCATCATTCCGGTAAACATTAATATACCGCTGACTTGTAGGGTTCGTTGGCGTCCAATACGTTGTAAAACGAAATCACCGATAAAACGCCCTGTGGCCATCATAATCATGAATGAAGCGTAGCCCAAAGTCACCAATTGTTGAGGAGATTTCACAATATCATTGAAATAAACACCACTCCAATCAAACATGGCTCCTTCGATAGCCATACTACAGAAACCTACAATACCTAAAGAAATCAGAATTTGATCAGGTTTAAAGGAAAACGAACTTTTTGTAATTGACTTTTCGGATGGCGGGGCCAAGTAAGATCGATTCAAAAAAATGTTGATATTTAGAATAGTAAAAATCAATACAAAGTGTTGTACAGTGCTTAGATGAAGATTGGTCGTCAAAAGACCGATCAGGGCTCCAGTAAACCCTGCTAGACTCCACGAACCATGGAAAGAAGCCATAATGGGTTTTTTATAAATATTTTCTCCTAAAACTCCTTGTGTATTGACAGATATATTACACATGTTCCCGATGATACCAAACAAGAATAACAAAATCCCCAATTGGATGCCGTTTGTTGCAAAAGCAATGGCTAATAAATTGATACTATAAAGTGATGCAACGATAGGTAGCAGGCTGTGGCTTCCGAATTTAGAAACCAATTTGCCTGATAGGGGCATAGTAAGCAACTGCCCTATTGGGAGCATTAGTAATACTGTTCCCAACTGCGCTTCGGATAAACCTAATTGATTTTTTATCAGTGGAATACGACTTGCCCAGGAAGCGAATGCTAAGCCTTGTCCAAAATAGAATAATGTAATCGCCGCCCGAACACGTCTTTTGTGTGTCTCTAACGCTGCGGGAGTTTCGTAGCGGAGTATTGCCATATATATCAAAAAATCTGTACAAAGGTACGTAACAGGTACAATTAGAATGTTAAATAGAAGTAATTATTGAAAAACAACTTTAAATTTTTCTTTATTCTAATAAATTTTATGCTGATATTTGGCACACCAGACTCCGTAGCTCAGTTGGTAGAGCAACTGACTCTTAATCAGTGGGTCGAGAGTTCGAGCCTCTCCGGGGTCACCACATTAAAAAGTCGTTTTTTCGTATAGAAAAACGGCTTTTTTGCGTTTCTAAGGGCAGATTAGAGACATCTGCTCAAGCCGTATCGGATACCCCGAAACGGTGGGATTTACATAGTTTTTTGTTGAACTTCACGCAACCATAATGCCCGGACCTGAAAGTATGATTGCCTGTTTTAGAATTGATTTTACCATTTGTCCTTAAAAAGCTAATGCAGTTAATCAAACTAACATCTAAAACCATCGATGGGCAGCAACCGCCCCTATTTTCATAAACGCTATTAGGTAAGTCTTCTTATTTCCTGGAATGATTTTTAACTTTGTAAGAAAACCAATACAATATCATGAGATTACATAATATAGAGGATCAAAAACCATTAACCCCGTCAGTGCTAACATCATGCAAAGCCTAAAAAGTGGAATAATGGCAACAACATTAAAAAACGGAAACGAGATGCAGGTTGTTTCGTTTGCTTCTTCAAAAGAATGGGGAAAGTGGATTGCAGAGAATCACGCTAAATCAAACGGAGTTTGGCTGCGGTTCTTTAAAAAAGATTCAGGCGAAAAAACCGTTACATACCCTGAAGCTCTCGAAGAAGCGTTGTGTTATGGTTGGATTGACGGGCAAGCGAACAAGTATGATGCTAAATCTTACATTCAAAAATTTACACCACGAAGACCCAAAAGTATTTGGTCTAAAAGAAATACCGAAAAAGCTGAACACTTAATTCAGGAAGGCAAAATGAAAAAAGCGGGGATGGAACAAGTGGAATTGGCTAAAGCTGACGGTCGCTGGCAACAGGCGTATGATTCGCCTAAAAACATGAAAGTGCCAGATGATTTTTTACAACAGCTTTCAAAGAATAAAAAAGCAAAAGCTTTTTTTGATGGACTAAACAAGGCAAATCTATATGCCATCGCATGGCGGTTGCAAACAGCGAAGAAGCCCGAAACAAGAGAGAAGAGGTTAAAGGAGATGCTGGAAATGATGAGTGAAGGAAAAAAATTTCATTAATAACCGACAAGCAAATAACAACGACTATATCAATACATCAAGCAAATGTTGGGCTAATACACATGTATGGGGTAAAATCCTGCCAAAATTCGATGAAGTACGAAAAACTTTTTGGCAGGATTTTACCCCTTTTTTAAACGATTTGGACACTTTGAACGCTATAAAAACACCTTTATTTGTAGCTTTAAAGCAGTTTTTCTGATTTTTTCGGTCTTTTTTAGGGCTAGGTCAAATTCTTTGTAAAAGTAAATTACACGATTGTTATTCCGCAAAACAGTCTTGCAAAAAGTAAAAACACCGATGTAAAACGTGATGACACGGGTGTCTTTATGTACATTAGGTGTGTTGTATGAAAAAACAGGTCTGTAAAAGTAGATCGCACGATGGTTATGCTGCTGAGCAGTCCTGCGTCCGAAAAAAACATCCCGGCGAAATGCGATGACAAGGTTGCTTTTTGGCAACACAGGCGTATTGTCGGAAAAGACAGGGATGAGTGAGCGTATTTCAGGGCTGTTGTTGTGGTAGACAGACCTGTTGTCAGACGATACAAAGATGTAGACATAAATGACAAGACTGGTATGGTGTTACGCAGTCCATGCATTCTGTAATACAGGACTGTGAATGTTGATAGCACGGCCGATGCTTGGATTTACAGTCTATGGGAGGAAAATGGCAGGAAGGGAATTCGACAAAATTTGTAAAATGACCGGCAGCTTATCACAAGGTTATGAGCTTGTTAGAAATCATATTCTTATCAATACCTATTTTCATGACCTGACCCTCAAATTCATCTCTGTTCCCGGCGGCTTTATTCCTCATTTTGGTTCTGTAATTGTAAATAGTTGAAATCGAATAGCGTAGGAAATAAGCAATTTTTACACTATCGGTAATCCCTAAACGTATCAGCGCAAAAATACGAAGGTCTGGAGTTAGATTATTATTGGATTTAAACAGGATTCTTTCTTCTTCTACCAACAACTTATTTATTTCCTCTACAAAATTTGGAAATAAACGCAATATCGTCTCGTCAAAATTTTTATAGAATTTCTCAAGATTATCTTTTGGATCTAAAGAGGAGTCTATGAACTTTAATAGCGCCTGTTCTCCCTGCGTTTTTGATATCTTTTGAGCCTTAAGCCTGAATTGTTCTATTTTTGAAAGATAATCGGAAAAATGGCCGATATATAAGCCGATATATTCTTCTTTTAGGATATTTGAATCCGAAAGACTACGGTTGCTTTCCATTAATAGTTTGTTAGATCGTGATAACTCATCCTTTGTTATTGACAACCTTTTCTTTTGTTTATAAACATATATTAACGTAAAAAATATGAAAACGAACAATGCCACTATGGTCCCAAGGATAGTTATCAATAATATTTGGCGTTGTTCTTCCTTTTTCTGATATGCTTTATCAATAAAATCGAACATTTCGGAAGATTCAAGCGTACGGAGCCGGGCATTATAGAATATCGCATCCTCCATCGAGCATTTCATATAACTGTATGCCCGGTTTACATCTCCATATTCAAATAGTAAAACGGCCAATCTCCGGAGTGACATATATTCTTTTACGCCACTTTTGATGTCAGCTATTGCTGATCTCGCAAGATACGCGATAGCTTTTTTAGTGTCTCCTGTCTCTTCATATACTTTAGCTATAGAATACGCTAGTATGCCGGCCTCTCGCTCCTCAGGATCCACGGTGGCGTACGCATCACGCAGATCCTTTAAGGCTTGGTCATATTTTTTTTCTTGTTCTATAAGGCGTTCCGTATTAACGTATATATAGTCCATCGGTGATAACTTTTCACCCGAGACCAATCTGTTTCTCAACGAGTCTGTGGCCGTCTGGTATCTCCTCTTTTCATCATTATTTTCAGACTCTTTTATCAATAACTTATAAACGGACAGTTTCGTATACAGATAAAATGTCTTTAGATCATCAGAAATCCTCAACGTATCTACTTTATTCAGTATATCGGAAGATTCTTTGAGTAATCCCATCGTTTTTAATATGCGGATACGGAACAGTTCAGAATCAATGTATTCTTCATAATTGTTGGTCTGCATTGCATATTTTTCTAATTTTCGAGTGTATAGAAGTGCCGAGTCGGTCATAAATACAATGTAGTGAAGACAGATTTCTTTCGTAAAAGCGATCTTGTCTTTTACATCGGAAGAAGCGTGTAGTCTTTTCTTTAAACTATCGACACGTCCTTCCTTTCTCGCAGTATAGATATCTTTATCCTGGATAGCCTCGTCTAATACATGCAGTAATGAGTCGAGTTGATTATGATATGCATGTGTTGTACAGATTGAAGATATCAGGAATACAATCAATAATAACAAATTTTTCATACTTGGTATTATAGAAGTAGGTTATATACAAATAAAAGGTGTAGTTCTTTTTTTAAAATTGGATAAATACTCCTTTTCAAAAATACAAAAATAATACTATTTAACAACCACTGATATATGAAGATGTAGCCTTTTTAGTATCTGTTTTTATGGGAAATGAACCTAATAAATTTCGAAAGGATTAAAATTAATGAATTGATCTACTACATTCTGTTCATATTGATATCTAGTTAAATATTTGAATATCAGTATTTTGGTTCTTATTGTCGCTATATTCCTACTACATTGAAGTAGGTTGTATAAAAGAATGCTTCTAAATCTGATAACTTTGATTATTCAAAACTAAATTATAAATCTTTGCATCTGTCTCTGTGGGTTTTTACTGAAACGTTGTAAATAGGAATAGTAAAGAAGCTAAACATGTATGCTAGTTAACTCGAGCAATGATAAACTTAAGCAACATCAGTGTAGCGTATATAATCAATTATAAATATATGAGAAAGTTAGCCAATAATGTAATTATCTTAATATCGTTGGTAGCGATAATAACTTCGTGCACAAAAGTAGTCAAAGAAGAATTACTTATACCATATGAAGAAGGCATAGCCGTAGAAAAATTGTCTGCACCTAACGATGGACAAACAATCCTTTTGGAAAACTCCCAAACAGAAACGGTCCGTTTCGATTGGGAACAGGTTCAAGTAGAACATGAGGCCTCTCCGAGGTATGAAGTGATCTTTGGGAGGGAGAGTGGCGATTTCTCGCAGGTGGTATACCGATTGACGGCTGATAACAACGGAGCTGCCAATCATGCGTCAGTGAGTTACGCTCAATTAGATGAAATAGCCAGCCTGTTTGTATCTGATGACGACGAGATCACCACGTTTAAGTGGGCGGTAGTATCTACTGTCGGGGACAAAAAATCGCTGAGTCTGGAAGCGAGGGAGATACGTGTAGTGCGGTACAAGGAAATCATGCCTGTAGCCTCTCTCAAAGTTGTTGTTTTAGGATCGTCTACTGCTGAGGGAACTGGTGCAAGTAGCCCGTCCCAAACATCATGGGTCGCCAAGTATACCACCTATCTCAAAAGTATCAATGAAAACTATGAGCTTCTGAATTTAGGTAAAGGAGGTTATACTACTTATCATATCATGCCCAATGGCCACTCGGTTGTAGATCGGCCATCTCCTGATACCGAAAGGAATATCACCAGAGCCTTAAGCTATAACCCGGATGTCATCATAGTTAACATGCCCAGTAATGATGTGAATAACGGGTATTCTTACAGTGAAATCATGGCAAACTATGATGCGCTCAAATCGCTGGCCGAATCTGCGGGTGTTCAAATTTATTTTACTACTACGCAACCAAGAAATATGGATGAGGAACGGAGGCAGCAACAGATCGCAATTAAAGACGGTATCATAGCCAACTTTCCTGATCGTTACATAGACTTTTGGTCAGGGATTGCGGAAGTGGATGGAAGGATTAAGCCCCTGTACGACTATGACAATATTCATGTGAATGACGCCGGGCACGATATTCTATATCAGAAAGTAGTAGCTACTTCGAGTATATTGGGGCACGCGAAAGTGATCGGATCGGAGGTTTTTTCACCAACGGGTAAGATATTAATTGATTTTGGTGGAACAAATACTGTTACCCAATCCTCTAGCTGGAATAATGTGACAGGGCCGAGGCAGGTGGGCACAATGTACGCCGTGCACCTGAAAAATACCGAAGGTGAAAGGACCCCTTTTAGAATCTACGTTCACGATAGTTTTAATTTAGAGAACTACGAGGGTGTTCCTGCAGGGCAAACAGGAGGAACAGCAGGAGAATATCCTAATGCAGCTGCTGGAGACAGCTTTTATGGAAATACAGCAGTTTTTGAGTCCAGAAAAGAACCTACAGGGGGAGTTACTTTAGATCGTTTGGATGCAAAAAAGCTATACCGTTTTACCTTTTTTGCGGGACGAAGAAATGTTGGCGATATAAGGACAGCTAAGTACACGGTCATTGGGAAAACAACAAAAACGGTTGTTTTGGATGCTTCCAATAATACAGTTAATACCGTATCGGTAGAAGACATAGAGCCGGTAAATGGTCGGATTGTCATAGAGGTTACTTATAATGACGACAATACCAGTACCAGTGGATTCTACTATTTGGGTGTCTTGGACATTGATTATAAACCTAATCCTGCATTATAATGTGCAGTGAATTATAGAGTGTTTTCAGCAAAAACAATTCATTTATCATTTTTTATAACGAAAATCTGTGAAACGAAGAACCTTTATTCAAAATTCTGCTTTACTTGGAGCGGGTATGTTAGCCCACAATTTTTCTTGTGCTAGCACAAGTCAGACATTTCCTATCGTAAGAGTTCGGGAACAAGATCGACATTTCAAGAGCAAGGTCATTGAAGGAGTCATCAAAGAGTTTCAGTCTAACGTAGCAGACAAAGAACTGGGCTGGCTGTTCAACAATTGTCTGCCCAATACTTTGGACACGACCATATATGATGAGTCGACTCCGGATAAAAAGCTGACTTATGTCATTACCGGAGATATAGATGCGATGTGGCTGCGGGACAGCAGTGCTCAGGTATGGCCCTATCTGCCTTTTATGCAAAAAGACAAAAATCTTCAGAACTTGATCCTCGGATTGATTAACAAACAGTCCAAGTGTATCAATATCGATCCGTATGCCAATGCCTTCTATAACGATCCAACAAAAAAGGGGGAATGGTTTTCGGATCATACCGATATGAAGCCCGGCATCCATGAGCGTAAATGGGAAATCGACTCGCTTTGCTATCCGATACGTCTTGCCTATGCCTACTGGCGGGAAACAAACGATACAACCCCTTTTGACAACGACTGGGTACAAGCACAAGAAAATATCTATAAGACATTTGTGGAGCAACAACGTAAGGAAAACTTAGGTCCTTATCGATTCGAACGTACCACAGCACGCGGATCAGACACCTTACAGGTCGATGGATATGGTTATCCGGTCAATCCTGTAGGTTTGATCTGTTCTAGCTTTCGCCCCTCTGACGATTGTAGTATATTCCCATTCCTGATCCCAGCCAATCTATTTGCCGTGGTCAGCCTGCGACAATCTGCCGAGATTTTGCGTAAAGTCAGGAATAGCCATGATTTGGCTACTAAAATGGAGGCGTTGGCCAACGAGGTGGAAGAGGCCGTCAACAAATACGGTATCATTGACCACCCTATGCACGGTCGGGTCTATGCCTACGAAGTCGACGGGTTCGGTAGTTACCTAATGATGGATGACGCTAATGTACCCAGTCTGCTATCCTTGCCTTATCTTGGTGCGGTGGATGTCAATGATGAGGTCTACCAACGTACCCGACGCTTTGTGCTCTCGGAAAATAATCCGTTTTATTTCAAAGGGAAATCGGCTGCCGGTATTGGTGGGCCACACATCGGACGAGACATGATATGGCCCATGGCGCTTATTATCCAAGCGCTGACCTCAACAAATGATGAGGAAATACACCAATGTATCCGGACGTTGAAAAACACTCATGGAGACACCGGATTTATGCACGAATCCTTTCACAAGGATGACCCAAAAAATTTTACCCGGCATTGGTTTGCTTGGACAAACACATTATTCGGTGAACTATTATGGAAAGTGTATAAAGAAAAGCCGAAATTGTTAACATAGATAATCCTAAAAACCAAAGTAGAGTTATTATAAACCATATAAACTATTATTTTATGAGAAGAACATTTATAATAATCCCATTACTTATTTATCTTTTTGGCTCTAGCCTCGGTAGTTATGCTACAGATGTAAAGCCTATCGATGAAGATACGTATGGTTTGCTTCAAACTACGTACACCGGAATTGTAAAAGATAAGTCAGCAAATCCTATCGCAGGTGCCAATGTATCTGTGCGAAACAGCGTGGTCCGTACTCAGACAGACAGTAGGGGGCAATTTTCAATACGGGCTGCCGCGGGCGACGTCATTGAAATCTCTTATGTGGGTTATACCCAAGCGAATATAACCCTGACCCGGCAGACTTCTTTGGATGTTGTCCTGGAAGACGCCGTCAATACTGAACTGGACGAAGTCATTGTCATCGGTTACGGAACCACGACACGCCGACGTGTAGTGGGTGCCGTAGATAATGTCAATTCGGACATCATAGAAAACAGGCCGGTCACCAACTTGACACAGGCACTACAGGGGACTATGCCTAGTCTGAGTATTCAGCAACGAAGCATGAACCCTAATGCCAACGATATGAATTTCAATATCCGTGGTATAGGGACCATGAACAATAATTCTCCCCTGATCGTGATTGATGGATTGGTGTCTGATGGGGCGAGTTTGAATCGGCTGAATCCTAATGATATCGAAAGTGCATCTGTATTGAAAGATGCCGGTACAGCAGCCATATATGGCTCTCGAAGTGCCAACGGTGTGCTCTTAGTCACGACAAAAAAGGGAAAGAAAAATCAAAAACCTACACTTCGGCTTAATACGCAGACAGGTATTCAGACACCTAAAGTACTGTTTAGACCGGTGGAAGGGTATCAAAATGCTACGTTGAAAAATCTTTCGCTGACCAATGTGGGTGGTCTGCCGCAATTCACACCAGAGCAAATTCGGGATCTGTACGATCATCACGCTGTAGAAGAGTGGAACTATGATGTCATTCTCAAAGATGCTCTTCAACAAAATTACAACGTCACAATGAGCGGTGGTAGCGACAATACGACCTACCTGTTTTCCGGAGGATTTTACGATCAGGAGAGTAATTTTGTTGGAGATTTTGGGATACAACGCTATAACCTGAGAACCAATGTGACTTCGGATATCAACGATCGTATAAAGATTAGCGGTATTCTGAATTATGCCCGGAATAATAATAAAGCATCGACAGCCAGTAACGCGATTATCAATTCATCAAGGGTTCCCCCCTACTATTATTATCGGATGCAGGCTGATAATGGAAAGTATTTGGTCAATGACGCACTGACTGATCAGAATCCGCTAGCTGAACTTCGGGAAGGCGGGAGCATCGATTCAGACAATGATTATTTCAATGTCAATCTTGGATTGGATGTGAAGATCATTGATGGCTTGAAACTGAAAGGCGTATTTGGTGCAGATATGTTTTCTACTCATCGGTATACACGACGTTTGCAGGTACCTCTTTATGCAAGCCCCGATGCCGCAACACCTTTGGTATTTGTGAACGCAGAAAGGAATACAGAAGATTATAATGAAAAAACGTACTTACTGAACTATCAACTTTTATTGGATTATGATAAAACATTCGACAAACACCAGGTTAATGGTTTGTTTGGAGCAAGTAACGAGTCCTATACACGTCGTGCGAATGAAATTAAGTTACGCTTGACAGATCCGATTTTGGGAATCCCGGTTACAGAAACGGAAATATTGCCAGATAGTTATGTTTCTCCACAGCAGACTACAGAGACCAGTTTGAGCTCGCTGTTTGGTCGATTAGGATATTCTTATGATCAAAAATACTTTATAGAAGGTAGTTTTCGGTATGATGGATCGTCCAAATTTTTGAAAGAGAACAGATGGAGTTTTTTTCCTTCGGTATCATTGGGATGGCGTTTGTCTGACGAATTGTTCATGGCAGGATACAGAGATAAGGTGGGTGACGTGAAAATCCGGGGAACATATGGCCATCTGGGGAACCAGAATATAGATAATTATCAATACTTGACGATATATAATGCATATAATAATTCGTATGGGTTTAATAATACGAGCGTATCAGGTGCAGGATTTCGTTATGGGAATGAAACCATCTCGTGGGAAATGACAAAGTCTTTTAACATAGGTGCAGATCTTACTTTTTTCAACCACCGATTGAATGTCAATGTAGATTATTTCAATAACAAAACGGTTGATATCCTAACACCACCCATTATTCCAACTGTATTTGGAACAGAGTTGGGACAGTTGAATGTGGGAGAGATGGTCAATCGTGGATGGGAATTTTCTGCAAACTATCGTTTTGACACAGGCGATGTCAAACATCGTGTCGGTGGTAATATCGGCGATACATTCAATGAAGTAACCAAATACCCCAATAATGAGCTGATATCATCAGCAGATAATATTACTAAATTGATTCGTGTAGGGGTGCCTTACAGGGCTTATTACGGCTATAAGACCAACGGCTATTTTCAAAGTATACAAGAAATCGAGACGGCCGCACTGCCCGTGGGTATGACAGCCGATGATCTCCGGCCTGGCGATGTACGCTACGTGGACAGAAATCTGGACGGGGTCATTGATGCCCGGGACCGTTATGTGCTAGGGTCCGGCTTTCCACGGTTCACCTTTGGTTTTACCTACGATGTAGCTTACAAAGGATTTGATCTAAGTATGCTGCTACAAGGAGTGGCCAAACGTGATATGATGATCCGGGGCGAACTGGTCGAGCCTTTTCATTCCAATTATTCCTACGTGATGTACCAGCATCAACTGGATTATTGGACTCCAACAAATACAGATGCTATATGGCCACGTTTGACAGCTGCCGGAGCTACCTCCACGGCTAATAATTACGGTCGAGATTCGGACATTTATCAATTTGACGGAGTTTATGCAAGGCTCAAAAATATTCAATTGGGCTACACAGTACCACAAGCCTATAGTAAAAAAATCGGTGTAGCCAGTACGCGGATATTTGTCAACGGACAAAATCTACTGACTTTCAGTAAAAATTCTTGGATTGATCCAGAATCATCAGAATTTGACTCCAATATGGGAGGTAGTGCAAATAGTGCCCGTAATTATCCGACATTGAAGTATTATGGTTTTGGTTTAGATATTCAATTTTAATGTACAACAGATGAAAAGACTAACATATATAAAGCAAATATGCATAGCTGCGGTGTTGCTGGCTTTCAGTAGCTGTAATACATTGGATCCGGTGCCTACAAATGATTTCACGGATGCTAATTTCTGGACATCTCCGGATAATGCCGAAATGGTTGTCAATATGGCTTATAATCAGATGTATTCTGCTGATAAAATGTGGAATGACGAAGCTTTGAGTGACAACATATTTGAGGGGCGAACCAATACAGATCAACGTATCATTCGTAATGGTATTGCTGATCCGTCTCTTGGCCTTTTTGCCTCGGAATGGAAATGGGCATATGGTGGTATCAAGACCTGTCATATATTTTTACAGTTTATCGATATGGTGCCCAATATGACGGAAGAACTTAAAGAAAGACGTAAAGCTGAGATCCGGTTTATCAGGGCCCATATTTATTTCAGGTTGGTCAACTTCTATGGCGATGTACCTTTCTTTACGGAAGATATATCTTTGGACGAATCACATACCGTATCCCGTACGCCAAAGGCACAGATTTTATCGTTTATTCATCAGGAACTGGATGAGATTATCCCCAAAATTTCCAGCCGGGATCAGCTTGCTGCGGCAGATAATGGCAGAATCACCAAGGGTGCAGCGGTAGCTTTTCAGGCTCGTGCATATTTGTATGAGAGTAATTGGGAAAAAGTTGTTGAATATTGCGACAAGCTGATCAACCAGGGCGGAACATTTGGTAACTATAGCCTGTTTCCCAGTTACAGCGGCTTGTTTGAGGCTGCCAATGAGTACAACCAGGAGGTGATCCTGGATTATGCGTATGTCCCTTCGCTAAAAGAATGGGACAAGTATTATGGGGCGGCTCCCTTATCAGCAGGAGCAAATCTCAATGCTTACGCTCCTTTGCAGGAGCTCGTGGATAGCTATCTGACTACCAATGGCATCACCATTCAGGATGATCCTACCTATAATGATAATAATCCGTATGTCAATCGGGACCCCAGGCTGGCCGCGACGGTCGTATATCATGGTGGACAATGGAAGCATTTCGGCGGAACGGTTAAAACGATCTTTATCAGGCCAGGAACAGGTGGAACGGATGAGGAAAGGATGGATGTATATGTGAATTCCAGCTCTAATTCTACAGCTACGGGATATTATATGCGGAAATATTATGATGAAACAGCTATTAATACATATAAGTCTGGATTGAATATCATCATGTATCGCTACGCCGATGTATTATTGATGTATGCCGAAGCACTTAATGAGTTGAATGCTACGGGTATCGATGAACCCACCTGGAACAGTACCATACGTGCTATAAGAGAAAGAGCCGGATTTACCGATCCGGCGGCACTTGCCTATCCGACGTCTCCTACGCAACTTCAACTGCGCGAGATCATACGCAACGAAAGAAGAAGCGAACTGGCACTGGAAGGTTTACGCTATTATGATATCATCCGATGGAAAGCTGGAAAACAATATCTGGATGGCATTGTGCGTGGTGCTAAATTCGCTAACAATGGGACAAACTATATTCAATTGGACAGCAGAAAATTTGATGAGAATAGAGATTACCTCTGGTCTGTACCTAGGGCAGAGATGGATATTAATAACAATTTGAGGCCTAATAATCCGGGCTACGGAAACTAATGATAAACAAATAATCACGATTATGAAACCATCACGATTTTTCAGACCACATAGTGGGATGAATAAATCTGATAGCTTCATCACGTTTTAAAAACAAATTATAAGATGAAAAAGTTAGCAACATTATTTTATGCCTCGTTGGCATTATTGGTATACACGGTATCATGTCGGTCGGACGATATGAACTATAAAGAGGCGAACGTCACGGCAGTCAACACACTGTATGAGCCCATCGATAATCGATCTGTCCAGATTTTGGCTTCGACTACAGCTTCTGTTTATTTTGAGTGGGAGCCTGTACGGGTTGAAGATGGAGGAGCAGCTCTATATGAGGTTGTATTTGCTTTAAAAGGTGGCGACCTTACACGCCCGCTATATAGAATGGTATCGGACAACAGTGGATACTCCAATGGCGCTACCATTACCCACCGTATACTGAATCGCATCGCTAATATGGCAGGTATAGGACCCGCGGAAACGGGGGATTTAATATGGACCGTAGTGGCTTCAAGAGGAATTAATACGGCTATGTCTACGGCAATACGCAGCCTGACGATCACGACACTCGATGGTTTTGTGGACATCCCCGAAACACTGTTCCTTACTGGAGAAGGAAGTGAAGCCGGCAATACATTGACGAATGCTATGCCTTTCAAGCAAACAGCAGTTGGAGAGTATGAGATATTTTCCCGGTTAGAAACAGGGAAAACATATCAGTTTGTGGATAGAAATCAAGGTACCCCACGAGCTTTTTATGCTGACGGTAGTCTGAAACTGACAGAAGCGAATGCAGACGAGAGTACCACAGCAGCCAAAACCGCTGTATATCGAATTCAGGTAGACTTTAATACAGCTACTGTGGCAATGACCGAGATAAAAACACTTGGATTATGGTTTTGTCCGGAAAACAGAGTGTTATGGAATTTGAATTATGAAGGAAAAGGTATCTGGTCAGGCTCGGGTGCGGTCAATTTTAGGGACCAAGGTGGATGGTTTGATGAGCGTTACAAATTTCAATTGACGATCAACGATGGTCAGGACAGAACGGTACAATTAGGCACGCTGAATGGAACCGATTCGAGGCCAACGGCACAATCTCCGGCATCGTATTATTATGTCAAATGGATAGAGAATGTGACTCAATGGGATGATAAATGGAAATTTGCCGATGCTGTCGATGGAAGCTCACCTACAATCAAAGTGATTCTGCAAGGTGATAAGGAGTATACACACACGGTAACCGTAAATTAAAAAGGAATGGCTATGAAAGTATACATTTGGTTGTTTATTAGCGTCGGAGCTCTACTATCATCCTGCCAAAAGCTTGAAGATGAATATAGGCATGATACCGAGACCGTGGACAACTGGTCTGCGGTCGCCGACACGGCGTCAGACGCACTGATTGCCTCTTTTTGGAATGATGCAGGGTATTTTAACTATGAAAGTAATGGTGCAGACCTTACCTTTCACTATTGGCCAAATGCCCATGCTATGGATGTCTTGATCGATGCCTATCAACGTACGGGAAACGATAAATATCTGGCTTATTTTGATCCATGGTATGAAGGCGTGTTTGTCAAAAACGGAAATACCTATCTAAATGCATTCTATGATGACATGCAATGGAATGCCTTGACCATGCTCCGTATGTACGAAGTGACCAAGGAACAGAAATATCTGAATACTGTATTGTTCCTGTGGAATGATATTATTGGTGGTTGGGAAGAAAGTTTCGCCGATGGTGGAATCTCGTGGGTAAAAAATCAACGGTATAGTAAAAATGCGTGTTCCAATGGACCCGCCAGCCTGTTGGCTACTAGGTTATACCAATTGACACAAGAACAAGTATACCTGGATTGGGCGATTAAAATCTACGAATGGCAAAAAAACACATTGTATAACAGAAGCTCAGGTGCTGTCTACGATAATATTAATGGAAATACCGGACAGATCAATACAGTCGCACTCACCTATAATCAAGGAACATTCTTAGGTACTGCCGTTAATTTATATTTGATTACAGGAGAACGTTTGTATCTCAATGATGCACAAAAAATTGCGAATTTCACCGTTTCGAAATGTATCGATGCGGCGACCAACCTCTTGCGAAACGAGGGTATGGGAGACAACGCTTTATTTAAAGGAATTTTTGTGCGTTATTTTTTATATCTCTTGAATGTTAAGGATTTAGATGAGGCCTATCGGAATAAATTTGAAAACTTTCTGACTCACAATGCCACAGAATTATGGTTGAAAGGTCGCAATCAACAAGATAATCTTTTTGGGCCTGCGTGGGATCAAGTTGTCTTGGGCAATACACAGTTGACTGCACAGGCTAGTGCGTGTATGGCGATAGAAGCGAAAGCAAGGTATTCTAAAAATTAGACATTATGTGGAGATATTGCACAATAGTATTTTTATTACAAGTAGCTTTTTTTCAGGAATCTTGCTCTATTAGAAAAACAGCCTCTGTAGACTTTTTGAAAGCCGCAGATAACTCTTTGGAAATTATCTTGGAAAAATATGGGAGCAAAAACACTTTTTTACTCAAAGAAAACTTTCCGGCAGACGAGAATTATAAGGCAGATTATTTAGGCAACGAGGCCAGTGGCAAGCAAGAATTTGCTTACCTCTGGCCTTATTCGGGGGGCTTGTCGGCTGCGGTAGCGATCTACGAACACACCAAGGACAAAAAATATAAATCCATTATCGATCAACGGTTAATCCCCGGGTTAGAAGAATATTATGACGATGAAAGAAAGCCAGCAGGATACGCTTCTTATATATCATCTGCCCCTGCGTCTGACCGTTTTTACGACGATAATATATGGATCGGGATCGATTTCACTAATCTTTATCTTTTAACGGGTGAAACTGAATATTTAGATAAAGCAAAATTAGTTTGGGAGTTCGTTTACAGTGGTTACGATGATATCTTGGGAGGAGGTATTTATTGGTGTGAGCAAAAAAAGACTTCCAAAAATACCTGTTCCAATGCACCCGCAGCTGTTTTTTCGCTAAAGTTGTATGAAGCGACTAAGGAAAAGACGTACCTGGATATAGGAAAGTCGTTATACGAATGGACTAAAGCTAATCTTCAGGATACAGATGAGGTTTATTTGGATAATATTCGTCTGGACGGTAGCATAGATCGGGCTAAATATCCGTACAATTCAGGACAAATGATCGAAGCTGCCGCTTTATTATATAAAATCACCAAAGAGCAACATTACCTTGAAGATGCTCAAAAGGTCGCTAAGGCTTCCTTCCTTCATTTTTTTGAGACAGATGGGTCTCAAAGATTAAAAAACAGCAATCACTGGTTTATTGCAGTGATGATGCGCGGATTTACCCAATTATACAAATTGGATAAAAATCCGGTCTATCTGGAGGCTTTCCGTAGAAATCTCGATTTTGCGTGGAATGCTAACCGCGATGAGCATGGTCTGTTTTATAAGGATTGGAAAGGTGAGGATAAGAATGAAAAAAAATGGCTATTAGATCAATTTGCTGTTGTTGAAATGTTTGCAAATATTGAAATTTTAAAAGAAGAATAAGTAGGATAGGTTATAAAAAACGAATATTCTTGTAATATTATTACTAATTCGATATCACACGCGGACATCGACAAGAATAATCTACATCTCGACCAATTGCGATTCGAATGGAAAGAGATTATGGATCACTTGATGCCTTACCCCTGTATTGCGATGTAGGTTCCATTCAACGAAGCTTACGACCGCAAGATGATTAAGGTAGAAGAAAACAGGATGATAGAAATAAATAATAAAATAATTAGATACCTAACACCCACCTCATATTAAATGCATCGGTTATCTCAACTAGTTTTTGATCGCCTTTTTAAAATATATGCCCGGATACCGATAAACTTTCTTTTAATCTTATCGAGTAGCGAAGAGCTTTTCTTTTGATCTGATCCGATCAGGTAGGCGTAAGGTTTTAAATGGGGGACATGATCGAAAACAATGCGCATGACACCTAGCAACGGGATGGCAAGGACCATACCTGCTATTCCCCAAATCAATTCGCCAGCGACTAATCCGATGATAGTGAACATCGGATTTATTCTTACTTGGCTACCGACGACTAAGGGCTCGAGGAGATAGGTTTGTATAAACTGCACCAGCATATACACGGCAATTACGCCTAGAATAATTTGGCTATTCCCACCCTGCGCAGCAACTGCCAATACCGTGAATGACGTACCCAACAGATTTCCGATAAAAGGAACAATTTCCAATATCCCGCAAAGTACCGCAAAGAACAGTGCATTCTCTACACCTAATGCGGAAAACCCAATGCCATACATGATCCATAATATGACGATCATCTTGAATAGCCCTTCTAAATATTGCTGTGCAACTGCAGACGATTGATGTAGGATCAATGTCGCTTTCCCCTGATATTCAGTTTTGACGAGCATCAAAATAAAATTTTTAATGCGACTCCGATACAAAAGAAGTAGAAAAATGTATACAATGACCAGTATGGCATCGATCGCTATACGCAATGTTCCAGAAGCAAAACCCATCAACATTTCTCCGGCGCTGGTTGAGGAGTTTTCTTGGGATGAGGCTATTGTTTCTTGCTGTTTACGGTCGATACCTACGTTTTCATTTAGCCAGGCTCTGAATTTTTCAATAAGCTTCAATCCCTGTTGTTTGAGTTCGGCTAAATTTTCGGTAAAGCCACTGAGTTGCCAGCCTATTAGGACGATGATGAGCGAAAATGCGACAACTAATAGGAGGACAGAAAAAAGAGCTGCCACGCTCCGGTGCATCTTTAGACGCTCAAGTTTTGTACATACCTTGACAAGTAGCATGGCCAATACACCCGCTAAAGCTAAAGGAACGAGAAAGCTTTTGGCAAAATAGAGCATGACCACGCTTAGCGAAAAAAGAAGTAGAATTAAAATTGTAGATTGGAGCTTTTTCAGGTTTTGCATAGCAGCATAGTTTGAAGTTTGCATCTCTCCTTCTCTAACTTCCATGTTTTCGCATTCACAGCATTAGCATATCGCTTTTACTGTCTCCAGTGTTGTTCCATGTGAAGCCATTTAGAACGTCAAGACACTTATTACAACAAGCCTAGTACATAATGGTTTGTTTTTGACAGACCCTAATTTTCAAACCTACCAAAGAGTTTGCTTATGCGAAATAGGACAGCTTGTATATCGCGGCTTTGTAAGAATAACCCAGTTTGTAGTAAAGCTTGCTTACTCCCCATATTATGTTGCTTGATAATATTCAGCTGTTGTTCAAAATGACTGTTAATATATTCACGGATTTTATTACGCTCTGTCCGTAATAGATCGATATTTGGTCCCCGTTCGTTTTTGATCTCATCCACAACGTGTGAAAAGAAATTGTACATCATCACATTGAGTGTCTCTACTATTTTCAGAAAATTGCCGTGCAGCGGTTGGTGTAGATTCTCAAAATATTGTACACTTTCCTCACTTAGGAAAGTAGCAGATTGGATCAAATCCTGTAGCAAATCTGTGCTGTGGACCACTACTTCTGCCGATTTGTGATCATTTGTATGTAGTTCTCTAATGGCTCGAAGGCTCTTTCGCTTTAGCTTATTCGTATAATTGCGCAAATCCCGCAGTTCCTTGTTTGTCTTTTTTAGTAAGGAAGTATCGGGATTGCTTACTCCTTGGAGGATATTGCTATACTGTTGCGATAAATCGATTAAAAGTGAGATAACCATATTTTTACTACGAACGTAAACATCGAAATCAGAACTCTCCAGTAGGCTAAGTTTGCTTTTTTCGGTTTTAGCTATCCTTTCTTTTTTAGCAAAGGTGATGTGGGAGAAGATAACATATATGAGTACCAAGCCCAAGAGGATAAATGTTCCTGTTATACCTCCTTTATAAATAATCAATGCAAAAATTGCAGATACACTAAAGGCTATAAATGCTGTAATAAACCACCCTCCGATGACGCTCAATACGCCAGCAACACGATAAACAGCGGACTCACGGCCCCATGCTCTATCCGCTAAAGAGGTGCCCATGGCGACCATAAAAGTGACATAGGTCGTTGATAATGGTAGTTTTTTTGATGTTGCCCAAGCAATCAGTAAACTGGCGAGGACGAGGTTCGTTGAGGCGCGTACTAGGTCGAATGCGGGGGCATTACCGGCAACGTGCGTCGCCTGTCGTAATTTCTCTTTTTCAAAGCTAATGTTATACCTTCGACTAACATTTGCAGGTATAATCGTGGAAATTAAATTACCTAACAGAAAGGAGGATTTGACCACGCTACGTGATACGGCGTTTGGTCTGAATTTTTCATCTTCGTCTTCATTTTGGCTACCTAGATTAACCTCAGTCTCCGTGACTTTTTTGGCTTTGGAGCTGAGCCAAATCGTGGCAGCCATAGTTAATCCGGCAATAAACAACATATAATTGGGTACGATAATGTCGCTTTCTGCTAAAAAGGTCTGGTAAAGTTGGTCTGCCGCAACACCACTATTTACCCAATTTTGGTAAGCCATCAGACCCGAGATGGGTACACCGATAAAGTTGACCAGATCGTTTCCTGCAAAGGCCATTGCGAGAGAGAACGTACCGGCCAACACGACGATTTTTAGAGGATTGACTTTGTAGAAATATTGTAAAACATAACACAAAAGTGTTGATATCAGGAAAACGATGCCCAATACAACAAATGTATTGCTTAGTACCCATTCGATGAAATGCTCAGGAAATAATGTTGTGCCTGACATGCCCTTTATGAGCAAAAAATAGACGATGGTCGTTATACCTGCCCCGGAAAACAAAGCGCCTAATTTTGCAAGACGGTTTTCATATTGGAAGGTAAAGACCATTCGACAAAAGTATTGTACTAAGATTCCTGCAGTGAAGGCAATGAAAATAGAAAGAAAAATACCGGATATAATGGAAAAGGTGCTATCGATATTAATGTACTTCAAGGTCTCAGTGATGGATTCGTGTTTGTCTGCCGAAAATAATAAACCGACCATCAGTGCGGCACCAAGCAATTCGAAGACAATAGATACCGTTGTCGAAGTAGGTAGGCCGAGGGTATTGAAGATGTCTAACAATACGATGTCCGTGAGCATCACGGCAAAAAAAATCCATAGGACTTTATCAAAAGTGAAATATTCTGGATGAAAAATACCTTTGCGCGCAATTTCTATCATACCGCTTGAGAAAAAAGCCCCGACGATGATGCCCAGAGCGGCAAGAGTTATGATTGTTCTAAATGAAGCTACTTTGCTCCCAATTGCGGAATTCAGAAAATTCACCGCATCATTACTAACCCCAACGATCAAGTCACCGATTGCTAAGATCAATAACACAATGACTAAAAAGAGAAACCAATCCATAGTATCTGATTAAGTTACAAAGATGTGATATTACTATTAGTTTAATGTGTCCTATATGTTAAGTTAGTGTGAAGTTGAGATTAAGTTTATCAATCTGCTAAGACTTTCTCAAACGCTTTTCTGGAATTCCCCCGTAAAATTACCTCACCACAATAGACATACCCCAGTTTTTCAAAGACTTTCAGCATCCCAATATTGTCGTGATTTGTATCGGCTTTGATGCTTTTAATGTGTTGGTTTGAAGCAATTTTTTCAATAAAACTGAGCATGATTTTGGCGTAACCTTTTCCGAGGTGTTTTTCGGAAATAGCAACTCTGTGAAGGACCAGAAAATCTTCGGTAGTTATCCACTTGCCTTTGATGTTTCCATATGCCGGTTCATCATTGACCAATACCGCACAATAACCGACAATGGTATCATCGTCCACCAAAACATAGCCATTGCTTGCCACGATATCTTTTTCGATCACTAGAGGGTTAGGATAACCGTCTTGCCACTGATCGCTACCGTCTTCTTTTCTCCGTATGATGGCTTGTTGTAAGATGTCCCAAATGATATCTATGTCTTCTTGAGCTGCTTTTCTAAATATATATCCCATAATTCTAAATTTTTAGAAGTTTTCCTTTTACTTTATATTGATTTCAAGTAATCTGGTCATGTCAGACGAGTCTGTAATCCAGTACAAATCATACTAATTTACAGGTATTCATTTACATATGGAATAGCGCGTCAATGAACTCATGTTAGTCCACAAAATAGGGTATTTTTGAAATGTTCAAAAATTGTTCCACCCCCAGACTCGACCGTTCGTCATGTGGGGAGGAAATGTACATGCTTTTCAAGGAAGGTTTTCATCTATTGATCTAAGCGGATAGGAATTGTTTCAAGAAAGGAAAATTAAACCCTTAAAATATTAGGGCTTCGTTTAAATGTTTTTATACTTTTGCTAAGAGCGAAGGAAAGAGGGGTATATTACGGTATATAGTATCCTTAAAAAATATGTATAGAAGCTTTTTCAAACGTTTTATTGATTTCGTTGCAGCATGCTTGGGGTTACTTTCTCTGAGTCCGATATTTATTGTGGCAACAATCGGTCTTTGTTTCGCGAATAAAGGTAAACCTTTCTTTTTTCAACCTCGTCCCGGAAAAGGAGGCAAGGTCTTTAAGATTATCAAGTTCAAGACCATGAATGATAAGAAGGATACGTCGGGCAATCTATTGTCGGATGCTGAACGACTTACGACGATTGGGTCATTTGTCCGGAAAACTTCTCTGGATGAAATTCCACAATTGATAAACGTGCTGAAAGGTGACATGTCGTTGATTGGCCCCAGACCGCTTTTGGTGCAATATCTTCCTTTATATGATCCACATCAAATTCGGCGACATGAGGTAAGACCGGGTATCACGGGATGGGCCCAAGTCAATGGGCGCAATGCAATCTCTTGGCAGCAGAAGTTTGACTATGATGTGTGGTATGTGGACCATATGAGCTTTTTGTTGGATGTACAAATATTCTTCCAGACACTTCAGAAAGTGTGGGTAAGAGAAGGTATAGCGTCGGCGGGGCAAGCGACTATAGAGCCATTTATAGGAAATAAGGAATAGCATTTATAACCATTGGACATATGACGAAACAAAGACTATTTATTTATGGCGCGAGTGGGCATGCAAAAGTCGTCATTGAAATTGCTGAAAGATTGGCTTATGCTATCGGCGGCTTAGTTGATGCGGATCCAACAATTGAGGGACTGCTGGGCTATCCAGTGAACACACCATTTGTGAAGGATGTCGATGATAAATGGATTATAGGTATTGGTAATAATAGTATACGTAGAAGAGTGGCAGAACAAGAAAATAGAATATACGCTACATTATGTCACCCTTCGGCGAATATATCTTTGCGAGCGCAAATAGGAGAGGGAACTGTTGTGATGGCTGGGGTGACGATGAACAGTGGGGTACGGATGGGGGCACATTGTATTATCAATACGAATGCTTCGATCGATCACGATTGTCGAATCGAGGACTATGTCCACGTTTCACCAAATGTTGCACTGGCAGGGGATGTACATGTGGGACAAGGTACGCATATCGGCATTGGCGCATGTGTCATTCAAGGGATTAAAATAGGAAAGTGGTGTACCATCGGAGCGGGTGCTGTAGTGATTCGGGATGTGCCGGATGGTGCAACGGTAGTGGGTAATCCTGGAAAGATAATAAAAGTGGAGAAGCCACTTTACTAGACAAGCTAGCTTGAAATATGTACATTTGTATATTGTATTATGACCTAAATCAAACGAATGGCTTTGTTTCGACATCTACATCAGACAACCGGAAGGCTACTGCATATTGACGAACAGGATTTTTTATTCTTTGGAGGAACGGCTTATTTTGGTCTGTTGGCGAACGAAGATTATATCGCCCTCTATAAAGAAGGAATTGACCGATATGGTCTGAATAACGGTACTTCACGAAGTAACAATGTGCAACTTGGTATCTATGAAGAGATAGAAGAACATTTGGCTTTACGATTTGGCTTTTCGGCCTCTGCCATATTTTCTAGTGGTTATTTAGCTGCGCAAGCCGCGATCCAGGCTTTGACACAAGACAAGGTTGTTCGTTATGCACCGAACAGTCATCCGGCATTATGGCCGTCCTCATACCAATCTCCTGTTGCGCTGTCTTTTAAGGAATGGATAGCTGCTGTTGTGAAGGAAATCAACGCGTCCGGCGAAAGGAACTTTGTGCTTATATCGAACAGTTTGGACAACCTTAAGCCGGAAGTATACGATTTTAGTGGCCTTAAGGCTATCCGAGCTGATAAAAATATCACGCTTATTCTGGATGATTCGCATGGCATTGGTGTGTTGTACAAAAATGCGATATGTGTTGATGTAACTATTTTTGATCAGGATAACTTGGAACTCGTCGTTGTAGCTTCTTTGGCTAAAGGTTTAGGAACTGATGCGGGAGTTATATTCGGAAGTGTTGACACCATTCAACAAATTAAGAAGAATCCTGTCTTTGGGGGTGGGTCGCCTCCTTCACCTGCAGGAATGTATGCCCTTCGGTATGGACAGGCTATCTATGAAAAAGAGTTTACGCTGTTACACGAGAATATTCACTTTTTTCATAGCCTATTGTCGCCACAATTATTCAATAATATTCCCTACTTTCCCGTCTTCACCTCGGATAATCCGTTCTTATATAGGCATTTGATAAAGCGGAATATAATAATATCCAGTTTTCCTTATCCGCTTCCTACAAGCCCGTTGCTCAATAGGGTAGTGCTTTCGGCTCTGCATGAAAAGGGAGACGTAGAGAAGCTAATCGACGCGATTAAAGAATATTGAATTTTTTTAAACTTTTCCAGAGTAGCCTTGATAAATCACAGCCCATAATAGAAATAAAGGTTTGAAAACAAAAACTCTAAATTAAAATTAACAATTTGAAAATCAGTAAAATAATATTAGATTTGCCGTCACTTTATTACGGGACACAAGCCTGATTACAGGGTAACAGTTTGAAAATGAAAAAAATATAAGTGATTAATCTTAAAATATTTTCAAACATCATTTTAAAAGGGTAATTTTGCGTCCCCAAATGTTGGGAATTGAAAGAAATTAAATAATACAGTATAAATAGATATGACTAAAGCAGAAATTATTGCAGAAATCTCTAATAAGACGGGATTAGAGAAGGTAGATGTTCAAGAGACGGTTGAGGCGTTCTTTAAGGTTGTTAAAAATGCAATGATCCAAGGTGAAAACGTATATGTAAGGGGTTTTGGAAGTTTTGTAGTAAAGAAAAGGGCTGAAAAAACTGCTCGTAATATTTCTAAAAATACCGCAATTATTATTCCCGAGCACTTTGTACCTAGTTTCAAGCCTGCAAAAGTTTTTGTAGAAAAAGTAAAGACAGGAAACAAGGTAAAAAAGTAAACTAGTCCTTCCTAATGAATACCAGACAAATAGTTGTAATAGTTGTAGTAGTGGCCTTGATGGGCGCATTGCTTATGCAACCTATCAAAGGTTTGGTAGATAAAAAAAACAACACAACTGAGGCTGGAACAATGGAGGACGTGTCGTCATCTGCATACACGCGGAAAACGGTGTCTGACTTGTCTAAGCAAGGCGTTAACCCATCGCTTGTTCAGGATATAACAACGCTAGAGTCCCAAATCGAAAAGGCAGATGGAGAGGTTAAGGTTCAGTTGTTGCAACAGTTGGCCGATAAATGGGAGGATGTGGCTAAAGCTATTCCACAGGGTTTTATCTATGAGGAGATGGCGAGGTTATCACCTAAGGCCGAATACTGGTTAAAGTCGGGGGATGCTTATCGTATGGGATATGCGAATTTACAGGATACTGCAATGGCTTCTGTACTAAATAGACATGCTATTCAGGCTTACGAAAATGCCATTGAATTGGATACAGCAAACCTCGCGGCGAAGACTGGGTTGGGAGTAGCTTATGTTACGGGTACTGGCAATCCTATGGCAGGAATAACATTGCTACTTGACGTGGTGGAAACTGACCCTCAAAATGTTGACGCCAATAAGGCGCTGGGATTATTTTCTTTGCAATCCCAACAATTTGATAAAGCGATCGATCGTTTTAAAACAGTCGTTGAACAAAAGCCCGATGCCGAATCGTACTTTTATTTGGCGACGGGCTATGAAAAAATTGGGTTGACGGCGGAGGCTATTGCTGCTTACCAAAAAAGTAAAGAACTGGCTGCTGATCCTACCCTTTCTCAATATATCGATCGTCAGATCAATGAATTGAGCAAAAGTAATTAACAAAATTTATTCACATTTTTTAAAAACATTAAAGCTATGCCAAGCGGAAAAAAAAGGAAAAGACACAAAATGGCTACACATAAACGTAAAAAACGTTTAAGAAAAAACAGACATAAGAAGAAATAGCTTCGATATGTACAATCTATGATTGCAACAATTGGTTTTATCATAGGTTGTTTTTTTATTTAACGAGTTTTATGTTTCATTTGGGATAAAGTGGTACGCGAGGTATCATTCCCACAATATTAGTAGCTGTTGGTAAAGGAATTAATTATCGATTCAACTCCGGACAAAGGAGTGACTATTGCTTTACTACAGGACAAACAATTAGTAGAACTTAATAGAGAGAAAGTCGGCAATCATTTTTCGGTCGGGGATATTTACCTTGGACGAATAAAGAAGATTATGCCTGGTTTGAATGCGGCCTTTGTAGACGTTGGTTATGACAAGGATGCTTTTCTGCATTATTTGGACTTAGGTCCTCAGGTGCTATCTTTATTAAAATTGGCCCGTGTAGTAAAGAATGGCAGTTATCAGGAGAATCTGCTCAATAGTTTAAAACTTGAAAAAGATATCGATAAGACTGGTAAAATTTCGGAAATATTAAACCGGAATATGCTTTTACCTGTACAGATCGCAAAAGAACCCATATCGACAAAAGGTCCTCGGTTAAGCTCGGATTTATCCATTGCCGGACGTTTTGTTGTGTTGGTACCTTTTTCAAGTTCTGTTTCCATTTCCAAGAAGATCAAAAGTAGCGCAGAACGTACGCGTCTTAAAAAGATTGTAGAAAGTATTAAACCTGCAAACTTTGGGGTAATTATCCGTACGGTGTCTGAAGGCAAGGGAGTAGAAGAAATGCAAAAAGATCTACTCGATTTGATTTCGAAATGGGAATTATTTACCAAGCGCCTTAAAAATGCAGAACCTCCACAAAAAGTGTTGGGTGAGATGGATAGAGCATCTACTATTTTGCGCGACATTTTGACGGATGAGTTCACACATATATATGTAAATGATTCTGCAATATATGAAGAGACGAAATCATACGTGCAGGAGATATCACCGGAGCTGGAGAAAATAGTCAAGCTGTATAAGCATAAGGAGCCTATTTTTGACCACTTTGGTGTAGAGAAGCAGATTAAGGCGTCTTTTGGCAAGACGGTCAATTTACAGGGAGGTGCATATTTGGTCATAGAACATACCGAAGCCTTGCATGTCATCGATGTAAATAGTGGTAACCGTATTGCCAGTAAAGAAAATCAAGAGGATAATGCCCTTCTCGTAAATAAAGAGGCGGCTAGGGAAATTGCTAGGCAATTACGTCTGAGGGATATGGGTGGTATTGTGGTTGTCGATTTTATCGACATGCACAAGCCTGTGAATAGAAAGGAGCTTTATACATATTTAAAGGAATGTATGAACGAGGATCGTGCACGGCATACCATTTTACCTCCGAGTAAATTTGGACTTGTTCAAATCACGCGTCAACGTGTACGTCCTGAAATGAATATAGTAACCAATGAAAAGTGTCCTGCTTGTGGGGGTACAGGAGAAATTAGATCAAGCATCGTTTTACTTGATGACATAGAGAACAATTTGAGTTTTATTCTTGAAGAACAGAATGAGAAGCATATAACACTATGTGTACATCCTTATATTCACGTGTATATCAAATCCGGACTGGTTTCTAGGAGATTAAAGTGGTTTTTCAAATATGGTACTTGGGTACGGATTAAAGCTATCCCATCTTATCACTTGACGGAGTTTCATTTTTTCAACTCGAAAGAGGAAGAGATTAAGTTGTAAGGGCAAAAACATTATTAGGAGCAATAGGGGCAAAACTTTGCCCCTATTGCTTTTTATGGATTACCAAAAAAGCCCAAGTCGCTTTCTTTTTGGATGAGTGAAGCAATACTGGTATCGTTTAATATCTGCAACATAGCATTGCGTACATCGGTAAAGGTATCTCGAATACCGCACGCATGCTCTTCTACACATTCTTCACAGGAGCGATAAAAATTTAGACTGACGCAGGGTAGCAAGGCGATTGGTCCGTCAATCAAGCGCATAATTTGTGAAAGATAGATGTCTTCGGGCGCTTTATTAAGACTATACCCACCCCCAGCACCTTTTTTCGAATAGAGAATGCCTGCATTCCGCATCTCTAACAAGATCTGTTCTAAGAATTTCTTAGGAATACGCTCTTCTTCTGCAATTCTTATAATCTGCATAGGCTCTTTCCCATAATTCCTCCCCAACACCATTAAGGCCTTGATGGCATACTTCGTTTTCTTAGAAAGCATAGTTTTTGTATTTTATATCCAAAAATACAAAAATACTATGACATTTTATTGCCCCAAAACTTCAACGATGGGTTTGCCTATAGTCCCGTTGGGTTCCATCACATGCAATAAGGAAGCTAAAGTAGGTGCGATATCCACGATGTTGACCTGTTTATTACTCACACCCGGCTTGATTCCCCAGCCCATGAATATTAAGGGAATATGCGAATCATATGCTGACCATACTCCATGTGTTGTACCCGTATTTCGAGGTGTGCCGCTATACCACTGGGGTTCCGCGATAATTTGTATAACTCCACTCCGCTTTCTGTTATACCCATTAATGACTTTTTCACGAATATTGGAGGGAATAAATATATTTTGGTCTCCACCGTCCATGTCAATGACATAAGCAACCCCTTCCTGCTTATTTAAATTGTTGATAATAACCTTCTTGATTTTATTAATGTCAAGCTGCAAAGAGTCTATTTTATTATAATCCAAATGCACCTGATAATTAAGCATGCTACGTATAATCTTGCTATGTCCAAAGGTGCTTTTCAGCTCTTTCTCCAGTTCACGTTGTATTTGACGCGTGAACAAATATCCTCCATTACCCTTTTTGTCCGTATAAAAAAGAGGATTGTAAGATGCGGCGTGATCGGCTGTGAGGAAGATAGTATAATTGTCTTTTCCAATAGTGTCATCCAAATAGTTGAGGAATGTTGCTATATCTTTATCTAGGCGTAAGTAGGTGTCTTCTATTTCTACAGCAGTCAATGAGTAACGATGGCCAACATAATCTGTCGCCGAAAGGCTGACACATAAGAAGTCACTTATCCCAGGTTGATTTTTGCCGAGTTTTTCATTTTTTATAATTTCTTTGGCAAGGTCTAAAGTGAAGGTATTGCCGTAAGGTGTAGTCTTAATGAGCTCAAGTCCGGCATCTTTCATCAATTCAGATGTCTTATGTGGAAATGTAGGCGTTTTTTCACCGGCCCATTTGCCTTCGTATCTATTGTCGTCATCTATGCTATTCACATAGGTACGGATAGGATATAGAGTATTCCAATCTTTCTTTAGGTATTTCTCCGCAAGGTTTTGTTCATTGAACTTTGTGAGCCATTTGGGCAAACTTTGCATATAGAATGTGCTGGAAATCCAATTTCCAGTCTTGCTATCAAACCAATATGCCGCATCTGCGAAGTGACCTGCAGGAAGTATAGCTCCTCTATCCTTAAGAGATACTCCGATGACTTTCGATCGAAAATTGCTAGCTAGCTTGAGCTCATCGGTAATCGTTGACGCTAACAAATTTCGAGGAGATTGCTTTCCCTCTGCCCCATTGGCTCCAACTCCTTCGACATCATCGTCCTGTGTACAATACATTGCTTTTCCGGTAGATTGGGTAATAAAACTATTACCCGAAATGCCATGAATCGAAGGGACGGAGCCTGTGTATACGGAGCTATGTCCGATGGCCGTGATCGTTGGTATATAATTGATCAGTGTGTTCTCACAAGTGAAGCCGTCGTGTAGTAAACGTTTAAAACCATCTTCACCATAGCGGTCAGCAAAACGATAAAGGTATTCGTAGCGCATCTGATCTATCATCAATCCGACAACCAATTTGGGGCGTTGGACTTGAGCCTGTAATGTGTTTATTTGTAGACCCGTACAAAATATAATTGCGACAAGTACAACAAGGCGCTTAAGGGATGAAAAGTTTAACATTGTTCATTTTTTAAGTAAAACTTAATGCCAAGGTACAGCATAAATAGAGTTTTCGAAAAAAAATAAGGTAAAAGTTTCTTTACTAAAATGTTTGAAATCTAGGTAATCTCCGGCACCGGTCTCGCTATAAAAGATAATTTTTCAAGAACAAACCGGTGTGAGATTGTTCACAATGTATCAATTCTTCCGGTGTGCCTGTAAAGATGACATAGCCACCTTTCTCCCCCCCTTCCGGACCGATATCGATGACCCAGTCCGCAGATTTGATCATATCCATATTGTGTTCGATAACAAGAATACTGTTTCCTTGTTTAATCAACGCATCGAAGGAGTGCAGCAATTTTTGAATATCGTGAAAATGTAAACCGGTGGTCGGCTCATCAAAGATAAATAACGTTCTCTTATTGTTATTCCCCTTGATTAAGAACGAAGCCAATTTTATGCGCTGTGCCTCTCCTCCAGAAAGTGTGCTCGACGATTGTCCAAGTTTCACATATCCCAAGCCTACATCATGTAGTGGCTGTAGCTTAGCCAATACTTTTGGCTGGTCCACAAAAAACTGCAAGGCCTCATCAATAGTAAGATCCAATATATCTGCGACTGATTTTCCTTTATATTGAACATCAAGGACATGCGGTTTGAATCTTTTACCTCCGCATGCTTCACAAGGAAGCACAATATCTGCCATAAATTGCATCTCAATCTTCACTTCACCGTCGCCTTGACAAACATCACAACGCCCCCCCTCGACATTGAAAGAGAAAGCTGCAGGTTTGAGGCCATTTGCTTTTGCCGAGGGCAGTCCGGCATATAATGCTCGGATTTCGTCCCAAGCTTTGACATAGGTGACAGGGTTAGACCGTGAAGAACGCCCTATCGGATTTTGATCGACCAATTCGATTTGTTCGATCTGCCCGATGTCACCTTCTAAATGGTCAAATTTACCGGTTTGCTCGCCAGCGTAGTTCCCGTGGGCCTTTTGTAAAGCCGGATAGAGGATCTGTTTTACTAAAGATGTTTTACCTGAGCCGGACACTCCCGTGACGACTGTAAATACATGTAGTGGAAAATCTACCGTGATGCCCTTAAGGTTATTTTCTCTCGCACCCACCACCCTAATCCTATCTGTCCATTTCCTCCTTTGAGCAGGCACAGGAATTTGTTTTCTTCCACTGAGATACTGGCCGGTGAGTGAGTGTTTGTCTTTGATAATCTGGGCATAACTTCCCGCAAAAACTAATTGTCCTCCATTGACCCCAGCCTCTGGACCGATATCAATCAGGTAGTCGGCAGCTTCCATCATTTCTTGTTCATGTTCGACAACAATCACGGTGTTCCCTATGTTCCGTAAAGACTTCAATACGCCAATGAGACGTTGTGTATCGCGCGGATGCAACCCGATACTAGGCTCGTCCAATACATAGATGGAACCTACTAATGAGCTTCCCAGAGAGGTAGCAAGATTGATGCGTTGGGATTCGCCTCCGGAAAGTGTGTTACTTAAGCGATTTAAGGTCAGATAGCTCAACCCGACGTCACATAAAAATTGAATACGGTTGGTGATTTCTATCAATAGACGTTTAGCGATAGTTGCCTCACTATCCGATAGCTCGATATGTTGTAAGAAGCGTAATACTTGATCAATAGGCATGAGTACCATGTCAATGATAGACTTATCTGCAATCTTTACATAGGATGCATCGTGTCGTAGCCTACTACCATGGCATTCGGGGCAATCTGTTTTTCCTCTGTAACGTGAGAGCATGACCCGATATTGGATCTTGTAAGTCTGTTCCTCCAGCTCTTGAAAAAATTGATGCAACCCACTAAAATAGCTGTTTCCCGTCCATAGCAATTCTTGCTGTTCTTTCGTCAGGTCGCTATAGGCGCGGTGTATGGGGAAATCAAATTTTATAGCTGTACGAACCAACTTATCTAACCAAGCGCTCATTTTTTCTCCCCGCCAAGGAGCGATAGCACCATCGTATACCGATTTGCTTTTATCGGGGACAACCAAGTCGGGGTCTATACCGATGACTTTTCCATATCCTTCACAACGTCTACATGCACCAGCCGGGTTGTTGAAGCTGAAAAAATTTGGAGAGGGTTCCTCAAAGATGATCCCGTCTAATTCAAACTTGTCAGAAAAATCTAATCGTTGGCCGCCTATATCTATTGTACACTGGCCTTTTCCTTCAAAAAATGCAATCTGTACCGAATCGGCAATGCGGTGGATCGTATCTTCGTCACTGTCTAGCCGAATTCTGTCGATGACAATTTCAATTTCACTATTTTTAAGATGCTGATTTGACACCTGCTGATCTTCGATCAATGTCTCTATCTTTTGGATAGTCTCCTGGTAAGATACACGGACGAAACCTTTGTGAAGGAGCAGAGAAAGTTCCTCTTTAAGCTTCCGGTCTTTAGAGGGAACCAGAGGGCATAATATGGTCAACGTCGTCTCGATTGGATAGGCTGTTACTTTGTCGACAATAGAACTCACCGTGTCCTTGGTAACTTGTTGTCCTGATAGGGGTGAATAGGTTTTTCCGATACGGGCAAATAAAAGTTTCAGATAATCGTAGATTTCTGTAGATGTACCTACCGTAGAGCGAGGATTACTGGTGATGACCTTTTGTTCAATAGCAATTGCAGGAGCGATGCCCTTGATATAATCCACCTCGGGTTTATGCATTCGGCCCATGAATTGACGCGCATAGGAGGATAAGCTTTCCACGTAACGTCGTTGCCCTTCGGCATATAGGGTGTCAAAAGCCAACGATGATTTTCCCGATCCGGAAAGACCAGTGATGACAACAAGATTATTCTTGGGAATATTGACATCTATATTTTTTAGATTATTCACACGAGCCCCCTTGATTTCAATCAAGGACTTTGCATTCCCCACCGATTTTTTTTGCATAACTGACAAAGTTAAGGTTTTTTGAGCAGAAGATTAGCGATGTTTTAGATGTTATTGACCCCGTGAAGAAAAATCTAAAATTAATATTTAGGTCATATTGACCTATCAATAAAATTGTAGTTTTGGATAGGCGTAAAAAAATTGATTTGATAGCAGCGAAGTTTTTATTAATTTTATCATGAACTAGTTAGAACCCCATCTTGAACAGTTATAAAACATATGACGATTTTGCACTGTTGGCTTTGTCTAAAGCTGGAGATGGGAAAGGGTTTGCTGAGATTTACGATAGATATTGGGCATTACTCTATCGCCATGCCTATAAATTGCTAAGAGATGAAGCACTGGCTCAGGATATTGTTCAAGAAGTGTTTGTAACCTTATGGGACAAGAAGGATGATCTGGATTTGCGGAGTTCGGTTAACGCCTATTTATACGCCGCCGTCCGGAACAAAGTTTTAAACATTATTCAAAAAGAGAAACACCAAAAAAGATATCTAGCGTCTATAGTTCACTTTGTTAAAAGTTCTGAAGCTATAACCGACCATGTACTCCGGGAGAAGATGCTCCAAGAAAAAATAGAAAAGGAAGTGGCTCATTTGCCCGCTAAGATGAGGCATGTTTTTGAAATGAGTAGAATTCATCATCTATCTTATAAGGAAATCGCTCAAGAGCTTCAACTCTCCGATAAAACCGTAAAGAAACAGGTGAGTAATGCTATCCGGATCCTGCGCTTCAAATTGAGCAGTTTCCTGTCCCTACTTATTTGGTTGAGTTCATTATAGGTTGTGATAATTATTGCCGGAGTTCAAGAATGACGAAGCAATCTGCGTTCTTGATAACGCCAGATTGCTTCGTCATTCTGTGTTACAAACCTAATTAGGTGATTGTGTCAACCGCAATGCGGTAATATAGTAAAAACCATTGGCATTATTGTTCTGTTCGCCAGCGGTAATAGTAATCGTTATCTCGCCATTGGCGTCGGGCTGAATATCATTTGCACAAGCTGTAATGGATGTGTTATTTGAAGTGTTGAGACGGGTTATACCTTCGTTTTGACCTTTGACAATATACTTCGTCTCTCTATTTTCAGTGACGGGTGTTACTCCAGTCCTAGAACCGAAAAAGCAGAAGTTGTATTTTTTTGTTTTGTCCAACCCTGCGAACTTCACGACACTTTGCGGTATGATTAGGGTATTAAACTCCTTCTTCGGATTTCCATAGTATGAGTCAGAAGACACCCCTTCAGGCATATCAAAATCTGTCGAAGTCGTTTTTGGACCATTCGTGTTTCTATTGTTGAAGGGTTCCGCTACCGTAAGGGAAATACCTGTATAGTTTCTTTCTTCATCTTTAAGATTGGGGATAGAGGTATCCGTGATGTATCCCGTTAGTCCATTCCATTTAGGTGAGGACGTATCCGTTCCAAAATTAATGAGTACAGGGCGGGTAAGGATTCCATATCCTCCACCTTGGAAATTAAGCATTGGGGTTACAGCATTGGGTGTAGATATTGCCGAGTGTGCCGCGTGTTGAGCAATTTCGGTCTCATAATCGGTGAGAGCGGCGGGCTTATAGCTATTTCCAATGACACTCTCACCGAAGATCGCTTCAAACCATGTGCAAGAAGCGGTATACCTTCCTATATTCAAATCAAGGTGGTAGCCATCTCGACAGAAATTGTCTCCGATGACACTCGTCCGCCCATTTTGGATGGCTGTTCCGGCGGGGACGATCAGCTCCGTGTTAATCAAGCCTTTTGCCTGATTGTAGGCATCTACAATAGCAAGGTACATGGTTTCCTGATCCTTATTATAGTTGGGGAAATCCGCGTGTGGAGAGCTTTGTGCATAAGCCCAGGTTTGGTGCAAAACGTATTTTACATGGGGATTTGTTGCTTTTCCTTTGACATAATTGTATAAGGCCGGAAGTGGAGTGACGAAAGTGTTATACTGACCCGAGTTCGGGCTCGCTTGTTGAAAGCTGATGTAATCCCAATCTTCATCGGCCACTGCCGTTGAAATTGCTGTATTCGTCGTGTTTGTCTTAATACCATCCTCGCCTATCTTCCTGTAGGCATAAGCTGCAGCATTGCCCGTTGCATTTTGTACATGTTGATCAAGGGTAGCTCCACCAATGTATAAGTTGCCGATGACTATTTTTTTGCCTGCAGCATTGGCCAATCCATATAGGTAGTACTCTAGCGCATCCTCCGAAAAGCTATTGCCTATCGCCAATATCTTTACGATCCCATCACCTGGATTCTCAATAATTTCATTACTGACTTTAACTAAGCAGCTAGCGAGTATGGCGCCTTGTGGAGAGGTAATAAAAACTCTGGTTTCGCCTTGCGCCTTGCCAACAACCCTGGCCGAGTGATCACTATTTACAACGAAGCCTATAACCTGTGTATCGTCTGCTTTCCATAGATAGGCTTCGGGGTTTGTCACCGAAGCCGCAAACGTCGGAATTAAGAGCAGTTCTTCCCCGATGGCTAGTGTACTTGTCGTTTTGTTTAATTGTATGGCCTGCTTATGCTCTTCTGTCGCTAGATTATCCTTGTTGCAGGAAAAGGTGCTAAATGCGAAAAGAGTAAGAATAATAAATGCATAAGACTTTAAATTCAATAGTTTTTCCATATTTATTTAAGTTTAGTTTATAAAGTTGTTTTTTGATATCGTTACACAACCGTGTTCGCTGCCCTCTGTCAATTATTGGACCTCATAATATATATAATTGTGTCGTCTGACTGTAAAACACCCTTTATCAAAAAATCTTTCTTTCTTTTTTGATGAAATACCTAAGATGTTGATAGTAAGTTTGATAATTTTGTTTTTTCTCGTTTAAGAAAAAATGTTATAGAAAAATCTACTACCTCTTACCCTTTCGATTGTCCTAATTATTGTAACACTGCAAAAAATCGCATGGATGAGATCAAAATAAAGGAAGTTCTGGAAAGATACCAACAAGGCAACTGCACCGATGAGGAGAAAGCATGGGTAGAGTCTTGGTATCTACAATTTATGGATGATTCCGAGGCAACGGATTTCGATATTTCCAGTATGAGTCATGCCAAGCGAAGGATTTGGGATCGTATTCTGTTGGAAAGACCTATCGTGAAGCCGAAACGTTATATATACCCCAAAGTTGCTGTTGCAGCGACAGTGCTTTTGGCTTTGGGTTTTATGTTCTATTTGTTTCAGCACAGTCCCCAGAGTGGACAAAAACAAGAGCTTGCAGCACAAGAAGAAATCATTAAGCCGGGAGGAAATAACGCTTATCTGACACTCGCTGACGGCAAAAGAATCAACCTTACGGACATGGAAGAAGGTGCAGCGCTGGAGCAGGCCGGTATGAAGATCGTCAAGAAGTCTAATGGCGAACTAGTCTACGAGATCGCTAATACCTCCGCACGACAAGAACGTCTGGGTAGCAACACGATAGAAACACCTGTGGGTGGACAATATCAGATCGTGCTCCCAGATGGCACAAAGGTTTGGTTAAACTCTTCCTCTTCTTTGCAATATCCGGTAAGGTTCGCCGCGAACGAGCGGAAAGTTGTGCTCGATGGTGAAGCGTACTTCGAAGTCAGATCGGATAAGAAAAAGCCGTTTAGAGTGGTCTCCGAAGGTCAGACTGTGGAAGTGCTTGGAACCAAATTCAACGTTAATACCTACAAAGATGAGCCTACCGTGAAGACTACCTTGCTGGAAGGAAGTGTAAAAGTCTCTTTAGCGAGTATTTCGAAGATCCTTTGTCCGGGGGAACAAGCATCCACGACTGGCCAAAATATAGAAATTAGCTTGGTGGATACCGAGCAGGTGGTGGCTTGGTACAAAGGAGATTTTGTATTCGATGGCGTCGAGCTGAAGAGTATTATGCGACAAATCAGCCGTTGGTATGATGTGGAGGTGATTTATCAACAAGATGTGGGCAATGTAAAGTTTGGTGGTTCCATTTCGAGATCTAAAGATATACAGGAAGTCCTTAAAATACTTGCTATGACCAAGGGTGTCAACTTTAAAGTGGAAGGAAGGAGGGTACTGGTGATGCTGTAACTATACGATCTACAGGCAGATCCTATGACAAGGAAAACGAGAGCGTTGGAGCGCTCCCGTCTTTCCGTATAAGGTCCCTGAAAAAATACCAAGAGTGTCTAAACAATTAAGTATTAAAAAGAAACCTATAACAAATGTATAAAAATTATGCAAAAGGAGGAAGGCGGTTCTATGCCCTACCAATTGGCAAGCTGCCTATATCTTGGCAAAGATATCCTTCTCAAAAATTAAAGCCATTATTTATGCGGGTTAAACTAACTTGTTTTTTCCTTTTGATAGCCTTTTTACAGATATCTTTTGCCGCCAAAGCGCAGTATATCACACTGATGAAAAGCAATATCAGTCTACGGGAATTATTTAAAGAGATAAAAAAACAAACCGGCTATGATTTTGTGTACAAATATGATCTTGTCCTAAAAGGGAAGAAGGTCAATATCAATGCGCTTCATAAGTCGCTCAAAGAAGTCTTGGACGAAAGTTTTGAAGACCAACCCTTCGCTTATTCGATAGAGAGTAATACGGTAATTGTTTTTCCGAAGAATGAGCTCCGGGTCGACGTTCCCTCCTCCGGAGTTGTTCAGGACGAAGTACGAGGTATTGTGACCGATGCTATGGGGATCCCCCTGGCCGGGGCAACCATACGGAATCTGTCCGATGGTAACAGTACCGTGAGCGACGCTAATGGAAACTTTGTACTTCGACAGACTCGCGAAAATGCAGTATTGCAGGTGTCTTTTGTGGGCTATGAGCAAGTGGAAATCAATATTGGCAATAAAAAAACATTAGCAATTGTGCTTAAAGAGCAACAGTCGTCCTTGAATGAAGTGATGGTAGTCGGATATGGTAGCCAAAGAAAAGAGTTGGTGACCAGTGCGATAGGAAGTTTTAAAGTGAAGGACGAGGATGTGCGTCAGGTGGCCAGTCCTACCCGATTATTAGAAGGACGGATTGCGGGAGTAAATGTATCTATGGGCTCTGGCAACTTAGCGTCGGGTGAACGAATTGCTATCCGGGGGACCTCATCTATCAGTGCGGGTAATAATCTGGATATACCATTTAAACTGTCCCCTCTTCACCACTTCAAAGTGTCCCCTCAGAGTTGAGGTTTGAAAAGAACAAAAAGTTGTTGTGCAGATCGGTTCCTTAGACGGATATTTTTTGTCCGG
>PJUF01000301.1_pt1 | contig 40183 bp, 40 predicted proteins | sample 1512191 | NCBI WGS metagenome assembly PJUF01 (sample SAMN08177673, study PRJNA422409) | Feces metagenome, whole genome shotgun sequencing project. | isolation source: Chicken feces (3) enriched on wood chips | host: Gallus gallus | place: USA: Madison | collected 2015-01-15 | reverse complement strand
TAAAAATCGATTCTCTGAATAAAAGAAGACAATTGTATAATCAACAAAAATTAATAAATTTATAACTCGAAAGTCTCCTTAAGGTTTCATCCTAATGTGTCTAATTTAGTTTGAAGACGTACACTTATAGTTTTCTGTAGAACCTAAATCCATGAGGTGGCAGAAAACGTTCAACTATAAAGAGAAGCTCTTTATAGTTGAACGTTAAAAACCCGCTCAAAAAGATGATAATTTAGGTTGTTGTCGTTATGTGCGTAAATAAGCTTTGCTTAAGCACCACACCATGTTTATGAGGATTGATGTGGTGGATTAGCATCTTAAGAACTATCTTATTTTCAATCTGAATTTGCCTTCCGTAATCTTCTTGGTGGTTTGTTTCCCGCTATTATATCCGTCAAATTTAAAAGTGCCTTCTACAATTTTATTTTCATCTTTGGTAATCGTAACCGTACCGCTAGTAGCACTATAAACAAGTTGTCCATTCTCAATATCGACATACTCATCTCCAACCGCCCACTTTTCTGAATTCAACGTATAAGATGCTCCTGCATATATGCCCTGTTGTGGGATTAATTCATATACGCCAGCTCCGTTATAAGCTTGTGAAACGCTTCCTAGTGCAAACCAAAATTCGCCTTCATCCGCATTTGCAGTGTTTTTCTTTGCTCTGATATAGAGGTTGCCATTGTGTTTATAGGTCTCGGTTAAAAAATCTGCTGAAGCACTACAATCGCAACTTTTCATATCGGCGGTAAAGGCCTGCCCGTCAATTTTTGCGTTGAAATAAAAGTTAGTATCATTTTTCACCTCTTCCGTTTCTTTGTCGGGAGTGTCTTCTTTTTTGCAAGCGAACAGCGCCACGGAAATCGCTAATATTAAGGTTAGAAGTTTTAAATGTTTCATGTGCATATCTTAAATGTTTTAAAAAAATTATTTTACGGCATCGGTCAACCTTGAAATGAAAATCTCTAAGTATTCGTCTATGGCCTGAGTTACCTTGGCAATATAAATCGCCCTATCCGCTTTTACAGGGTTTGTTACTTTGATGTCTTTCCTTTGCGCATAAATAATTCCACTTCCCCAATCTGTTCTAAAGTCTCCTTTCGCTACTTTTTTGATTTTTTCTTTTTTGATTACCCCTTCAATTTCAAATGGCTTATAATTTTTTGTACCCATCATAATAGCTGATTCGAAATTCCCGAATTTACCATTACCTTTCCATACGATCTTGCTGATATAGGGATGAGCGCCCAAACCAAATTCACCTTTTAATTCTGATGAGCCACCGCCCTTTCTGTCTTCCGTTATCTTAGCGAAGTTGATATTCATACCAAAGTCTGCTACAAGCACATTGCCTAATTGTTCTGCAATTTTACCTGTATTATCAGATAAACTTCCTTTGTCCAATAAACTTAATGCAGGCAAACTCCCTAATAGTTTAGACTGCTTAGAAAGCGCTTTTTTAGCACCTTGTACTGCTTCATTCACACCCGATGTAACTTTGTAATATTCTGTGCCCGTAGGTTGCGTGTAGATATAGCCGTTTACATAATCTATTTTACCCCCAACGGTGGTATTTACCTTTTTTTGATATTCATCTATTTTTTTAGCTTCTGCTGAGGAAATGATTGAAAAACCCGCATCAGTTAACCTGCGGACAACTTTTGCATAGGCATCGTCGGTAATTTTCTGTACATCGGCTTCGGTAAGCTCACTGTCTAAGCCAGCCGTCATTGATATTTTTGTAGAAGCTTTTCTATCGATACCCACGGTGCTTGCTTCAATAATGCTTTGGTAGCCAATAGAGAATTCCTTGAAGTAAATCTTTTTAGGGGCGTTTTTTAACTTTTTAGTACCGCTTTCGCTGATTTTAACGTCTTTCTCAGTGATAATTTGAGCCGAAAGGACTGATGGTATAAGGAATAATAAAATGTAGATTAATTTTTTCATGTGTTTTTATGTTTCTATTGAATGATTGGATTTTTTTATAATGAGCTTTTATAATGATGATTTAAATTTCGTTTTCCGAGATTTTACTTGCTAGTGTGGGGTTTTACCATTGAAAATGGTTGTTTATATACATTATATTAATTCATCGAACATCAAACAAGATGATATCTGTGAAACTTCCATCGGTTACATCTACCGTAATACCTGTTGACGTCTTATTTACGAATTTTTCAAACTTTCTACTAAAAGTACCGGAAACTTTAAAACCACCTGTTTTTGTAAATTTAGTAATCTTCATTGTTCCAGATTTTGCGGTATATATTATTCTATCTGACATATCACCAGTAAAATATTGCAGTGTGGCATTTCCATTGATTTTGTCGCCATTGCTTACAGTATAATCACCTTCACTCATGCCGTAAAAATTAACCGTAAACTGTTCAGTACCATTTTCTGCTTTAACTGCACTGTGATTATCCGCCAAAACGTATCCACTCCCGTTGTGGGTATAAACTTTGCCGTCAATTTTACAGGTAAGTTGCCCAGATTTAGCAGTTTCTGCAGTTTCTGCAACTTCTTCATTATCACCTTTTTTACAGGAAGACAATCCTACAAAAATTGCCAGAAACAAGATCACTACAATTAAATAGTTTAGTTTTCATAATTGTTTTATTTTAAGTCCAAATGTTGACCAATAATCTTAAATAAACAATTTGGATATGTCCCACTTTTGCGAAATGGAACACTTTCTTAGACTATAAAAACATGATAATGGGCAAACGAGGGGCTTAAAACCCTATGGATTGCCGTTTTGGGATTTTAACGCTGTGGGATTTACGTTTTCATACTTTTTGAAAGCTCGATAGAAGGATGACCTAGCACTAAAACCTACTTCTTTCCCAATTCCATCGACACTAAAGTTGCAGTTTTCATCCAAAAGCATTTCTTTGGCTTTCTCTATACGGATTCTTCGGATAAGTTCGTAGAAAGTGGTATCTCCTCTTTTAATAGCATCGGCAATAATATAAACTGGCTTGTCAATACTTTTTGCCAGTATTTGGATATCTATTTCTGGCCTTTTATAATGCTCATTTTTATAAAGGGTGTCTTTAATTTGTTTGAAAAGAAGCAATTGTGCTTCTATATTTTGCTTAACAGGGGCGTCAGTTGTTGCTATTTCAGAAAAAGGAAGACTTACCATTTCTTTGTGATGCTCATATTCTTTCAAAGTAAATATAGCATGTTCGTGGAAGGCGTAGTATAAGATAAAGAGAAAGATGATAATCACCACCACAGGTAAGTTGATATACTCTACATAAATTATTTTATCAACAATGATATATAAGGCTACCGTGATAAGTGTCAATAACCACAGTAAGATTGCGAATCTATAGAGAAAGAGAACTTTTACCTTTGAAAGACTAGATGTTTGCCGTTCCATTTTTAAGCGATATTTACGAACCCTTACCAAATTGAAGGTGAAATAAACTAACTGATGGATAAATATAGCTGTGGAACAATATTCCATATCGTTTGGATATGGGCCATGTTTCAATCCTTCGAGGTATTCAAATCTGGCTGTACCATCCAATAAATAAAAGCTAACGCCAACATAAATGACGACTAAAATAATAAGGATGGAAAAACCAAATAAGACTTTATCAATCGTGGTGGTTTTATGTGCCGTCAACGAATTGATATAATAATAAGTGACTGGTCCAAACATGGAGGCGGTAATCTGAAAAAGAAAAAATATCCAAGGAATATAATCAATGAGATTTGTAAGAATGAGGATATTTACAATGAAATTGATGCCGGGCAATAAGAATACAAAAGCGAGTATTTTGTTCGACAAAGAATTGTTTTTTCTGAAAAATAACAGAAAGAAAACGAAGACTAATAGCAGGGACGATAAAATATTAATTTCTAGCATCTCTATTTAACAGAATTAAAGGGTTATTCATCTCTAAAATAAAAAATATGTGCCTTATAATCAAACAGGTTATTGCCTCTAAAAGAAATAACCGAAAAGCAACAGTTTATTAGTAATGGCAAATACTTACAAAGTAAAACTAATTGAATCCATACGAATAAAAAAACAACTACTACACCACAAATCCCTAAAGTAGTGTTTTTCTATAAATTAAATCTACTTGTACTTAAATTTCCATAGACAATGAAAAGAAAAACGCCCTATAACAGCACCTACAAGAAATTGGCGGTTCAGTGGTTAAATGAAGCTTTGTGCTTCGTATTAAGTTTAGTAGTGGTAGACAGTTTTCGTCTCCGAAATCCGCCACTGCGCCAAGCGCCAAACCGTTGGTGGCAAGTTTAAAAAAACGCTACGACCGAAAAAATACGACATATTGCGTATTGACTGCATTAGCTAAAAAACATAATTTGTACACAAAAAAATAAACTTAAAAGTAGAATTATGAACACAAAAACAATTTTTACAATCTGCCTTATGCTCATTGGCGCAATGACATTACAGGCACAGGACTTAAAACCGTTTAAAGCAGATAACGGAAAATGGGGTTTTAAAAATGAAAACGGAACAATAGCTATAAAAGCCGAGTATTTTAACGCATTGGATTTTTCAGAAGGGTTAGCACTTGTGGCAACTATTGATGATTTGTCTGGATTTGGACTTTATTCAGGTTGGGGATTTATTGATACAAAAGGAAGGATGGTTATTGCTGCCAAATATAATCACGCAAGCAGTTTTTCAGAAGGATTGGCAAGGGTACAATCTTCTGAAACAAAAAGTTGGGGGTTTATCGACAAAACTGGAAAAGAAGTTATTCCCCTGATTTATTTTGATGCTCATTCTTTTTCAGAAGGATATGCAGCTGTGCGATTTCTTGAACCAAGGAAATGGGGTTTTATCGATAGGGCTTTTTTTGTCAGAAAATCCCCAATAAAAATTAGGTTATTTATTATTTGATAACTAACACCCTAGCGCAATTTGATTTTACGAATCAATTCATTGACAGACCTGTTAGTTAAGTCTTTAACTGGAATTGCACCCTCAACCTGTTACGCTCCATTGCCGCCGCAAACCGATGTTATCGAAGAAGTCTTACCGCTTTCAAGAGAAGTGGAAGTATTGGAACAATTGTCAACAGGGCTACCCTACACCACCATAGCCGAAAACCTATATATTTCACCATCCACCGTCCGCAGGCATATTGAAAATATCTATCATAAACTACAGGTTCACTCCAAAATCGAAAAGATCGAACTGGCGAAGAAAAAGAGATCATATAGTATCGGCTACCGATTCATCAGCATCAGATGATAGCTTAAAGAAAGCTAATGAAATCATTGATTACATTTTTACGATATTATTAGCCAGCTCCTGAACAATGCGGTATAATACAAGTTCGTTTCGTTTGGGCAGGCTAAAACCGGATGACAGGCTGTTGTTAACTTTAATTTTCAGTAAACTGACGTGTAGCGTGCTACTTATGGCTCTGCGTTCCCTTTCTTCGCTGTTCATGATGGCTTTCAGTACAGCGTTTTCGTTTTCCTGTTTTAAGAGTATCAGTTTTTGCTTTTCACGAATTCACCATTTTTAAAATCTAACAAGATTTTATTTACATCTTCTATGAAACATCGTTCTTTAACCGGCAAATGTGCTATATTGTACATCTCTTGCTATCTTACGGAAATTAAGCCTTCGAGGCTTGTTGACGGATGTTAAACAGGGGAGTAAATGCGTACATTTTCGCGCCATAGATGTAAAGCTGCTGTACAAATGGTACAGTATCCCCAAAGGAAAAGTGTAGCAAAAATGCCTTCATTCCCAATTGGGCGCAGCATTTTCTTGATTGGTAAAACGCTACACCCAATTGGAAAAGTTCTGCACCCAGTTGCAAAAGTTGTGGACCCATTTAGGCAAGCTATCTCCAAGCCGTTTCTCACCAGAAGAGTGTAGGAAAAAGTCCATACCTGATTAGGAAAGGCGCTCACCCAATTGGGTGCAGCACTTTTCTGTTTGAGAAAGCTCCATACCCAGCTGGTGTCATCGCTTACCCAACTAAGTATATCTTGCCACCAATTGAGAAAGTCGTACACCTTATTGGTAAAAGTGCTGACCTGACTGGTCGTGGCGTTTTCCCGTTTGGAGGAATCGTGGACCCAGTTGGGGGTGCCACTTTACCAACCGGTCCCAGGGGGATCGTGTGGGTAAGAACAAGAACCCATTTAGGAATACAGCGAATCCATCTGGTAAAGCTGAACACCCAGTTAGGTGTGCCATTTTCCGGTTTGGGAAAGGTCTGCACCCAATTGGGAAAACTGTGTACCCAACAGGGAAAAAGCGTTACCGGTATAGTTTTGGAAAACTGCAGGATAAGTTCGACCTACTTGGGTTAAGACATTGTGCATTCCTGTTTCATAAAGGTGCTTCTGGTCTTCTTTATATATTGTCTGGATAAAAAAAATATCTAAAAACTTGCGAAACCGAAAGGTTGCGCTTATATTTGCAACTGATCGGTTTCATAATTAAAAATATTAGGATAATGAGAAGGGATATTTTTCAGGCCATAGCCGACCCGACAAGACGCGCGATCATCACACTGATTGCCGTACATGCCATGACGCCCAATGCCATTGCCGAGCACTTCCATACCAGTCGGCAGTCGGTCTCCAAACATCTGCGCATCCTCACGGAGTGCGAACTCATAAAACAAGAACAGAAAGGCAGGGAAATCTATTACAAGCTTGAAATTGATAAAATGAAAGAAATAGACAAATGGCTGGAGCAGTTCCGCAAAATCTGGGAAAACCGCTTTGATAACCTGGACAAGCTATTGGCAAAAATGCAAAAGAGGTAAGCTATGGAAGACGCCAATAATCGGGAAATGAAAATGACGAGAACGGTAAAAGGCACCAATTGAGCTCGCTCCTTGATACGGAGGAAATGCTGGCGACCGTTATAGATGTATTCAACGCCAAAGAGGGACAGGCGCAGAATTTTGAACGGCTTGAAAGATTTCTTGAACAACTAAAATATAAATAAGATGAACAGCAATTTATTATTTGACTTTATTGTCAACAAGGAAGACAAGACTATTCACATCACGCGTGAATTTGATGCCAGCCTTAGGCTGGTATGGCAGGCATGGACAACCCCGGAGCTACTCGACCAATGGTGGGGGCCGCAGCCTTGGAGAGCCGAAACGAAGACGATGGATTTTTCGGAAGGTGGTTTTTGGCTCTATGCTATGGTAAGCCCAGAAGGCGAAAAGCATTGGGCCAGAACGAATTTCGTTTCCATCGTAAAAGAGAAATCTTTTTCCTCTAAAGGTGGAATTAGCGACGAAAATGGTGTTCTAAATCCTGCATTTCCGCAAAACTTATGGGAGAACACGTTTGTGCCGGTAGGCCATAAAGTGCGGGTAGACATGCTGCTGACCTACGATACGCTTGCCGACCTCGAAAAGGAAATTGAGATGGGCTTTAAGGAAGGTATGACCATTGACTTCCAACAATTGGATGAACTGCTGTCAACCTTGAAAAGTTAGAACGATATGGCAGCAACAATCTCACAGGATACCCTAGGAGAAGATATTCCCTAAATTTGAAGATCTCGCTATGCCGATCATTAAATATAAACGGCTAAGGTATATCTTTGTCCACAGGGTAAACTTCCCTGTTGTTTCAAACAGATTAAAAATTATTAAATTTAGGTTGTTAAACATTATAAAAAGAAAAACCAACAAAAATGTCTGTCGTCAGTGTTTTCAATAACGGAAGCCAAAACCGAAGAGACTAAAACAAAAAATGGAAACAGCAACAGCGGACAAATTGATTTTTGACAGTGGATATTCCGAAGTGAACGGACTGAAAATGTATTACGAAATATATGGACAAGGCAAAACCCTTGTGTTAATTCACGGTGGTGGTTCGACAATTCAATCCAACTTTGAAAAAGTTATTCCATTATTAGCAAAAAACAGAAAAGTTATTGCAGTTGAACTACAAGTGCACGGACGGACAAGCGACAGAAACGCAGACTTGACATTTGAACAAGATGCGGAAGACATTGCAACACTTCTCAAGAACTTAAACATTGACAAAGCCGATTTTTTCGGTTTCAGTAACGGAGGTACAACAACCATGCAGATTGCTATTCGACATCCCGAAATAGTTGATAAAATTATTTTGGGCTCTGCACTTGCCAAACGCAACGGAGTTCCCGAATGGTTTTGGAGCTTTATGAAACAAGCGAAATTGGAAAATATGCCCGAACAACTGAAAAAGGCATACAAGGAAGTTGCTCCCGACACAAATGGTTTGCAAGTAATGCACGATAGAGATGCAAAACGAATGGTAAACTTCAAAGACATTTCAGACGAACAAATAAAATCCATTAAAGCACCAACTTTAATCATTATTGGAGACAAAGACGTTATTATACCCGAACACGCCATTGAATTGCACCGACAAATTGCCAACTCTGAATTAGCAATAATTCCAGGCGGACACGGTGAATATATTGGCGAAATCACTACAATAAAACCCGACACAAAAGAAAGTGAATTTGTTGTGCCGATGATTGAAAAGTTTTTAAATAAAAGGAAAGAATGAACAACGATAGCCTTATACTGATTCTATAGAAACTTTAAATTTAAAACAAATGCGAAAAATCTCACTTTTCATTGCAACAAGTTTAGATGGCTATATTGCAAAATCCAATGACGACCTGAGTTTCTTGAAACTTGTAGAAAAAGAGGGCGAAGACTATGGATATGCAAAATTTACAGATACAATAGACACCTTGATTATCGGTAGAAGGACCTATGATTATGTGCTTAAAGAAATCGGTTCATCTCATTACGATAATGGACGGAGAGATGTTTATGTCATAACAAGAACTGAAAGACCGAGTGTAGGCAGAACGACTTTCTATACAGGAAGTTTGATCGATTTGGTTGACCGACTTAAATCCGAAAATGGGAAAAACATCTATTGTGACGGTGGAGCAGAAGTAATCAATGAACTAATGAGACACGACTTAATAGACGAGTTTATCATTTCGGTAGTACCGGTTTTATTAGGTAATGGAACAAGATTGTTTAAAGACGGCAGACTCGAACAATTACTTGAATTTGTGAATGCAAAAACGTATGACACAGGATTAGCACAACTATATTACAAACGAAAAAAAGAAACAACAACGAACCGCTAACAAGGGTGCGGCGTAATGGTGGCTGAAGTGCACATCGACGCTAAGGCTAGTCGAAAGCTGGCAGAATAGAAAATTTGAAGAGGCATTTGAAATTGAAAAATCGGGAAATAAAGTAGCGTTTTTGATCCTTCCACGTTTAGTCTTATAATCAACTAGATTTATTGTAATTATCTTAACCATCATGAATAACATCACACTGCGTCTTTCCGGATTATTTGTCGCTATGGTTTTCGTTATAAGTACAGCACATTCCCAGACTACCTTTGGTGTTCGGGCTGGAATGAATCTTTCCAACGTAGGTATAGTCAATGAGGATGGCGAAAAACAGAACACAGACATTGTACCACGATTGCAGATTGGGTTGACAGTAGACGTTCCCGTAGCACCCGATATGTACGTACAGCCAGCGGTCTTATATTCAGGCAAAGGGTTCAAACAAAAGGGAGGATGGTTGGCCTCTTCTGACAAGATATTCAAAGCCACGGTGTCCTATGTGGAAGTACCGGTGAACTTCCTATATAAACCGCAGCTGGGAATAGGTAACCTTTTGGTCGGAGCCGGACCCTATGTTGCTTATGGAATCGGCGGAAGGTGGGAAGCTGACGAAGGGTCTGTCGCTATCGGAGACATTATGATTGAAAGCCATGGCGATATTATCTTCAAAAATGATGTGATGGATGGCGAATTCGGTAATTATCTATATGGTAAACCTTGGGATTATGGGATAAATGTTCTTGCCGGCTATGAATTTTTACGAAAGCTCTCCGTACAATTTAGTGCGCAATTCGGAGTGGCTAATCTCGAACCTGCAATAAGCGGTAAGAGATCGGATGGTACAATCAAAAACATAGGATATAGTATTTCTATTGGGTATAAGTTGTAAGGAAGCTCATTCATAGGTGGTGTAAGTAAAATTTTTGCTAATTTTATGTATGCATTACCATCTTAAAAAAATCAATAGATGAAAATATCTTATTCAAAAAAGGCTACTGTGGATGAGATTAAGGAAAGGTTCGATAATGATGTAGAGCGTTTTTCCAATCTTGAGACAGGGCAGCAAACGACCATCGACGCTCCACTTACCATGGAGCTATGCGCCGAAGCTGCAAAGTATGTTAATCCCCAGGCCAAAGAACTGCTTGATATAGGTTGTGGTGGGGGTAATTACACGTTGAAAATGTTGAGTAAAATTGCCGACCTGAATTGTACACTAAATGATTTGAGTATGCCGATGCTGGAGCGGGCGAAGAAAAGGGTATCTGCACAGACGAAAGGTCAGGTAACTGTTATACAAGATGATATGCGTAACCTTGATTTATCCGAGAATCGTTTTGATATTGTATTGGCTGCCGCCACCTTTCATCATTTGCGTGACGATTCGGAATGGGAACGTGTGTTTTCTAACATCTATAGGGCATTGCGGCCCGGCGGTTGTATCTGGGTTTCCGATCTTATTACGCATGACTCGGAATTGATCAATAAACTCTTTCAGGATAAATACCGAGCCTACCTCGAAACCCTCGGAGGGCTTGAGTATGCACAAAAGGTGCTGGATTATATTGCGTACGAGGATACACCGCGCTCGCTGAACTATCAGTTGGACTTATTACGTAAAGTGGGGTTTAGACAAATCGAAATATTACACAAGAACTCCTATTTCGCTGCTTTCGGTGCTATCAAGTAACAGCTGGTTTCTTATTTCCCTTCCCGTCTATCTTTTCCGTTCGAAAGGAATGATACCGTGATTAAACAACAACTTTTTCGCGCAGGCAGAAGAAATGATTAACCCGCCGGCCATCATAATGACATCTTTCAAAACCAATCGCCCGGCTCCGGATAGGTAAGGAAATCCGTGGTGAGGTGTCGGAAAATCTCCACCTAAATTAGGTACATAAACTTCCGGCGTAGTAAGGAGAAAAGATAAGGTCACAACAGACATGATAACGGTCAATAGACCGCCTATGAATCCAAGTTTCGGATACCAAATGCCTAGCAAGGTGAGTATGCCTATAGCTACTATAACGGTGCCAAGACCATACGAAAATAAATAGGTTCCATTCGATCTATGCCATTTGATGTTTTTTGTCACGGTTGCTCCTTCAGGGTTTTTATATCCTTTGTATTCCGGAGCATCTTTTGCATAAAAGAAGCTCATAAATGGACTGTTGGCAACAAAAGGGACAATTCCGTCTGCTTCATATGGAAATACCTTTAGACCACCTATCCATGCCATAACGATAAAAATTGCGATTTTCAGCAAATGAATAGATTTATCTTGTAAGGAGGCGAAAAACTGTAAAATTTGCATAAGATCTGTTTTTAATGCAAAAATACGTCAGTAAAGGACTGCTTTAAATGGATAGATTTGATTATTCTTTGGATAAATTTGCGACGATAGATATACCTACCTGTTTACGGTAATGCACCGGTGATATGCCCACATTGTTTTTAAAATAGCGACTAAAATGGTGTTGATCGTCGAAACAAAGCTCATAAGCAATTTCCTTGATCGATTTGTACGTAAGATGCAGCAATTTCTTTGCTTCCAATATCGTACGTTCCTGTATGATTTTCGAAGGACTTTTGTGTAATGCGCTTTTTATCTTGCGGCTGAAGGCGGGTGGGGACATGTGCATATGAGCCGCATAAAACGGTATAGATTTTTCTGTCTTATAAAACCGCTCAACTAGGTCTTGAAAGACAATACCTTCTTCATTTTTGAGTTGTGTATAATAGGAACTGTCCTCGATGAACTTTTGTTTTTCGTCACTAGAGATAGATAGCAGGAGCTGTAAATAGGATTTAATGATAGCGTTGGTGAACTTGGTGCTTTGGTCAATTTGTTTTTCCATCTTTTGGCAAATCATAAGCAGCTCTCCGTATAGCGTACTTTCGACTTCTACATGAGGAAGCTGATAAACAGAATTGAACAACAGTCCATTACAGGCAACATCATGTTTGTGCAGCTCAATGCAATAATAATCACCGTTGAAAGCCAATTGCACAACAGGAAAGCAATAGTCGTCCAGTATGCTAAAATGTTGATAAGGAGCCAGAAAGATCAATGAGGGACCATTTGACATATAGCTAACGTCATCCACTTGATAGCAAAGAGGATTATCTACCAGTAGAATATGATAATGATCGGAGCTAAAACCTTTAAAAAATGAGCTTGTCTCAACTGTCTGAATATCAATGTCCATAACCACAAAGGTATTCCATTTTAATAAAATGAAAGACTTATTTTTCGGGCTTAGGACAATTCGGTGCTGAATGCTGACCGTTTTAAAGGAATTGTAAACCGATCATATAGTTGAGCCTCCATGTCGGCTGATACGGAGAAGTATTCCGGCAGGGTATAATATTCTCCGATGATGTTCAGTCCGTCGAAGACCTTTTCAATTTCTATTTTTAGGAAGCCATAACAATTGTCACAATAAGCATCGAGGCGTACCCCATGATCGAGCAAAGGTAATGCCTCAATCTGCTTGTCGTACGTGTTTGCCAAAGTATGGAGATCTGCATATCCACCAGCACCTGCTACGATATAAGGCACTTTCGCACCATCTTTGTAGCTTTTTGAAAACCGCTGATAGTTGTGAACATGTCCACTACATACCATATCGGGTCTTACTCCTGCTGCGGTAAAGGCATTTTCCAGAAAGTCAATTGTAGTCAGACTCGACCCATGGTTGGTATCTGCCGAATAAGGAGCATGGTGGATACAGACAATGATGGCTTGCTCCTCACGCTGTTCTTTTGCATATCTTAATTCTTCAATAAACCACTCCCGTTGTTCATCACTGATGATGCCGTAACGGTTTACATTCGCATACAGGCCTATAAATCGAGCTAATGGAGTTTCCAATGTCCAATACACATGGGGTTGGATCATGCTTAGCCGACGACTGTCTTTGCCAAAACCAATAGGTCGACGAACTTGGTCACAAAACACATTCATAAAAGCGTCTAGGCTTTGGTATGAAGTAGTGCTATCCGGATTGATATCGGCGTCATGGTTTCCCGCAATGGCGAATATGGGAGCATTGTACTCCCCATAAGGTGTCAAGAACTGAGCGGGATATTCGCATGCCTCACCGTGGTTATAGACAATATCACCCAAGTGGTAGAGGAATGAAGGATTGTTTTTCCTAGGAACGTTTGCACCTAATTGTTGCGTTAACGAAGATGCTACCAATGCCTGAAAATCCGAATGTCTCGCACTTCCCGTATCACCGACCATCTGAAAGATCATTCGACTACGCACTGCTTCAACCTCTTTCCCTATGACCTCCTCGATATTTAATCGGTAAGGATATTCACCGGTTGGCGTAGGTAGCGGTTTGAAATTATGGGAATCATCGGGGACTCCTTTTAAAATGACGGGGATGTCATACTTCAAATTCATCATATACAAATATAATAAAGAGGGGTTAAGAATATGTTAAGCTTTTGACAATGAGACACGTTTATGACTTATCTTGCTATTATTTTTCATTTCTTGGAATCTGGTAGATATAGTTCTCAACCTAAGAAATATAAAATATTAACATCAACACTCTAAAATTTTAAGCAAACCTTGGTTAATTTTGATAATGTTTTACACAGAATTAGAATCGTATCGAACTATTAACCATTAAATTCGTTTTTATAAACGTGACGATGATAGTCGTATATTGGAAGCGTACGCTCCATTGTGTCTAACAGTAAGCAATTAATAATTTTAATCAAATAAATCAGACAATCATGAAAAAAATGGTATTACTATTCGGGTTAATGTTAACAATTACAGTAACCTTTGCTCAGCAAAAGCCAAAGAGCATGAAACAGGTAAGAGATTCTGTTTTTACCGAAATGAAGTTGAGCGATGAAAATAGACAGATGATGCATGATCTCATCGCAGAAAGTGGTAAAGGTCAAAAAGCAATCCGAGAAGATGCGTCTCTTAACGATGAACAGAAAAAGGAAAAATTAAAAGCTTTCCGCAACGAGATGTCTGCGAAAGAGAAGGCAATATTAACGCCGGAACAAAGGGAGATGTGGGTCAATTTTGGAAAGTCTTTAAGGGATAAAAGAAAAGCCCAAAAATAGGCTGTTTGAGAAAACAGATAGGGGCAATCATTGCGATACCCCCTATCATGTTTTATTTGGTTGCTTCCCGAACTTTGGGTGCTATTTGTGTTCCGTAAATTTCAATCGCTTTCATCATGTCTTTATGATCTGGACTTCCGACATCCATGTGTGCCGAAAAACGGGTCAGTCCAAAGGCTTCCTTCACTGCCAAGATCTTATCGATAGCTTCGTTGTGATCGCCGATAACCAAATGCCCATGTGGTGATCTTCCAAAATCATATTGCGAACGTTGATAAGGAGGCCAACCTCTTGAGGCTCCGATCCGGTTCATTTGAGCCGCATATATCGGATAATATTGATCAGCAATTTCCTTTCCATTCTGTCCGAAGAAAGCATGCATATGCACTCCCACCTGAAACTTGCTTTTATCGTGACCATTGTCGCTATATGCCTGCTCGTAGATTTCAAACAAAGGCTTAAACTGTTCCCAAGCACCGCCAATAATAGCGAACATCACGGGTAATCCAAGTCTGCCGGCACGGATGACAGATGATGTGGTACCCCCTACCGCAACCCATATAGGTAGATTATTGTCTGTGGCCCGTGGTAAAATCTGTTGATTGACCAGCGATTTGCGAAATTTTCCGGTCCAATTAATGACTTCGTTTTTATTAATTTTTAACAATAAGTCTAATTTTTCCTCGAAAAGGTCACTGTAATCTTTCATGTCGTAGCCGAAAAGCGGAAAAGATTCGATAAAGGAACCTCGACCAGCCATTAGCTCGGCACGACCATTTGAGATGAGATCTACTGTCGCAAAATCTTGATATAACTTGACGGGATCAGTCGAGCTTAAGACAGAAACAGCTGATCCCAATTTTATATTTTTGGTGACGGTAGCTGCGGCGGCTAATATAATTTCCGGTGAAGCTACAGCATAATCTGGTCTGTGGTGTTCCCCCATTCCGAAGAAATCTAAGCCGACTTCATCCATTAGTTTTATCTCTTCAATAATTTCCTGAAGACGTTGTTGTGTCGATTGGATCTTTCCAGTAGTAGGATCTATCTGTAGATCCCCAAACATGCCTATTCCTAATGCTAACATAGCTTTCCAATTAAAAAGTTAAATAAAAAACTCAAAAGCAGTGCAGTATATCAAAACCGATTGTCATGATGGCCCTGCTTAGCTTTCTATACAAAGGTACGAGAGCATAAGCGGTCTTTTCTTAATGTAGGTTAAGAAAACTTAGCCGTGTATATATTCTTTCTTTCCGTAAGACTGTATTAGCTCTCCCTCAAACTCCAGCCATTCTTTCCAGCGTTTTTCTACGTCGACATCTTTTGCATATTTGCGTGCAAAATTTAGAAATGTCGTATAATGATTAGCCTCTGATACCATCAGGTCGTGATAGAACTTCGCCAATGCTGTATCTTCGATGTTTGTGGAGAGTACACGGAACCGTTCGCAGCTGCGAGCTTCGATCATCGCTGCGAACAAAAGGCGATCAATAAAAGCTTGGTTTCTGGAACCGTCCTTCTTAGAAAATTTCATCAGCTGACCTACATAATCATCTTTACGTTCGCGTCCTAGTGTGTAGCCACGCTCCTTGATGATAGCAATGACCATTTGGAAATGCTCCATCTCTTCAATAGCGATGGCTGTCAACTCATGAACCAAGTCCTCCAGCTCTGGATTTTGGGTGATTAAGGTTATCGCGTTGGAGGCAGCTTTCTGCTCACACCAAGCATGATCTGTTAAAATTTCATCTAGATTCGATTCAGCAATGTTTGCCCAACGTGGATCTGTCAATAGTTTTAGTCCTAGCATCGTAGTGAAGTAAAAAGTCAAAATTAAAAATCGAGCGCAGCGAGCTCATCAAAGATAATTAAAAAAGACCTTAGTCCATAAAGGGTCAAAATTGTTACCTTCGAATAATGAAGAAAGCGTTGTTCATAGGATTGGTCTGGCCGGAACCCCGGTCTTCGGCTGCAGGTTGGCGTATGATACAATTGGTCTCCCTATTTCAACGTGAATATACCGTGCATTTTGCCTCCGCAGCAACGAAGACGGCATATTCACACGATTTGGAAGAAATGGGAGTCGTCGACCACGAAATTGTCTTAAACGATGCTTCCTTTGATGATTTTGTACAAGAGCTTCAACCGGATGTCGTCGTGTTTGACCGATTTATGGTCGAAGAACAGTATGGCTGGCGTATATCGGCAAATTGTCCCCAGGCAGTTAGGATCTTGGATACCGAAGATTTACATTTTTTGCGGAGTGCACGTGTCGATGCCTATCGGAAAAACCAGCCGGTAAATATCTATAACGACACCGCGCTCCGGGAGATTGCAGCAATTTACAGATCAGATCTGTCTTTAATTATTTCAGAAGCAGAAGTCCAGCTCCTAAGGACCAGTTTTAATTTAGATGATCATCTCATCCACTTTTTGCCATTCTACGAGAAGCCTCTAACACAGGAACAGATCTTGGGTAAACCATCCTTTGACGAACGTAAGGACTTTGTCTTTATAGGTAACTTTGTCCATGAGCCCAACTGGAAAACTGTAGAGGTATTAAAAAGAAATATTTGGCCGAAATTGCACCGAGAGTTACCCGACACAGAGCTACATATTTACGGCTCCTACACGCCGCAGAAAGTAAATCAGCTTCACGATCCCAAAGAGCGGTTCTTAATCAAAGGAAGAGCAGACGAAGCCCGAGAGACGTTAGAGCGATACCGTGTACTTCTCGCACCTATTCCGGTAGGAGCAGGCATAAAAGGTAAATTTGTGGATGCCATGTATAGCGGAACACCCTCTATCTCCTCCTCCATCGGCGCGGAGGGTATGAGAAAAGGTGAGCTTTGGAATGGCTATGTGGTAGATGATGATGAAGAGGTTGTAAAACAGGCTAAAATACTGTACACTAACAAAAAGGAATGGTTAATTGCCCAACAAACAGGTTTTGAAATCTTTAATACAAGTTTTGCAGATATACAGTATTCCCAAAGTTTTTTGCGGCGTTGCCAAGAGCTAAGTGAAAATTTAGCGAACCACCGGAACAAAAATTTTATGGGGCGGGTGTTGCAGCATCACACGATGCAATCGACGAAGTATATGTCACTGTGGATAGCGGAGAAAAACAAGAAAGCAGAATAATTCTTATATTTAGCCAGACTATCTAAACATATTACATGAAAACGATTAAAGGACCAGCTATTTTTCTGGCTCAATTCATTGCTGAAGACGAGCCGTATAATTCGATAGAGAATATTGCAAAGTGGGCAAAATCATTGGGTTTCCACGGCGTACAGATCCCTACAGGGGACCCAACCTATTTTGATCTTCAAAAAGCAGCGGAAAGCAAAACCTATGCAGACGAATATAAAGGGAAGTTACTTAATCTGGGTATAGAAATTACCGAGCTATCTACGCATTTACAAGGGCAGTTGGTTGCGGTACATCCGGCATACGATAAACTATTTGATGCTTTTGCACCTGAACAATATCGTAATAATCCCAAAGCACGTACCGAATGGGCCGTACAGCAGCTTAAATACGCTGCAAAGGCTTCACAAAATCTTGGGTTGAATGCACATGCTACTTTTAGCGGGTCACTGTTGTGGCAGTATTTCCATCCTTGGCCGCAACGTCCGGATGGGCTGGTCGATGAAGCGTTCACCGAATTGGCCAACCGCTGGAGACCTATATTAGATACCTTTGACGAATGTGGAGTGGATGTATGCTATGAAATACACCCAGGCGAAGACCTGTTTGATGGCATTACCTATGAAATGTTCTTGGAAAAGGTTGATAACCACCCTAGGGCATGTTTACTATATGATCCTTCGCATTTTGTGCTACAGCAGTTGGATTATATCCAGTATATCGACTTTTACCACGAGCGCATTAAGGCATTCCACGTGAAAGATGCTGAGTTTAACCCTAGCGGGCGACAAGGAACTTTTGGCGGGTACCAAAGTTGGGTAAATCGTGCCGGTCGTTATCGCTCTCCTGGAGATGGACAGGTGGATTTTAAAAAGATATTCAGCAAACTGACGCAATACGGTTACGAGGGTTGGGCTGTAATGGAATGGGAATGCTGTATCAAAAATCAAGTCGATGGTGCAACAGAAGGGGCAAAATTTATTCAAGACCATATTATTCGGGTTACCGATAAGGCTTTTGATGATTTTGCTTCTACGGGAGCTGATGACAAGTTCAATAGAGCAATTCTGGGGTTGTAAAATGCGATAAAGAGAAAAGGCTCGAACACGGTTCGAGCCTTTTCTCTTTATCTTCCCTTTTTCTGTTGTGGAAATTTCATTTTATAAGCAACCTGCACCTGTCCTTTCGAAATCAAATCCAGTTTGCTTTTCAACATGGCCTTTTTTAACGGGCTTAGCTTATCGACAAAAAGCCTCCCTTCGATATGGTCGTATTCATGCTGAACGATACGCGCAGCCAATCCTGTTAATTCAACTTCATGTTCTTCAAAGTTTTCGTCCAAATAGTTAATAAGGACATGAGAAGGCCGCATCACTTCTTCCGTGATATCAGGGATAGAAAGACAACCTTCACTGAAGCCCCATTTATCCCCTGCCTCTTCGACAATAATCGGGTTGATAAAGACCTTTTTGAAGTCCTTTAATGATGGATCCCCGGGCTCGTCTTCATCATCTTCGGCAAAGGGAGAAGCATCGACAACAAAGAGACGTATAGGTAAACCTATTTGGGGGGCAGCTAATCCGACCCCACGTGCACCATACATGGTCTCAAACATATTGTCAATAAGTTCTTTCAAGTGGGGATAATCCGCATCTATCTCTTGTGTTTTCTTCCTTAATACAGGGTCTCCGTATGCTACTATGGGTAATTTCATTTTTTAATATTGCTGATGCAAAGTTATTAATTATTTATGAGGCTCACCTAATAAAAGTGGTATCGCTATACCTGCTTTTTCTTATTTTTACCGCTATGGTTGACATGCAAAGGGAGATAAGCAAATTTTTGGAAGAGATCCATGTTGTAATTCCGTGCGCAGGCTCTGTTGACTTATCTGCTACTATCCCAACGCTTCAATTGAGGGACCTTTTTGTTTATATCTATCCTCCCTACACGATTCGACAGCCGAATGTAACCGATTTTCAGACAATCCACCTTGATATGGACGTTCTAATAGCATCCCGCCAGAAGATCATCAATCGCCTCAAAGGCATGTTAGGTTTAGGACCAAAAGTCTATGCGCGGAATACGGTGGTTGCCAGAATTGACAAAAGGATCGCGATGGAGTTTCAAGAAGAACATCATCTGCAAGTGCCTTTGCCCGGTAAATATAGATATGGGCTATATCATCAGGGAGAATTGGTATCCCTCGCCGTTTTCAGCGGAGGAAGGCGGATGACCGATGAGCCGAGCGACTACCGATCATTTGAGCTTTTGCGATTTTGTCATAAAGGTGCTTATATGGTAGTTGGAGGGGTTTCCAAATTGATCCGTCAGTTTGCAATTGATTTCCAACCGGGAGATATCATGACCTACGCAGATTTGGATTGGTGCCAACAATCGTCATTGGAGAAGATAGGCTTCCGACCGATGGCAATTAAAAGTCCACAAACATTTTATGTAGAAAATGGCAGCAGAAACTACACCGCAAAAGGTGAAAAAGGGGAATATTCCGTTCAAAATAGTGGAAGTCTTAAATTAAAGCTTATTCTTTAAAAGCTTTTTATTATTTTAGGTGCTCATCTAATTAAAAACAAATATGAAACGTAAACTACGTATGGGTATGGTGGGTGGAGGCAATGATGCTTTCATCGGAGCCGTGCATCGTATAGCCGCCTTCATGGACGGAAAGATTGAATTGGTCTGTGGAGCTTTTAGCGTAAACCCTGAGATAGCTGTTCAGTCCGGAAAGGATCTTTTTGTAGCCGAAGATAGAGTTTATTTGGACTATAAAACCATGATCGAAAAGGAAGCGGCGCTACCTGAAGGCGAGCGTATGGACTTTTTGACGATCGTTACACCGAATTTCTTACATTTTGAACCAGCCAAGATGGCCTTAGAACATGGTTTTGATGTGGTGGTAGAAAAGCCAATCACCGTTTCACTGGAAGAAGCGAAAGCGCTGCAGGAAATTGTTGAGCGGACAGGAAAAACATTATGCCTAACACATACGTACTCGGGTTATCCGATGGTGAAGCAAGCTAAGGCGATGGTGAAGGATGGACACTTTGGCAAGATCCGTAAGATTTTGGTCGAGTATCCGCAGGGATGGTTGAGTCGGTTGAGCGAACGCGAGGGAAATGCCGGTGCTGCATGGCGCGCTGACCCGAAACGTTCGGGTAAGTCGTTGGTCATGGGCGATATTGGAACACATGCGGCTCACTTGGCGGAGTATGTTTCGGGATTGCGTATCACGGAGTTGTGTGCTGATTTGACCACGTTCGTGGAAGGTCGACAACTGGATGACGACGGTTCTGTCTTGCTACATTTTGAAAATGGAGCCAAAGGAGTGCTGATGGCTTCACAGATTTCTGCAGGGGAGGAAAATGCTGTCCGTATTCGGATATATGGTGAAAAAGGTGGTCTTGAATGGGCAAATGAAGATCCGAATAATCTTATCATTAAGATGCTGGATCAGCCTCGACAACTGTATCGTACAGGCAATGCTTATGCAGCACCTTACACATTGAGCTCTTTTGCTACCCATAATACGCGCATTCCTGCTGGCCATCCCGAAGGTTTATTGGAATCTTTTGCGAATATCTATCGTAATTTCACGTTGACCGTGTCGGCTAAAAAAGAAGGACGTACACCTACTCCAGAAGAATTGGATTTCCCAAATGTTGCGGATGGTGTGCGAGGCATGGCATTTATCGATACTGTAGTGGAAAGCAATGCCAGTAACGAAAAATGGACTAAATTTGTCGGGTGATAAACACCCAAGAAGCACTAGAATATCTTCAGACAGGACACCAATTCCCGTCTGAAGATTTAATTATTGTATTGGGACCTACTGCAAGCGGCAAGACCAAACTCGCCATAGCACTTGCAAAACTACTGGACGCCGAAATTATCAGTGCCGACTCGCGACAGGTTTATCGGCAAATGGATATTGGCACAGGCAAAGATATAGGAGAATACGGAGATGTTCCATACCACTTGATTGATATTGCCGCTCCAGGTGAGAAGTATAATGTCGCTCGTTTCATGGAAGATTTTGAAGTCGCTTATCATACTATAAAGTCGCGGAACAAGCGGGTAATCGTGTGTGGAGGGACGGGTTATTATATCCAAGCCTTACTTGAGTCGAGACCCTATACACAGGTGCCTGCTGACTTAACAACGCGTAACCGACTTGAACAAATGGATAGGGCTGTATTGAAAATGGAATTGGAGAAAAGAGTTCTCCCGGAAGATTTTGCTATTGACTTTTCTTCGAAGAAACGGATGGTTCGGGCTATGGAGATTTTGGATTGGCGGGAACGGCATCCGACTACGATATTACCTCTCCAACAAATATATTCTGCGAAGGTTGTCGGGATTAATCCAGATGTAGAGACACGCCGTCAGCGAATCAGTGACCGGTTGCAGTATCGCTTGGAAAACGGTATGATCGAAGAGGTGGAAAGATTGCTCCAAGGGGGGATAACGCACGACGATTTGGCATATTATGGTTTGGAATACAAGTATATCTCCTATTATCTCCAAGGTAAGATGGCTTATGAAGATTTTGTGCGTAAGCTTGAGACCGAAATCCATCGTTATGCGAAACGACAAATGACTTATTTTCGAAAAATGGAAAGAGAAGGTGTGGACATTAAATGGATTTCATAGTGATTATTTTTAACTTTGATAGAGCAGGATTAAACGAATAAATCAAAATAAAATGGAATACAGAAAATTAGGAAACAGTGATTTAGAGGTGTCGGTCATTACTTTTGGAGCATGGGCTGCAGGAGGATGGATGTGGGGAAGCACAGATAGGAATGAGGCCATAGAAGCTATTCGTGCGTCATATGACGTCGGTGTCACCTCTATCGATACAGCGCCTATTTACGGGCAAGGCACGAGTGAGGAAATCGTTGGCGCAGCGATCAAAGAACTGCCTAGAGATAAAATACAGATCCTAACAAAATTTGGCTTACGTTGGGATTTGCCAAAAGGAGAGATACATGGACATAGCCAAGATAATAGTGGAAAGGCTATTGATATTTATAAATATGCCGGTAAGGAAAGTGTGATCTATGAGTGTGAACAGAGTCTTCAACTTCTAGGTACAGATTATATCGACTTGTATCAAATTCACTGGCCGGATCCGACGACACCTATGGACGAAACATTTGAGGCAGTAGAACGTCTGATCGAGCAGGGTAAGGTGCGGTACGCTGGTGTGTGTAACTACACGGCTAGTCAGATGGAGGAGGCGGAAAAGACATTGCCGCTAGTTTCTAATCAAGTTCCGTTCAGCATGGTCAGAAGGGAAATAGAGGAAGAAACGGTACCATATTGTGTCGTGCACAATAAAGCGATCTTGGCCTATAGCCCCTTGCACAGGGGGTTGCTGACTGGAAAAATCCACGCCGGTTACACCTTCCAGGAAGGGGATCATCGCCCTCAACTAAGGGAGTTTCAACCTGAATTTATCGAAAAGACGAACCGCCTGTTGGAAAAAATCAGACCGATTGCGGAGAGCAAAAACGCAACCTTAAGTCAGTTGGTATTGCGCTGGACGGTTGAAAGAGCAGGGATTACCATAGCGCTTGCTGGAGCGAGGAATGCAAAGCAAGCTGTGGAAAACGCGGGAGCGATGAAATTTGATCTAAGTGAAGAGGAAATCACTCGCATCAATGCCCTCGTAAACGCATTTTAGTTCCATAAAGAATACCTTTTAGTTCGGATAGATACTTTTTTAGCCAAACAAAAACTCCAGTCATGGGTTTTATTTTTTATACGAAACTAAAAATGGAAAGAAGAATGTTTTATATGAGACAGATTTTAGCTTTATTCTTTAACCTGACATGGATAATGGTTGTACAGGCGCAGAATTTGAAACCGGTTACCTACCTGGATGGAAGTCAAAAACTAAATGGGCTAGTAACCTCCAATACTGGGCAAAACTTGCCTGCTGTTCTTATCCTCCCCGCTTGGAAGGGAATAGATAATGAGGCAAAGCAGACTGCTTTGGATCTGGAAAAGAAAGGTTACATTGCTTTTATCGCTGATATTTACGGCGAGGGCAATATTCCCATGGACAATGCGGCAGCGGCAAAGGTATCGTCACAGTACAAAACCGATTACAAGGCGTACCAACAGCGTATTGCTATGGCATTGGAGGAGCTAAAAAAACAAGGAGCAGATCCGAATAAGATAGCGGTCATCGGATATTGCTTTGGTGGCACTGGAGCTTTAGAAACAGCTCGGGCAGGCTTGCCTGTACAGGGAGTCGTGTGTATCCACGGCGGTTTGGCCAAAGCAAATGACCGTCCCAATGGGCTGATCCAAACAAAGATTCTGGTCGAACATCCTGCTGCGGACAAAAGTGTCAGCCAGGCAGATTATGATGCTTTGGTACATGAAATGAATGAGGGGAAAGCCGATTGGCAGATCATCAGCTATGCGCATTGTGGACATACATTTACCAATCCCGAATCGGCTGAATATAACGAGGTGATGGCTACAAGAGCATGGAATCACACATTGTTGTTTTTGGAAGAGATACTGAAATAAGTCAGCTGAGTATATTTTAGGATATTAAATTCCACGGCATGTCGATATGGACTTTAAAATAGGAAAGCCAGATACTGATTAAGTCTGGCTTTCCTATTTTGGAAAAAAAATCGCTTTAAGCCGTTCTATTTGCACGACTTTAATAACGGCTATGCCTCTGCATACTCTTCAATCGATGGGCAAGAACAGATTAATGTTCGATCTCCTTGTGAATCATTCACCCGTCCTACCGAAGGCCAGAATTTATGTTCTTTCAAATACGGAAGAGGGTATGCGGCTGTCTGACGGGAATAGGATCTGTTCCAATCGTCAGCAGTAACCACCGCTGCAGTATGCGGTGCATGCTTCAGAACATTCTCCTTTTGATCAGCGTTGCCCGATTCTATCGCGGCGATTTCTTGACGAATGGCGATCAAAGCATCACAGAAACGGTCGAGTTCGGGTTTGGACTCCGATTCGGTAGGTTCGATCATTAATGTACCCGCAACAGGGAATGAAACTGTAGGCGCATGGAAACCATAGTCCATCAGGCGCTTGGCAATATCTGCTACTTCAACACCAACACTCTTGAATGCCCGACAATCCAAGATCATCTCATGTGCACAGTGGCCATTTGTACCAGCATACAATACTGGGTAGTGTTCTTCTAAACGTGCTTTGATATAGTTTGCATTCAAGATCGCTGCTTTCGTCGCTGTTGTCAACCCGTCTGGGCCCATCATAGCAATATAAGCATGGGAGATAACCAAGATCGATGCAGACCCGAAAGGTGCTGCCGATACTGCCGAGATACCTTCTTCACCGGATACGGATATCTCACTGTGATTAGGTAAAAAAGGAACAAGGTGTGAAGCTACACCGATAGGTCCCATACCTGGACCACCACCACCATGTGGAATACAGAATGTTTTGTGTAGATTCAAGTGACAGACATCTGCACCGATGAATCCAGGGCTAGTTAACCCTACCTGAGCATTCATATTGGCACCATCCATATATACCTGACCGCCATTTTCATGGATGATACGGCATATTTCGATAATCGGCTCTTCGAACACCCCATGGGTAGAGGGGTAAGTCACCATTAGCGAATTAAGGTTCGCTGCATGTTCTACAGCTTTTGTTCTGAGGTCTTCTACATCGATGTTACCACGCTCGTCGCATTTCACGACAATCACTTTCAAGCCTGCCATAGAGGCTGAAGCCGGATTAGTACCATGTGCTGAAGCTGGGATAAGACAGATATTGCGGTGTCCTTCACCACGACTCTCGTGATAAGCACGAATAACCATTAATCCGGTATACTCACCCTGGGCCCCGGAATTCGGCTGAAAAGACATCTTGGCAAAGCCAGTTATTTCGCTTAGCCAGTCGTTCAGCTCGTTGATCAATTGCATATAGCCTGAGGTTTGATCTGTTGGAGCGAAGGGATGTAGTCCGCCAAAGCGTGCCCAAGTGACCGGAACCATTTCCGTTGTCGCATTTAACTTCATTGTGCAGGATCCCAAAGGAATCATGGAATGGCACAAGGATAAATCTTTTGCTTCTAGGGTTTTGATATAGCGAAGCATTTCGTGCTCGGAGTGATAACTGTTGAAGACAGGGTGTTCCAGATAGGATGAAGTACGGTTCAGTTCCTCTGGTATGGATATGTGCAGCTTGTTTACCCACTGGGTTATATCGACATCATGATGTGATATGCCCTTGATCTTCGCAAATACTTTTACAATAGATTGGACGTCTTCAAAGGTCGTTGTCTCATCGATAGAAATACCCACGATTCCTTCTTCGTAATAAAAATTAAGCTCATTGTTTAAGGCTTCTGCTTTCAACGTTCCGGCCTGATCACCCACCTTAAAACGCAACGTGTCAAAATAGGTAGCATTTGTTTGCTCATAACCTAAAGTTTGAATGGCTTTATCAGCCAGCTTAGCTAAATCATTGATACGTTTAGCAATATTTTTTAAACCTTTAGGACCATGGTATACGGCATAGAATGAGGCCATAATAGCCAGTAAGGCTTGCGCGGTACAAATATTTGAAGAGGCTTTATCGCGGCGAATATGTTGCTCTCGTGTTTGTAAGGCCATACGTAAGGCATAGTCGCCATTTGAATCGGATGTTACACCAATAATACGCCCCGGGATATTGCGTTTATAGACATCTTTTGTCGCAAAGAAGGCAGCATGGGGTCCGCCGAATCCCATGGGCACGCCAAAACGTTGGGAGTTTCCGACAACTACATCTGCACCCCATTCTCCTGGAGGTGTTAATAACGTCAGAGACATCAGGTCAGCAGCGACACATACGCTAATGTTTTTTACATGTGCAGCTTCGGTAAACCGTTGATAATCGGATATCGATCCATCTGCTGCAGGATACTGGAAAAATACCGCAAAAACATCGTCTGAAAGGTTGGATTCGGTAATCTCTGCTATACGAAGCTCCACCCCGAAAGGCACTGCTCGGGTTTGTAAGACCTCTAATGTTTGTGGAAATACGTTTGGAGACACCAAGAAAACATGAGCATCTTTGTTCTTCCGGGCATTGTACAGCATAAACATGCCTTCGGCTGCTGCGGTTGCTTCGTCTAATAAGGATGCGTTAGCGATCTCAAGTCCGGTCAAGTCAGCGATAACAGTCTGAAAATTTAATAAGGCTTGAAGACGACCTTGAGCGATTTCAGCTTGATAAGGGGTGTATTGTGTATACCATCCCGGATTTTCGAACACATTTCGTTGAATAACTCCCGGAAGGACAACATCATAGTACCCTTGACCGATATAGGATTTGAATACTTTATTTTTCTCGGCAACCTGAGCTATCTTTTCCAGATAAGCGACTTCGCTTAATGCTTTGGGAAGTTTCAAAGGATTTCTGCGGATGGCTGCGGGAACAGTTTGATCGATCAATTCATCGAATGAACTTACCCCTAAAAACCCCAACATGTCATCTACTTGCGCAGAACTAGGACCATTGTGACGGTCCTCAAATTTTTCTTGGTAATATACGTTACTCATTGTGCTACTTAATTGCGACTGCCTTAAATCATTAACTGTCTGACAAACAAATTATTCAACAAATAAGTTGATTGTTTATTGAATGCGCAAAGATACAGTTTTTACAGCACTTTTTAAGGGTTGCAGAGTAACCTAAAGATTTATTGTAACATCAATCGTTTGCATTACTTAACGAGTTGTGTGATCGGATTATAGATGTATTTGTCCATCGCACTGTTATATTTGATATTTACGGTCACTTTCGTGTTAATCTGACTTGGAAACTCCTCTTCTTCCAACAACTCGCCCGAAGCCTTGTCATAAAGATATACGGTAAAATTACCTTTATCAGCCGAGAACGAGATGAATTCGTCCATCGGAATATCTTTCAATAGGGAATCGACCAAAAAGTCTACCTTATAATTTGATGGATCATCTCCACTGATATTCCAGCGGACGGACGGCATCTTTATAAACTGGCTGCTGTCATCATATGATGCGTCCCAAGCTAATCGGACACTATCGTTATCATATACCATCAGCGTATAGTAGTTGTGTTCTTGCAGACGTATTGTGTCCTTATGGCTCCCTATGGTGATATTCCTTAACCCGGCTGCGATCTGTTCGTATTCGGCAGAACTTCCTTCTGAACCTATTGTAATAAAATCTTTGGCACTATACAGCCCGTCTATTTTGATACGGTCGGGCAAGCTAGTGTTGTCGGAAACATTCAATACGGATAAGGAAGCAACTTTTTCTATGGGGTCGGTGGTAAGGTCTGGACCTTCGTTAGCGGGACTACATGCAAGAGCCATAAGACTACCTGCAAAAACGATTAGTTGTATGTTTTTCATTATCATCTGTTGTTGTTCTTTTCGTGAGAAAATGACTTAGTGAACAGTAAACTATTCTATAATTTAATACAGAATAGTGAACTTGAACGACAATGGATCAAAATGGTTAATGAGTTCACGAACAAAGTCATCTCCGTGTTTGACGTACAATATAGCAAAATTTTCTGATCTTTCCTGCAAGCCTCCACTGGGGAATAGCTTCTCTTTTATACGTTCTATCTGTATCAGTGCATCTTCATGGTTGTGTTTGTCGGCTTTTAACAGCTTTTTTTCTAAGTTATTGATCGCTTTTTTTAGCCTTGCTTTTACCGCATCGGTGCTTGGTCCTAAGCTGGCATCGATTTTATGGGCACGGAGTTTTATTTTTCCAAAAATGGCATTCAACTCCATCCATTCATCGCGCAGATTTAATCGATGTTTGGTTTGCCGTTTGACATAGTCATTCTGTAGTATCGTTGCGGGCTTAAATATGCTTTTGAAAGTTAGGTCTAATCGAAAGATTTTGCTCGCGATGCTGTCGTCTGTAATCATTGCCGAATTTCTCGGAACCAAGATAGGGAAAGGAACTTTATACTGATCAAAATTCGCTTTGAGCTGTAACCAATATACAATCTCAGCTCCACCGCCGATATAGGCCAGATTTGGTAAAATCACTTCCTGATATAGTGGGCGCATCACCACATTTGGACTGAAGCGCTCGGGATGGTTGTGAATTTCGGCTTTTAAGGCTTCTTCTGAAAAGAAAATATCTTGATGTAAGACTTCATAACGACCATCCGGACCTTTTACGATCCGTTCGCGAAAATCGTCCGTCAGATAGAAGAAGTTACATTCCCGAGCATGTACTTGTGTACTAAATCCTTTTTCTTCCAGAGAGGCCGATGTTGCATTTATGGCTTGATAGCTTTTTTCATGGAGAATATCTTCTTCTATAAGAGGTGCAAATAATTTTTTTAATTCGGGACGGTCTGCATCTAAAATGATCAACCCGAATTCTTGGAAAAGGTTATGGACAAAGACACGTGTCGCATCCGCAAGATTTCTTCCTTGGAGATAAGCTTCTTCCACAATTTGAGTCAATTTTTCCGAATTCTCCGATAATCCTAACATCCCACAGTATTGGCGTACAATCTGTTCCATAGAGCTGGTATCCATACGTCCTGTTCCGGAAATTGCCGGGACATCCCATAGTATCTTCTTTCCATACACCCGCGTATGGTTGATCTCCTCAAAATCGTGATCTTCTGTGGCCATCCAATATACTGGAACAAAATCCTTTTCCGGAAATTTGTCCTTCAGGTCCTTAGCTAACCGAATAGCTGTTACAATCTTAAAGATAAAATATAAAGGACCTGTAAAGATATTCAGCTGATGACCAGTCGTGACGGTGAATGTAGATGTATTTTCTAGTAGCTCAATGTTTTGGGCTACAGCAGACGATGAAGCAAGTAAATCACCATATTGCGCTTTCAGAGCGGTAACCAGTATGTCCCGATTTTGAAAAGAAGACTTCTGTTGTATCTGCTTTTCAAAACCTTCCCAAGTTGGACTATTGCCATAAAAAGGCTTTATGGACTGATCGTCATCCAAATAAGCCAATAAGGTGGTGGAAAAACTGTTCGTATCTTTATACTCAATATAAGTTGCCTTCATCTACTATTTAAAAAATGTCTTCGCAAATGTATACTGTTTGGGTATACAAAATACGGATTTCTGAAAAAAGGTATGCTTTCCTTTTGAATTATAGCGAAGATTTGACAAAAGGGGACTTATTTTTCTGGATAATGGAATTCTTCGTGCAAAGTCTTGGCTTCATTTGTATATTTCATCCGAATATATCTAAGTTTGAACTATGAAAGGAAAATCTATAATACTGCTTGTGCTGATTACGGCGAGTTTGTTGTCATGCCATACCGGTAGATATGCTGCTACCGAAAAAGTCTATGCAAAAAAGGCAAAGGAGTTTGCGAAGATTTATAGTGAGTTTCCGGCTGAACACCAACTAGAAAAAATAGGAGTTGACGACAAAGAGTGGGTGGCTTCGGTAAACTTCGGTATGCGTAAGCCAAATTATGTGATGATCCATCACACAGCGCAGAATTCCACTGAGCAAACGATTCGAACTTTTCATAATGAAAAAGTCGGTGTAAGTTCGCACTACATTGTTGGACGAGATGGTAAGGTTGTCCAGATGGTCAATGATTATTATCGGGCACATCATGCTGGTGCAGGTAAATGGGGAAACGATACCGACCTTAATTCTTCGTCTATAGGTATCGAATTGGATAATAATGGGTTGACAGATCCTTGGCCCGATGCCCAAATCGATGCTTTGATCCGGTTGTTGACTTATCTTAAAGAAAAATACAATATACCGCAGGCAAATTTCATTGGTCATATGGATTTTGCGCCTACACGTAAGAACGATCCCTCACGTTTTCCCTGGGATAAGCTTGCGGAGAAAGGTTTTGGTTACTGGTATGATAATGAACTGGAAACTCCTCCGGAAGGGTTTGACCCACGGGTTGCTTTACGGATTATTGGTTATGATGTCAAAAACATCGATGCGGCAATCAAAGCATTTAAATACCACTATATCCAACGGGAGACAAACTTGGCCGTACTGTCGGACGAGGATGTAAAAATACTATACGCGATTTATAAGAAATATTTCTAGAATGCGGGACAAAGTTGGTCGGTAGTAATGCGCGTACGGCCAATCTCAAAAAATTGCTTTATCTTTGCCCTGTGGTAGGGACAACAACATTGACCGATATACGTAGCCTTACGTTGGATCAATTAAAAGATCAGCTTTCTGAAATGGGAGAGCAGGGATTTCGTGCGAAGCAGATCTATGAATGGATATGGCAGAAATCGGCTACGGATTTTGATCAGATGAGTAATCTGAGCAAGATATTAAGAGAAAAACTGAAGGAGCATTTCACGATAAACCATGTTACCATCAAACAATCGCAAATAAGCGCAGATAAAACGATCAAAAGTAGTTTTTCGCTGTTCGATGGAAATATTATTGAAGGCGTGCTGATCCCTGCGACAGATCGTATGACCGCCTGTGTGAGTTCGCAGGTAGGATGTAGTCTGACTTGCAAATTTTGTGCTACGGGATACATGGATCGTAAGCGGAATCTAAATGCAGACGAGATTTATGATCAAGTCGTGCTAATCAGCAAACAAGCCGAGGAAAACTACGGAGCTCCATTGACCAATATCGTCTATATGGGTATGGGCGAACCTTTACTGAACTATGCGAATACGCTCAAATCTATCGAGCGGATTACAGCTCCCGATGGGCTGAATATGGCTGCCAAAAGGATTACCGTATCCACAGCGGGGATTGCAAAAATGATTAAGAAACTCGGTGATGATCAGGTTCGTTTTAATTTAGCGCTATCTTTGCATGCGGCAAATGACGAAAAAAGGAATCAAATTATGCCGATCAACGAGCAAAACTCACTACAAGCGCTAGCGGAGTCCTTACGGTACTTTTATGCAAAGACCAAGAGTCCGATTACTTTTGAATATATCATCTTCCATAATTTTAACGATGAATTGCAAGATGCTAAGGAACTGGCGAAATTTTGTAAACATGTACCCTGTAAGGTTAACATTATCGAGTACAACCCAATCGAGTTAGCCGATTTTGCAAATGCAGATGCCGATAAAATCGATAATTTTGCAAATTACCTGCGTGGTCAGGGTGTCATTACGAACGTAAGACGTAGCCGTGGTAAAGATATCGATGCAGCTTGTGGACAATTAGCTATTAAAGAAAAACAAAAACCCAATTAATTTATTTACCTTTAACGTAAACAATCCGTTAAAGGCCGTGCAGCTGTCTTCACTTTTCAGGGATTTTATACATATTCTTTTACCAAAGATATGTCTGTCCTGTGATACGGATCTATTGTCTCACGAAGAAATGCTATGCACGTCCTGCTTGTACCACTTACCAATTACAGATTTTCATCAGGACAAAAATAATCAAACGGCAAAGCAACTATGGGGGAAGCTGGATTTCCAATATGCCATGTCTATGCTCTATCTGGCCAAGTCTTCTCGCGTAGAACAGCTGCTCTATCGGCTCAAATATGGTAATCAGCCCGAAATAGGCGAGTTTTTAGGAAAATACTACGGAAAAATGTTGCAAGAGGCTGGTATACTTAATACAGTGGATCTGATTATACCGATCCCTCTTCACCGGAGTAAATTACGGCTACGTGGCTACAACCAGTCAAGTCAATTTGCAAAAGGACTTTCAAAAGCAGGAGGCATACCATGGACAGATAGGGTCTTGATCAGGAAAAAGGCTACTGTAAGTCAAACAAAAAAAAGTAGAACAGAACGCTATGAAAATGTGGAGGACGTTTTTGTATTGAGGGATGCCGGAGCTCTTGAAAATAAGCATGTCTTATTGGTCGACGATGTGCTTACTACAGGAGCGACGATATGTTCCGCGGGGAATCAGCTGGTACGAGCTGGGGCTGCGGTCAGCGTAGCTACAATCGCTAGAGCTTGAGGCACTATCGCTGTTTGCCGGATGTTGCCGATGGACATCCACAGCCTTTTTTGAAGATACCGCAGGACTGAACTGTTCCGGTCAGGAGTGTTGCGATAAGTGCCCAAATAACATACTTTTTATTCATGAGGTATTTTAAATAAAAGTAAAAATGCAAAGGAAGCCATACCAATGCCCATCACGTCCGCAAAGATATCCCAAAAATCAGCTGTTCGGGAAGGTGATAGATACATTTGAGCAAGCTCCGTTATACATGCAAATATAATTGTAGAGCAGGTAACTTTTAGAAAGACAACCCATTTTTTAACACTTTGGCGATGTTTTATCAAATATTCCCAATACAGTAAGATCGCCAGCACGAAGAATGTCCCCGTGTGCGCCAGTTTGTCAAATCCTGGGAACGAAGGAGCACGGTCAAGGCTGTCAGAAGGAGCAAGCATAAGAGCTAACATCAATATCCCCCAGAGAAGAGACCATAAATATTGCCTTGGATATTTCATGTCACGAAGATCGTATAAATAGTTTTAATTACCCTATTTTACAATTTTTTTATGATAGCAGAAAAAAAATATAAAAATAAACTTCTTATTATCAGTGCATTAAGATTCGCTGTTGCCGTGATATAGTACTATGTATTGCAAAGTACTGTGCAAAATATATATCTTTGTATTATCATGATTGCAATAAATACACAAACCCAAATGCGAAAGGGCATACTTGAATATTGTATTCTTTCGATTATTTCAAAGGGAGAGATATATGCTTCGGATATTATAGCCGAGTTGAAAAAGGCAGAATTGCTGGTGGTAGAAGGTACGCTGTACCCTTTGTTAACGAGGTTAAAAAATAATGGGCTTTTGAGCTACAATTGGAAGGAGTCAACTTCGGGGCCTCCTCGTAAATACTATCAAATTACGTCTGAGGGCGAGAGTGTGTTGGAGAAACTGGACATCACATGGAAAGAGTTAGTGTACGCTGTGGAGACCTCCTTATCTGGAAGAAATAATTTAATCTGAAATATTTAAAACGATGAATAAGACGATAATCATAAATATCAATAGTATCGTATTTCATATCGAAGAAGACGCATATGAAATATTGCGGAGTTATATGATTGAGATTAAGAAGCATTTCGGTCGTACAGCCGATAGCGAAGAGATATTGCAGGATATTGAAAACAGGATTGCCGAGATGTTTTCGGAACGAATACAGGCGGGTAAGAAGGAAGTTATCTCTTCAACAGATGTCAAGGAAGTTATTGCACAGATGGGGCGGGTGAGTGATTTTGAAGATGTTGAGGGTTTTTCCGAAGAAGATCAAATGGCCGATAGACAGCACCGGGGAGAAAAACATTATTTTTTCGGGCATAAGAAGTTGATGCGAAACCCGGATGATACGATTATCGGAGGAGTTTGTAGTGGATTGGGTTATTATCTTGGGATCCAGGTGAAATGGATCCGTATTCTTTTTGTCCTTTTCTTTTTGTTCGGAGGATCGGGCATATTATTATATGCGGTATTATGGGTCTTGATGCCTGTTGCCTCATCGCGAGTTGACCGTATGGCCATGCGGGGAGAAGAGCCTAACTTACAGAATTTTAAGAAAAGCTTTGAGGATGAAATTGAACATTACAAACAAGGCCTTAGCAGTGCAAAGGGATTTGTGTCTAAAGGTGCACAGGCAGTGGGTGATGGAATATCAAGTATCTTTCGTTTTATAGGGAAATTTTTTGCTTTGATTATGCTTATTTTTAGTGGTATCGCTATTTTAGGTTTGATCTTCTTGTTAGTTGCGTTTTCCCTCGGTGTGTTGGGTTACCAAGACAGTATCGTGTTCCCTCCGTTGGTATATTTAAGTAAAAACCAAGCACTCGTTGCCTTATTAGCCGGAATTTTAGCGCTTATAATCCCTTTTATAGCGCTCTTCCAGCTGTTTCTTCGCATCCTCTTCAAGACAGCGTCGATGAACACCTACTTGTCATTAAGTCTTTGGGCTACATGGATTGTTTCCGTAATTCTGGTAATTGTCTATTCGATGATAGGTATACAGGACTTTAAGGAAACTAGCACGATAAAGGTGGAAAAGTCGATCGGGAAAAAGGAAATTTATCATTTTGCAGAAAAAGATTTAAGGATTATTGAAGCCTCCACCTTGGAAAATGGTCAAAAAGATTATCACGTCAATCCCAATACGGAAAATCTAAGTAGCCTTATCCGAGATGAAGTCAGGATCCGTTTTGAGCAATTGGATTCGTTAGAAAGTCCCTTTATACAATACAACTATACCGCGCAGGGAAAGACGTATCAACAAGCTGCGGAAAGAGCAGCAAAAATTGATTATGAGGTACACGAAGAAAAGAATAAAATGATCTTTGACAGTCATTTCAAATTAGGCGCTTCAGATCTGTATCGCGGACAGAAAGTTTCTGTCGTTGTTTTTCTGCCCATAGGGTCTCGGGTGATTATTTCCGAATCCCTACAAAATAAACTTCGTGGCATCTCGTATTGGTCCTGCCATCATCAGAACGATGGAAATGAAAATATAAAAGAAACAAACTGGGTCATGCAGAAATCGGGATTGATCTGTAACTAAAAACCAAAATACTTCTTGGCGTTGTTATAGCATATATCTTGAATTAATTTTCCGATCCAAGGGATATCGTGAGGAAGTTCGCCATTAACGACATCTTCGGCAAATAGATTACAGACTATCCGTCTAAAGTATTCGTGTCTGGGAAAGGAAAGAAAACTTCGGGAGTCTGTCAACATGCCGACAAACCTACTAAGGAGTCCAATATTAGATAACGTATTGATCTGATTCACCATGCCATCCTTTTGGTCCATGAACCACCAGCCAGAACCAAACTGTATTTTTCCGGCGATGGTGCCATCGTTAAAGTTACCAGCCATAGCTGCAAAAACCTCATTATCTGACGGGTTTACATTGTATAGGATGGTTTTCGTCAGCTTATCCTCGGTATCCAGTCTATTTAGAAATTTGGATAGTGCCCTCGCTTGACTAAAATCGCCGATCGAATCGAATCCGGTATCCGGACCAAGAGCAGTTAGCAGTCGCGTATTATTGTTTCGAATAGGGCCAAGGTGATACTGCTGTATCCATCCTTTTTCATGATCCCATTCGGCAAAATATACCAGCATCGCAGACTTGAATTTTGCACTGTCCAGCGGGGTTAGTTGCTGTCCGGCACGTATCTTAGTGAAAATAGTCCTGATTTCGTTATAGGTATAATCTTCGGCATAGAGATGTTCCAGTCCGTGATCGGATATACAACAGCCATTTTTCGCAAAATAATCATGTCTGCTTTTTAACGCGGCTAAGTAATCTTCAAATAGACCAATGGATGTATCCGTAACTTCTTCCAGCCGGTTTATATAGCTATTTAATGCTTCAATATTGTCGGAATCCATGGCCTTGTCTGGACGAAATGCCGGCAACATTTTAAAAGTCGCTGTCTGTTTAGCCTGTTGTTGGTGGAAAGTCAGACTATCCAGAGGATCATCGGTTGTACAGATGACTTCGACCTGCATCTTGTTCAACAGACCGTGAACGGAAAAAGATGAGCGTTGAAGTTTTTCCGATGTGCGGTCATAGATTGACGAGGCCGAGTCTTTGTTCAGCAGCTCATCGATATCAAAGTAGCGTTGTAGCTCCAGGTGTGTCCAATGGTACAATGGGTTTCGCATGGTATAGGGGACAGTTTCGGCCCATTTTTGGAATTTATCTTTATCCGCTGCTATCCCTGTAATGTATTTTTCAGGGATACCATTTGCTCGCATAGCCCGCCACTTATAGTGATCCCCGTATAACCAAGCTTGGGTAATATTTTCAAAATTGGTGTTTTGAGCGACCTGTTCAGGCATCAAGTGATTATGATAATCTATAATAGGTTGATTTTTAGCATAATCGTGATATAGCTCTTCTGCTATTTTGTTTGTTAGCAAAAAATCGCTGTCTAAAAATTTTTTCATTACTCTCTAGATAAGAAGCGTTATAATAATATATTAAACTGTATTTATGTGAGGGTATTTAAACTCAAACGGTATATGTTCTTTTCACAATTTTAACTAAAATATGTATGTACTAAAAGGTTTTTTAACGCAAACGATTGAGTTATATCGGCTATAAAAAATACATATTCCGGCGATATTGCTTATCTTTATTAAGATTTAATGATTTGAGTTATGCAAAAACTATTTTTTTTTCTAACGGTACTATTTTGTTGCAGCACCATTTCTGCACAGACGGTCAAACTTCAAAAAGTTTGGGAAGCTAAAGAACAATTGCCTGTTCCAGAATCTGTGCTGTATGTTCCTGCCCGACAAGAACTGTTCGTGTCTCTCATTGATGGAGCAGGAAATGTAAAGGACGGTAAAGGAGGGGTCGCTATCTTAAACAAAGATGGCAGTTTGAAAAATGCGACATGGATAACTGGATTAAATGCCCCCAAAGGAATGGCATTGCATAGAGATATCCTATACGTAGCGGATATTACCGCCGTAATAGGCATTGATATTGTTTCGGGTAATATTATTGACGAGATTGAGATTCCTGGAGCAGTTTTTCTCAATGATGTCACAGCAGATCATAATGGAGGCGTATATGTATCGGATACCAGAGAGAATAAGATATTCTATGTTAAAGACGGTAAAGCCTCGTTGTTTATGGAAAACGTAACAAGTGTGAACGGCCTGAAACACATAGGCTCAGATCTATATGCTTTGGCAGGCAAGGAACTTTGGAAGATTGATGCCAATAAGAAGAGCACTATTGTGGCAAAAGGCTTTGCGCAGAATGGGGATGGTTTAGAACCTGTCGGTAATGGAGATTTCTTAGTGACATGCTGGGCAGGTCTCATCTATTATGTAAAAGCTGACGGACAAATCGAAGAGCTTCAAGATGTACAGGGCAAGATGAATACCGCAGATTTGGGTTATGATGCCGTGAATAAAATCGTCTATATCCCAACATTTAATAACAACAGTGTAATAGCCTATCAGTTGAAATAGGCTTAACCTAAGGAAGGGGCTAAATCGCAAGATGTTCCAAAAAGGTATTGAATTGGTGGGAAATTGTATAGAATGAATTAGTACTTTTGGCATAAAGTTGAGAGACATATGTACATCGAAGATCTATACAGTATATATCGTGATTATCCATCTATTTCTACAGACACGAGACAAATTCAGCAAGACAGCGTCTTTTTCGCGCTAAAGGGCGCGAGTTTTAATGGCAATGCATTCGCTGATCAAGCATTGCAAGCTGGCGCAAAATATGTAGTTATTGACGAAGAGGTTTACAAGAAAGGTGACAACTATATTCTTGTAGATGATGTATTGGCTACATTGCAGGAATTAGCAAGATTTCATCGGCAGCAGTTGAATATACCTGTTATAGGGGTCACGGGAACAAACGGTAAAACAACAACCAAAGAGCTGCTTTATGCAGTTTTATCACAGAAATATAAGGTATATGCCACCCAAGGCAACCTAAACAATCACATTGGAGTGCCTTTGACATTGCTTGCCATAGACGATAGTTATGAGATTGCGATTGTTGAAATGGGCGCGAATCATGTTGGGGAGATCGCTTTTCTCTGTGCTATTGCTCAACCTACCCATGGTTTAATTACCAATGTCGGAAAGGCTCATCTGGAAGGTTTTGGATCTTTCGAAGGCGTGATGAAAACTAAAGGAGAGCTTTACGATTATTTGCAAGATCACCAAGGTATATTATTTTTACAAGGAGATAATACGCTTCTGGTGGAAATGGCCAACTCAAGAAAATTCACAAGGGTTATCAAGTATGGGTTGGAAGAGAAAAATGATTTGGTAGGAAATATCCTTCTGGCAAATCCCTATCTTTCCATCTCTTGGAGAAAACCCGGTGAAGAGGAAGTATGGGAACTTTCTACCAATTTGACGGGGTCATACAACTTGGAAAACTTCTTGGCCGCAATAGCCGTAGGCTTATATTTTGATGTAGATCCAAGGGAGGTCAACCGTGGGATCGAGACTTACATACCGAAGAATAATCGATCTCAGATTACAAAAACCAGTCGCAACACGGTCATCGCGGACTTTTATAATGCCAATGCCAGCAGTATGGTTGCCGCATTGGATAATATGAAAGCTCTTGAAGCGGCTCATAAGACTGTTGTTCTAGGAGATATGTTTGAGCTTGGGGATGAATCATATGAGGAGCATCGCAAAATAGTAACAAAGGCAAAGAGCTTAACGGTTGACCATCTGATTTTTGTGGGAAGAGAGTTTTATAAACATAAGGACGGTGGGGCGGAATTCTACGAAACCACAAACTTAGCAAGGGAACGAATGGCTGCTCTTTCCAATAGTTTTGTATTACTTAAAGCTTCCCGTGGAATGGCTTTTGAAAGGTTATTAGAAATGCTTTAATTCCGTTTAGGAGGGGGGATGGAAGGTAGTGACAAGTTGTATTTTACCGATATAATCCGAATCAAAAACACCAAAGAAGCGCTGCAGAATGTGTTGATACTATTATTTACATCCATATTGTGTAGTACAACGAACAGCAATGCTCCCGATAAACATGCCGACGCATAGATTTCTTTTCTGAGTATTAGAGGGGTTTCATTCATTAGGGTGTCACGTATGACCCCTCCCATGGAGGCCGAAAACATGCCGAGCATAATGGCTGCCATGCCACTACTTCCATAATCCAAAGATTTTTGGGTTCCGACGACGGTAAAAAAACCTATACCCATAGCATCAAATAAGGTTAATGTTTTAGCAAAATTATAGAGTTGCTTATTGACAACGATGGATAAGAGTACGCCGATGAAAATAGCGATGAGATAATTCCCATCTTCAACCCATACGGGTCTGATGTTTAAAAAGATATCCCTTAGTGACCCTCCTCCAATAGCGGTCACGAATCCCATGAATGTTACCCCGAATACATCCACTCCTTTTCGGTTTGCCGCCATCGCCCCTGAAATGGCAAACACCATGGTGCCTAATAAGTCACTATAGTATGTAATATTCATCGTGAGATTGTCTTTTGGCAAGTATACAGAAATTTGATATAGGATAAAAACAGCGTTCAAATTCTAGAATACTTTTGCCTGCAACTTATAGGTTTTCTTCACCCTTTCTTCTGTCTTTCTTCTGCCTTTCTTCGGTTTCTCTTCGGTCGGGCTTCGGTCAGGCTCCGGTCCACACCGAAGCGTGACCGAAGCCCGACCGGAGCGGTACAGGAGCACGGCGGAATTTGGTACGGATCCGGTGCCCTGTTGGTAGTGTTAGTTAGGATTGAAAAAATATCTGTTTCAGGGCTAGTGCTTTATGGGGTTCCGTGTGAAATAATCCTGTTGTATCTTTTCTTATTGTTTTTAATTTTCTACCTTTGTGCTCGCTCCGCAAGGGGGCTGGATGCCTTTCGGGGCATGAAATATTGAAAAAGGGGGCTGTTTTTCGCCAAGAAATTAAAAAGGAAATAATTTTTTGGAAAAGCGGAAAAAGTTTCTACCTTTGCAGTCCCGCCGGAAACGGATGGGGCAATGACACAGAAGATCATGCTGCCTACGGCAGCTTGGATATAGCCGAAGCGCGATGCGGAGGCAGAGAGAGTTCTTTAAGGAAATGATCATGTAACGTAACGAGTAGCCAATTTATTGGCGAAAGTCAGAAATGTTAGCGATAACAGCAAGACCGTTCCGGGCCGGAACGGAAAACACAAAAAGAAGACAATTCTATTTTCATAAATAGTCTTGGTCTCACACTTCATTTTACAATGGAGAGTTTGATCCTGGCTCAGGATGAACGCTAGCGGCAGGCCTAAT
>PJUF01000295.1_pt1 | contig 40758 bp, 32 predicted proteins | sample 1512191 | NCBI WGS metagenome assembly PJUF01 (sample SAMN08177673, study PRJNA422409) | Feces metagenome, whole genome shotgun sequencing project. | isolation source: Chicken feces (3) enriched on wood chips | host: Gallus gallus | place: USA: Madison | collected 2015-01-15 | reverse complement strand
TCTGTTCGTACATTATTCTTTAAAAGAGCTATCAGGTAAGATGAACCATCGTTTTGATTTTTCTGGAAATTCTGATTTAATCCGATGATACCCCTGTTGTAAATATCTTTCAGTACTTTAAATCCGTATTCAAAAGTCCTTTCTTTATCCCGGTCTTCTGGCAGAGAATGTTCCTTCCATCTGGCCTCAAAATCAGCTTGGTATTGGTTTAATTGAACATCTGCAATCTTATCATTCATCCGGTAAACGGGTAAAACAGATTTCAGAATGCTTTCTTTATCACGCTCAATTTCCTGATTAGTTTTCTTAATAGCATAGTTGTATGGAGATACCAGATCTTCATGCAGCCAAACTGCTCCTTTCGTAAACTCGTACTTAAAACGCTGTTGTTTAGGTAAAATGAATGTAATTAAAAATACACTCATCACCATTAAAACATACTTCATTAAAGAAGCATATCGGCGGTACACTATTTTATGAGAATCTTTTTTAAATCTTGCCACGGCAATGGATTATTATTCAAATTTATACATTTCACCCGTTTTTTATTTGCTAGCTGTAATTATTTAAATGCAACATTATAACATTGTAAAAGTTTCGGCGTTTTTTAAAACGGTAGCGTCACAATAGAAATGCTGTTAATTGATAAAGCTTCACTAAATTTGGGCTTGTAAATTTCAATCTATCCGCTAATTGTATTTATATGAGAATAGTATTTACATTCTTGTTACTTCAGGCTGTGTTTTTTGTAAACGGACAAACCGTCAATATACCTTTGTATCAATATGAAGATTCTTTAAAAAATTTAGGCCAGATTATTACTAACGATACATTGGAATATAATAGAATACAGGCTAATTATAACTTTATTAAAACATTAACTGGGGCGCTTAAGCAAAAAGGATCTTTTAATTATGCTTTTTCTCAACTAAACGAAGTAATTTCTGCCAGATACTCAGAAGATAAAAAATTCAGGATTTTCAGTTGGTTTGTGTACTTAGATAATGGTGGCTTTAGGTATTACGGCGCCATACAACTCAATAATCCCGAAAAATTAGAATTAATACCCTTAATAGATGGTACTGCCCAAATTGAAAACGAAGAACATACGGCTTTGATGCCTAATAATTGGTTAGGCGCTGTTTATTATGATATTATTTCGGTTGCTAACGGTAAAAATCCATATTACATACTGTTGGGCTGGAAAGGCAGAGACCTTAAAACATCAAGCAAAGTTTTTGAAGCGCTGTTTTTAAAAGGTAAAACGGTAACTTTCGGTTCGCCAATAGTACAAAGCGAGCCTAAAAGCAATAGTTTTTTACACCGAAAAGTGTTTACCTACAGCAGCAATGCATCTATGCTGTTAAGATATTCCAGAAACGATAAGGTCTTTATTTTTGACCATTTAGTGCCATCAAACGATAATTTGAAAGAGGATAAAAGCCAATATATACCCGATTTAACTTATGACGGGTATCGATTTAGAAACGGGAAATGGATGTATGTGGAGAACTTAAATGTTAAAAATCTTCCAGACGAAAAAGACAATTTATTTGTGGATCCTTCTAAAATAAATGTAGGTACAACGCCTATGCGGCAGTATTAGCCAGGGTATATGTAATATTTTTGATTGAAACTCAATTAAAGTATAAATCGGTTATTTCCTGTTATCAATTTTTAATTAATATTGAATGTTAATTTTCACTTTAAGAAGTAATACATTATCTTCATCATAACACTAACAATATTTTATGGCAGAAAACCAAATCGAAGAACATGACTTTTTTAAAACCAAGGTTTTAGGTCATCCTTCTTCTTTATTCGTTCTGTTCTTTACAGAAATGTGGGAGAGGTTCTCTTTCTACGGAATGAGAGTTTTGTTGATTAACTTTTTAACCATGGCGGTTATCGGAGTTAAAAATCCAGGTTGGGGCTGGTCGGCAGAAAATGCCGGAGCTTTATACGGAACCTACGCCATGTTGCTCTACATTACGCCTATTATTGGCGGTATTATTGCCGATAAATATATTGGATACCGTTGGGCCGTTATCATTGGTTCTGTTATTATGACGGCAGGACATGTTTCTATGGCTTTTGACTCGTCTTTTTCACTTTATTTGGGTTTGGCTTTACTGGTTATTGGTACGGGTTTCTTTAAGCCTAATATGACTTCTATCTTGTCTGAAATTTATAAATCTTTTCCAGAGAAAAAAGACGGCGCTTATACCATTTTCTATATGGGCGTTAATGCCGGTGCCTTTTTTGGAATGATGCTGTGCGGATATTTAGCAGAAAAAGTAGGTTGGCATTGGGGTTTTGGCTTAGCCGGAATTTTTATGCTGCTAGGAACATTGCAGTTCTGGCTTGCTAAACCACTTTTTGGTAAGGTTGGCGATGTACCGTCAAAACAAGAAAGAATAGAGGCCGAACAAAGGGCTAAAGTTTCTAAAAAAGAGGAAGATAGCAGAAACCCTTTCACCGCTACAGATAAAATTTTAACACTTATTACGCTGGTTATTGGATTGATGTATGCATTCAACGATCCGCTTTCTAAGATAGGGAATATCAATTTATTGCCGTTTAACGTAGGTGCTTTATCCGGACAGAACTTCATCATTATTGTAGGATTAACGCTTTTCTTTATCCTGGTTATCGGGCGTTTATTGCGCTATACTAAGGTTATTAGAGATAGAATGATAGCAGTTATCGTATTTGCTTTCTTTACCATATTTTTCTGGATGTCTTTTGAACAAGGCGCTTCATCTTTAGTGCTTTTTGCTCGTGATAATGTAGACAGAACTTTGGCAGGAACATCTCTTACTATATTTAATATTATCAACACGCTGCTTACAGTTATTCCGCTGTTGATAGTCACCTGGGTTTTAATTTTGTTAGCAAAAGAAACCTCGCACAAAGTGTTATGGTCTAACATTGTGCAGTTCATTTGTTTTATTGGTATTTGGGGTATTGCAATCTGGATGCTTTATCAGGAGTATACAGCGGTAACTTCTGAAATTACAGTGTCGTGGTTTTCTATATTAAATTCTTTCTTTATCATCGCCTTTGCTTCAAGTATTTCTAAAATTTGGGATAGTAAGTATAACCCTAGTGCGTCTTTTAAATACGGTTTGGGGTTAATCATCATGGCTATTGGCTTCGGATTGCTTGCTTTTGGTTCTCATGGTATTGCAGAGGGAGTTAAAGTGAGTATGGTTTGGCTGGTTTTAGCCTACCTGTTCCATACATTGGGAGAGCTGTTTTTATCTCCGGTAGGCTTGTCTTACGTATCCAAATTAGTTCCGGCTCGTATGGTTGGTTTTATGTTTGGTATGTGGTATTTAGCGATAGCGATAGGAAGTAAGTTAGCCGCGGTGCTGGGTGGACAGATAGAAAACATCACAAATGAATATTCTCTATCTACCTTTTTTCTGATTTTTACAGTTGTACCCATAACTGCCGGAATAATTGTAATCTTACTTAACCCTGTTATGAAGAAATTAATGCATGGCGTAAAATAATTTATGTTTATAACGAATTTTAATGGAGGCTTGCAAAAGCCTCCATTTTTTTAGCCTATTTCCGTTGATAAAAAACAACCTGCATACAGATTAAAACAATTAAATAACGTAAATTCGGCCTAATTTTTAATAACAATTGATAGTACAGGTGTCCGATAGTTTAGTAATCATACCCACGTATAACGAGAAAGAAAATATCTCTAAAATCATACATAAAGTATGTTCTTTGCCGCATAACTTCCATATACTGATAGTTGACGACGGATCTCCCGACGGCACCGCTGATATTGTTAAAAACTTACAACACACTTATTCAGATAAACTTTTTATAGAAGAACGCAAAGGTAAACTGGGTTTAGGCACAGCGTATATCCATGGGTTTAAGTGGGCCTTGCAACGCAGTTATACCTATGTTTTTGAGATGGATGCAGATTTTTCGCATAATCCGGAAGATTTGCTAAGATTAAGAGAAGCTTGTGTTAATGGAGCCGATGTTGCCATAGGATCCAGATATATTAAAGGTGTAAATGTAGTAAACTGGCCTATGGGGCGTGTTTTAATGTCTTATTTTGCATCCGTTTATGTGAGGTTTATTACCGGAATAAACATACAAGACGCAACTGCTGGATTTAAATGTTACCATAGAAAAGTTCTGGAAACTATTAAGTTAGATGAAATCAGGTTTGTAGGGTATGCTTTCCAAATAGAAATGAAATTCACGGCCATTAGACATGGTTTTAAGGTTATAGAAATTCCAATTATTTTTACAGACCGCACAGAAGGCACTTCAAAAATGTCGACAAAAATATTTAGAGAAGCATTTTTAGGAGTAATAGAAATGAAAGTAAGAAGCTGGTTTAGAAAGTATTAAGGTCACAAGTGGAGAGTTTAGGAGGGGTAGTTTATCGTCTGTGATTTAGTTTGATAACTATGTTGGAAAGCATTTGACCTACTAATGAACTTATTGAGCCAATGAACTTTTTCCAGTTGCAATACTCAATACCTACTACTCAATACTAAAAAATATTCTTAAATTCATCCCCATGAACGAGCATCTTGACCCGAATAGTGAGCGATTATCAATAACAGATAAAGAGATAGAAAAAGTGCTCCGTCCGCAGGAATTTGACGATTTTACCGGGCAGGAAAAAATTTTAGAGAACCTTAAAATCTTCGTGAAAGCAGCAAAGCTACGTGGCGAAGCTTTAGACCATGTATTGCTGCATGGCCCTCCAGGATTGGGGAAAACCACACTTTCTAACATCATAGCTAATGAAATGGGCGTAGGTATAAAAATTACCAGTGGCCCCGTGTTAGATAAACCCGGAGATTTAGCCGGTTTGTTAACCAATCTGGAAGCCGGAGATATTTTATTTATAGATGAGATTCATCGTTTAAGCCCCTTGGTAGAAGAATATCTATATTCTGCCATGGAAGACTTCAAGATAGATATTATGCTTGAAACTGGTCCAAACGCAAGGTCTGTACAAATTACTTTAAATCCATTTACTTTAATTGGAGCCACAACACGTTCTGGTTTATTAACATCGCCGTTAAGAGCCAGATTTGGTATTAACTCCCGGCTTCAGTATTATGATGCCAAATTATTAACCACCATTGTAATGCGTTCTGCGTATATCTTAAAAACGCCCATTACCGAAACCGGTGCTTACGAGATAGCCAGAAGGAGCAGAGGTACGCCACGTATAGCCAATGCTTTATTAAGAAGAACACGGGATTTTGCGCAGATTAAAGGCAACGGCGAAATAGAGCAGGAGATTGCCCGTTATGCGCTAAACGCTTTAAATGTAGACGAACACGGCTTAGACGAAATGGATAACCGCATATTATCTACCATTATTGATAAATTTAGAGGAGGACCCGTTGGCCTTAAAACTATTGCTACCGCTGTTGGTGAAGATGAAGGTACTATAGAAGAAGTTTACGAACCTTTCCTGATTCAGGAAGGCTATTTGATGCGCACTTCAAGAGGCAGGGAAGCTACACCAGCGGCATACCAACATCTAGGTAAAATTAAATCAGGCACTTTATTTTAATTTTAAAAAAATTACATTTGTTTATGCAAAACCATAATTTCGACGTTGACATACATCTTCCTTCTTCTAACCAGAAAGTAGTCATCAAAAAAGATTTTATTCAGGTAAATTCCTCAAGAATAAATTGCGATGAGATAAAAGCAATACGCTACGGCGTTTCTTTAATCGGAACTCAGAAAAAGCCACAAAGAAAAGATTATAATATAGAAATATTAAGTACCGATGATCGTACGCTAAGCATCAACTTTAAAAGTTCTAAAGTGCAGGAACTGTTAGAAGAAGATCATACGTATTATTATATTATGTCTGGGTTGTGGCAAAGTGTAAAGAAGAAACTGATAAGCCAGTATATAGATGTTCTTAATAATCATGAAAGTTTCAATATTGGCAATACCTCTGTTACGCATGAGGGTTTTGCTATAACCTACAAGCCATGGTTTTTAGGAAAAAAGAAAACAGAAATTGTACCCTGGTCTGATATCAGATATTATTTAAACAAAGGAATTCTGCATATAGAAAGCCTCAGTAACAAAAAGAAAAAAATACAATTAAGTCTTCATCATGACTGGAATGCCGTTGTGCTGAATACCTTAATGCACTATTTATGGCAAGATAACCGTAAACAGAAGCTGGCCAAAGGAGAAAATATTTAGTAAAAAGCCTGATTTGTTATTAAAATCAGGCTTTTTTTTATGAAGCTAGTATTTATTAATCAACGTTCAAACCTTTTTTATAGAAAAGAATTAGGTAATAAAACCGTAGAATAATAAAACCTAAGACTCTATAGTGGATTGTAAGCTCGCCGCTGCCGGGCTCTTAATTTTGACCGTAAAATTAACAAACCCGGGCGGAGTAACGCTTGAATGCGATTTAAAACAATAAAAACTAATGAAAAACTGAAATTGTAAAAAATAAGAGACCGAAAATGAGCTAAACGATGCTTTGAAGCGCTAACGCTAGCAAAAAGCTAATTTTGGAATCCCGAACTCAAGTTATATAAGAAACACAAAGAAGAAATAGGATAGGTTTAGCCATTAATCAAATTAAGACAACGTTCTTCTTTTAGAGTAAGAACGTTGCTTAATAGGTTGATTGGTTAGATTCAACAGTTTTTTTGCTAGTGTTTTAGTAGTTTTTCAGAATAAGTGTTATCATTATCTGTCAATTTAATTATATATATCCCCGATTTTAGCAAGGGTAATTTATTGTTTATCTCTTTGTTAATGTCAGTAATGTTTCCTTCTCCAGAGAGAATTATTTTACCTTCGGCCGAAGTTAGCAGGTAATCAAACAAGTTTGATTCACTGCTCAAATTAATGGTTACGCGGTCTAAAACTGGGTTTGGGCTAAGGCTTAGTTGTTGGTTTTTAGGTGAAATGTTGACAGCTTTTACCTCACTTAAACTAGATTTGCCGTTGAAATCTGTTTGGCGTAACCTGTAATAGCTTTTTCCAATTAATGGAGAATAGTCTGTAGATATATATGTTAGCAATTGGCTGCTGTTGCCAGCTCCTTTTTTATAAAGTATAGTTTCAAAGTTTTTAGCATCAGAAGATCGTTCAATAGTAAACTGTTCATTATTTAACTCAGAAACGGTTTTCCAGGATAGCACTACTTTATAGCCATCAGTTTTTGCATCAAATGCAATAAGCCGGACGGGTACTGTGCCGTCTTTTACAGTATAAATATTGGGTAAGGCAGGTGTTTGCATATTGGTGCCTAAAAAGAAACTTGGGTATGGCGGTTGGTTATAGGCGGTGTTTTGCCAGGCAATTGCCACACGGTATTGAGGGTCATGCATTAAGGTGTGCATGCGATGATTGGTTTCGTAGGGAGTAGTAAAAAGATACAGGCTGGATTTATCGTCGCCCCAAAGAATAACTTCTTCTCGCCAATCTCCTAAAATATCTCCCGATAGGACAGGTACAGCTTTAGTAGTATAACTGCCAGACACCGGTAAAATGTTGCTGAGTGTTATCAGGTTATTAACAGATTTAGAAGAAGAATTCCATTTGTCTATTCTGGTACGGTCGTATATTTCTCGGCTTAAATCTCCATCCCACCAAATGCCGAAATTTTCAGAAGGTTTCTTGGTAGAAATTAATTCTCCTTTTATAGAGTAAACGCCGCTTGCTCCCCATACTTCATAACCCGGATAATTAGGGTCTATATCACCTACCATACATCTTCCAATGTCTCCGGTAGTTTGTACGCCCCAAATTGTTTCGCCGGTTTTGGCATTTTTAAGTCGTAAACCATAAGGGGTATATTTGCTTTGTTCTTCGTGGTTCATCCATATTTCTTTTTCTGGAGTAGATGGATCCATGTCAGTTACATGCAGGGCATCTCCATGTCCTTTCCCGTCAGACCATAAGCCTTTTCCGTTATCGTTAATTACAGAAGAGCCATTAATTATTTCGTCTTTTCCATCGCCATCTACATCAGCCACAGATAATTGATGATTCCCTTGTCCGGCATAACGGTTATTTCCTGTGTCGTTACTGTCAAATACCCAACGTTGTTGTAATTCACCGTTTCTAAAATCCCAGGCTACTCTTACTAATCTGGTGTAGTAACCACGACCGATTATTAAGCTGGGTTTTTGTCCGTCCAGGTAGGCTACGGCAGAAACAAAGCGATCTACGCGATTTCCGTAATTATCTCCCCAAGCAGAAACAGAGCCTCTGCCCGGAACAAAATCTACCGTAGAAAGTGCCTTGCCCGTTAAGCCGTTAAACATAGTGAGAAATTCTGGCCCGGTAAGAACATAGCCTTTGCTATTACGGTAATCTGCATTTGCATTACCAATAGTTGCGCCGGTTCCATCGATGGTTCCGTCGGCAGTTTTGCAGGCCATTTCTGCTTTTCCATCACCATCAAAATCATACACCATAAACTGTGTATAATGGGCACCAGCTCTGATGTTTTTGCCTAAGTCTATTCGCCAAAGCTTGGTGCCATTTAGCTTATAACAATCTATATAAACATTACCTGTGTAGCCTTCTTCAGAATTATCCTTATAATTAGACGGTTCCCATTTTACAAAAAGTTCATATTCACCGTCGCCATCAGCATCGCCTACGCTGGCTTCAAATGGCGCATAGTCATATCCTACATTATCTGGTGTAATGCCACCAGTAGGCCTGTCTAGCTGTATTTTTTTGTAATTGCTGGCCCAGGTGCTGGTAGGTTTGCTTTCGTTGGTTTCAACTCCTTCAATAACTTCTTTGATAGTATAAGATTCGTTGGTATTTATGTTGTCTATATAATTTGTAGAATTAGTAATAGGGCTTCCGTTTAGGCGGATTCCATTTCTGTAAACATTAAAACTGATAGCGGAAGGATCTGTGCCCAGTAGTCTCCAACTAACCAGAACTTGCGATCCGCTTATTCTGGCGGCAACCACACCCCTGTCTAAAAATTCCATCTGTTTAGGTGTATTTACTACAATGTCTGGTTCTACCGGTTCAGGTTCGGGCGGAGCTCCTGGAGAGAAAGTACGTACGAAAGCTATTTCTGTCTTAGTGTAAGAGATATATTCGTTTCCGTCTGCTCCAACAGCTATAGAAAGAAAATTCACAGGGTCGTCTATTCCAATTCCTCCTTCTACTTCAGTATTGGTGTGTTTAAGCTCTGTCCATGAGGTGGCGCCGGTTGTAAGTTTAAATGCTCTCGCTACAGTTCTTCCCGAGTTATTAGTGATTAAATCTGCAAATGACATATACAGGTCATTGTTTTGGGCTTTTATCAATGTGATATTTGGGGAATCTCTGGTGGAAATGGCTTGAGAAAAGCTCCAGCTATCTGAACTGATTTGGTATTTAATTACAGTGGCTTTATTGTTGTTTCCAGAGTTGAAATAGGCAATGTAAAGGTAATTGTTATGATCAATGATGATGTTTGAGTGGCGGGTTCCGGTGGTTTGTCCGGTAGTATTACCGCTAACAATTTGCGCTGGCACATTGATGGTTTGCCATGCAGCATTTGCAAACTTGTATACTTTTATAGTTCCAGTAGAACCTGTTCCTGCCATATATGTTATATAAGGTGTTAGTCCTTCATTATCGAAAGCAATGCCAACGCTACTTGCTTTATCTGTAGAAACAGGAGAACTGCCGACGCTTTCCCAGATTGTGCCGTTGAATTTTTTTACAACCGGACGACCGGAGTTTGTACCAAATTCCGAGAAAACAACATAAGGGGTATTATCCTGATCGAAAGCCATCCAGCTGTTATGTGACGTAGAAAGCGCACTTCCTATATCATTTAAGACAGAGCCGGCAGAAACATACAGATTGGTTTCGGTACCACCCAGTGCTTGCCAGGTGTTGTTTTGACTATTGTATGTTCTAACTGCTAATCGTTTCTGCCCGTTGGTAGATTCATCTACATAATTGAGATAGAGCTGCCCACGGTCATCGGCAAATAAGTATGTGTAGCTGCTGTTTCCCTGCGTAATTTCTCCGCCTACACTTTGCCACTCTCCATTAATGTATCTTTTAACTCTTGCGGCTTTATTTTCTGTATAGGCAACATGTGGGACCGACATATACGATTCTGAACCAATGGAGACATCTGTCGTAATAATAGACGTATAGGATGCTTTACTGCCAGAAATTTGATTTCCATCAGCAACAATAGGCCAATACTGTGCTTGACAAAAAAAGGTAAAGAATATCGAAATTACGGTAAGTGTAAATTTGGGTAAAAATATTTTCATTTTCGAACTTTTGATTTAGAGGTTTTAATTGAGTTCTACATAGTTAGTGGTTTAGAATTGAAAAACAAAAGAAAATCTATGCAATCGTTATAGATGCTTTTTAAGGCTGTTTTTGTTAGGTTATAAAAATGACTTTATTGTTTTTTTAAGCGTATTTTATGCAACCGGTTGTTTGTGTTTGTGTTGACGAGGTTTGGAAGAATGAAATTTTATCCAGATTTGTGAAGCTTGATGGGAAAAAAGGTTGTTACTAATCGAAATTGTAACAATAGTATTTAGACAGTCAGGTATAAATCCAGTAGCGGTTTGGTAGCTTTTTGCTCTTTTGGAAGAAAATAGATGTTACTTTTCTACAATTGTTGTATCTCTTTCTTTTTCCTTTTCCATACGCTTTTCTTCTCGGCGCTCCTGCCTGTGTTCTTTTCTTTCTTGTAGTTTTTCTTTAAGCTTATGAATGTCTTTTTTAACGCCCTCAATAGCTTGGCTAACATCTTCTGCCGTATTTTTTATCTTGTTTTCTTTCTCTTGGCTTACGCCCACGCTTTCCTTAATACCGGTAAATAATGATTTCCATAAGAAACTGAAGAATGAGGCTTCCTTGGGTCTCACAAAATAAATATTGCCGGGTGTAAACTCACCTTTATTGTTGGGGTTTTGCTTATGGATGACAAAAGCGTTTGCCAGCGTAGAAACTAAACCTTGTTTTTTTAAATTTCCGTCATCATCACGTTTTAGGACATTTACATTCAGGTTGGTATAATAAAATTTCAGAGTGCCGCGGGCAGTACGCTGGTTAGCTTTTACGTTGAAATTTAGTTTTTGCACATCGGCAGAATTAACTTCTGCCATACCCAGGGGTTTTACAATTTGGTTTAAAATCTTACCGTCAAAAGCGCTAATACTGCCATTATAATCAAAAGCACCAATACTGCTGTTCATATAAAAATTTATGTTTAAGGATAACGGAGCTTTCCCAAACAAAGCGGTATTGATTTTTAATTTCATTACGGGATTGTTGTTTAAAGCTTTTTTGTCGTTAACTATATTAGTAATGGTGCCTCGTGTATTTTTAAACTCTATACGACCGGTTTTTCCACTTTTTTTATCAAACTCGCTATAGTTGATGTCTACATTTTTCAAGTCAATCTCATTTATCTTCATGTCTAAAGCCAATTTTAGCAATTGCTGATGTGGGAATTTCCCCGTTTTATCCTGAATGATTTTTCGGTAAGCGTTGTTATTGTAAATATCTATTTTTGCGTTGTTTATAGACAATAGTTTAGCGTATAGCTTTTGCCTGTTCAGAAATAAATTAAAATCTACACCTCTAACTTCAATCTTATTAAAATCCAAGTCAAACCTGTCTTTAAAATATCCTACGTGTTTATGGAAATTGTTTTTACTATATCTGGGCACTAGCTTTACGTTTTTTAAGGTAAGCAGATTTTTGGCTGTAGAGAAGCTTAAATCTTCCAGTTTTACGAAATATAAGCTGTCTGGTGTAGCTATTTTATAGTCTTTGATATTGATGACAACATTTTTGGTGTAATAAACCCTACTGCTGTCTTCTGCAGATAAAGAATCTATAGAAATATCATTAATAGTGATATTCAGGTTTTTTAGGGAAGTTCTTTTTTCTTCTTTCTGGTTTTTATTTACAAAGGTGAAATTAATATCATTCAGTTTAATTTGCTTTACTTTTAGCTCTTTGAAAATGTCTTTCAAAAGTTCGTGTAAAGGTTTGTTTTCTTTTTTATGGCTTACGGTATCATTATAATCCTGCCGGTTATTATAAATAGTAAGTTGCGGTTTATTAATAATAATATCTGCCACATGCAGCTTTTTACTCTGTACAGCTTCTTTGGCATTGGCTTTTCTGATAATTAAGGCATCCACTTCTAGATGGTAAAGATTATCCGGAGCTTTTTTATGTGCTACTAGTTTGTTGTACGCTTCTTTATCAGGAATCAATTTAAAATGCGTTAGTTTTAAATTTCCGTTGATAGGATGAACATCCAAACTTTTATATTCTATGCGGTACAGGCCGTCTGAAGAGCTTGTAATTGCATTTTTCAGCTGTTCTTCTAAAAGTGGTCTCCAATTATCTTTCAAATAATTAAAAGCGATAAAGAACCCAATTGCCGAAACCATACCCAAACCTAAAATCCAAAGTAAAAATTTCTTCATGCGGTAGATAGAATTTATTTTTCAGAGTCCTTTAAGAAATCTGAATATGTATCTATCTGAATACCATTTTCTATTTATAATGTTTGCAAAACAGCTAAAAAATTAATTGCTTAACTTATATTTGTTTACCTAAATTATATCATATATGAAGAAGTTAAGTAGATTTTTAACAATAACTCTGTTGTTTTTCTGTTATGGCGTCCAGGCTGCTAGTGTAGATACGGTAGAAACTTTTAGTCCGTCTATGAACAAAAAAATCAAAGCTGTTATTATTACACCAGACACTTATAAAGGTAAAAGTAAATTTCCGGTTGTTTATTTATTACACGGGCATGGAGGGAATTACGCAAGCTGGATTAAACTTGCGCCAGCACTTAAAGAATTAAGTGATTTACACCAAACCATGATTGTTTGCCCGGATGGTAATGTATCCAGCTGGTATTTTGATAGCCCTTTATTGCCGGAATGGAAATACGAAACCTACGTATCCAAAGAACTGGTGAATTGGATAGACAGTAAATACAAAACTATTAAAAGTAAAGAGGGAAGAGGCATTACAGGATTAAGTATGGGTGGACATGGAGCTTTATATCTGGCTATCAGGCATCAGGATATTTTTAGTGTTGCAGGAAGTATGAGTGGGGGAGTAGATTTCAGGCCTTTTCCGAAGAACTGGAAAATTGCAGAGAAATTGGGAGATTTTGAAACCCATAAACAAAACTGGGAGCAACATACCGTAATTAATATGGTATCGCAAATAAATCCCGATTTAAAGCTGATTATAGATTGCGGAACAGAAGATTTCTTTTATGCCGTAAATGAAGCTTTGCACAGCGTATTGCTAGCCAATAAAATTCAGCATGATTATATTTCCAGACCCGGTAAACATAACGGAGAGTATTGGAAAGATGCTATACATTATCAAATGTTGTTTATGAGCAGGAATTTAAAATATTAAAAAAGAACAGGCTGTGTTTTAGGAAACACAGCCTGTTCTTATGAAGAAGAATGCCAAGTGAAATTAGTTGTTTATTGTTAGAGCATCCAATAGCTGCTTAGATGCATTTTTTGTATCTACCTTTTTAATAATTGCCTGTATATTTCCATCTTCATCAATTACAAAAGTTTTGCGGTCGGTACCCATATATTTTTTGCCGTACATGTTTTTCTCTACCCAAACGCCATACTGTTCTATAATATCTTTATTAACATCAGCCAGTAAAGTAAAAGGAAGCTCATATTTTTCCTCAAATTTCTTGTGCGACTTTTCGTCGTCAGTGCTTACGCCTAATACCTCAAAACCTTTGGCTTTCAGGCTTTTGTAGTTGTCTCTAAAATCGCAGGCTTCTGCTGTGCAGCCGGGGGTATTGTCTTTTGGATAGAAATACAAGACAACTTTTTTACCCAGAAAATCTGAAAGTGAAACTTTTTTGCCATTCTGGTCTGTAGATGTAAATTGTGGAGCTTTGTCTCCTTCTTTTAATTCTGCCATAATATTTTGTTTTAATAAACTTAACCAAATAGATACATGCAGGCTTATCAAGTAAGACCTATATCCTTATGTGGTTCAAGTTTTCCATATTTATCTTGTGAAATTGATGGTGTACATTCTGGTGTTGTTCTTTAAATCAGTAACAAGCAATTTAAAACTATGTTTTCCAGGGCCCACCTGTTCGTCAAAAGTATGCCATAAAGAGCCGTCCCGCTGCTCGTATTCCATCAAAATCCATTTGTCATTAATATAGCCATTAAAATTTTTAATTCCAGATAGATTGTCTCTTATTTTTAAAGTGATTCTTTTCTGACCTGATAGATTTGCATGGTTAACTGCATTAACTGGCGTGATTATAGGGGGCACTGTATCGGCTCTCAGATGAAACTTACCCAAAACTCTGGGGTTTGCTTTGATATAGCCATTTACAAACTCCCCTCCTTGAGATGCTCCGTTTTCGCTTACAATAACCAGCTTATCTTTTAACCCGAGTAAATGATCATCCACCTTAATTTGCAATTCATAAGCATGGTGCACCGGTGTTAAGCGATTGTGTATATGATGAATATCAGATAAAGCATTAGCCGTTTTTGCAGAACGGGCATAAACAAAATCTACATCATCATAAAAAATACCTTTTGGAAACTTAGCCTGTACAACTTCGTTTTGGAAAAAATTATCTATTAAGTAATTCAACATAATACCTTTTGCAGGAGACCGCTCAGGAACGCTAGTGGATACAGATTTGATTTTAAAATTGAGCACAGATTCATTCCCGTTTGCATCTTTCAGGATGTATTTAACGTCATGGATATTGTTGTCTTTCAATTCAATTAAGCCATAATCTACCATGTTTTTATAGAAAGATGTTTTTGCGCCGGGGAGCGCAAAGCCTTTTTCTATGGTTCTGCCTAATGTTAACTTGGCCGGATAATCTAGAAATGCGTTTACAGATCGTGTATGGTCGAAATAAAGTTGGTCTATGGTAGTTTCAAAAATAGTTTTGTTATCCAGCATAATTGTGGTAGAATACAAACCGTTTTTATTATGGTTGCCAGCTAACAGGTCATAAGCCATTATTCCTAAACCAATTTTGCCCGATACGTTAATAACATTTACCTGATTGATACTGTATTTACCGTTGCCTCCAGAGACCTGAAAGTATCTTTTTTTAGTGTGCTCGCTAAAAGGTTCGTTATTGATATCATAAATGTACATGCCGCTGATAACGGGTTTAATATTATCTTCTACCTTGATGCCCAGCAGTAGCGGATTAATCGTTTGCTCGGTTTTGGTATTCCTGATTTCAAAATGCAAATGCGGGCCGCCAGAGCTTCCACTATTACCGGAATATGCAATAATATCACCTTTTTTTACCGGGATTTCTATGGGGGTTAACGCAAAATCCACGACAAAAGATTGTTTAAGATACTGTTGGTTTTTTACGGCTAGTTCAATTCTGTCATTAAACCTCTGTAAATGAGCGTAAACACTGGTAGTTCCGTTGGGGTGGTTAATATAAACGGCATAGCCAAATCCACCAATCTGAACCCTCAATCTGGAAATATAACCATCGGCAACGGCATAAACCGGATAGCCTTCCCGTTGGTTGGTTTTTATATCTATCCCAGAGTGGAAATGGTTACTGCGTATCTCTCCAAACGTTCCCGATAAGTTTAGTTTTAAATTAACCGGGTTTATGTAATAGTCTTTCGGAAAGGTTGTGAGGTTAAATTCCTGCGAAAATAATAATGAGATATTGAATAAGTGGCAAAAAATAAATAAGCAAAATAATCTGGTCATTTTTTATCTGATATCAAAATTTAAAAGCTCTTGGTCTTCAATAAAACCTTGCAGTTTATCTCCAATGTTTACTTTTCCTACACCAGAAGGTGTGCCAGTAAAAATTAAATCTCCTTTTTTTAGCGTAAAATACTGGGAAGCAAAGCTGATGATGTCATCAAACCAGAAAAGCATATCTTTAGTGTTACCCTGTTGCCTTAATTCATTGTTTATTTTTAAAGAAAAATTGATGTTTTTTAAATCCTGAAAATGAGAAATGGATAAAAACTCGCTTACAGGTGCAGAATTGTCAAAACTTTTGGCAATTTCCCAGGGGAGACCTTTAGATTTTAATTCAGACTGCACATCTCTTGCTGTAAAATCTACTCCTAAACCAATTTCTTCGTAGTATTTATGCGCAAATTTTTGAGCAATATGTTTCCCTTCTTTAGAGATTTTTAAAACCAATTCTACTTCGTAGTGAATATCTTTAGAAAAATCAGGATGATAAAAAGGACGATTGTTTTTAGATACAGCAGTATCGGGCTTTAAAAAAATAACAGGATTATCTGGTACAGGATTATTTAATTCTTTGGCATGTTCTCTGTAATTTCTTCCTATAGCTATTATTTTCATTTTTCGTTAGTCTTTAGTTTTTTTTAGTATTAAGTATCATGTATCAGGACTGCTGGTTTCTCAAGTCCGCATCTCAATATACAAATACTCATTACTCAAATTTAAATCTCCAAAAAAAAGCCCCACTGGAGAAACAGCAGGGCCTTATTAATATTATCAATGAATCTTATAAAACCGATATCCTTTTAATAACCGATTCAGAGCCCGCAACAATTCTTACAAAATATAAACCACTGTTAAGCTTAGAGGTAAGATTGAACGAGCTGGACTGTTCTCCGGCAGAGAGTTTTTGAGATAACAATGTAATCACCTCTTTTCCCAAAATATCTACAATTTTAATTGTTACTAAATTATCCTTAGATAGGGTGTATTTTAGATTAAGGTAAGTAGAAACCGGGTTAGGGTAAATCTTTACATTATCTATAAATGATTTACTCAACTCTAAACTTGCAGGTTTAGCTGATGTACTTACTGCTGTTTTTCCTGTAGACCTTAAGACGTTTTTGAATAAAAAAGATTCGAAATCTTTCTTGATTAAAGGCTCAAATTTAAAGTTATTTGGCCTGCTATCTTTTATTCTGCTGGCTTTTAAAGAATCGGAGTCTGAAACTAAATGTGCATAAACAGTATTGCTCACCGCAAGAACGCCGGTAAGTAATATTATTAAGCATGCTATTAAGTAGTTTTTTCTCATATTCTTTATACAAAAGTATAAATAAAAAATCAATTCAAATAAAACAATATACGCTGTTTATACTTTTTAACAATTATTAACGTTAAAAAATCCATGCCAAAAAATCTATCCGCTTTCATTGCAATTGTTGATGAAGTTAAATTACATTTGTCATTCTAATTTATTCTTGTGTCTGGACATCAAAATTTAAATAAACTTACTGCTGCGGGAGTACTTATAAGTTTAGGGATAATCTTTGGAGATATAGGTACTTCTCCACTCTACGTTTTTAAAGCAATTATCGGGCAAGGAGTTGTTAAAGAAGAGTTGGTTTTAGGTGGTTTAAGTTGTGTTTTTTGGACTTTAACTCTGCAAACCACACTAAAATATGTGGTAATTATGCTTAGGGTAGATAATAAAGGCGAGGGCGGCGTTTTCTCTCTTTATTCGTTGGTGAAAAGAAGGGCAAAGTGGTTGGTTTTACCGGCAATTATTGGGGGCTGTGCATTGCTGGCCGATGGAATTATTACGCCACCCATTACCATTTCTGCAGCGGTAGAAGGTGTAGAGATTTATTACCCCAACATCAAAACAGTTCCCATTATCATAGGATTGATTACGTTGTTGTTTGTTATTCAGCAATTTGGTACTTCTGCCGTTGGAAAAGCTTTTGGGCCCATTATGTTTTTATGGTTTACCATGATGGGCGGTGTGGGTTTAACCTTGGTTTTGCAAGATCCATCTATAGTAAGAGCGTTTAACCCTTATTATGCCTATCAAATACTTGCTAATAACCCTTCTGTTTTGGCTATTCTGGCTGCTGTTTTCTTGTGTACTACCGGGGCAGAGGCATTATATTCTGATATGGGGCATTGCGGAAGGCCGAATATCAGAGTCAGCTGGATTTATGTTAAATCTTGCCTTTTACTAAATTATTTAGGTCAGGGCGTTTATTTGTTAAGTATAGAAAACGAACTTCTGGATGGCAGAAATCCGTTTTTTAGAATGATGCCCGATTGGTTTGTAGGTGCCGGAATATGTTTAGCCACTATAGCCGCCATTATTGCCAGTCAGGCTGTTATTACGGGGTCTTATACTATGATTTCTGAGGCGGTGCGACTAAACATCTGGCCTAAAGTTAGAATTAATTATCCAACCAACCAGAAGGGGCAATTGTATGTACCCAGCGTAAATTGGTTGTTGTGGGCTGGCTGCGTTTTAATTGTGCTATACTTTGAGCGGTCTGAGCGAATGGAAGCTGCATACGGTTTGTCTATTACTATAGCCATGATTACTACAACTGTATTGTTAGCAGTTTTTATGTCTAAAAAGAAGTTTCCGCTTTATTTAATTATTCCGTTGATAGCCATTTACGGATTTATTGAACTGGTATTTCTATTCGCCAATCTCACCAAATTCTTACATGGCGGCTGGGCAACTATCCTTATAGGAATTATTATGTTTTCTATTATGTGGTCGTGGTATTCTGCCCGAAAAATTAAAAACAGGTATTTGAAATTTGTAGAAATAGATCAGTATTATAAGGTTATTGAGGATTTAAGCAAAGATGAAAGCGTACCCAAATACGCATCGCAATTGGTGTATTTAACCAGCGCTAATTTCCCTTCAGAAATAGAATCTAAAGTGATTTATTCTATACTACAGAAAAAGCCTAAAAGAGCAGATGTATACTGGTTGGTGCATGTTGATGTGGTAGATGAGCCACATAGAATGGAGTATAAAGTAAAGCATCTGGTAGAAGGAAAGTTAATTCGGGTAGATTTTAAATTAGGATTTAGGGTAGAGCAGAAGATTAGTGTTTTATTTAGAAAAGTGGTAGAAGATTTGGTTTCTGCCGGCGAGGTAGACATCATTAGCCGTCACCCTTCTTTATCTAAGCATAATATAGTCGGCGATTTTAAATTTGTGGTGCTGGAGAAAACTTTGTCCAGAGCTAATAACCTCTCATTGATTGAAAGGATTATCATGTCCGTTTATTTTATGTTAAAGAAGATGAGTTTGTCTGAAGAAAAAGGCTTTGGTTTGGATTTAAGCTTTGTAACCCTGGAAAAAGTGCCCTTAGTGGTTACACCACAGACCGACAGCGATAAATTAACGCGTATTGATTAGTTTATTGAGTTTGTTGTTTTTGTTAGTAGCTAGTTATGCATGTGTTTAATGGCAGTTCTAAGAGCCTGTCAGCAAGCTACAAACGGATTGCCAAAATGATAACAAACTACTGCTACTGTCTACTTAATTTATGAGAGCCTTATGGTAAACGCATCCTTCGTTCATCTTTCGATGGAGATAACCTTGAGGTAAAGGACTGATTAATGTAGCGTGGGGTACTAATTGGGCTCTTATGCAATGCTTTACTATTTTTTAAAATAAGTCCTTTTTAACGCATATCCATTATTAAATAATCTTCATAAACATTTTGCATAAGTGCTTTTGCACTATTTAGAGCGGTTTCTTTTTCTGCTGCAGAGGCGCTGTCTGGCAAGAAATAAATACTCCGGTTTGCTACCGGATCATAAGCTAAACTTAACTTTTCAGATACTAAACCAAAACCGTTTTGCCAATTAAAAAATGAGAATCCTGATCTTAAAGGATTTAATAAATTGGCACTATATTTAAAATTTTGATGCGGAATTTTTAGCTGAGCCAGTAGTGTTGTGGCCAGATCAGTTTGGTTGCCATACGTTTCTATTTGTTGCCCTTTAAACTCGCTTTTTAAAGCATCTCCATAAATCAGAAGTGGGATGCGGTAACGTTGTGCATCATGTATTTCATACAAATTTTTAGGTAGCCGGTGTCCGTGGTCTGCCACAAAAATAAATAGCGTGTTTTTGTACCAGTCTTGTTTTTTAGCCTCTGTAAGATAATTGGCTATGCACTCGCTGGTGTAATAGCTGGTGCTTCTAAACTTATCTTCTATGTTCTTGTCGCCAAATTGTTTTTTTGCAGGTATTTCAAAAGGTTCGTGGTTGGTTAGGGTAAGCAAGGTAGAGAAGAAAGGCTGCTTTTCTGTGTTTAAAAATGCCAGTTGTTTGTCAAACGTGATTTCGTCATAAGCGCCCCATTTAGATGTTAAATCTTTGCTTTCGTAAGAATTTGCATCTACAAGGTGTTTAAACTGATGGGTAAGCAGGTAAGATTTAAAGTTGGCAAACTCAGTATAGCCACCGTAAAAAAAGGAAGTTTGGTAACCATGCTGGTTTAACTCTTTGGAGATGGAAGGTAGTTTTTCCTGTTTATTATTTTCTTTGATGATGCTTCTGGGGCCTTGCGACGGAAAAGCACTTAATGTCGCAATCAGGCCTTTATCTGTTCTATCGCTAGACGAGTAAATGTTCTTAAATAGCAACCCATCTTTAATTAAAGCGGAGAAATGGGGCGTAATTCCCTTCTCGCCGCCTAGTTCTGCTACAACATCTGCTGTAAAGCTCTCTAAAATTACCAATACAATATTGGGTTTAGGAGTATTTAAGATATAAGTAGTACTGTCTTTTGCGCTGGTATAAAGATTGCTAACAATACTGTCTGCTTCGTTTTTATCAAAATAAAGAAAAGGGTTTGTAGTGGCCGGCTTCTTTAAATAATTAGATAAAAGCAACCAGTTGCTGTTTAGCGCAGCGTGGTTAAGTATGGGTTTATCGCTAAAATAAACCTGGCTTGGGTTCATAGGAGCTATTTTCCAGCCTCCTCGTATAGCTAAGAATGTTAAACCCAAAATAAGTAAAGAGCAGGGGATTTTATAAAGTAGCGAAGTTTTGTTACCAATTATATGTTTTCTTTTTACTGTCCATTGGTATAAATAATGTGCTATTAAACCCAGAAAAAGTATATAAATGCTGATTTTGAAGAGAGGGATAGAGCCAGCCGAGGCTAAAGCTTCTTTGGGCGTTTCTATTAAAAAGTCTAGCACCTTAGAGTTTATTTTTGTGCCCCATTCTGTATAGATATTAAAGTCTGTAGCGGTTATCAGAATGGTAATGGTTGCCAGCACAAGGGTATAAGCCCTCAGAAATTTATGCGGAAACTTCAATTTGGGCACCATCCAGCATATAATGGCTATTAAAAAAGGAATAACGCAGAAGTATCCCGTCATAGAGGCATCCATATGCATGCCGTAAACAAAGGTTTTTGAAAGTTCCAGGAAACTTATTTCTGCAAATTTATCTGCATTCCAAATTTCAAAAGCTAATCTGTTGAAAGCAAAAAATAAAATCCAAAAAATGAAGTACCGTACAAAAAAAGAAAGGCTCTTTAACATAAAGCAAATTTAAAAATATTGTCTGCTTTACGTTGAGAGCCCGCTCAAAATTTGGCGAATAATTTATTTAGACGTTTTAAAGGGCAGAAATTACTTTCCGGACATAGACATCATCTCTTCCATAGTCATTTCTTTAAAACCCGGTGGCACAATCATATTTAAACCGGTAACAGGCTCTGCTTTTATTTCTTTAAAGGTCATTTTTACCTTTACGCCGTTCATATTAGAAATAAATTCTAGCGGAGTTCCGCCTACCTGTGCAAAGCTTTCAGTGAAGCCGTTTAAAGGAGTATTTAGTTCAGGAGTTATCCAAACCTCGGCTTTTAAGTCAGATTTTTTATCGCTGGCGGTATACTTGGTTGCTTTGTATCCAGAGATGGTTTTGGTTTCGCTGGTTTTTGTTAGTTCATAATCCGGCATCATATCTTCCTGCTTTTTCTTATCACCAGGTGTAACTTTTACAGCTATTTTCTGGTCGGCCATAGGTATTTCCATGAGCATTAAACCTGTTTTGGTTTTCGCATTAGAAATCACCTGATTTTTCATCATACCTAAATCTAAAGTAAACTTGCTAAGTTCATCTTTAAAGTAAACTTTGTATTCTTTCGGAAGCATAGACGCCATCATCTGCTGGTCGGCAGGTAAATCATATTCCGCGGTGTAGCTCACAAAGCCTTCAGAAATGTTTTTTTGAGCCTGAAGTAATAGGGGAGCGAAACACAGAAACAGCAATGTTAGCGCATTTTGAATAAGTGAGTTTTTCATAAAATTAATTTGCCGAAATATAGTGCTTTTATCTCAAAACGTTATTAGTCCAGATTAATTACCAAAGCCGAACTTCTTTTGAGCGTAACTAAGGGAATATCTAATTGAGAAAGCTGTTCTTCTAAATTTTTAATGATATAATCCTTGTTTCTGCCGTCTATAAGCACATGTTTTGTTGCAAGGTGTTTCTTCAGTTTTATTATGTCATAAGATTTATCTCCGCTTAGCAATAGCCAGTCGCTTTCAGAAGAGTTAAAACTATTTTGTTTATGATTGACTATTTTGAGTTTTTTATGAGCAAAATGGTAGATTTTTTCTCCTTCTTGCTGGTGAGGATTAATGTGTTTAACGTTTACCACCCGACAACTGTCCAGAAAAGGTTTAACAGAAAAGCGATAGGTGTATTCTGTACTGTCTAAATCCGTAATCAGCAAAGCATTTCTTCCCTTTATGTAGGCAACCGCAGTGTTTTTCCGCAAAGCGAAGAATGCAGTTTGGTGCTGTTTAATGTGGCTGATGGAGTAAAAAGACCGTAAACCGGAAAAACTCAACAAAAAAATGCCCGCCCACAATATTTTTTTGTGCTTGCTGCGGTTAAACATTATTGCAAAAAGTGTTGCATATAATAAAAACATTTCGGTTTTGCTAAACCATACATTGCTGATGGTTGCATAAGGGAAATGCTCAATATATAAGAGCCCAATATTGATGAAATCAATAATGTAATTAAGGGCGTAGCCCAGAGTTTCCATCAGCCACGGGCAAAAAGAAAATAACAAAAAGCCAATACCTGCATACATAATTATTGCCGCCGGCAAAGCCATAAATAAATTGGAAATGATAAAATAAATAGGGAATTGATGAAAATAGAATAAGCTTATTGGTGTTGTGGCAGTCTGCGCTGCAATAGAAACAGAGGCGCATTGCCAGGCTAAATCTAAAACTTTATGATTTGGCCGGTACAGGTTATAGATTTTTGGGTGGAAATAAACCAATCCCAGCACTGCCAGAAAAGATAGCTGAAAACCAACATCTACCAAACTAAAAGGGTCTGCCAGTAAAATAATAAATGCCGATATGGCGATGACATTATAGATATTTGATTTGGTAGATAAATATTTGGCCAGCAACATGAAACTGAGCATAAGCGCCGCCCGTAAAATAGAGGGCGCCAAACCGGTAATTACGCTGTAAAACCAAATAAGCGATAGCATAGCCAGTAGCTTGAAGATTTTTCCGTAGCGATATTTTTTGAGTGGTTTAAACAAAAAGTTGAGCATGATAACCACAATGGCAACATGCATACCCGAGACCGATAAGATATGTAAAGTTCCGGTTTTCTGGTAGGCATCTACAATTTGTTGATCCAGCTCTGCCCGGTAGCCCAAAATTAATGTAGAGGCTACAGACTGCGAGTTTTTAAAAGGAATATATTTCTTGAATTTCTCTACCTGTGCTTCTCTAAATTCTAAGGCCTTAGCTGTAAGCGGATTCCCTTTGTCTTCTGCTATTTTTCTGGTTTCTTTAATATTGATAAAGCTTTGATGATAAACCTGTTTAGCAGCCAGAAAACGTTTGTAGTTAAATTCGCCCGGGTTGTAGGGCGGTTCTGTTTCTTTGTATTTAGATCTTATCAGAAGCTGATCGCCATAGTCTAAAGAAAAGTGATGCGTGGTGTCAAAACGCATAGCCAGCAGCAATTTTCCATCGGCATCTTGTATGCTGCTGTTTGCATTGATGGCGCTGGTAACTTTTACGGTAAATCTGGCAATATCGTTTTTAATGCGTGGCGTTTCATTAACTACTACAATTAAATGCGTGGATGGAATTTTAGAAAAGTGCCGCGGCCAGTAAATCTCTTTATGGGCGTTGGTAAATATCATTCCGGATACAGAGAATAAGATCCCAATAAGCAAACCCGCAATCCAGTGATAATGATAGCGTTTTCGTTGCTTGGTAATCATCAGAAAAGCTATAAGTATAAAAAACAGCGCCAGCCATATTAGTAAATACAAAGTGTTCGGTTGTGTGCCGCCGAAAACAGACAGACCAATTCCGGAGATAAAAAATACCAAATACTTAAAAAACGGAACTTCTTCTTTGTAAAATGAAACCATATCAAATCTGATATCTTAACTGAATTTTTATTTCTGAGCGTAGGTTTCCGTCGATAGCGTCTAAACCCGATCCCACGGTTTCAGTGTCGTTATATTTGGTAATGCTGTATTTCAGCCAGGCATCCAGCCCACGTTTTATTTTATATCTGCCGTTGATGTAAAATCTGGTTCCTTTGTTTTGAAAACCTGGAATCGAGAAGCTGTACAAAACATCGTTTTCGTAGGCATAAATCCGCGTGTCAAAACTTTCCGTATCAAACAAGGCCAGTCTGATATTGCCGGAAAATTTAGTGTTCAGCGGGGCATAACGTACATCCTGGTACGCTAAAAATCCGTAGCTGGCCGATTGGCTATGTCGTTTAAATTGTACTACTTCTGCCCGGTTGCGTAAAATAAATTGCTTGCTTACCTGATACTGCGTTTCTATCCTGAAATTCTGTTTGCTGTACTTTTCTAAAGCATTGGTAATGCCCACCAGACTGTTTTGCTCTTTTTCCTCAAATTTATAACCTAAGGTAAAACGTGTTTGCTTATTGGGTGTATAGTTAAACTGTCCTAAAATTTCGTGGCCGGTAGAAGGTGCATCAACCCTGAATTTCAACCATGGAAACTTAAACATATCTGCATAAAAGCTAAACTCGTATTTACGCCCAGATTTAAACTGAATGCCAGAATAAAGACCTTTTTCATTAACGGCATCGGTATTTTCGCTAATAGCCTGGTTAAAAAAAGAATGGTAATTTTTATCGTAATTGCGGTGAAAGATCAGTAAAGAAATTTGTGGCGTTAAACTGGCTATTGCACCATTAATAAAAGCCTTACCAGAGCCCTGACTATGGGCAAATTCTCCAAAAAAGTATAAGTTATTCCACGTTTTGCTGTAATGGAAACCTGTATTTAGCAGCTGCTTACCTGTAAAGGCAAACTGGTTGTACAAAGCGTCTGCCTGTGCAAATTTATTGCCATAAGTGCTATGGTAGGCCGTAAAGCCTAAACTCAAATTACGGTGGTTGTATTGAATGTTTCCGCCATAAACCAGTTGTGATATACGATTTTTATTGTCTATCTCAGAACTTGTGCGGTGTAAACCGGTTTCCTGTAAAGAACGTATTTCTACTTTAGCATCATTAAGTGTGGTGCTGGCATCTAATTTTTGGTAAGATATAAAAGGCGTAAAATCAAAGCGGCCTAGATTAATTTGTGTAGATATACCCCTGAAGAACGAAAATTCGTTAACAGAGGTGTAAGGTCTTAAACCTAAATCTTGTTTGGCAACAGAAAATATATCTGCGCCTTTACCAAAGCTTAATCCGCTCCAGAGCGTTAAGCCTTGTCCAAATTGTAAAGCATAATCGCCAATAGCAATCTTTTTAAAAAGGTGCAAATCTTTAATATACAGGCTGCCCGAGATAAAATCCGGGCCTTTTGCTTGTGGGTAGCCGTTCCAGAAATGCTCGCCGGCATCTTTTTCTGCATTTAAAGAAAACTGTATGTTGTTTTGGAAGTTAAACCGATACCTGATAAACATTCTGTCTGGCGAACCCAAATATCGGCTGCGGTTTTCAGACGCTGCAATGGCAAAGCCATTTTGTTGCTGCAAAACTCTTCCGTATCTGATAAGAATATCATGTTCTCCATGCTTTCTTAAATTGGCTAAATTTAGGTTTCTGAATCCCGAAAAAGAACTTATAGATGCGAAATTCAGTAGTATCCTGATGGTTTCTAAATCAAAACCATCTATGCTTTGCAGCTCGTGTATGTCTAGCAGCTTTCCGTTTAGGGCAATGTGTGTAAGTAAATTTTCAATCTGTATAGGATTCAAGAAGGCAAGCTCTTTCAGCTGGTTTTTATCGGTATTATTCAGGTCGATGGGATTTTTGTGATATTTATTCAGCATCTCGAAAAGCTCGGTATAATCAAAATCTTCAGATTGACTTTCTGCAATGCTCTCCAAAATATTTTCTATGGATATATCTGTAGCTGGCTGCGCTAAAAGCATGGAGCAAGAAAACATAAACACCAGGTAAAGCCAATAAATCTTAGAACTCATAGCCTAAAGCAATTTGTGGTGAGTAGCCTAAAACCGGGTGTGAGCTTACAGCGAAGCTGAGGTCTAATTTTTTATAAAGCAAGCCAAAACCACCGTACTGTTTGAAAGTATTGGTAGTAATACCACCACGCAACGATAAAATTTCAACCAATTGATAATCAATTCCCAGTTTAAAATCCATTTGTGCGCCTGCAATTTTTTCTATTTCTGATGCCAGAAAAAGTTTATTGCTAAAAAGGTAAGACATACCAAATTTAATGTGCGACTGAATATGCTGCGAAATGTCGCTGCTGTATTGGCTTTGGTTGGGGTTAGCTATATGTGCGCCCATTCTCAATTTGGGTAAGACCTGATACTGCACACCTGCTTCTACCGAGAAAGTTTCTGCATGTTCAAAATTCTCTATGTGCAGCTGGTGGTAGTTTAGGCTTAGTGCTATGGCTAATTTGTGTCCAAATTTTCTGGCTAAGCTGCCAGAGATTTTATGGTTGGTATATTCTTTAATTCCGTACGACTGGTAAGAACCACCCAGTACATAATTCTTTAAAGGAAGCGCTGCCACGGCAGATTTGTTAGATAATTCCCGAACAGAAAATGGGTTTTCATAAGCTGCTGCAAAAGCCGGAGCGTTTAAACTGCTTAAGCCTGCCGCATTTGCATTGGCAGACCATAAGCCCTGTACGGCTACAGATGCGTTGCCCAAAGCGGTAAATTTTCCGACATTTATAAATTGTGCTTTGGCGGGATAGGTGTAAAGAATAAAGACTAGAAAGTAAAATTTATTCATAGGCTTATGCGTTTTTCGGGTTTAGGTTATAAATGTTTTAACAGTTGAAATACTGTTTGTAACTGTAAATTTATAAAATATTTTATATCGAATAAACTTCTTTAATTAAATTGTGTTGTTTTTTATATGGCTACTGTTCAAAAGATTTATGAATTCATTTTAATTGGCGATTCTGGCAATGTTAAACGTGAGGAGAAAGACGATTTGCTGGAACTGCTAAAAGCACATTTACCCCGCGAAAAAGAATCGTCTGTTGTTTTTTTAGGAGATAATATTTATCCCCGAGGTATGCCTGCAGAAAATAATGTATTAAGGAAAGACGCAGAACAAACTTTGAGCAGACACCAGGAAGCGGTAGCCAATTTTGAGGGTAAAGTAATTTTTATTTCTGGAAATCACGATTGGAATAAAGGAGAGCGTGATGGCTTGCAATATATTCTCCGCCAAGAAAGTTATATAAAGAATCTTTTTGGTAATAAAGCAATTTTTATTCCCGGAGGTGGTTGCCCCGGACCTACAGAGATTACCCTTAATTCGCATGTGTGTATTATAGCTATAGATACACAGTGGTGGATGCAAAGCGGACCGAAATCTATAGGTAAAGCTGCCGGCTGCAATGTTGAATCTGAAGAACAGTTTTTTGAGAAATTAACGCAGTTGCTGGCGCAAAATAATGACAAAAGAATAATTGTGTTGGGGCATCATCCTATCTACAGCTATTCTATGCATGGCGGGAAATATAAATTAAGGCACCATGTTTTTCCTTTAACTTTATATAAGAAAAAAGCTTATTTTCCATTGCCTTTTTTTGGGTCTTTAATACCCATGTACCGAAAATATGTTGGCGCCAAGGAAGATATTGCGCATCCAAAATATCGCTATCTGCGAGAAAGGTTGAAAAGAATTTTTAGAATGTACCCCGGATTGGTGTATGTGGCTGGGCATGAGCATAATTTGCAGTATATAGAGAAATACGATAACCATTACCTCATTAGTGGAGCGGCCTCAAAATCTACTTATGTGATTGATGGTAAATACTCCAAATTTTCAATTTCTAAGAAGGGGTTTTTTAAGCTGCATGTTTATTCAAACAAAAAAATAAAGATAGAAGCACTCATTACCAATAGCCATAATCCAGATGGAGAATTAGTTTATCAAAGTTGGATAATCTAAATCGGTTGGTATAACAACGTTAATAGCAGCTGGTATACATTCCAATTCTACCCGGTTCACTTTGCCTATAACCTCGCCGTCAATTTGTAGCAAAGTTTTCCGTTTAGAGCTTACAATGGCCTTTTTACATTGTATAGTCTCAAAAAAACGCGAATAGCTAAGCCTGTTTCTAAACATTTGCAGGGCAATAGTAATAAAGTTTATTTTAGGGAACGGCTTTACAATACAAATTTCAAATAAGCCATCATTTATTTTTCCTTCTGGATTGATGACAGCACCTGTGCCATACCTGGTAGCATTGGCAAAGGTGAGCGATACAGCTTTTACCTTTCTAACCTTATCTGCGTATTTTATGGTGAAGTACTTGCTGTTAATGTAAAACAGCTCGTTAAACAGATACTTTGCATAAGTTAGCATCCCTCTTTTATTATCTAACTGAAAGCGCTTAACAATTCTGGCGTTTAAGCCTACATCAGCAAGGTGTACAGAGGTTTCGTTGTTTATTTTAAGGATATCTAGTTTTACCGATTTCCCCTTTTCTATAAGAGCCAGGCACTGGTTAAAATCAGCAGGCATTTTTAAATCTTTGGCCATCCCGTTAGCAGAACCATGTGGAAAAATAATTAGCTGTATATCAGTATGCTTGATAAAGGATGCGACAAGATTTACCGTTCCGTCTCCGCCAGCAGTAATAATCACATCGGGCGCAAAACTTTGTATAGTTTTCTGTATACTGTTTTTAGGATCGTGGTCAAGAAAAAGTATATGAGATATATAGTTTTTTGATGATGTATAATCTATAAAACTTTCTTTAAGCCCCGATTTACTGTTATTTCCAGATTTGCTGTTAACTATGAGCAGTATTTTTTTTGGTGCCATATGTTTTCTAGGCGAAAGACAATAATTGTACCTGAACTGATAAAGGCAAATTGTCTGCTTAAATGTAAGAAAATATTAGAGATAGAATGATATAAACGAGGAGATGAAAATTAAGCTTATAACTCTTCGCTCAATGGCAAGAATGAGGGGTAGGCTAATTGGGCAAAAACTTCTTGCCCCTTATTAGTATAGGATTTCATATACATAAAAATGAAAGGTAATTGAATAACAAGGCACAGGTATCCATCACATAGGCTTAGGCTACATACCTTGCCATTTGGGTGCCATCCGTTGTGCCGGGAGACAACGGACAACGAGTAATAAACCTGATCACCTCCAATGGCTCTATCTCGTTTAAGGTCTTCCAACTTATGAATAAATGCCTTTTTGAAAACCAAGGACTCCGTCCGAAATGTTGGAATTCACCTTTGTTTAATGCTACTGCCACTTGCCGGACTAAGTCCTCTGTTTTCATTGATGATTTAAGAGACCGCTTTGCTTAACTCTTAAACCAGGAGGGGTATTATTTTTGACATAGTAATTATGAGTATTAAGGAAAGCGATTTTGATTTTGAGTCCATGAAGGACCTAGCCCTAGAACAGTTACGTAGCGGTGAATCACTTTATGGCAAGAACGGAGCTTTTGCTTCTTTAATGAAAAAGTTTTTAGAAGCAGCGCTAGAAGCTGAGATGGAGAGCCATCTGGATGAAGCTGAACGCTCTGGTGGTAATCGTCGTAACGGCAAGTCCAGCAAGCAGATTCGCACCTCAGATGGCACTATCGAAATCGTTCCTATTTCACCTCATATTTATTGCCTGGCTATTTTAATTGTCTCTTGAGCCAATTTTCTCGAAATATCTTCACGTATCATCACTTCGATTGTGCTACCATTATTCTTGACATTTACTTTAATAGCTTCAGTTCCGTCTCCTAGTTCTGATACCAAAGTTGGAAAGTAAAACTCATTTTGATATTCGATTATAAAAGTGCTTACTAATAGTTTTGATGAAAAATCAACACTGGCTGGAACTTCGTCTTCATTAAAATCCTCTCTTTTCATATCTAATGGAAGTACAGCATACCTTGCTATTTTTCCACCTGAAAAAGTATTAATAATTAACACATCATTGGAATATTTATAATGAAAGATTAAAAATGGATCTTTATCTAAATCAGTACTCTCTTCATTTATCTTACTTTTCCATATTACAAATGTTAATTCATCAACTTTTTTAAAATTCCCATCAGTACATTCAATAATTTCAAAACCTGCACCCCAAGCTTCCATAATAGAAGCCAGTGTAAGCCTTTCCATTGCTATCATATTAGATAGGAGGCTTAAATTAATGGATACCGGATGTGTTCCTGTTATATCCACTCCGTTAAACGTCTTAATTGTATCAATAAAACTCGATGCGCCAGTTCCAACTACATTTGAGAATTCAATAACTGGATGATTTACTCTATTCCAATCTCCAATATAGTTATGAGTAAATTGGAAAGAATCATCAACCTTTTCAATTATACAGATAACAATTGCACATTCAGAAATATCGCTTATATCATATGTTTCTAAAAATTTAGCATAGCCTTCTTTATTTGTGGGATAATATTTAAAGAAACATTTAAAATCTTCCAGAAATCTAGTCATTTGATAAACATTTCCTGCCATTCCAATCGCAATCTTTTCATTAATAACATAAAGTTTTTGTCGAAGTGAATAAGGAAAGATCGTTTGACTTGTAGGTAAAAGTCCCTCAATATTTTGTAAAAATGTTGGAATTTCTACTTGCTTACCCTCCTCTTTAGACGTGAGTAATATATCCCCAATTAAAATCGGTCGATTGTAATTGTTTGTGTATGCGATTAGAGTCATTTAAATATTAAAAGTTAATTTAAGGATTCTCCCTGTTTCACTGTCAGATGTAAATGGTAGCATATAAAAAACACTAAGTGATTTTAAGACAAATTATAAAAAAAATTCTGTTATTGATATCCCACGCTGTTCGGGATGTTAGCCTGGCGCATCCCGAACTTAAAAATAAAGAGGGATTTGTAATCCCGAAATAATTTGATTGAGAATATCCCATACTTGTTTAAGGCAGTGCCGTTAAATAAAGATAGTGTAGATATTTCGGACAGAGTCCTTGGTTTTCAAAAGGGCATTTATTCATCCGTTGGGAAGACTTCAACGAGGAAGGTAGTAAAAAACTAACCGATAAAAAATATGAACAAAAGCTGAATAGGCTACAACTCTTCGCTGAGCTTAATCATAAAAGTTTTGATTTTTTCTAAAGAATCAATCACCTTTTGAGTATCGGCAACCTCATCTTTATTGTTTTTCATATATTCTTTGGCACCCTGCAAAGTAAAACCTTTATCTTTTATTAAATGGAAGATGATTTTTAGATTTTCTATATCTTCTGCCCTAAACAGACGGTTGCCCTTAGCGTTCTTTTTAGGCTGAAGAATATCGAATTCTTTCTCGTAAAACCTAATCATAGAAGTGTTTACCTCAAACATTTCTGCAACTTCGCCAATAGGGTAATATAACTTGTTGATTTCTTTTTCTTTGTAAGGCATTTCTCTATGATAAAGTTTAAAACAAATTTATGTATAATATCCCTTAACCACAAAGGCACAAAGAACCTGGTTTTTATTGTGTATAATTAAACCCGTTAATCGTTTTGTAATAACCCAATTAGCGTTTTACTATCTTCTAAAATTAATCAAAAGACTGATTTTCTCTGGAGGCTACTTCCAGCATCGTTACATATTCCTGAGGAGTTAAATCGTTAAAGAAAAAGTTTATGGGGTTTACCGCTTTTCCGTTTTTAAACACTTCGTAATGTAAATGTGGCCCGGTAGATGCGCCGCTATTTCCTACATAGCCTATCAGGTCGCCACGTTTAACACGCTGTCCCTTTTTAACTTTAAAACGGCTCATGTGTGCATATTTAGTGGCGTAGCCATAGCTGTGGTTAATGATAATTCGGTTGCCGTAACCTCTCTCATTCCCCTGCGCAATTACAACACCGTCTCCGGTGGCATAAATAGGAGTGCCAATAGGGGCAGAAAAGTCTAAACCCGCATGCATTTTTCTGATTTTATAGATGGGATGGATTCTATAACCAAAGCCAGAAATTGCGCCACGTAGCTTTCTGCTATCTACAGGCTGAATTGCAGGGATGGAAGACAGCATTTTACTTTTAGAGTTTACGGTTTTTGTTAGTTCGTCATAAGATTTAGACTGAACGTATAGCTGTTTGGATAATACATCGAGCTTTTTGGTAGTCTCTATCATCAGCTTTCCGTATTCGTAATTTTCTAAATGCTTGTATCTGTTTATACCACCAAATCCAGCATTTCTAACCTCTTTGGGGATAGGTTCTGCTTCAAAAATTACCCGGTAAATATTATCATCCCGTTCTTCCAGAGAGTTTATTACTTTATCTACCTGCTTTAGCCGGCTTTGCAAAATTTCATATTGCAGCGCCAGCTGGTTAATTTCCCTTTTTAACTGCTTTTCTTTTGGCGAGTCTAAAAAAGTGTAAGCTAAAGCGATGATGACAAAGGAGAAAACCATTGCCGTAGACAAAAAACCGATAGCTTTTAATATCTTAATTCGCAGGCTTAGTTTTACTTTTTCATATTTTAGGGTCTGCGAATTAAAATAATATTTTGTTTTAGCCATGTTTGTTGTGTTGTAAGCTACAAAGTGCAACGTGTTTTAGCAATGCAGCAGCATAAATTTACACTATAGAACGTAAAAATAGTTTTTTTAGTTTATTGGACAATGGTATATAGTCAACGGTCAATAGTTTATTGGTGACCGATAGGATTATTCTCATATCTCAACCCTGATGTCTCATATCTTACATCTCATCACATTTCCAATAATTCCCTTGCATTTTGCAAAGCAGATTCTTTAGGAGATTCTCCACTTAACATTTTGGCTATCTCCAATACACGTTCTTCTTGCGTTAATTTCTTGATTTGCGAATAGGTAAAGCCTTCTTTTGTGTCTTTATACACATAGAAATGTGTATCTCCTTTGCTGGCCATTTGCGGAAGATGGGTAATGGTGATTACCTGCATGCTCTGCGCCAGTTTCTCCATAATATTTCCAACACGATGTGCAACTTCGCCAGATACACCTGTATCTATTTCATCAAAAATAATAGTTGGCAGAGCGGTTTTTTCTGCAATTAAAGACTTAATGCTTAACATCAGTCTGGAAAGCTCGCCACCCGAAGCTACTTTTTGTATGTCGCTTAACTGATGGCCTTTATTAGCTGTAAATAAGAATTTTACCTGATCTATTCCATGGCTGTCAAAATCATTTTCCGATTTTACCTGATGCTCTATTTTTAGCTGTGCATTGGGCATGCCTACTTCTTTTAAGACATCGGCAACGTGTTTTTCTATAAGCGGGAAAGATTTTTTCCTGTTTGCAGATATTTTCTGAGCAAGGGTCATCAATGCTGCTTTTTCACTGGCAATTTCTTTTTCAAGCTGCTCAATATGTTCATCAGAATGCAGCGCTTGATTGAGCTTGCCAGAGAGGTCTTCCTGTATCTTTAAAAGTTCTGCAACAGAAGCCACGCGGTGTTTTTTCTGTAAAGAATAAATAGCGCTCAGTCTCTCGTTTATTTCATTGGCCCGCTCTTCATTAAAGGAAGTAGCTTGTTCTAAGCTTTCTACCTCATGGGCAATATCTTTAACTTCTATCAGGCAGCTTCTCAACCGTTCAGAAAGCTCTGCTATTTCTGGCTGGAATTTCTCCAGTTGCTGCAATTGTAAGGAGGCTTCTTTAAGTATAGTTGTAGCCGCATATTCTTGCTGTTCTAATAGGGTAGATGCATTTTGAAGATTTCTCTTAATTTCCTCGGCATGGGTTAAGGCGTTAAGCTCTTTCTCTAGTTCTTCCTGTTCTCCGTCAGTCAAATTCACGCGTTCCAGTTCATCAAACTGAAACTGATAATAATCTAAATCTGCTTTCGCTTGTTCGCTATAGGCAATAAGCTCTTGCAGTTGCTTTTGTTTTTGTTTAAATGTCTTGTAATTTTTGCTGTATTGGGTCAGTAAATCTTCATGTGTGGCTATTAAATCGGTAACTAATAGCTGAAAGCTCTGGTTGCCAATTTCTAAAGTAGCATGTTGCGAATGGATGTCTATCAATTGTTCGCCAAGCTGTTTTAAAATAGATAGTGTAACCGGAGTGTCGTTTACAAAAGCTCTCGATTTACCGTCTAAAGAAATCTCGCGGCGTAGTACTGTTTCGGCTTCGTAATCCAGGTCATTTTCCAGAAAGAAATTCTGAAGTTTATAGCCATCTATTAAAAAGAAACCTTCGATAATGCACTTTTTCTGCTGGTTAAAAAAGTATTTGCTTTCTGCTCTTTGGCCCAGTATAAGCCCTAAAGCCCCCAGTATAATAGATTTACCAGCCCCGGTTTCTCCGGTAAGAATATTTAAACCTCCATCAAAACTGATGTCTAAAGAATCTATTAAGGCGTAATTTTTTATAGATAAGCGGCTTAGCATTTATTATTTGTCTTTCTAAACTTTAACCATTAAGGAATTAAGAATTATTAAGAGCTTAATTTTATCTTTAATTCTTCATGTTGTATATACCCAATACTACCTTTTTTTCAAAACGTCATATTTACGGATATTCGCAGGATCAACCTCTGCCAATAAATTATAAACCTTAAGCTTGTCGGTAGCGGCTGTTTTTGCAAAAATATTTGTTATTTCATCAGCTTTTGCAGAAAAAAATGTTTGGTTTAAAACAGAACCTTGTTTCTGCCTGTCTATTTCTTTCAATTTGGGCAAAGCAGCTAAAATGTTTTTTCTGGCCTGTGCACCGTTATCAGCCATAATATCCAAACCATCTTTATGGTAAGTATAAATCAGCTCCCTTAAAATAGAAAAATCTCTGCTTTGTAAATTTTCTATTAACCAGTATCTGTTTCTTAGGTTTTCATGTGCCTGCCAGCCTATAAATCCAGAGCTTAATGCATTATTAAGTACTGTTTGTGCTTTGCCGTAATATACAGAGCCGCCCATTTTGCTAAAGCTATCGTAATCTAGCCCGGTAATGATATAAGCATAGTAAGCCAGCAGTGATGTTAAATTATTCATGTAACTCTGGTCAGAAAAATCAAGCGGTTGCCCTTCTGAATAGGAGAAGTCGAAGTTTTTATCGCTGATACTTAGCAGGGTAGAGTTGTATGACGAGTTGTATACTGGTCTGGTGCTGATAATCTGCGCTTCTGCTTTAAAAGAACTGGAACCATCCCATTCTCTAAGGTTAATTACAAAACTGCAATCTATACGCTCATTTGGTCTTATCTGGTCGTTAGACCATTTTCTGTTATTAAGAAATTCGATCATAGCAGTTTCTAAAACCTCAAGCGGACGCTTATTGGTGTTTTGTACCTGTGGCGACAAAATTTGTACGCGGGCGTTTAAATCCTGTGCGTAAGAAAATGCGCTTATAGCTATTAATGCAACAATGTAGCAGATAATTCTCATAGTAGTTCTTTAACGACGGTTAAAATGTCTTTAGCAACTTCTTCTTTAGACTTCAGCTCAAACGCTAATTGTTGCTGGTTTCTTTTAATAATAGTGATTTTATTCTGATTGCTTTTGAAACCAGCACCTTCATCATTTAGCGAATTGAGCACGATAAAATCAAGATTTTTCTTTTCTAATTTAGCAATTGCATTCGGAATTTCGTTCTCTGTTTCCAGCGCAAACCCTACTAAAATCTGTTTTTGCTTTTTCTGACCCAAAGAAGCAGCAATATCTTGTGTTTTCTTAAGCTCTAAATTAAAATGAGGCGTGTTTTTTTTGATTTTATTTTGGGCAACTTCCACCGGTGTATAATCTGCAACAGCCGCACTTAAAATACAAATATCGCTATCCGCAAAATGCTCATTGGTTTTTTGGAACATTTCATCTGCCGATGTTACATCAATACGCTTTATGCTCTGGTGCTCCTTTTTTACAGAAGAAGGTCCGCAAACCAGCGTTACCTCGGCGCCTAAAGCAGCAGCTTCGTAAGCCAGGTAAATTCCCATTTTTCCCGAGGAATGGTTGCCTATAAACCTCACAGGGTCAATAGGTTCGTAAGTAGGACCTGCGGTAACCAATACCTTCTTATTCTTAAAGGGAAGTTCAATAGAAAAATACTGGTTAATGATGCTAAATATTTCTGCAGGCTCGGCCATTCTGCCTTCTCCGGATAATCCGCTGGCTAGTTCTCCGTTGCCCGGATAAATTAACGCATGACCAAAACCTTGAAGTTTGTTTACGTTATGCTGCGTAGCGGGATGCTTCCACATGTCCAAATCCATAGCAGGGGCGAAGCAGACTTTGCATTTTGCAGAGAGATATACCGCCGTGAGTAAGTTATCGCACAGCCCGTTTGCTAATTTAGCCAACGTATTTGCAGTTGCCGGGGCAATTAACATTACATCGGCCCAAAGTGCAAGCTCCACATGGTTGTTCCATTCGCCGGTATCCTGCTTGTAATACGCTGTGCTTACAGGCGCTTTAGAAAGAGTAGAGAGTGTTAAAGGAGTGATAAAAGCGGCAGCATCTTTGGTCATTACAACTCTTACATTAGCTCCTGCTTTAATAAACAAGCGAACCAGCTCGGCACTTTTATATGCTGCAATACTGCCGCATACTCCAATAAGAATATTTTTTCCTTTAATCATCGTTTATATGATGTAAATTAACCTGAATTCGGGATAAAAAAAAGTTTTTGCTAGCCTTAGTACCTCAAATTCTCATTCAGCTTATTTTCGGCCTCTTATTTTCTCATGATTTTAACCTAAGTTCGGGATAAAAAAAAAGTTTTTTTGCTAGCGTTAGCACTTCAAACATCCGTTCAGCTCATTTTCGGTCTCTTATTTTTTCACAATTTTAATATTTCTTTTTCATGGCGTTCAAGAGCGCTGATGCGATTTTCGGGATGCAGATATAAGCCTAAGCATTTACTTTGAAAGAAAAATAAGCAACCGAGAGTTTTTGTTACTTTTTGCGGTCAAAAAGTAAGAGCCCAGCGGCGGCGAGCTTAAAAACACATGATAAGCATCGTTTTATGGAGTTTTACATATATCTTATCCCGAATTCACATTAAATTAAGAAAATAGAAGCAGATTCTTATGCCGTAGGGCATTTTAATGTCATGAAAAACATCAAAGCCTGTTTAACAATTAAACAGGCTTATCATAATTTCTGCAAGATAAATCTAAAGAAACCTGAATTACTTCTTCTCTTTAGAAGGGTTTCTGTGGTAAACTTTACCGTTAATAAATTCGTCAATAGCAATTAAAGAAGCTTTAGGCATTCTTTCGTAATGCTTAGAAATTTCAATCTGCTCTCTGTTTTCAAAAACTTCTTCCAGATTATCATTGCTGCTGGCAAACTCTGCTAATTTACCATGTAATTCTTCTTTAAGATTTGCTGCAATTTGGTTAGCTCTTTTGCTAATAACTACTAAAGATTCGTAAACATTATCTGTAGTAGTGTCTAATTGCCTTAAATCTCTTGTAACTGTAGTGTTGGCTACGGTTGGTTTATTATTATTCATTTTTTCCTGCCTTTTTACTTTCTGTATAACTTGCTAATATTTTCTTTGTTTGCTCTATACCTTCTAAACTTGTTTCTTTTAGCTTTAAAGCATCTTTAGCGTATTTGCTGTTAGGGTACTTTTCTGTAAATCTTTCGTACTCTTCTATAGCTTCGGTATATCTTTCTTCCTGTTTAATTTCTCGGCTGTTTTTTGCGTATAAATACTGAGCTTCTATGGTTAAATATTCCATTTCTTCGGCATATTTAGTGTCCGGGAAATCTTTAATAGAATTGCGGAAAGCAATTACAGCGGCCTGATAATCGCCCAAATCGAAAAACAATTTGGCATTGGTGTACGATTTCTGCTCTAATTTGTCTCTCAAAGAAGAAATTAACTGGCTGGCTTCTGCCACCCGCTCGCTTCTGGGGTATAAGTTGATAAATAGCTGTAAAGCTTCAATAGCTTTATAGGTATTGTCCTGGTCTAAAGAATAATTTGGAGACTCTAAATACAGACAATAAGCCGTCATAAACCGGCATTCTTCTGCTTTAGGGCTGCTAGGATAAGTGTCTGCAAAAGTTTTGAAATGATACCTTGCAGATATATAATCTTTTAAGCGGTAATTAGTATAAGCGTAATAGTAGTAAAGATCTTCGGCTTCTGCCCGGCCTCTGTAGCGCTGTACTAAATCATCAAACAGCGTTAATGCTTTAGAATAGTCTTTTTTATTGTAAAGTTTTATAGCTTCCTGGTACTTTCTGGCAATGTCTGAACTTTCTCTCAGCTTCTCGAATTTACTTTTACAGCCAGAGAAACTTAAGATTACAGCCAGCAATAAGCCGTAAAATACCCAACCTTTACTTTTTAACATTTTGCAAAGATAGTTTAATAAATAATACAAGTCAATTTTTTTAAAACACAGGCACTAAGCTAATAACAGGTTTTTGTCTGCAAAAGCTTTTAACATTCTTTAACTATGTTTTATTGCAGCAATTGTAGCGTTGAAATGTTTATTTCTTTTATTCTGGCCGATAAGGCGTGTTTACAGTTTTAAAAGAAGAAATAAAAATAAGGGAAAATGGGTTTAAGGCCGCAATATAGATTATAAATAACATATTCCCCGGATAAGAAGACGAGTGTGGAATCTTGTTGAAACTGGAGTCAAAAAATCTGAAAATCATAGCAGATAACTTCGGTAAAGCTTATGTATGATTCCGTTGTGTTTCTGGATTTAGTCCATGGTAAGTCCATGATTTCATTTAAAAACATGGACTTATACCGGAGATATATCGGTTACTTTTTAGTTATATACTTGAGCTTTCCTAAATCTATACTTTAGTTTTATAGTGTATTCTCAGATTAATAGCTAAAAGGGGAAATATGGCCAGGAAGATATGGGAGGCAAGCAAGTCATTGTTCAATAATTGGTTGCCTAAACCGGGGTAAACGTTAAATAGGAATAATTTGGATTTTTAGGCATGTTCATATCTTTATAAATATTGTTTCTTTTGAGGTATAATGTGTTTTTATGTTTCTTTTATGTGTATTTATTGTTTTTATTTGATTTTTGTTGTTTATCTGGTTTCTCTTTATAAAATTTGATTATACTAATTATTAAACCGTATTCCCGATAATTAAATGTAATACTATTCATTTTAGCCGATAAATAAACGGAATACCCTAAAACATAAATGAGGAAAAAACTACTTTTTTGTGGGGTTGTCGAACTTTGCATGATTGTTTTGATATGCAAAGTTTATGCGCAACCCCAAATTGGCGCAAGCGTCTCATGCTGAGATAATTTATTATATTCATCAAACTCCTGTGGTGTCAGGGTTTGTAGAGGAGGCGGAACATTGGATTTATAGTAGTGCAAAGTGTTATTCGGATAATAAGGGATTGATCAAAATTAACTGAATGTTAATAGTGGAAGGGCACAAGCGAGACGCTTGCGCAAAACGGGGGGGATATAAATTATCAGAATGCCTGTGCGACGAGGTTGTCACTTGCATTTGCAAAAGCAGGGATTAAAATACCAAGTGGTTATGGAGGATTAAAAGATGTGAATGGGAATAGGATAATTGTAAGTGCAGCACAGATGCATAAATTTATGTCGACAAAGTATGGCACTTTAATGACAAGCTACAATAGCAAAATCTCGACTAAAGGCATTTACATTGGCCTTACCAAACCCAATAGTGGCTTTTCCGGTCATGTAACCATTATTAAGCCTGGGTTTGTTAGTAAAACTTATGAGGGCTATATGCGAGCTATGTATTTTTGGTCAATAAAATAATCTACTATTATGAAGTATATTAAGATATTATTTGGAGCGTTGCTTTTATTTAGTATTGGTGTATTGTTGATGAGCCAAAGCAGACAAAAAAAGCAGTTTACACAAGCAGATTTGGAGGAGTTTGAAATCTTAAACCTGTGTCATTGTAATGACTATTTGCAAGTAAGAGATTACGACTACGTAGCATGGAAGTCAGAAGAAGCGAAGGAAGAACGACTTAGGGAAATAAAACATGTCATATTGGGCAGATATCTGTCGAATAGGTTACAGAGTCAGTATTACCAAACAAAGTATGACAGTACTTTATTTTTTAAACAAGGTGTGTCAGTTTATTTTGGAAGTGAATTAGATTTTAGCAGATTAGATAGTTTATACTATGAGCCTATTGTTCAACATTATGTAAGAAAAGAAAGTAAAACAGAAACTTTGCCTTATTTAGGATTTGGAGATGTTAACTTTTTTTTTGACTGCTATCATAAGGTCAAAGAAATTCCATTAGAGGAAGAACTAGAATTATTTATAGAGGCCAACCAAAATAACCTCCAATGGCGCAATCACGGGCGGGCTAAGTGAGCAAAGGCTTCTTGTGCCTTATTAAGCAGTGTCTTTGATATGTAGCATGAAATGAAAGAATTTATTTTAATTTTACCAAAGCACCCAAACCGGCGCAAGCGTCTCGCTTGTGCCTTTCCAACTATTTAAACAATAAAAGGCTATCTTAGAACAATGAGTAGAAAGTACAAATTCTGGGAAAGGGAT
>PJUF01000294.1_pt1 | contig 40867 bp, 27 predicted proteins | sample 1512191 | NCBI WGS metagenome assembly PJUF01 (sample SAMN08177673, study PRJNA422409) | Feces metagenome, whole genome shotgun sequencing project. | isolation source: Chicken feces (3) enriched on wood chips | host: Gallus gallus | place: USA: Madison | collected 2015-01-15 | reverse complement strand
ATTTACGATAACAGTTCTTTGCAACGCGGTTGAATTATCTTCCCAATAGCTGAATGTTGTTACTGGGTTAGGAACAATCTTCATCGTCACTTCTGTACCTTCCTCATATTTTCCGTTAACAGGCTCCGGAGATAATAAAACTTTTCCCCAAGCAGACCCCGCTTTATTTAATGTAAAATTGTAGGTATTTATCTCCTCAAAAACTGCCTTTATATTTTTAGCCGCATTCATGGAAATCAGATAAGGGTTTGCAGTAGATAATTCTGCATCTGCATTATTTACGTCTACCCATTTAACAAATTTATATCCGAAATTTGCTTTTGCTAATAGGCTTACTTCATTCCCTTCGGGGTAATCATCACTATGGGGAGTTCTAGTTATTGCACCGGCTGCCGGAATATTTATAGCTGTTGTTAAAGTATATTGTGTTCCGGTAGGCGTATAATTTCCGTAAATTTTTAGATCGAACAGATACGCATTTTGTGTACCATTTAGATTAGTAAACTTCAATGCAACATTTGCTTCATTAACATTTACAGTAACTATTTGTCCCCCAGCTGGATTTGCATAACTAGTCTCTGAAGTTAATGGTACCCAATCGGTATCAGTAGCATTTTTTTTCCATAAACGATAACCTCTACTGTTACCTGTAGCACCATGAGTAAAAATAACTTTTGTAATTGAAGCCAGTGGAGATAGTGCTATATATGGATCAGCAGCTTTGTCTGCCATAAGCCATCCGTTAGTAACTACGGCTGCATTAGTAGGCCCGGGCGTTGGTTCATCAACATAATGGAATCTGGTTTCATCTCTTCCTGCTGGAACAACTGCGACTTTAAAAAGCTTAAATTTTAATTCTTCCTGCGTAAAATCGGTAGTTTTAGTAATATCTGGTAACGGTGTACCAAATGACCCTGCTTGCCAATCCTGAAAATCTGTAGAATACAGCAGTTTTTCTTCCTGCGCATAAACACATTGCGATACGCAAAGCCACGCAATAATTAAGTAAAAGTATTTTTTCATATAATGATTAATTTGGTTTATGCTGTTTTGGCTTGGCTAGCTAAAGAGAATTTGCTTCCCTTCATTCAATTTTAGAGAGTTTCTTATTCAAAAAGAAATGATTTACGAGATAAATTTGTGCAATCGTTGCCGGGAACGTTGTAGATTGAAAACAAGTATGCTACATGAGTATTGTTTATTTACTGCAGAGACCTTTCATCTGTAAACAACTAAAAAACAAAACCTTATAACAAAGAATATGGTTCACCCTTATAAAAATAACACTCCCGGAAATCTCTAATCTGCTGCATATTGCGTTGTAGAAGGTTATGTTAACCTGGATTCGGGATAAGACAGAGATGAATTTAAATAAAGCAGTATTTTTAACTACTAGCAAAAATTAATCTTATTACGCCAAATTCGCGTTAATTTTAATTTTTCACCTTAAATTTGCATAATTTTTGCATAGCGAAAGAAAGATCCATCTCCAAATATATCTTCTCTCTTTGGACCTGGTTAAAAAAGAGCAGCTGCTTCCCCATTTTGTTATGCAGCTTATATGCAACAGCATAGAATTCACCCAATAATCTACTGAACATTCCCTGGCTGTAACGTAGGATAAACGTAAGATGAACGTAGGATAGACGTAAGATGGACGTAAGATGAAGCTTCCTGTACTATACTTATCCTATACTAAAAAGCTACACAGGTTAATGATTAATTGTAAACTGACTATACCCCTGTTTTTCTATTCTTTCAATTCATGCCTGACTTATCTAGAATTCACGTTATGTTCTATTGTAAGTGTAGCAGCCTCTAATTACACAGCTTCTTAACTATGCCTTCCTTTTAAACATTTTAAAAACTAAAAGCTAAACAAGCTGGTTAATACAGCATGTATTGGTTCAAATTAAACAGGCCCTATATTAAAGGGTTAATTCTGGCTATTGCGTTGCTTATCTTAAACGACACGAATCTAACCGCACAAATTCTATCTCCAGACACTTCAAAAAAAGAATCTGATATCCCGGTTTGGGCAAAAGACTCTTTAGGGAGACGTACACCCCGAGGTACCGTTGAAGGCTTTATAAAGGCTATATCTACGCAGGAATATAAAATAGCGGGAAAATATTTGAAGCTAGACTCTAGTATAAATAAATATCAGGACACTGCCTATTTAGTAAGGGGATTCCAATATCTGCTGGAAAAAAACGGCAGATTATTCCCCTATTCCCGGATAAGCAATGAGCCAAACGGTGTAGAAGACGATGACATGGGGCCCGATTTGGATCAGGTTGGTGTAGCTTCTATTAATGGAGATTCGTTTGATTTGATTTTAGAACGTACACAAGATACTAGCGGTGCCCCAATATGGTTATTCTCTCCTCAAACCATCCAAAGAATACCGCAGCCAGCAGAAGAAAAAATAGAACCAAGTTTAGTAGATAAAGCATCACCGGGCGTATTACATAGAACATTATGGGGCGGAGTTCCTATAACGCATTGGTTTGGGGTTATTATTGTAATAATTGGGTCTTATTTATTCACCGGACTGCTTTTAAAGCTCTTAACCCACCTTATTCCTGTAATCTGGAAAAAGGCAAAGGTTGAACCACTAAGTGGTATTATCCATTCTTTTATTTTACCTGTACGACTATACCTTACCGTGTGGGTTTCTATTGTAGTATGCCGGGTAATAGGAATTTCTATTATTGTACGTCAGAGATTTAGTGATATTGCTCTTATAGCTGCCGCTGTTGCGGTGTTACTATTGTTGTGGCAGCTAATGAATTTCTCTTCACGCTATATAGAGCGGAGAATGATACAGAAAGGTAATTTATCTGCTATAGCTATTGTTTTGTTTATGCGAAGAGCCGCAAAAATAGCTCTGGTTACTCTGGGAATTATCCTCATACTAGACACTATAGGGTTTAACGTAACAACATGGCTTGCAGGACTAGGGATAGTTGGTATAGCATTAGCTTTAGGAACTCAAAAAACCGTAGAAAATTTTGTTGGAAGCGTAACAATTATTGCCGACCAGCCTGTGCGAATTGGCGACTTCTGTAAAGTTGGAGATATATCTGGTACCATAGAGCAAATAGGAATGCGTACAACCAAATTACGCACAAACAACCGTACAGTAGTGAATATTCCTAACGGAGAGTTTTCTTCTATGAAAATTGAGAACTTCTCGCCAAGAGACCGTTTTTTATTTAACCCAACGTTCTTACTGCGTTTAGATACTACATCAGCGCAACTTAAAGTGGTAAGAGATACAATTAAAGCCATTCTATTGGACGAGAAATTAGTGAATCCAGACCCTGCCCGGGTAAGATTGGTATCGGTAGATAAAGATGGTTTTAAAATTGAAATCTTCTCTTTTATTGACACGGTTGATTTTAACGAATTTGCCGAACTACAGGAAAGTATGTTACTCAAAATGGTAGAAGCAATAGAAGCCAGCGGGGCACATTTAGCTATACCTGCTCAACATATTTATATGACGGAAAAACCTGGTACAGAAAAACAGCTATCAGAAAATAATCCGAAAGAGAATTAGCTTAAGATAAAGCAGGGATAGAAGAATTAGTTTCATAGCTCTTCATCCCATGAGTTTAATTTCATCAATTTGTTATTTATTATAGGGGTACACTATTGGTCCACTATCAGTACTTGAGAGGTACTTAAGCCCTAATTAAAACCAGGCTTGCAGGAAAGTAGTATCCAGGCTTATTTTAAGGCAGCTATGCTCAATATATATTGTTAAAAGGAAGAGTCTCTTTTTAGAAATTTCTAAAAGAGACTCTTTCCTTGCATTGGTTAAAGCATGTAAGTCCATCATCATGAATTTACATGCTATCAGCTATTTTTATTTCTTCACAAACTTTGCAGTTGCTAACTTTCCAGCATTTTCTAATGTCACCAGGTAAGCTCCTGAACTTAAGCCCGAAACATTTAAACTTGTTAATGTAGCACCCTGCGGTATTACCTCTCTGATTAATATCCTACCCTCTAAACTTAATACTTTTACTGAAGCCTGTGTTGCTATTTCATGCGAAAGGCTTAAAACATCGTCTACAGGATTTGGATAAACAGCCAAATTAATGCCCGCCCGTATATTCACCTGGGCAATATCGCTGTATTTATATTTACCATCCTGGTCTACTTGCTTTAAGCGGTAATAAGTATTTCCGGCAGCAACCTGGTTATCGGTATAACTATAATTGTGAATACCTGCTGTATTATGGCTTGCTTTTCTGCCCAGCTCTGTAAAACCTATTTCGTCTGTTCTCTTTTCAATTATAAACTCCTTAGTATTAATCTCATTGGTGGTTTTCCAATCTAGTTTTACTGATTTCCCCAAAGCATCTGCTTTAGCATTGAAGAAAAGGAAGTCTAATGGCGTAGTGGTATTTTCAGGAAACCAATCTATTACATCTGCCCCGGCAAAAAGAGGGATTAAAGTTCTTACTACAGATGCCGGAAAAGCGGTGTAGCTATAGTATGATGATGGATCGAAAACAAGCTCAGGATTAAATTCATCAAATTTTATAGAACGCCCGCCCGGATTTAACATCGCTGGATTAATCTGCGCCGTAATCACCGGCAAACCGCTGTCATCATATTCATTGCCAACCTGTTTTAACCCATTAGCCGGTTTATTTCCTGTTTTAGAAGTAAAGGTATCGTCTGTATTGTTGCCGTAAACTAATTTAAAGTCAGCAGACGCTCTATCAGCATACATTCCCCATCTGGTATTTAAGAAGAAATTATTCTCTGCATACACCGATGAATTGTTAGAAGCAGCAATTCCATAAAGTTTTACCTGCTCTTCCAAATTGTTTAAAACGTGTACTTCTCCAAATCTTACCCTTGGATTGCGTGAATTGGTATTATAGAAATGATTGGCATAATAGGTTACTTTTAAACGCCCATTGTCTTTGGCTGCATTATTATCAGAATGGCCAACCAAGCCCGTTTTCCAACTGTTGCGATACTTAGTCCACGAAATAGTAACGTAGCTTGCACCATCTTTAATATCTATTCCTCCATCAGGATGTTCTGAATCAGTAGGCATCGTAGTTGGATGACCAACTGTACAATGATCTACCCAAATATGGTGTGTTTCTGTGTTTCCGATATTGATACCGTCATCATAATAATCTTGAAAAGTAATATTTCTGATGATGATATTATGGCTTCTTTTGATATTGATACCGAAGTTTAAGGTTACATTTTTGCGTCCTATTAAAGTTAAATTGGCCTGCTCTTGAATATCCAGCATATGATTTCCCCAAACGCTAATTCCGTTACTGCCCACCGCCGGATAAACGCCTGGCTCTAATACAATGGTAAGCGGATTATTGTTGCGGTATTTGTATCTGATTCTATCATATAATATCTGGCAAAGCTTATTAAACTCCGCTGGCCCATTAATATAAACGGTATCTTTTCCTGTACCCACGCCATCTGTGTTTCCTCCGGTAACCGGGCCTGTAAAACCATCAGCAGAAATCGATGCAAAACCTATCGGCGTATGGAAATCTATATTTAAATCGTCATTAAAACTGGCAGTTACATTTTTGTTTCCGTTAATTACTAAAGTATGCGTAGGGTTTGTACCCGTTAAATCGCCGCCCCAGCCCTGAAAAACAGAATTTAGCACTGTATTTGCGGTTAGCGTTACGGTAGTGCCTTCTGCATACTGTCCGCCCGGCGGATCTATAGTTACACTTCCTATTCCCGTGGTTGATACATTTACCTGATAGGTATTCACCACTCTAAAATTTGCAGTTACGGTTTTATTACCTGTGATATTTATTGTTTGGGGATTATTTGAACCGCTTAAATCTCCTCCCCAATTTTCAAAAACCAGGGCAGGCTGATTCATCGCCAGCAGCGTTACCGTTTCGCCTTCAAAATAAGCATTATTTACTCTTTTCGGAGATAAGGTAACAATTCCGCCATTTGTTCCGTTAACAGTAAGAGAATAGGTTTGGCAAACTGCACCAGACAAGTCAAGCTTGTCTAAATTAGGTCCGTCTGTCTCATCCCAGGTTAATTTAATATTGTTTAGGCCAGCGGCTAGATTAACAGCTACTATAGCTTCTGCCCAATCTGTAAAAGAAGCTGTTTGGGGAAATTCAACATTTTGTATAAATACATCATTCACAAAAAGTGCTGCAGTTCTGGTTTCCTCTTTGCCTAAAGAATACCTAAACTTTGCAGTTTGCATGCCGCCAGCAGGAGAGCAGGTGGTGAAATTGATTGAGTTTTCGCCGTCCGTCAGAAAATCAACAAAACCTGTTCCGGTATAACCGCTATGTTTCGCATCTACTTTACCTGTAAAGGTTGCATTTTCTGCCTGATATGCCGTAAAGGTTAAACTTGGATCTACAAAAGAAACAGCAATTGTCCATTGCTTTGTACTGCCATCCTGTGCCGTTACTGTATAAACTACTGGGGAAGAAAAATTGTTAGCCGCAGTAGCGGCAGGACTTACATTTGAATAAGCCGATAGCTGAAATGTTAACGGCACCAGATTAGAGACATCTGTACCCAAAGGCATAATAACCAATATTTTACCGGTCGCACTATTAATAGACGCACCACCTATTTGGATGTTTGATAATTGAAAAGCTGTAATTTCTTTCTCTGATGACAGTATTGTTTTTACGTTTACCGTCCAATTTTTAGTGGTAGTACCATCTTGAGCTGTAACTACATAATTCACCACGTTTTCATTTGAAAAATCTTGAGGAACGCTTACCAATGGTGCTACCGTTGCCCCTCTTGAGAGGGTAAATGCAGTAGGTGCAAGGCTTGAGAGATTTGTGCCCGCAGCTACATTTAACTGAATAGTACCATTACCATAATTAATTATTTCTTCGCCTATCTGACCCGGTAGTTTAAATGATAGTACTTCTACATCTGAGCTAATGGTCTCTGCAGCTTTGTAAATAGTAACTTCATCTATATTTGTATCTGTTGAGCCTTCATTTACAATTTTAAACCTCCTTATATCATCAGGCTCAATAATAGAAGCATAATTGGATGTAATTACTTGGTATGTATTGGCACAGACGGCATTGCTATTATTAGTTATCACAGTGGTTAACAATCGCCAATCGGTATCACCGGAAGCTGTAGAGGCAGCGTAAATATGTAAAGTCCTGTTTTGGTTAGCAGGTTCTTTAAAGGTTAGCTTACTGGCCCCAGCATCTAACACAGGTGTAATAGCATAAGCAGTCTGACTTTTTAACAGGCGCAAGCCTTTTAAGCCTTCACAAGCTGTTCCTGCCCTATATGAATAGTAAAAAGTCCAATTTCCTGTTTCTGTTGTAATAGCAGTAGGAGTAGTGTAAGCAGAGCCCGAACTACCTGTGATATTTGTACTCTCAAACCCTTCTGTCCAATAAGCATCCTGTGCTTTAGCTGATGATGTGATGCCTAATACGATTAAGCAGCATAAAAAATAGATTAATTTCCTCATAAATATAATTGGCTAATAGAATAAATGGTTCTGTGTAAGCAATACAATCCCTACCGGGTAAAAACACCAGGTAAAAGGACTGTATTGATAAGAGATCGCTTATTTAGTTTTTTAAGAATTTTTGGCGCAATTGTTTATTCCCGTCGTCAAAAATCAGGAAATAAACGCCTTTTTGAAGTTTTGATATATCTACGCTGGTAGCAGTTGCTCCGTTTGCTACGGCGCTCACCAAGAACACTTTACCTTCTGCATTTAATATTTTTATAAATGCATTTTGCACTGCTGCGTGACTTACGTTTAGCACTTTGTCTGCCGGGACAGGATATACACTTAGGCTTAAACCTGCCTGTATATTTACCTGCTCAATATCACTATAGGAATATTCCCCATCTTTATCTACCTGCTTTAAACGGTAATAAGCATGGCCTGGCGCAGCATTGTTATCTGTATAGCTATAATTATGTATACCTGCCGTATTGTTACTGGCTTTTGTGCCGATAGCCGTAAATTCTGTATGCTCTGTTCTTTTTTCAACAATAAATTCTTTGGTATTTACCTCATTGGTAGTTTGCCAGTTTAAGATAACTGATTTACCTAAGGCGTCTGGCTTTGCGGTGAAGGAAAGGATGTCTAATGGGAGCGTGTATTCTGAGAAACCTGCAATTATTTTATATACTCTTGTTGTCGAATTCTCATTAACCGAAGCAACTACTCCATTACTAATTTTAATATATTTTATATCAGAAGGAAAAACAAATGATTTTTCTGTTCCAGGTCTACCAGCTTTAAGAGTATTATCCGCATATACTCCGGTTACTGTAGTAGCATCTACGCCATAAGTTATTGTAGGATTAGCTTCAGCATCATTTCCTCCGCCCCTATAAGCAATAGTAATTTTTTTTATAGGATTACTAGAAGTAATTATAATGTTTTTTGCAGTACCTTTACCTATTTCTATATACCGAAAGTCCCCATCTACTCGGGCCACGCTACCACTTGCCCCCCCACCAACGGTAATTCCTCCTTGTACATAATCAGCAAAAGGTGTGTTTGCATTAATGGATTCATACACACTACTAACGTCAAAAGTTAATTCTTGCCCTTTAGCATCAAACTCGGAAAGCACAAGACAAAAACAAACAGAAAAACTAAAAAGTAATAATTTTTTCATAATAAAATATTTTAAAAGTCTAAACAACAAAGATTTACAAGGCCATTATTTCTTTAAAGATTTACAGAAACAGAAATCTCATAACTGTTAAGGGACAGTCTGTCCTTTCTTTTTCAGAATAATTGGTTGAATCAATTTTAAGAAGTTTAAAACTGAAAATGAAGCATTTACACACAAAAATCTACGCAATCGTTGCCGGGAACGTTGTAGTTTTAACATGCCACCATCCTGCACTGTCATGTTTTAAATTTCAAATTAAAAAACGCCTTTTTGGAGGGTTAAAAATGTAGACGATGAAGAATTTAATCGGCACAAAAAATTGAAGTTCCGCAGATTTTGCGGCAATATAATTTTTCTCTGGAAGAGGCCCAAAAAACAGAAATATAGATTGGCAAAAAATACGTTTTCAAACACTTGTTAAAGATACCTTGAAGTAACGGTTGAGATATCTTTCAGAATTTATGTCTTTTTAAAGGTTAAAGTAAGCAGTTTAATGTCTAAAAAATTAGGGTTCCCAGCCCTGCAGTACTTTTTGCATGCTGTAATTTTCTGCTTCATCGGTCGTTAACTGGTGAGACCATTCTACCCTATTTTGTGGTTTAAAGCCTTCGCCAGTATTATTATATTCTGCGTAAAAAGCGGTTTTCTTGTTAGATTCTTTTCCCCAGAAATCCCATCCGGCCGATTTAATATGCTTTCCTAAGCTACAGTTGATGAAGACGGTTTTGGCATAAGGCCTCCAAGGGCGACCGAGATAGTAGGAAGCCCCTTCTTCGCCGGTTATTTTACAATCCTTAAATACATAACCGTATTTTGAATTTTCTGGTGTAGATGCGGCTGTGATGTAAGAACCTCCTTTTTTGCAATATATCTCACAGTTCTTAAAAAATGCTGTAGCAGAGCCAAATATAAAATCGGTTGTTCCCTCGATGTAGCAATTTTCATAAAGCTGCCTGCTGTTATGCCCGTAGGTGTATAAAGTATCCTGAAATCCTAAAAACCGACAATTTTTGAAATGAACCTGATCTCCAATGACCTGAACGGCTACTGCCTGCCCTACCGGTCCGGACGAGTTTTGGAAAGTGATATTTTCTGCATAAAATCCGTCGCCGTAAATATAGAATGAAGAAGAACCGGAGGTGCCCATTTCTTCGCCAAAGCGATTTTTCTTAGCCGCATAATCGTCGTAAGTAAGGATGGTTTTGTCTGCGCTCTCGCCAATAAAGTGTACATTTCTTTTAGAGCCTGCTAAAACAAGCTTTTCTTTATACACTCCGTTTTTAATAAAAATAATGGTTGCCTGTTTCCTGAAATCTGGCACTGCATCAATCGCTTGCTGAACGGTTTTAAAATCGCCACTTCCTTTTGCATCCACCACCATGTCATAATTACCCGCAAAAGATAATTTACAAACAACTATAAATAAAATAAACAGTAGTGCTAAAAACTTATTTTTCATATCTAATTAAGATCCTCTGTTAACTAAATATCCGGCTAAAGGCGAGTTTATTTTCTTTAATTCTTTGGCAACTATTTCGGCCATATATCTGGCTCCCAGTTCGCTAAAATGGGTATCATCTTTTACACCTTTTGGATAATTTGGGTTTTGATTTTCGTTAAGGTGCAAGTATAATAATTTAGATTTATCATCACCAAAATCTTGTAATAGAGCCAGACTTAAGGTGTTTAAATCTACCAAGGGGACGTCTAGTTCTTTGGCTACATTTTTTACTAATTGAGAATATTCTTTATGCGTATCTGTAATTTTGCCGTTTTCATCAAACTTTCTTCTGGCCACCGGTGTAATCAGAATAGGATTGGCTTTTCTGGCTCTGGTTTCGGTAACGTATCTTTTTAGATTCTCCTGAAATTGTGCAGGCGTTGTGGCTGCTTTTTTTGTAGGCACTTCGTCATTATGCCCAAACTGAATCAACACATAATCCCCGGTCTGTAAAGAGTCTAATACTTTTGCCCACAAACCTTCTTGTATAAAAGATTTTGTACTTCTACCATTTTTGGCTCTATTGTCTACCCGGGCATAATCATTAAAAAACCAACCAAACGGCACTCCCCAGCCCATTTCGGGGAATTTATTTTTAGCTTTTTCTGCAATGGTAGAATCGCCAACAAGATAGATTTTGATTTTCTCTGGCGACGTTCTGAAAGAAAGTAATAAAAACGACAGTATGAAAAGTACAGGCAGCTTATTTACATTTATTTTTTTCATCTACTAAACTGTTTATATATAATTCGATATTGGTATAACCCGAGCCTTTTTTGCATAATTCCGTAGAATCATCAGGATTTTGAGGATTTAAACCGTTTTTATTCTCCCAATCGTCAGGTATTCCATCCTGGTCTGTATCTAATGGTGCGGTTCCTGATTTTAATACAGGCCAGGCCACTTTGCTGATTTCGTAAGCTGTGCCGTGTTTAAAGCCTCCCTGCACATCTATCACACGGCCTGTTCTATTTCTTACATCGTTAACAATTCTCTGGTCTACCGTGTCTCTGGCATAAGATGCTCCGGCATGCTGCAGCACCAGCTCATAACTTTGCTCGGCAGTTTTAGGGTTAATAGACTCTACATCGAAACTTGTTTTTACAACGGCTTTATGGATATCGCCTTCGGCAGCTTTTTTATCCATATGAACACCCAGCAAATTATTAGCACTAATGGCGGGCTGTTCGTCTACATAATTACCGTTGACGTAGAATTTGCCGTATTCGCCATTTTTTGGGGTACTTGGATTAAGGATTCTATATTTTACACTTTTGCTGGTGCTGGGGCCATATTTAAAATAATTACTTACAACGTTATAAAAACCACCTTCGCCGCCATAAATATTATTATGCCCCCAATTGTAAATAACGTTATTTCTAAAGTCTACCAGCTCTTTATCAGCCCCTAAACGCACACCATTGAACCTTGGCGCCCGGCTTAAACAATGTGCATAAAGATTATGGTGCATGGTGGTATGCTCGCCCCCTATTATTCCGCCATAGCCATGGTTTTGAAAATCGGTATCGCCCTGCTCAAAATGATAGGAATAGTTTAACGGTTCTGAAATGATATTCCACTGAAGGGTGGTGCTATCGCCTCCGTAAACAGAAAGCACCTCGTCTGTGCTCCAGCTCATACTGCAATGATCTATAATAATATTTTTACGTCTCGACCCTCCGAGCGCATCATCGCTTCCTGCACCGTCTACTTTACCCTGATTCTGATACCTGTCGCCCATTCTAAAACGCATGTAGCGGATGATAATATTATCGCCCGCCAAGCTTACCGGATAATCTGCAAGGCAAATGCCCTCGCCGGGAGCTGTATGTCCGGCTATAGTCTTATCTCCCTTTATATTTAGCTTAGACTGAAGATGAATAGTGCCCGATACAGCAAATACAATAATGCGGGGGTCGTTAGCGATTACTCCTTTCCGTAAACTGCCCTCGCCGGCATCGTTAAGGTTTGTAACCACATAGACTTTACCACCACGCCCACCGGTGGTGTACTTGCCAAAACCTTCTGCCCCCGGAAAAGCCAGGGTTTGGGCAAGTGCACAGCTTGCAGAAAAAGAAATAACAATAGCGTAAAGTATGGTGCTGAATAATTTCATTTTTTAAATATTAACGCCAGATAAACACTGCCAAGTACTATTTGTACTGATTTTCTGTAATATCTTTTACCAGGCTATTGATATACACTTCAATATTATCGTAACCTGTGCTTAAATCGCGTCCGTTTGCATTAGCTTTATTCGGGTCGAGTTTATGTGCGATTTCCCACTCATCGGGCATGCCGTCTCCGTCTGTGTCTAAAGGAGCATTAGCCGTATTTAAGAAAGGCCATCCGCCAACGTCTTTTTGGGAATCTATAATTCCTTTTAATCCGGTTTTTGATCCGTTATAGGTTGTTGTGCCATTTTTAACTTCATTGATAATTCGGGTATCAATGGCGTCTCTTTTAAAGCTGGCCCCACCATATTCTAACACGGCATTATAGGCTTGTTCTGCTGTACGAGAAGGAATAGACATATAATCAAACGGAGTTGTGCTTCTAATCTTAGTTTCACTAAGATCACTATCCCAATTAACTCCTCCGTTCCAATTATTTGTTGTTACAGCTGAATTGTTTACCACATAGTTACCGGCAATATAAAATTTACCGTATCCAGGTGCGTAAGCCGCATCTTTGTCATAAGAAGCTTGCATTATGCGTCTACTTACGCCAGATGGTGTAGCCGGGCCGGGTTTATAATAATTATTTACTATATTATACTCTCCATTTTCTCCACCATATGCGCTGTTTCCACTCCAATTATAAATCACATTATTTCTATAATCTACTTTATCTGCTCCATAAGGGCTATTACCTGTGCCACCTCTCTTACCTCCATCGAACCTTGGGTTTCTGCTGGTGTGATGCGCTAAAAGGTTATGGTGGAATGTTGCAGGAGCGCCACCCCATAATCCTCCATATCCGTGGTTCCCTTTAGAATGGCCAGAATTATTCATACTTTCAGAGATAATACACCACTGCATGGTGAAGTCTTTATTATGGTAGAAAGACGCCACCTCGTCTATAGACCAGCTCATTGAACAATGGTCTAATATAATTTTCTCGCGTTGCCTTCCCCAAATTGCATCGCTTTCTATGGTAGCAACATTTGTGTCGCCCAATCTGAATCTCATAAAGCGTATAATCACATTACTTGCACTAACGTTAACCTCATAATCCTGAATACAGATTCCATCTCCCGGAGCCGTTTGACCGGCTATGGTAACATCTCCGTTATTTATCTGTAAGCGGCTATTTAATTTAATATTTCCTGATACTTCAAATACGATAATACGTTTACCCGTCTCATTAATTGCCGCTCTTAGACTTCCCGATCCGGAGTCGTTCAAGTTGGTAACTTTAATTAACTTTCCGCCACGACCACCTGTAGCTACTTTACCATAACCTTCTGCTCCGGGGAATGCTACTGCTGTTTCTACAACTGGATAAGTTGTTGTTGGCGGCTGTGGTTCCTGGGGCGGATCAGGATCTTTTGGTGTTTCCGAGTCTTCGGGTTTCGGGTCTGGAGTTACAATTTCGGGGTCTGCTTTTGAAACTTTTTCTTTTTTACACGCGGTAAATAGAACCAGGAAGACCAACCCTAACCATACAAATTTTCTCATTTTAATCCTATTAATAATAACAAAGCCGGAAGAGAATCCGGCTTTGTGTAGTTGTAACTATCGCCATCTTGAATCACCAATTCCAGCAAGCTTTAAATCAAGATTACTAATTGTAAAATCTGCTGCTGCAGGATTAGTAAAACCAGGATTTAATTGAGTATAAGTCCCGGTATCATTCTTAGCATTACTTTGAGTGCTTCCTGTGAAATTAGGGGCATTAAAATAATTATTATTACTTAACATAGTAATAGTTGTTGAAGCCTGATTAGTGTAATAACCCTGGGTATCTGCAATTAAGTTTTTGATGAAATGAATTTCATGGTTTGCCAAACGGATATATAAAAATCTTCTTGAGTTTCCGTTAGAAACGTTATAGAATGTGTTCGTTACAATATTGATAACGCTACGTACTGAAGGGAAATTTGTGGAACCACCCGCATCCATCCTAAACAGATCTCTAGCTAATGCACTGTTATAAACTGTATTATTTTCGAAAAGAAAGTTATCTGCTATACCTAGTCTGAAGTCGATAAAATCTCCGCCTGCACACTCTATATTATATATAATATTTCCCCTAAAAGTTACTGAAGGAATTCTCACCTTTTTATTTACATAGTATAGTCCTTTTACGTAATTTTTAACTTCACAATTTTCCATTACAAAGTCACCATAAGGATCATCTGAATCTCCATCATAACTTATCGTCTGATTTGCAGGAGAACCTGTACCATCCAAAATCAAATCTTTGAGGATTAATCCAGCATTTGCAGTTGGTTTAAATTCCATACCCATAATAACAGGCCTTTCAGAAGGCTTATAACCCTGTATTGATATAGATTTAGAAATAGTAACACTAGCATTTATAGTATACGTTCCGGGTTCTAAGGCAAAGGTTTCTCCGCCTTCAGCTGCTGCAATTAGAGCACCGAGATCGTCCGTTGGGGCAACTTTTACCACACCTTCTCCAAGCAGCGTTGTGAAAGCAATGGTGCCTCTTGTACGCGCTCCATCCATCAACTTAGCTGTGTACGTGGTTTCACTGGTTAACCCAGTAATTACCACCTCTCCATTGGCAATTTCGTCGTTAGTTAATGTACGTGTAATATTTCCGGGCGACACAGTAAGTGTTGTAACAGTCTCCCCTGCAGGCCAGTTTAAAGTTGCAGAGTTTGCGGTAAGTTTTGCTGGGTCTATTTCATGAAAAATCTGCTCGGGATTTGTAGTAAAACTAGCTGTTATCCATTTGGATGGATCTATTCCCTCGCCAATTGCCTGAACTCTGACAAAATACTCGGTTTCGCCATCAAATCCTGTGATAGTATACGGTAGTTGACTAAAAGTAATTCCGTCTACTTTTTTAACAGGAGTTCCGTTGAACCCGGCATTGTTATACACCTCAATATTATATGTTTCGGCCCTATCAACTTTTTTCCAGTTCAAACGTAATTGCGTCCGGTTTACAACCTGAGCGGTTAAATCTGTTGGAGATAATACCCTATTTAAATTTAAAGATGTAATTTCTTCAATTATATCATCATTACAAGATGACGCGGCTAAACACCCACTTAAGGCAATTAGCATTAATATTTTTTTACTCTTCATACTTCAAATAATTATAAACCCAAATACTTATTATCTAACATGCCATTTGAGCCGTCTACAAACAACTGCCATATAGGCCAGTACTGTTGTTTATTGGGGTCTTTCCCTGGATAAACCAGACAGTCCCAATACTTATTTTGATCTCCACTGGAGCTTAACGTCCATGTCTTGTTTGAAGTATAATTTAAGCTCTCTCCAATAGCATCTGTATCACCAAAGTTTAATCCGTAAATCTCCAATGTCTCTCCATCGGCGGCTGTTTGATAGTAGATTTTTTTAGGAAGATTTGCATATTTACCTTGTCTTTCGTCTAATTGCTGAAGTTTTAGTTTAGCTTCATCCAATTTCACTTTCAATAAATTCCATCTTATCAAATCAGCTTTACGAAGCATCTCACCGGTGAACTCCAAAGCTCTCTGATCTACAATCGCGTTAAAGAAGCTTTCTTTAGAAGCAGTTGCTGCAGCCATTAAATCGTTTACTTTACCCGCGTTATTCGGGAAAGCTCTCTCAACAATTCTTCTTAGATAAGGTTCGGCAGCATTCGGATTTTCAAGCTCATTAATTGCTTCAGCTGCCATTAAGTATATATCTGCGTAGCGCATGTAAATAAAATTCAGGCCATCATCATTATCGGAGGTTACTCTCCTTTTCATCCACTCGTAACGGTATTTACCAAAGTACAATTTCCCAAGAGATGCAGGAATCTGAAAACCACCTTTATCAGGAGCATCCGAAGAATTTCTATCCCAGCTATAAGGGACAACGGAAACAAACCTTCTTACATCATCCGTGTCAAATTCGTACAACATGATTGGGTTTGGTCCTACAGTTCCCCCTTTAGCTTGCCCGGTATATTTATCTGTTTTTGCATGATTTACTCCCAAATCAAATATTACTCTTCCACGGGCTGCACTAAAAGGTATTTCCCACATAGACTCTCCACCTGCTGCAACGTTTTCTTCGTTCAATCTTCTGAAGACTTCTTCAAAACCTAATAAACTAAGTCTTTCTTCCCTAATAATATCTAAACACTCTTTTCTGGCTATTTCATACATTTTGTCCCTTGAAAGTTCGGGGTCATTACTTAAGCGAACAGTTCCGTCTAAGCGCTGGGCATATCCTCCGGCAGCTAAAGCTAAACGGGCTCTTAAACCTTTAGCAAACGCTTTATTTACCCGCTCAACAGTTGCGGTTGTTGCGGTTTCGTTAGGCCACGGTAAAAGTGTTTCTGCTTCTGCCAGATCTGCCAGTAATTGTTTATATATAACATCTCTGTCACTTCTTGGCAGGTAAGCGGTCTCTGAATTAATCGGCTCAAATCTCGCAGGTACATCTCCCCAGCCCTTGATTAAATCAGCATACATAACTGCTCTCAAAGTAAGAATCTCTCCTAAGATCTGTGCCATTTGAGGATCACTCTCTACCTTGCCATACGTCCTTAGTCCTCTGATTGCCAAATTTGCTCTTTCAACACCTTCATAAAGTTTTGCCCACACATTGGTAGCTTTATTCATCTCGGTATTGTTAGGGTTGGTATTATAATTTCCTATCCTTGCTTTGTCGTTGTCAATTTCTTTCAATGAGCTATGTATTTCTACATCAGTATTAGAGCCATAATAACTCAGGTATCGCCCACGTAGTGATTCTGTTTCACATAGTGACTGTATAATACCTGCGATTGCCCCTTCTGCAAGGCTGGGAGTAGAAAACACCACAGATTCATCCAAAGCAGATTTTGATGGAGCATCTAAAGTGTCTTTACAGCTGCTGACAAAAAGCATAATTGTAAAAACTAATGCTATGTTTATAATCTTCTTCATCATTTCTCTTTTAACTAATTAAAAATTAACATTCAATCCAAAAACTACAGATTTACTCCGTGGATAAGCAGAATAATCTACACCTGGAGTTAAGGGAGTTTGACGTCTGGTGGAAACCTCCGGATCAAATCCTGAATAGTTGGTAAACAGTAGTAAATTATAACCCGACGCATATACTCTTAATGTGTTCATTTTCAGCTTAGCTGATATAGCTTTTGGAAGCGTGTATCCCAAAGTTATTGTAGACAATCTTAAGAAAGACCCGTCCTCTACTGCCCAATCGGTAAATGTATAAGACTTAGTAAAAGGAGACCACATAGTAGTATTAGCATTCATAGCCTCAAGCTCAGCAGGGTCATTACTAATAGTGCCGTCAGGACGCAAATTAGTCCAGCGATTACCAGAAGCCATAATCGAAATCATATTTCTTGAATTATATTGGCTGGTTGAGGTATATTCTATCTTATTCGCGTTATAAATATCATTACCATAGCTCCAATTAAAATATGCTCCCAAATCAAAATTATAGATTCTGGAGGTGATTGAAAAGCCTCCCGTATGTAAAGGGTTGGCGTTACCAATAACTGTTCTATCGGAAGCATTGATCTTATTGTCATTATTTAAATCTCTGATTTTCATAGATCCGGGACGTATTAAACCAATCAATTCCGATCCGCTTATTACTCCTTCTTTCAACTCCCAGCTATTGCTTGTTGTGTTATAACCAGAGAAATCTGAAACTTCATACCTTCCGTCGCTTACGTAACCATACATTCTACCAATAGACGCACCTTCTTCAACCAAAAAGTCCGGACCAATGGCAGAAGACGCCCATCCCGACGAACCATAGATATTTGTTAAAGATCCCAGGTCGAGAATTTTATTTCTATTGAAATTTATATTAGCATTTACGGTCAAATCGAAATTATCTTTTCTAACTGCATTCCAATTTGCTGAAAATTCTAAACCTTTATTTTCAGTTTTACCTAAGTTCCGGTATTGAACGTCGTACCCAGTACCAGCTACAGGGAAAGCGATTAATAAATCGTCTGTCCTGTTCAAATAGGCATCAACAGTAGCATTCAATTTGGAGTTAAATAAAGAAATATCTAATCCTACATTTCTAGTTATTGTTGTTTCCCATTTTAAATCTGGATTAGCCATTGTCTTAGAGGCTGCCCAATAATTATTAAACCCACTTACCCAAGTAGTTGTAGAATTATTAAGCGTTTGCACCATTTGTCCTGATGGAATTCTGTTGTTTCCGGCTGTACCATAACTAGTTCTTAATTTCAAATCTGCTAACCAGGATTTCGTATTCTCCATGAAATTTTCTGCCGATATTCTCCATGCTGCTGAAACTGATGGGAAGTAACCCCATCTATTACCCTCTGCAAATTTTGATGAACCATCTGCTCTAAAAGTTGCACTTAGCAGATATTTACCCTGAAAATCGTAGTTAGCCCTACCAAAGAAAGACAATAGTTTATCATCAGGAGCAAAGTTATTATCGATTGAGTTCGCCTGCCCTTGAGTAGTCAGTTTACGGGTATCTTCAAAAGTAAAGCTTGCCGGAAAACCATGAACAACGTTTGTTAGAACCTGCTCTTCTGTTTTTAAGAACTCTTGTCCGAGTAATAAAGTTAAATTATGGGCTTTATCTAGTATGTTATCGAAACTGTAATTTAATGTATTGGTAGTTCTAAAACTGTTCCTGTTTGTATTGGTTAAAATAATGGCAGGAAACCCCTTGTTCCCTTCTGCAGGCACATTTCTTACATAGTAAGTTGTAGCTCCATAGAACCTGTCATTATCATTACGATAACTGTCGTAACCAACTTCAGAACGTAGACTTAGATTATCCACAATCTCGTAGTTTAATGCCCCATTTAAATTAAAAGTTTTACGTTGAAAATATTGGTTATTATCCGAAATTGAGATAAGAGGGCTGTATAAGTTGAAGTCATCATCAACGTCCGTTGAATTTGTTAACCCTGCAACTGGAAATGGCGGATAAATCATAGCCGTTTTAAGTCTGGAATCTGCAGAAGAAACTTCTTTTTGCTCATTCATACCGCCCCCATTAACTTTTGTATCAGAATATCGGGCACCTAAATCCAGCTTCAACTTATCATAAAGCTTGTGGTTTAGCTTGAAATTGAGATTCTGTCTTTGAAAGTCGGACAGCTGCATAATAGCTTTGTCCTTTACAAAGTTATGGCTTATGCTAAATTTAGTTTTATCTCCTCCTCCGCTGATATTTAAGTTCTGATTATAGGTTGATCCAGTGCGTCCAAAAACTATTTCCTGCCAGTCATTTGGTGTAACATTATCGTATAAATCTATATCCTGATAGTTTCCAAAATACCTGGTATACTGTTCAGGTTTATTAGCAAGTAGAGATCTCTCATATTGAAACTTCACGTAATCTGCTGGTGATAGCACATCCAGTTTATTAGCAAGGTTCTTTGGCCCTGAGAACATATTAAGGCTGATGCTGGTTTTGCCACTCTTACTGTTTTTAGTTGTAACTAAAACTACCCCATTAGCTCCTCTGGAACCATAAATAGCGGCAGAAGACGCATCCTTTAAGACATCTATCGATTCAATGTCCTGCGGCGCAATATCAGCAATAGAATTTACGGGGAAACCATCTACAATATATAACGGCGAATTATCTCCAGTAATTGACCCTCCGCCTCTTACTCTTACGTTAACCTCTGCGTCTGGCGAACCTTCTGTTGAAGTAATGTTAACACCTGCTACTCTTCCCTGAATCGCCTCCAATGCAGAAGAAACTGGTGCTGCTGAAATAGTCTCTGAGTTTATTGACCCTACAGCTCCCGTTAAATCTTTCTTTTTAACAGTACCATAACCAATAGCTACAACCTCTTGCAATTGTGTAGCTTCCATTTCTAAAGTTACATTTAAATTGGTTTGGTTGGTAACTGCCACCTCTCTAGGCTTAAAACCTATATACCTGAACACCAGTGTTGCAGAACCTGAAGGTACGTTTAAAACAAAATTACCATCAGCATTGGTTTGCGTTCCGGTAGTGGTGTTTTTAATACTAACACCTACACCAGCAAGGGGCTCGCCTGTATCATCTTTCACAGTCCCTTTGATTTGTCTGGATTGCGAATATGATTCATTAAGCACAACTAACATTACAGTTAGTAATAGTAAAACTTTCTTGATCATAATTGATATTAATTGGTTCTTAATTCATTTAAATCTTAGGTATTGATCATCATTTATCAATACCCTGCTTAAAATGGCTTAAGCAATTGTAGTCAGTTTTTCAGCAAAAAAGAAAGATAAATAGGAAAAAAATTACGCAATCGTTGCCGGCATCGATACCGGGATAGTACAGGATAGAGAAATCTTTTTTACAAACACCACGTAACTCCATTTTCTTATTTATTACAGGCCGGTTTCTTGAAATGAAAAAGGCCACCTAAAGGCAGCCTAGCACAAATTTATTGCGATTTCAACTATTCCAAATAACCAAACTTGCCAATATTATAATCCTGGAATGCCTGTGCAATTTCCTCTTTGGTATTCATCACAAAGGGGCCATGTGCTGCTATCGGTTCATTTATAGGTTTGCCAGATAACACCAGAACTAAAGCATCTTCCAAAGCTTCAAAATAAAAATCTTCACCGTCGTTGTCTAATAATACCAGTTGGTTTTCCAAGGCTGTTTCTTGTTTGTTTACTTTAACACTTCCTGATATTACCAGCAATGCAGTATTATAGTCAGAAGGAAGTGAATAGTCAACCCCCGCACCAGATTGCAGCTTAACATTCTGCAAATGAACAGGCGTAAATGTTGAGGCGCTTCCTTTAACCCCTTTATATTCTCCTGCAATCACCTCAACATAACCAGCGCCTTCAGGTAATTCGTATCTGTTAATTAATTTATTTTCTAATGCCTGATATTTTGGCGAGGACATTTTGTCTTTGGCAGGCAAATTTACCCACAGCTGTACCATTTGGAATTCTCCGCCTTTGCGGCTAAATTCTTCTTCATGATATTCTTTATGTAATATGCCAGATGCTGCCGTCATCCATTGCACATCTCCGGGATAAATTACTCCGCTATTTCCGGCGCTGTCATGATGGGCTACTGCTCCTTTATAAGCAATAGTTACCGTTTCAAAACCTCGGTGCGGATGCACACTTACTCCTCTTGGCTGCTCTGTTGGCGAAAAATAGAAAGGAGAATTATAATCCAACATGATAAATGGATCCATTCTTTCTCTATCCAGGCGGTACATAGACGGAATAAAATTGTGTACCCTAAAACCATCTCCCACATAATGCGCTTCGCGTGGAGAGGCAATTAACTCAATGCTTCTGTATGTATTCATATCCTTAATTTTATCTATTACAAACTTAGCCTATTATAAAGTACTATACATTGATTTAGGTTAAGAAAAAGCCCGCCGATTTTAATTACTTATAAAACAATATTCTTCGCAAAAAGAAGTGTATTCTGTGTGGAATTCATTCTTCATTTTCTTATCTTCATCCACTCAAAATTCATTTTTTCTACATACCGCTATTATATAAAAATGGAATCCAGCTTAAACAAAGACAAGCCTGTTGTAAGGTTAAGAGCTTTCAGAGCCATAGATGATCCTAAAACTTGCGAACTTTTTATTGATGGACACACACAAGTGCTCACCAATATTGGCGTCACCAAAGTTACTTCTTCTAAAAATGAATGGATGTATAATCCGGCCGCTTTTGTTCTTATTGTAGAATCTTTAGATAAGAAAAAAGTGTATGGCGGGGTGCGTATTCATGTTTCTGGAGGCAGCCAGCCTTTACCTATAGAAGAAGCTACAGGCGCTCTTGACCCCGCTGTTTATGATATGGTTTATGGCTATGCACAAAAAGGAACCGGTGAATTTTGTGGTCTATGGAATTCGCGTGAAATAGCCGGATATGGCGTGGGTAGTATTTTTCTTTCCAGAGCTTGTGTGGCCATATCTTCACAAATTGGCCTTAATTCTATTCTGGCACTTTGCGCCCCTTATACAGTGCAAATGGGTTTAAATTCTGGTTACGAGGTAGAAACCAGTATCGGAAACAACGGCACTTTCTACTATCCTAAGCTAGATCTTATTGCTACTACCATGATTCTTAAAGACCCTGAAACACTTTCCAAGGCTATTGAAGAAGAAAGAAATGCCATTTTTAAGCTAAGAGAACACCTGAATATTGTCCGTTTGGAGGAGCTAAGAAGAAAAGAAATAGAAATACACTACGAAATACAAATTCCGGGTCTGGAGAATTGGGACTTAGGCGCAATTATAGCCAACACCAAAAGATGCGAAAAAAGCACACTCCGCGGCGAAATTGACGAGGACGATTTAAATATCCAATAGCTAATAACAACCATTCATGTCTGAAAAACATTATAATATAGATTATCTGGAAAACACAGGCCAGGCACTGCAAAATTTAAAACTGCATTCTTACAGCCCTTTGCAAGATGCTAAGGGGTTGATTATTGATATAGGTTGCGGCACCGGCTTAGATGTTATTAAAATGAGCGAGCTACTTACCAAAGCCACCAGATTAGTGGGTATAGACCACGACAAAACCATGCTGGACAAAGCAATAGCATCTGCACAGGGAAATCCCAAAACTGAATTTATTCTTTCAGACTCAGATAAAATCCCTTTTCAAGAAAATGAAGCGGCTGGCATTAGAGCAGAAAGGTTAATCCAGCATTTAAAAAACCCGGAACCTACGTTAAAAGAAATCCACCGCGTTTTAAAAACAGGCAATCCATTGGTGATTGTAGAAACCGATTGGCCAAGCCTAACGTTTTATAACGAGAACACTTCTATTGCCAACAAAGTGGTAAATTACCTAACCGAAATAAAGGTTAACCATGGTTATGCTTCCAGAAAATTAACAGCGCTGCTAAATAATCAGCATTTTAAAGATATAAAAATTGAAGTTTTTCCTTTTGTTATCAATAACCTTAACGATGCCAACAACTATATCTGGCTAACGTATATAGTTAATGAAGCTGCCGAAAAAGGATATATCAACGCTGATGAAAAAGAACTTTTTATGACGTCTTTAAAAACTGCCGACGACAAGCAACTGTTTATTTGCAGCATGAATATGGTAATAGTATCTTGTATAAAATGATGGCGCCCCGTAAAATATTTGTCTTCTTTATTTTTATGCTGATAGCCATACAGGCTAAAACATCTATTATTATTACCGAGAATAATAGCCGTTACCTGATAGGAGACAAACTAAACAGAATAGTAACTGATGGCGAACCTTCTATAGAAGAAGTAGCCACCATCCGCCAATTTACCAAAGAAGAGCAGAAAGTGCCGAATTTGGGCTTTGCCGAAAACAGCATCTGGTTTTCTTTTACCGTTACTAATAAAAGCTCAAATGGTAATTTATTTTTAGAAATTGCCTACCCCATTTTAGATGAGATTGAACTTTTTAAATCTGTTGGCAATGGTAAATTTAGCAAGCAGACATTAGGCGAAAAAACCGGTTTTAAAGATCGCAAGTATAAATATCCAAACTATATTTTTGACATCAACATCCCTAAAGATTCTACCACACAATATTTTCTTAGGGTAAAAAGCGATGAACAGCTCATACTGCCAATTTATGTAAGCTCGCCACAAGAATTGTGGTACAATGTAAATACAGAAAGCTTAATCAATGGCATCTACTTCGGCATTGTGCTGATTATGTTTTTTTATAATCTGTTTGTGTTTAGCTCTGTAAAAGACAACAGTTACCTGTATTATGTTGTTTATTTAATATTTGTAGGCTTTACCCAGCTTTCTATTCAAGGCTATACCTATCAATACTTTTGGCCCAATAATCCAGGTTTTGCGGCTTTAAGTTCTATTATATTTGCGTCTTTAAGTGGCATTGGCGCCGTACTGGTAACACAAAGTTTCTTACAAACCAAACAAAACACGCCTAAATTCCACGTATTTTTAAATTCACAGATTGTTATATTCAGTATTGCGTTTTTACTCACGGTTTTTAATTTAAAGCACACAGGATTTATGGTGATGCAGCTGGGCACCACTATAACCACATTATCTATATTGGTTATCTCCTGCCATTTAATGTTAAAAAAATATGCTCCAGCTACCTTCTTCTTTTTTGCATGGTCTGTTTTAGTGTGTGGTGCTGTAATTTTTCTTTTAAAAGATTACGGAATTCTTCCATACAATACCTTAACCAGTTATTCTATGCAGATAGCTTCTGCTATAGAAATGGCTTTGCTCTCTTTTGGTTTAGCTAACCGGATTAACATACTGAAAAAAGAAAAAGAAGCATCGCAGGCAAAGGCTTTAGAAATTGCAAAAGAAAACGAGCTGATTATACGCGAACAAAATATTATTCTTGAACAGAAAGTTGATGAAAGAACCGCAGAATTACAAGAAGCATATGAAGAGCTAAGCGTAACTCTGGAAGACCTTAAGCAAACGCAAACTCAGCTGGTGTCCGCAGAAAAAATGGCTTCACTTGGTCAGCTTACCGCGGGTATTGCGCATGAAATAAACAACCCTATCAATTTTGTTTCTTCCAACGTATCACCGCTTCATAGAGACGTGGATATGCTTATAGAAACTATAGAACATTTTGAAGCGCTAAGCCTTTCTAACAAACCTAAAGAAGAGATAGAGCGTGAAATTGAGGATTATAAAGAAGAATTAGATTACGATTACCTTAAAATAGAGATTAGCCATTTATTAAAAGGCATAAAAGAAGGTGCCGGCAGAACGGCTGAAATTGTTAAAGGATTACGCATTTTCTCCAGAATAGATGAAGACGATTTAAAAAGTGCAAATATTGCCGAAGGTTTAGACTCTACTTTGGTAATTATGAATAGCCTTATTATTTCTGGCAACATCACGGTAGAAAAAAATTATGAAAGTATTCCACCGGTAGAATGTTATCCGGGCAAGCTAAATCAGGTTTTTCTGAACATTATTTCTAACGCCATTCACGCCATAAATAAAAGACATGAAAATAATGGAAACGGAAAGCTCAAAGTTTCCGTAAAAGGTGCTAAAGAAACTGTTTCAATTACTATTACAGATAACGGTAGCGGAATGAACGAAGCAACCTTAAACAAAATATTCGACCCTTTCTTTACCACTAAAGATGTAGGGGAAGGTACAGGATTGGGAATGTCTATAGTTTACAATACCATTAAAAAGCATAATGGAGAAATTAATATAAAAAGCACTATAAACGAAGGCACAGAAATTGAAGTTATTATACCTGTAATCCATGAAATAGTTCCGGTTTAACTATCAGATATACATGCCCGAAAAGATTAAAATACTCTACCTTGATGATGAAACCAACAATCTTGTGGGCTTTAAGGCTCTTTTACGTCTAGATTACACTATTTTTTGTGCACAAACGCCCCAAGAAGCTCTGGCTTTCTTAGATAAACACCCGGATACAAGAGTTATCTTTTGCGACCAGCGGATGCCAAACATAACCGGAGTAGAATTTTTTGAAGAGATCAGAAGCCACCACCCGCTTCCAATTCGTATTTTAATAACCGCTTATTCAGATATCGAGGCAGTGATCAATGCCATTAACAAAGGTCATATCTTTAGGTATGTAAAAAAGCCATGGCAAGATGTAGATGTAATAACAGCCATAGAAGAAGCTAACAAATTTTATCTGGCCAACTCTATTTTAAGCATCAAAAACGATGAGCTGCAGAAAGCCTATAACGAACTAGACAAATTTGCATATAGCGTAAGTCATGATATTCGTGGACCTTTAGTAGGTATTTCCGGCGGCATTAATCTGGCTATGCAAACAGAGAACATTCAGGAAATTAAAGAAATTCTATGGCTGATGAATAAATCTGTTGAAAAACTGGACGATTTTATTCTGAGTATGCATGATTATTACAGCCTGGAAAGAGGAGAACTAAAAATTACTGACATTGATTTTAAAGAACTTGTAAAAGAACCTGTTGACGTATTTAGCATTTATGCAAAATCAGCAAATGTACAGTTTAACGTAAAGGTAGAACAAGACCAACCTTTCTGGAACGATGCAATTTCTATCAAGCTTATTATCACTAACCTCTTATCAAACGCTTTTAAATACCAGAAAAAAGATAACGAACATAAATTTGTAAACCTTACCGTTACAGTAAAAAAAGGATACGCAATAATTCTTGTAGAAGATAACGGATACGGGATAGAAGAAAAATATAAAAAAGAAATTTTTAATTTGTTCTTTAGGGCCCACCATCATGAAAAAGGCTCTGGCTTTGGGTTATTTAATTTAAAAAGCGCTCTATCTAAGCTAAACGGCACTATTACGGTTGATTCTGAAGTGAATGCAGGAGCAGCTTTTACAGTTACAATTCCACACAAATAAATTTAAATATGGAGTTAGCATTTATTATCATAGACGATAGGGAGCTTGACTGCTATATTGCAGAAAAAATTGTTGAAAAAACAGGTAGATGCCATACTTGTAGAAGTTTCTATGATGCTAAATCTGCCTTAGAGTATATCAACAACCATGATACGAAGCGTCCAACGGTTATTTTATTAGATATTATGATGCCCGTAATGAATGGCTTTGCATTTATAGAGGAGTTTGAAACTATGCCAGAAGACCTCCGGAAGCAATATCATATTGTACCCATAACTACTTCGTTAAACCAAAATGAGATTAACCTGATGAACAGCTATACTTCTGTGGTTGAAGTCCTGAGGAAACCCTATTCTTTTAATGAATTAAGTACCGTACTTAATAAAATTGTAAAAAATATTACATAAGCAAACTAACAGGCTTAGGACAATAGCTTCTGCCTTAGCATAAACTCCAGCTGATCATTAGATGTAGCCAGTTTCTGGTTCATATCTTCTATATTCCTTCTTTCCGTTAATACTTCATAAGCCTGTTTTATCGTCGTATCTAACTCCTCTTCATCCCAGGGCTTGGTTAAGTAATGAAATATCTTACCAATATTAACGGCATCAACAACAGCATTTAAATCTGCGTAACCGGTTAGCAATATGCGCATTGGGTCTGGATATTTAACCTGCACATTCTCCAGAAATTCAACACCAGTCATATTAGGCATACGCTGGTCGGTAATAATGATATCTATTTTTTTTGTTTCTAAAATCTTAAGTGCCTCTTCTCCACCAATAGCAGTATACACCTGATATTTCATCCTAAAATTAGCTTTAAATGAAATCAGGTTGTTTTCCTCATCATCTACGTAAAGAACTTTTATTTTTTTTTCTGCCATAGCTTTATAAAATACTTATAATTAACCTCTTGCTCTTAGCAACAACAAGTAATATGCCTCAATACAAAATTATATATTTTTTTTATCTGTAGACTGTCTTTCTACTAAAAGCGGCTCTAAAACTATATGCTCAACTTTATCGTAGGGATTTTTTTTATTGATCATTTTGAGGAACATTTTTGCACACTCTGCCCCCATCTTATTCGCCTGCTGATCTATAGTTGACAAATTTGGTGTTATAAAAGCAGAAAAAGTTTCGTTAGCAAAGCCTATAACGCCAATTTCTGGCGGAGTAAGGTTGGTTTCTTTTAACTTTTTAATAACTCCCAATGCTGTAAAATCGTCTCCGGCTATTATTGCGTCAGGTTTATTAGCTTCCCGAAGCAACTTTCCGGCACCGTATCTTCCGTCCTTAATAGATAAACCGCCAAAAACAATATGTTCTTTTGGCTCTGACAAACCATTTTCTTGTAAAGCAGATTTATAGCCTTTAAATCTGTCGTTAAAGATTTTGATTTGGTGATCTGTGGTTACAAAAGCAATTTTTTTGTAGCCCTTATCAATAAGATGCTTGGTGGCAATATAACCTGCTTTAAAGTCGTCTATAGTTACAGATGGCGCTTCAAGCTGCTCATGCGTTCTGTCAAAAAGAATAAGCGGCTTATTCTGTTTAATAATAGCTTTAAAGTGCGATACATCTTCCGTTTCTAAAGACATAGAAGCAATAATACCATCTACCTGCGCCTCTAGCAACGTCTTTATCCCATTAATCTCATTCTCTAAAGATTCGTTAGATTGGTAAAGCAGAACGCGGTAGCCATTATTTTTTAAAGTATGCTCTATACTATGTATAACCGAAGCAAAAAAATGCACTTGCGTACTGGGCACAATTACGCCAATAGTATGCGTTTTCCCAGATTTCAGAGAAGATGCCAGCTTATTAGGGCTATAATTTAATTTTTTTGCGGTTTCTAAAACAGCTTTTTTTGTAGCATCACTTATGGTAGAAAAACCGTTTAATGCTCTGGAAACCGTAGAAACAGTTACGTTTAGCTCTTTAGCTATGTCGTATATGGTTGCTTTCTTTTTCAATGCTTAAAGTAAATAAATTTCTTTGAAACTTTGGTAATTGAAAATTTAATTTTACTTTTATGCAACCGGTTGCATCAACCAGATTATTGTTTAAAAGCATAAATATGTATTTCTTAGGAATAGACTTAGGTACTTCTTCCATAAAAGTATCTGTTGTAAAGGCAGATACGCAGGAAATTATAGTATCAGCACAATACCCAGAAACCGAAGCCGAGATTATCTCTAACAAACCGGGCTGGGCAGAACAAAACCCTGATATCTGGTGGGAACATACCAAACTAGCCATCTTAAAAGCCAATAGCACAAAAAAATACAATCCAAAAGATATTGCCGCCATTGGTATTGCATACCAAATGCATGGGCTGGTAATAGTAGATAAAAATCAAAAATCTTTACGTAATTCTATCATTTGGTGCGATAGCCGGGCCGTAGAAATTGGAGATAAAGCACTGGAAGACATTGGTATTGAGTATAACCTAACGCACCATTTAAATTCGCCGGGTAATTTTACGGCATCAAAACTGGCTTGGGTAAAGAATAATGAAGAAGGTATTTATAACCATATAAACAAAGTGATGCTTCCTGGTGATTTTATTGCTATGAAGTTAAGCGGAGAAATTAGTATAAGCGCCAGTTCTCTTTCTGAAGGTATTTTCTGGGACTTCCAAAACAATCGATTGTCTGAAAAAATTCTAAACTATTTTGGTTTTAACCAGGATTTATTTCCCCCGGTAAAAGCAGTTTTCTCAAATCACGGACAAATTGCTACAGATATTGCCGCAGAATTAGGTCTGTCAGAAAAAGTCTCCATCACTTACAAAGCTGGAGACCAACCCAATAACGCACTATCTTTAAATGTGCTAGAACCGGGAGAGGTTGCTGCAACTGCCGGAACATCTGGTGTAATTTACGGTGTAAGTGATCAATTGGTTTACGATAAAGAATCAAGAATAAACACATTTGCCCACGTAAATTATACCAACAATAAAACCAGAACCGGCGTTCTGCTTTGCATTAACGGAACAGGTATTTTATATAGCTGGGCAAAAAAATTACTGGCAAAAGAACTTTCATATCCTGAGATGAATGCGCTTGCCGCAAAAATCCAAACCGGAAGCGAAGGCTTAAGAATTTTGCCTTTTGGAAACGGAGCAGAAAGAATGCTCAACAACAAAGTCATAGGTGCCCAATTCATCAATATAGACCTTAACAGGCACACAACCGGACATATTCTTAAAGCTATACAAGAGGGCATTGCATTTTCTTTCAGATACGGATTAGACATCATGCGAGAAAACGGCCTAAACCCTACGGTAATTAAGGCCGGAAATTCTAACCTTTTCTTAAGCGAAGTTTTCCAAAAAGATTTTGTGAATGCCACACAAGTACCGGTTGAGTTGTACAACAATGACGGAAGTGTAGGTGCAGCATTAGGCGCTGGAATTGGTCAGGGCTACTATAAAAACACCAGCGAAGCTTTTAACGGCATCAAAAAAATCAAAACCATCATTCCAGAACAGACAGAGGTTTACGATGATGTTTATCAGGAATGGAAACAGTTGTTAAAAGAAAAACTAAACCAATAGCACCCCATGTACTTCACAACAAATTAAAATATAAATCACAACATTATTCCCGAACCTAAACTGACGGAATAAATAAAACAATCACAAAACATGTCAATAGTAACAGGAGAACAAGAATTTTTCAAGGGAATTGGAAAAATTCAGTACGAAGGAAAAGAAAGTAATAACCCTTTAGCCTTTAGATGGTATGATGAGAACAGAATAGTACAGGGAAAATCAATGAAAGAGCATTTAAAATTTGCCTGTGCATACTGGCACTCTTTCTGCGGCAACGGTGGCGATCCCTTTGGCGAACCTACCCATATTTTCCCATGGGATGCAAAAAAAGATGCCGTTGAAAGAGCTAAAGACAAAATGGATGCAGCCTTTGAGTTCATTACAAAAATGAACCTTCCTTATTACTGTTTCCACGATGTGGATGTTGTAGATTACGGTAACGACATTCTTGAAAACGAAAGGCGCCTGCAAGCCATGGTAGAGTATGCGCTTCAGAAACAGAAAGAAAGCGGTGTGAAATTATTGTGGGGAACGGCAAACCTTTTCTCTAACAGACGCTATATGAACGGCGCTATTACCAATCCTGATTTTCACGTATTAACTCACGGAGCAGCACAGGTAAAAGCAGCTATTGATGCTACTATCGCATTAGGCGGAGAGAATTACGTATTCTGGGGCGGCCGCGAAGGCTACATGACTTTGCTAAATACCAACATGAAGCGTGAAAAAGAGCATTTCGCTAAATTCCTTCATACAGTAAAAGATTATGCCAGAAAGAATGGTTTTAAAGGCTCTTTCTTTATTGAACCGAAACCTTGCGAGCCGTCAAAACATCAATATGATTATGATGCAGAAACCGTAATTGGCTTTTTAAGACAATACGATTTATTGGGCGACTTTAAATTAAACCTGGAAGTTAACCACGCCACACTTGCCGGCCATACTTTCCAACATGAATTGCAGGTGGCTGCTGATGCCGGTTTATTAGGCTCTATTGATGCCAACCGTGGCGATTACCAAAACGGATGGGATACAGACCAATTCCCAAATAACATTACAGAACTGGTAGAATCTATGTTAATTATTATGGAAGCTGGTGGTTTGCAAGGTGGCGGAATTAACTTCGATGCAAAAATCCGAAGAAACTCTACAGACCCTGAAGATTTATTCTACGCACACATTGGTGGCATGGATATTTTCGCAAAAGCACTATTAATTGCCGATGAAATCTTAGAAAAATCTGATTACAACAAAATAAGAACAGAAAGATACTCTTCATTTGACAGCGGTAAAGGAAAAGAGTTTGAAGAAGGAAAGCTCTCTTTGGAAGACCTGAGAGATTTTGCAATAGGCCACGGCGAACCGGCGATAAAAAGCGGAAAACAGGAATTTTTAGAAAATACAATAAATAAATTTATTTTTTAATAAATTCGACGATTCCAAACCAAACTAAATTATAGTAATGAATACACTTCAAACGTCAGATTACATTGTATTTCTAATATACTTTGTAATTGTAGCCGGCTATGGCCTCTGGATTTACAACCGTAAAAAGGCAGAAACCGCTAGTTCTAAAGATTACTTTCTTGCAGAAGGTTCTTTAACATGGTGGGCAATTGGTGCTTCTTTAATAGCATCCAACATCTCTGCCGAGCAATTTATAGGTATGAGCGGCTCGGGCTTTACCTTAGGGCTTGCCATTGCCGCTTATGAATGGATGGCCGCCGCAACGTTAATAATAGTTGCCGTGTTCTTTATCCCGGTATATCTTAAGAATAAGATATTTACCATGCCTCAGTTCTTACACCAACGTTACAACGGAACAGTAGCTATGATAATGGCCGTATTCTGGCTTTTATTATACGTGGTAGTAAACCTAACCTCCATACTTTATTTAGGAGCCTTAGCGATTAATAGTATTTCCGGACTGAACATTACATTCTGTATGTATGCTCTGGCAATTTTCGCTATCGTAATCACATTAGGGGGGATGAAAGTAATTGGCTTTACTGATGTTATACAGGTATTCTTTTTAATTTTAGGAGGATTAATCACTACTTATCTGGCCTTAGACCTGGTATCAGAAGCACATGGCGCCAAAGGTGCAATGGCTGGTTTTACCATCTTAACTCAGGAAGCTCCTTCGCACTTTCACATGATTTTTGATAAAACACATCCCCATTATCTGGATGTGCCTGGTTTAACCATGTTATTAGGTGGTCTGTGGATTGTAAACCTGAACTACTGGGGTTGTAACCAATACATCACACAAAGAGCTCTTGGTGCCGACTTAGCAACTGCTCGTAACGGTATTTTATTCGCCGCATTCTTAAAGATGCTAATGCCACTTATTGTTGTGTTGCCGGGTATAGCAGCTTACGTTCTGTATCAAAAAGGTTTCTTCCAAACAGAAATGATTCATGGAGGAGAATTAAACCCAGACAGAGCTTACCCTGTGTTATTGAATCTTTTACCTACCGGATTAAAAGGTCTTTCTTTTGCAGCTTTAACAGCAGCAATTGTAGCTTCATTAGCCGGTAAAGCTAATAGTATTGCAACTATTTTTACGCTGGACGTTTATCAGAAGAAAATTAATCCTGAGGCATCTGAAGCCAATTTAGTTAACACTGGTAAAATTACTGTTGTTGTTTCTATGATCTTAGCAGTAATTATTGCTCCTTATCTTGGAATTGATAAAAAAGGTGGTTTCCAATACATACAAGAATATACAGGCTTTGTTTCACCGGGTATATTTGCGATGTTCCTTCTGGGCTTCTTCTGGAAGAAAACAACTTCTAATGCGGCCTTATTCGCTACCATTGGTGGATTCTTGCTTTCGGTATTCTTTAAAGTATTACCAAACTTCGCAGATTTATCATTCTTATACAATTCTGGTTTCGCAGTACCAAATGTGGAAGGAGTTTACGAAATTCCTTTCTTAGATAGAATGGGCTTCGTATTTATCATCTGTATTGTAGTGATGATTATCATCAGTATCATAGAAAACAAAAGAGGTATCGTACCTAAAGGTTTAGAAGTTGATACAAAGATGTTTAAATCTCACCCTGGTTTCGTAGCCGGATCGTTAATTATTGTATTGCTGCTAGTAGCTTTATACTCTGTTTACTGGTAAACAGTATAGAATACTTATAAAAAAAGCATCTTCGATTTATTCTGAAGATGCTTTTTTTATTAGCTTATTTTTTATTTCTGCCTAAAAAACAATTGTAACGGAACACCCGTAAAATTAAAATGTTCTCTTAACTTGTTTTCTAAAAAGCGTTTGTAAGGCTCTTTAATGTATTGAGGCAGGTTACAGAAAAATGCAAACATTGGTGTAGCAGCACTAATCTGGGTTATATACTTGATTTTAATATGCTTCCCTTTTACCGCTGGTGGAGGCGTATGCTCTATTATTGGTAACAAAACATCATTCAGCTTAGAAGTGCTTATTTTCTTGCTCCTGTTTTCGTAAACTTTTTGGGCAGCTTCTATGGTTTTAAAAATCCGCTGCTTTTCTGTTACCGATGTAAAAATCATAGGAACATCTGTAAACGGAGCAATCTTCTCTTTTATCCTTTCTTCAAACTCTTTTGCCGTTTTATGGTCCTTTTCTATTAAATCCCACTTATTTATTACAAGAACAAGCCCTTTCCGGTTTTTCTCTGCTAAATGGAAAATATTAATATCCTGAGCTTCTATACCCTCTATTGCGTCTAGCATAAGCACAATTACATCTGCTTCTTCAAGAGCTTTAATAGTACGCATAACCGAATAAAACTCGATATTCTCTCTAACTTTGGTTTTTTTACGAAGCCCTGCAGTGTCTACCAGCATAAAATCGTGGCCAAACTGCTTGTAATGAATATGTATAGAATCTCTGGTAGTACCAGCAATGTTGGTTACAATGTTACGCTCTTTACCCATTAACGCATTAATCATAGATGATTTCCCTACGTTTGGACGACCAACGATCGCAAATACAGGTAACTCATTGGGTTCTTCTTCTACATCTTCAAAAGTTTTAACTACTTCATCCAAAAGCTCCCCTGTCCCAGAACCGGACATAGAAGATATGCAGTAAATTTCGCCTAAACCAAAGCTATAAAATACAGATGCATCTGACAGCAACTGATTATTATCTACCTTATTAACAGCTACAAAAACCGGCTTTTTGCTCCTCCTTAAAATCCCTGCAATTTCATCATCCAAATCTGTAATACCCGTAGTAACATCTACCATGAAAACAATAGCTGTTGCCTCTTCAATGGCTATCAAAACTTGTTCTCTGATAGCAGCCTCAAAGACATCGTCTGAATTGGCTACATAACCGCCCGTATCAATAACGGTAAAATCTTTGTCGGTCCATTCTGCCAAACCGTAATGACGGTCGCGGGTTACACCGCTCATATCATCAACAATTGCTTTACGTGTTTCCGTTAATCTGTTGTACAATGTTGATTTTCCTACATTCGGTCGTCCAACGATCGCTAATATATTTCCCATATAATTTATTTTCCCGGCCTTATCTTGCCGGCATGATTATTTAATTCGCAAAATTAACCAAAATTCTGCTTTGTTTATTTCACTGGTTATTCGTCATAACCGAAAGATTTTAAATAGTTTTTCCTATTCCTCCAGTCTGGAATTACTTTTACAAATATTTCCAGGAACACCTTTTTCTGTAAAAATTCCTCCATATCCTGGCGGGCATAAGTACCAATTTTTTTAAGCATTGCACCACCCGGGCCAATCAATATGTTTTTCTGCGATTCTCTTTCTACCACCACCTCGGCACTTATCTTTATCAGTTTTTTATCTTCTTTAAAAGATGTGATTAACACCTCTGTACTATAAGGGATTTCCTTTTTATAGAACTTAAATACCTTTTCCCTGATCATTTCAGATACAAAAAAGCGCTCGCTTCTGGTAGTAAGCTCATCCTTATCGTAGTATGGCGGATGAACGGGCAAATTTTCTACTATATAATTTTTAATAGTATCTACATTATAACTATGCAGAGCTGATGTACCGATAATCGCATCAGGATTGAGCTTGTCTTTCCAGTATTTTATCTTTTCTTCAACTTTCTCCTGTGTAGATTCATCAATCTTACTGATAACCACCAATAATTTAGCTTCAGACTTAGCTATTTTCTCAAGTACGTCCTGCTCGTCACGCTCTTCATTAATGGCAGTAACAAAAATTAAAATGTCTGCATCTTCCAAAGATCCCTGTACCGCATCCATCATAGATTCCTGCAATTTGTAAGCTGGCTTTATAATTCCGGGAGTATCTGAGAATACAATCTGGTAATCTTCTTCGTTTACAATACCTATAATGCGATGCCTGGTGGTTTGAGCCTTAGGTGTTATAATAGCCATTTTCTCTCCCACTAATGCATTCATGAGGGTTGATTTCCCCGCATTAGGTTTTCCGATGATGCTTACAAAGCCTGCTTTATGCGACATTTAAAATATTTTTTGATTTTTATTTTGAATACAAAGAAACGAATTATATCTTTGCAGTCCAATTCGGAACAAGATTAAAATCTGAAGCGAATAAAAAAAGCAGCGATTGCTTGAAAATTTGAAATAAAACACTAAAAATACAGTGCGGGGTGGAGCAGTTGGTAGCTCGTCGGGCTCATAACCCGAAGGTCATCAGTTCGAGTCTGGTCCCCGCTACCTAAAGGAAATTGAAAGACATTTCCTAAATGGTCCATTCGTCTAGGGGTTAGGACGCAAGATTTTCATTCTTGAAACAGGGGTTCGATTCCCCTATGGACTACCTTAAGGGAAAGATGTTAAAAATTAACATCTTTCCCTTTTTTTATTCCTTCTAATTTACTGTTAACCAACAAGATAATCCATAGCAGCTTGCTAGGTCTGAGGGTTCGTAAACTTTTGTGATGTATTTACTCTATTAAAACTCCCTTTCTCCAAACTCACTGGCTGGTAATTTTAGCTTTTTGCTAAACTGATTCAGGTTAAAGCCGAGGCTAATCATGAAAATATCTTTTTCATGGATATAATTAGTGGTAGTAAAGAAATCGCTTCCTCTTGTCGTAATTCTTTGTTCATTAGCATCTATTAAACCTAAACTCATATTCTGCCACAATAAACTTCCAGTTAATCTTCCGTTTAATAAAGTCTTCTTGATAGATGAATTCGGTATAATAAACCTAGAATCCTCTCCCTGTGCAGTTGGTCTCTCTGATAAATAATTGAGGTTAAATTGCAAACTAATTGTTTTATTTAGCGTAAAGCTATGATTGGTATTTATAGAATAAGCTATTCCAGAGTTATTTACCGCTACTGTCTTGTTAAACAATGTACCTTTTATGGTATAATCGTAAATATTTGCTCCTATATAAGCACTCCACCATTTCAAAGGCTTCAGATTTAAGCCGGTTTCTAAGCCCCATAGTGTAGCTCTTCCTGCATTGGTATAAATCCTGTTCAGTACGGTATCGGCATAAACATTATTCACCCGGTTAACTACATTACTGATTTGCTGGTTGTATAAAGTAGCAAAAACAGACCCTTTGGTAAAATCTTTAATCAAACCTAACTCCGTTAAATTAATAAACTCTGGAAGGATGGTCGGATCGCCCTGTTCTAACGTTTCAGAATGCTCTCTTTCCGCATAAGGGTTTAGCTCGTTATTGGTAGACCTTTGCACCCTTCTACTAAAACCACCTTTTAATTTATAGCCTTTATCAAAAGTGTATAGTAAGTTTAGGGATGGAAAAAAGTTAGACAAATTTAAATCGATTGGGTTTGCGATTTTATCCGCTTTAAAACTTCGTGTTGCGTACTCATAACGTAAACCTCCGGTATACTCTAATTTACCTGCTTTTGCTGCGTATTGCGTGTAAAAAGCGTTAATGTTGTTGATGACATTGATATCATCGCTAAACTCGGGTACGGTATTAAATCTGCCTGTTCCTAAAATAGCTTCCTGATATAAAAAACTACCTGTTTGCTTTTGATATCTTAATTGATAACCATTTTCTAATTTCCCCTTGCCCAGGGCGTAGTCTAATTTTAATCTTACAGCATTTAAAGGGCTGGTTCCTGTATTTAAAACGTACTGTATGGTATCTGTATAATCACTAATATTAAGATTGTTGTTTTTGGTAAAGCCTTCAAATCTGGCATGCTCATACAATCCTGATAAAGTTAAGGTAGATTTATTTTTAAAGCTATGCGTATAATCTAGATTACCTAAAACAAAATCCCCTTGCCTGAGCACCAAATTGGCATTATAATAAGCTAACTCATTAATGATATTTCCTGTGTTGATATCTGTAGTACGATTATTATAATTGATATCTGCCTGCCTAAATTGCTTTCTTTGGCCAGCATAAAAACCAGCGTTAAAAGTATTTGCTTTATCAGGAGTATAAGTTAAAGATGCTCTTGCAGCATAATTGGTTCTGTCAAAACTACGCTCTCCTACTGAAGGGAAAGAAGTCAAACGGTTATCAACAGTTGTATTCACATCTCCTACCCTTCTTCCTGCTATATCATTTCGCTGATAGCTTCCTCCAAAAGAAAGCTCCCATTTATCTTTTTGATAGTTTAAGCTTACATCTGCCCCATAGCGTCTTGGGGATTCTTTATTGTCATAATCGTTCATGCTTGGCAATCCGCCTTGCACATTTACGGCGTAAGACAATCCATTTCCTGTTCCTTTTTTGGTGGTGATGTTAATAATATCTGATTTACCGTCTGCATCGTATTTGGCTGATGGGGCAGTGATAATTTCTATATTTTCTATAGCATTAGCAGGAATCTGATTTAACAAAGTAGCGGCATCTGTTTGTACAGGTTTCCCATTCAGCAATATCAGAAAACCTGTTGAACCTCTTAGCCTAATATCCCCTTCTCCATTAACAGTAATGGAAGGCATATTTCTAATTACATCAATAGCCGTTCCTTCTTTGGCGGCTTCAAATTGATCTGCTTTGTAAATCTGCTTATCAATTTTTTGGATAGAAGTGTTCCGCTCGCCCTGCACTGTTACTTCGCTTAATAACTGCTGCGTAGCTTTTAATAAGATAGTCCCTAAATCTAACGTTCTGATTTTATCTAGGTTAATATCTTTAATTACAGTAGAATGATAGCCTATAAAATCTATTTTACATTGTAGTTCCCTGCTTTTAGTCCGGTAATAGCAAACTTACCGCCCGCATCAGATATTACTCCGTTTACAACTTTAGAATTACTGCTCTGAAACACTCCTATACTTGCATATTCTATTGGCGTTTTACTGAGTGAATCTAATATTCTTCCTTTAATTTGATATTGGGCATAGCCAATATTTGTAACGATTAAGAATATCGGAATTACTAAAAGGCGTTGGAACATGAATAAACTTTTTTAAAATTGATTTGATATTTTTGTTAATTGATTGATTAATATTACTTCACACATCTGAATCTTTACTGCTTTTCATTCTTCTGGCCACTCAATAACCTGAACAATAGCACCTTCCTCGTTTTTGATCTTCCAACGGATTACTTAAATACCTTTTAAAAACCAAGCACTCTGTCCGGAAGCGTGTTGTCGCTTTTAAAAATAGTATTTTACTGGTAAATTAACAGCACTTTTTCCCGGACTGTTTTCATATCGAATTTAGTATTCCCAAAAGGGACCTTAAACAAGAGGGAGTTGGTTAAAGAAGCCACTACTTCCCGTTTGCTATACAGCATATAGGCAATAGCATACAAATCATTAAATTAATCTGCAAAGTTATTCCCCGCCATAACGTATGATAAACGTAGCATAAACGTAAGCTAGTACTTCCTTGCTACCGGCTTAGAACTACATTAAATATGGATAGAAGCATTTTGTTAAATACCTGTTTACGTCAAATATCCCCAGTTTTACCAATATACATCTAGGCATGCGTAATTAAGACTTGTGTCTTGATAAATTCAATCACAAATTATTTCCTTTATTTACACTAAAGCTCCTGATAAGGCAAGATGTTTACAAGATTAATCTCCATTGCCCGCTCACATTTGGCCAGATTGCATATAACTCCCTCAACCACTCCATATCTTCTAAAAAATGTTAAAGGTTTGTTTGAATTTCAAACTATTTAATCTCCTTAACCGGGGTGATGCTGATGTCATGAATTTTCCAGTGTAGCCTTTTAAGTCCGGCGGCAGTTTCTTCTATATGCTCAACTATATTTTCTTCTACTTTTGGTATCACAAAAATTTCTCCGAAGTAAACCTGCCCGTTTTCCCGGAAACGTAAAGTAAAACGCTCAACCCAAGGTTGACTGTCCATATAGCTGTGAATTTCAGCCAGCAGAGAGTCCGGTTTTTCTTCTTCCGTTTTTTCGGGCTGGCTGCTCATTAAATCGGCTACAGAACGTTTCAAATTTGTGTATCCATCATAAACTATATTAACAGCTATACAAATTGCAGCTACAGAATCTGCCCACCACCAACCTACTCCAATCCCTGTTATCCCAATTATTGCAGCCAAAGCCGTCATCCAATCAGCCTTCTGAGTATCGGCATCTGTAAACAATACTTTGTTGTGAAGAGCCCGGGCGAGTGGCAATTTCTTGCGCCCCAAAATAATTGCCGGAACAGAGCTATATAACAAAACCGCATACATAATATATCCCATCCAAATGGTATGGCCAAAAATAGTTATAGCGCCAATAGAAGGATGCTCCATCTTTACCAGTGCACCTACAGAATCAATCATCACAAAACACCCTATACCAAACAGGGCTACAGAGCCGCACAGAAAGGCAATGGTAAACACAGAGTGATAGCCGTAAGGAAATTTCTGATTGGGCTGCCGATCTAAATAACGCGAAGCAATTAAAAAAGCCATGGCGGGCACCGTACTTAAAAGATCTTCCAGCCAGGCTACTTTCATGGCTTGCGAGTTGCCCGTTACCAGATACATCACTATAACAACTGTAAACAGGTAAATCAAAGTGATTTTTTCCAGCCTTTTGGCCTTTTTAAATAATGGCTGCAGATGCCCGGGTAATTCAAATTTTTCTGTATTCATTGGTCAGCATTATATTGTTCAATAAATTTCTCCAGTTGCAGCAAAAGCTTATTCTCGCCGGGCGCCACCGCTATCACCAACTTGTTATTAGTTATTTCTTTATACGGCCGGGTAAGAGCGGCCTGCTTTTTTCGTGGCGTTTTATCTGTAATGCCACCAATTACCAGGTCCAGTTCAAAATTTTCGAGTTTCTTAAAAAGCTGTTCCTCGGTTTGCGCTGTCCATTTAAGTTCTGCGTTGATGTGTTTAGCAAAAGCTTTCACCATGTCAGCCTCAATTCCGCGGTAAGTTTCGCCTTCTTTTATCGTAAATGGCTTATTCTCCATAATGCCTACATGCAGTGTATCATTTTTAGCTCGGTTAAATGAATTTTTAGGATCGGCAGGAAAATCTCCGCATGCGGTAAACAGCGGCAATAGCAGGCAAAGCCATAACCGCCCGCCACAAAGCGCCCCAATGGTATATTCTTTTTTACTCATAGTGTGTAGATGTATAAAATGTATTACAAAGTAGTTGCCAATTAATTATCAAGCATTCTGGGGCAGCCTGTGCTATT
>PJUF01000293.1_pt1 | contig 41112 bp, 45 predicted proteins | sample 1512191 | NCBI WGS metagenome assembly PJUF01 (sample SAMN08177673, study PRJNA422409) | Feces metagenome, whole genome shotgun sequencing project. | isolation source: Chicken feces (3) enriched on wood chips | host: Gallus gallus | place: USA: Madison | collected 2015-01-15 | reverse complement strand
CTCGGGCAAGACCGGCAAATCGCAGTTCACACCGTTTACCGGTGATACCGGCTCGGTTTCGACGGAAACCGCAATGGCGGCCATGGGCGGTGCGGCAGTGGCCGCCACCCGCACTGCCGCCACCGCCACAAGCGTCGATCCGACGATCGCGACCAAGCCGCGGCCCAAATCCAACCCGTCTGCCCGGGCGCAAGCCCGGCCAAAATCCGCCCCGCGCAAGCCGAAAGGACCCCGATGACCAGAGTAGTTGCCGTAAACCAGACCGGAGGGCCGGACGTCCTCACTCTCGAGGATTGGACGGTCGATGCGCCCGGCCCGGGTCAGGCGCGTATCCGGCATACGGCGATCGGGCTCAACTTCATCGATACCTACCAGCGCAGCGGCCTCTATCCGATGCAAATGCCGTTCGTGGGCGGCAATGAGGGCGCCGGTGTTGTCGTCGCCGTGGGCGAGGGCGTCAGCGACGTCAGCGTCGGCGACCGCGTCTGCTATCAGGGCGTGCCGGGGGCTTACGCCGAAGAGCGTAACATCGCGGCAGACAGGCTGATTCCGATCCCCGAAGGCATTGACGACGAGACGGCTGCGGCTGTGCTTCTAAAGGGACAGACGGCCTTTTACCTGCTGTTCAAAACCTGGCCGGTCCAGGCAGGCGAGACCATCCTGTGGCACGCTGCGGCAGGCGGAACAGGACTTATCGCTACGCAATGGGCCAAGGCTCTTGGCGCCACGGTCATCGGCACGGCCGGTGGTGCCGAAAAGCTGGCAATTGCCAAGGCGCATGGCTGCGATCATGTGATCGATTACCGCAGCGAGGATTTCGCTAGCCGGGTGAAGGACATCACTGGGGGCAGGGGCGTCGACGTCGTCTATGACGGGGTCGGCAAGGCCACATTCGAAGGATCGTTGGACAGCCTTCGGCCGCGCGGGCTGCTGGCCAGCTTCGGCAATGCATCCGGACCGGTCAGCATTCCGGATCTCGGCATACTGGCACGCAAGGGGTCGCTTTACGTGACCCGTCCCACCGGCGTGCATTATTTCCCCGAGCGCCGGGATCGTCTCGAATCTGCCGCGGCACTGTTCGACGCCGTGATGTCGGGAGCAATTAAAGTCGAGATCAGCCGGACATTTGCCCTGGCCGACGTGGCTGATGCCCATCGGGCACTCGAAGCGCGGGAAACTTCGGGGTCGGTCGTGATCCTGCCCTAGTTGCCAAGTTGCGCATCGGGGCACGCTATGCTGGGCGATGCGTGCCCCGGGCGCATCGAGCGGCGACATGCGGGGCATGAGCGGCTGTGTGCTTGAGCCCCTAGACATGCTTGGCCTGCGCCGCTAAAGGCACAGGTCTCGGGTAGGTGGCAGAGCGGTTGATTGCTCCGGTCTTGAAAACCGGCGAAGGTGCAAGCCTTCCGGGGGTTCGAATCCCTCCCTACCCGCCAGTTTACCGGGAAGAAACGCATGAGCCGCAAGGAATTCGACGCTTCGCGCATGCGGCGCATGAAGAGGGTGGCGGGTCGCCATGGGCTGACAATCCTCACCGCCGAAAAAATCAAGGTGCTCGGGCAGGCCGGTGGTCACCAGGTGCGTGACGACGAGAGTTTCAAAATCGTCTATGGCGACGTGCCCAAACCGTTTTCGGCCTCGTTGGACGATGTCGAGGCCTGGCTCGAAACGCTCGACGCAGAATCGGACTGACCCAAAGGCCTGTCACGGGCGGAGCAACCTGTTAGCCTGCCGACCGTTTGGGACGTGTGTGACGATTTCATGAAAGCGGGCGAAGCGTAAGCGAGACTGACCTGAACGGCAAGCCGGGTTCTCTGCTCCTCTCGCCCAATCCGTTATTCAAGCGGTAATGGAATCGCCGCACACTCGTAACTGTAGGCTCGTCTGGAGCCGGTCTGGTTCCAGACTGTTGTGGTCGCGGGCTTCTGCGGAATCCCTATCCTACTTCCGCATCCCGCCCCGTTGTGGAGGCGCGTTCCTCATGTTTACCCTGATCAACGCCGACGCCGAAGAAGACGACGCCGAAATCACCGATCCCCAGGAAATCGCGGAACTGTTCGCAGCCATTGCCGCCGTGGCCATCGAGGCCATCGGAGCGGGACAGGCGCGCACATTGTTCGAGGCGGTGGTTGAACAGGAGGGGCGCGACCCCAACTGAGTGCAAGCCATACGTTCAAAACCTTAAAATTCCAATGAGTGTCTGCCCACGCAGTTGAATGGGCCATGCGACTTGACGGGACGCTGTCCGATCTGGAGGACTGCGTCCCGGAAGGGAGCACAGGCTGCAATGAATGCGATCGAAGGTGTGGCGGTTCGCAAGGCAGAGATATTGCCCTTGGGCGATATGGCGCTGCTCGTGCGTTTTGGAGCAGGCGTCAGCGATGATGCTAACCAAGCCGCGCTTGCCCTGGCAGCACGACTGCAAAACGACGCGATCGCAGGGGTCGTCGAAATCGTGCCGAGCCTGGTTTCCGTGCTGGTCAGATATGAGCCGGATCGTGTGTCGCAGGCCCGGCTGGCGGGAGAAATCGGGCTTCGCCTTGGGCCAGCGGTTGCGGCGTCCACGCCAACGCTCCACACCCTCGGCATCCGCTTCGACGGACCGGATTTTGAGTATGTGTGCAATGCACTGGCTCTTGAACCTGCAGATTTCATCGCCCGCCACAATTTCGGGCCGCTGCGGGTTTTGACGACGGGCTTCGCGCCGGGGTTCGTCTATTGCGGGATGCATGAAGCGGGGCTGGTGCTGCCGCGGCGGGCCGAGGTTCGGCCTGTCGTGCCAGAGGGCAGCGTGCTGTTCGCTGCCGGCCAGACGGCAATCGCCGCAACCGACATTCCGACGGGCTGGCATGTCATCGGCAGCACGGACTTCCGCAATTTCCGACCCGAGCAGGATCCGCCGACGATCCTCCAGGCAGGAGATCTGGTCCAGTTCAAGGTGGCGCCATGACATGCAAATTGCGCGTCACTCGCGCCGGACCGCTGACGACCATCCAGGATGGCGGCCGGCAGGGACTGCTGGCGCATGGCGTCAGCGCATCCGGTCCGATGGACGTGACGGCCTATAGGTTGGCAGGCCAACTGGCCGGTGCCGGTGGCGCGGGCGGCGTGGAATGCACCCCGGCCGGGATCGACCTGACCGTCGACGAAGGCGAATTGCGGATCGGCTGGGCGGGTGGACTTTTCGGCGTCACCATCAACGATGCGGCGCGGGAGTGGCCGGGCGCCGCGGTAGTGCGGGCAGGCGACAAGCTATCAATCACACCGGGTGACGAGGGCAATTACGGCTATCTCCGATTTGGTGCGGACCTCTCGATCCCCCCGGTGATGGGAAGCCTTTCCACCAGTACGCGGGCGCGGCTCGGCGGGCTGGACGGGCGCGCCTTGATCGCGGGTGACGTGCTGACCCTTGTGGGCCAGGCGAGGACGCCGGAGTCCCCCATAGTGATACCGCCCGATAGCGGACCTATTCGCTTCATCTGGGGCATCCATGCCGAGCATTTCGACAGGATCGTGCGCGAACGGTTCGTAACCGGGAGGTTTCGGATATCGTCGATGATGGATCGGATGGGCGTTCGACTTGTGGACGATGATGGTGTGTTTGCCGGTGCAAGCATCCTCTCGCTGGTATCGGATCCGATCCTGGTCGGCGATATCCAGATCCTGGGCGATGGCACGCCTATTGTCCTCATGCGAGACCACCAGCCGACCGGGGGTTACCCTCGGATCGGGACCGTAATAACCGCCGATCTCGATCGCTTTGCGCAGATGCGACCCGGTGCGCCCGTTGCCTTTGCTTCGGTGAGCGTCGAGCATGCCCAGCACATCTTGCGGAGCAGGCGGACATGAGCAGCATCGACCTCAATGCCGATCTCGGCGAAGGCATGGGAACGGACGACGATCTGCTTTCGATCGTTTCCAGCGCCTCGATCGCCTGTGGTGGCCATGCCGGGGACGCGGCGACGATTCGGCACATCCTTAAGGTGTGCAAGGCGCGCGGGATACGGGCGGGCGCGCATCCGGGCTATGTGGACAGGGCGCGGTTCGGGCGGTTTCGGCTGGTGATGCCGCTGGACCAGTTGCTGGCGCAGATCCGCGACCAGATGTTCCTCGTCCGGCATATTGCCGATGAGGTCGATGTGCCCCTGGCCTATGTGAAGCTGCATGGCGCGTTGGCGAACCAGACCGCAGAGGAACTGGCCTTTGCGGTCGGCATCTTCGGCGCGATCCAGGCGATGGACCCGAAAATGGCAGTGCTGGCGCTGGACAATAGCCAGCAGGTGCGGGCGGCCAAGGCTGTTGGCCTGCCGCTGATCATGGAGGCATATGCGGATCGGGCTTATACCGCCGATGGTCTTCTGGTCCCGCGGAGCGAGAAAGGGGCCGTCATCCACGACCCCGAAGAGGTCATCGCGCGGTGCCTGCGGCTAGCGAAGAGCGGAGAAATCGTGGCCGTGGATGGAACTGTGCTGAAATCGTCAGCACGGTCCATCTGCCTTCATGGCGACACGCCGGGAGCCGTGGATCTGGCGCGGGAAGTGCGCGACGCGCTGGAGGCGGAGGGAATTGTCATCGCCGCGACAGCGCCGGAAACGGAAGGACCCTGGGACCCCTGAAGGGGAGAGGTGAAATCGGCGACATGCCTTGATTTCAGAGGACCCAGGGTAGGGGTGCGGCCCGAGAGCCGGATGAGATGCGGTCAGATGGCCAGGTATTCGTGGCGCAGTTCGGCGTTGTCGAGCACTTCCTGCGCTGTGCCGGCAAAAGCCACTTCGCCTGTATCGAGGATCACCGCGCGATCGGCCAGTTTGAGCGCAGCGACGGCGTTCTGCTCGACGATGATGGTGGTGATGCCCATGGGTTTGATCGAATGCAGGATACGTTCGATCTCCTGAACGATGACCGGCGCCAGGCCTTCATAGGGCTCGTCGAGCAGCAGCAGCTTGAGATCGCGCGCCAGGGCGCGGGCGATGGCGAGCATCTGCTGTTCGCCGCCGGAAAGCGTCACACCCTCCTGCTTGCGGCGCTCGGCAAGGCGCGGGAAGCTTGCGTAGATCTGTTCGAGGCTCCAGCCATTGCCTGGGGCGACCTTGGCCAGGGTGAGGTTTTCTTCCACCGTCAGGCCCTGGATGATGCGGCGATCCTCGGGCACGAGCTGGATGCCCGCGCGCGCTGCCTCGAAGCTCTTCATCTTGTGCACGGGCTGGTCATCGAGCCAGATTTCGCCCTGTCGCATCTGCGGATTATCAACCCGGGCAATAGTCCGCAGCGTCGACGTCTTGCCAGCGCCATTGCGGCCAAGGAGGGCCAGGATTTCGCCCTTGCGGATGTCGAGCGAGACGCCCTGGACGATATAGCTTTCGCCGTAATAGGCGTGCATGTCCCGGATGGAGAAGAAAGGGCGGGTGGTTTCGATCGTGGCCGCGTGGCTGGCGGTCGCGGTGTCGCTTTGCATGGCAATCGTACTCATCAATGGGCCCCCCCGAGATAGGCTTCCTGCACCTTGGGATTGCCGCGCACTTCGTCCGGGGTGCCGTCGGCGATGATGCGCCCCTGGGCGAGCACAGAAATCTTGTCGGCGAGCGAGAAGACGACATGCATGTCGTGTTCGATGATGACCTTGGTCATGCCGCGCGCTTTGATCTTCTTCAGGAGCTCGATGGTGGTGTTGGTGTCGTGCCGGCTCATGCCTGCGGTGGGCTCGTCGAGCAACAGCAGGCGGGGGTGCTGGATGAGGCACATGGCCAGCTCCATCCGTCGCTTGTCCCCACGGCTTAGGCTGCCTGCCAGTGTGTCCCGGCGATTGATCAGCCCCACGTCTTCGAGCATGTGCTCGGCTTCGGCGCGAATGCCGGTTTCGCTCTCCAGGGTGCGCAGCATGTTGAGCTTGAACATGCCGTCGCGCTTCGAGAGTGCCGGGATCATCACGTTATGCAGCACCGAGAGATCGGCGAAGATCTCGGGCGTCTGGAAGACGCGGGCGATGCCGAGCTGATTGATCTGGTGCGGTTTTTTGCCTGTGAGGATGGCGCCGTCGAAGACAACCTGGCCACTCGAGGGCGCCAGCTTGCCGATGATGACGTTCAACAGCGTGGACTTGCCGGCGCCGTTAGGGCCGATGATGGCGTGGGTCTTGCCTTCCTCGATCTGGAGATCGATGTCGGCCAGGGCATGCAGGCCGCCGAAGCGTTTGTGGACGTCGGCGACATGCAGGACGATGTTTCCGTTGCTGGACATGGGCGGGTCCTACTCTGCGGCTTGGGTCTGGGTGGACGAGCGCGGGGTGGAGCCGCGATTGCGGAAGGCGGCGGCGATGCGGCGCACGCCTTCCATGATACCACCGGGCAGGAAGATCACGATGATCACGAAGAGCAGGCCCAGCGTCAGGTGCCAGCCATCGCCCACGAATTTGCCGATGACCTTGACGAAGAAGGTATCGACCCCGTCGGGCAGGAAGTCGAAGAAACGGGCGAGGATATTGTCGTTGAGGGCCGAGAGGATGTTCTCGAAGTACTTGATGATCCAGGCACCGATGACAGGCCCCACAAGGGTGCCGACGCCCCCAAGGATGGTCATGAGCACAACTTCACCCGAGGCGGTCCACTGCATGCGCTCGGCGCCTGCGAGCGGGTCCGTAACCGCCAGAAGCGCACCGGCGAGGCCGGCATACATGCCCGAGATCACGAAGGCGGAGAGCGCATAGGGGCGGGTGTTGAACCCGGTGAACTGCATGCGGGTCTGGTTGGACTTGATCGCCTTGAGCATCATGCCGAAGGGCGAGCCGGCAATGCGCTGGGCGATGAAGAAGGTGATGATCAGGAAGCCGGCGCAGAAGTAGAAGCCGGCATAGCCGCCAATGGGGGTGCCGAACAGTGTCGGGATGGGCTGGCCGACAAAGGTATGACCCACTGCGGCGTCGATGACGCGCGGATCGTTCAGCGCCAGTTGAAGACCGGTTTCGCCATTGGTGATCGGCGTGAGCACCGAATAGGCGAGATTGTAGCTCATCTGGGCGAAGGCCAGGGTGAGGATGGAGAAGTAGATGCCGGAGCGCCTGAGGCAGAGGAAGCCGATGACCAGGGCAAAAAGCCCCGAGACGATGACGGCAAACAGCATCGCCGGGATGGCGTCGAGCGTCAGGAGTTTCAGCGACCACACGGCGGTGTAGGAGCCGACACCGAAGAAGGCGGCATGGCCGAAGCTGAGATAGCCGGTGAGGCCGAAGAGGATATTAAAGCCGACGGCGAAGATGCCGTAGATCATGAAACGCTGCAGCAGGTCCGGATAGCCGGCGCCGAAGGGCGCCAGCCAGATCGGCATGGCGAGCACGACAATGGTGAAGCCAAGCAGCAGGAAGAGGTCGTTGCGGGACATGAGATTGGGGTTCATGTCAGGCCTCCATCACGCCGCGCCGACCCATGAGGCCACGCGGACGAACGAGTAGAATGACGACGGCGACGAGATAGATGATGATCTGGTCGATGCCGGGGAAGATGGCCTTCACCTGATTCATGGAGGCAAAGCTCTGCAGGATGCCGAGCATGAAGCCTGCGGCGACGGCGCCGGGCAGGGAGCCCATGCCGCCCACCACGACCACGACGAAGCTGAGGACCAGGAAGTCCATGCCAATATGGTAGTTCGGCGGCAGCAGCGGCGTGTACATGACGCCCGCCATGCCGGCGACAACTGCGGCAAGGCCGAACATGATGGTGAAGCGGCGATCGATATTGATGCCGAGCAGGCCCACCGTCTCGCGATCAGCCATGCCGGCACGGACGACCATGCCGAAGGTGGTGAATTGCAGGAAGGCGAAGACGCCGCCGATGACCACGGCTGCGAAGAGGAAATAGACCAGGCGCCAGATCGGATAGGTGATGATGTTGGCTTGCATGCCCAGCCAGGCGCCGATATCGGCCGCGCCGCGGAAATCCGTCGGCATGGGCTGGGGGATCGGGTTCGGTCCGTAGATCGACTTGATGACTTCCTGCGCCACGATGGCGAGGCCGAAGGTCACGAGGATCTGTTCGGCGTGGGGGCGCTTGTAGAAGTGCTTGATGATGCCGCGCTCAAGCCCGATGCCGATCAGCAGCATGACGGGAATGGTGATGAGGATCGAGAGCGGCACGGAGTAATTGACCAGGACCGCGCCGAAATCGCCGAACCAGGCCTGAACCAGCGGTTCGCGGATTTCCAGGGGCTGGCCCCACGGGGACAGGCGCTCGGGATCGATGGTGACCGTTTCCATAGTGAGGAACATGCGCACCGTTACGGCGCAGAAGGCGCCCAGCATGAAGAGCGCGCCATGGGCGAAATTGACCACGCCCAAGGTGCCGAACACCAAGGTGAGGCCAAGGGCGATCAGCGCATAGGCGGCGCCTTTATCGAGCCCATTGAGGAACTGCAGAAAGATGACTTCGAACATGGATGGCTCCGCTGAGCTCGCTTCCGTAGCCCTCATGGTGAGCCTGTCGAACCACAAGGGCGTGGCACGTTGCTCGCACAATCGGGGCACGACCTCGTCCTTCGACGCGGCTCAGGATGAGGTCTACTGAGAAAAGCTCGCCCCCCGGGAGGGGCGAGCCAAAGGGATCAAGCAATCAGCACTGGGGCACGGGCTCTGCCGGGCCAAGTTCACCGCCGAAGATCGACGGATCGTATGTGGCTGCTTCGCGATCGACTTCCTGAACCACGTTCAGCACGTCGAATTCGCTGGTCGGGGCTTCGTTACCCTGCACCACGAGCACGGACTTCATGCACTGGTGGTCTTCGGCGCGATACAACGTGCGACCGTTGCCCATGCCATCGAATTCGAAGCCTTCGAGGGCCTTGATCACTTCGGGCGGGTAGAAGGTGCCGGCACGTTCCACCGCATCCGCGTAGAGCAGCATCTGGACATAGGCCGTGTGCGCAGCCTGCGACGGCGGGGAGCCATAGGCCGCGCCGAAGGACTTGGTAAAGGCGATGGAGCCCGGATCCTGCAGGTTCCAGTGCCAGTTGGAAGTGCCGAAGACACCCTGCATGGCTTCGCCGGCGCCCTTGGCCATCAGTTCGGACACGAGCGGCGTGACGATCTGGAACTGCTTGCCGTTGGCCTCACGGTCGCGCAGGCCGAACTGCACGGCCTGCGGCAGTGAGTTCACCATGTCGAGGCCGTAATGGTTGAGGATCAGCACGTCGGCGCCAGAATTGAGGATCGGCGTCAAGTACTGGGAGTAGTCGGTCGAACCGAGCGGTGTGCGCACGGCAGCGACGGTCTCCCAACCGAGTGCCTCGGTGGCGGCCTTGATCGACTCTTCCTGCGTCCAGCCCCAAGTATAGTCGGCGGTGAGGTGATAGGCGCGGCGGTCACTGCCATATTCCTGGCCGAGAACCGGACCCAGCGCGATGCCCGACTGATAGGCGTTGAAGAAGTGGCGGAAGCCGTAACGGCGCTTGTCCTTGCCTGTCGTGTCGTTGGAGTGGGTCAGGCCGGCCATGAAGATAATGCCCTTTTCCTGGCACAATCCCTGCACGGCGATGGCTTCACCCGAAGACGAGCCGCCCGTGATCATGATGGCGCCATCGCGCTCGATCATGCGGGTGGCACCGGCGCGGGCGACGTCGGACTTGGTCTGGCTGTCCGAGGACACGTAGCCGACCTTCTTGCCCAGAATGCCGTTGCCCTTGAGGGCGCTCGGCGTCAGGACGTTGATAAGGCCGCCGTCGCCTTCGCCGTTGAGGTGGGCGATGGCCAGTTCGTAGGCCTTCTGCTCGTCCGCACCTTCTTCGGCATAGGCGCCGGTCAGGGGCAGGTTGAGACCGATGGTGACCGTGTCGCCGGTCGGGTTGTTACAGAAGTCTTCCTGCGCCCACGCACCCTTGGTGAACATCATGGGCGCAACGCCCGTGCCGATGATACCGGCCATGCCGGTCTGCAGAACTTTGCGGCGGGACAGCCCGCGCTTCAAAAGTGTCATTGATCTCCTCCTTTGGCGCGGGGCGGCTGATACATTGCCAGCAGCTCACCGCCTGCCCAGTATTCGACACATTTGAAAATGGCAGCAATAGCGCATTGTTATTTCTAGGAAAAATTGTAAATAGTTGAACTCTTCTAGCCGGTCATATGTAAATTTGTTGACTTGCGGGGTGGTGAGGGGAGAAGTTTCGTGCGTGCACCGATCGGATTCCGGATCAGCAACAGGCGGAAATCCCTGAGGATTTCCCAAGCCGCCCTGGCGCGGCTGGTGGGTATTTCGCCGAGCTACCTGAACCTGATCGAAAACAACAAACGTGACATTGGCGGCGCCCTGCTGCAGCGCGTGGCACTGCATCTGGACATCGACATCGACGACCTCACGGGGCAAGCCGAGCAGAAACTGCTGCAGGACCTCGAGGAGGCCTATGCCGATCCGCAGGTCGAATCGCTGCCCTTCCAGCCCGACGAGCGGCGGCAACTGGTGGCGCAATATCCTGCCAGCGCCATGGCCATGGCGCGGCTGCACCGCGCCTATGCCGATGCTGTCGCCAATGCCGATGCCTATGCGGACAGGCTACGGTCCGACCCCATGCTGAGCCAGATGCTGCACCAGATCTTGTCCGGCATTACTGCAGTCCGCTCCAGCGCGGAAATTCTGGAAGATGTGCCCGATCTCGACGATCACGAGCGGCAAAAGTTTCTGGGCGCCATCGGTCGGGAGGCGCGCGTGCTCAGCGATGTGGTACGCAGCCTGATCGGGCAGTTCGAAAGCACAAGCCAGACGGCCAGCCGCATGTCAGCTTTGCGCGAGATCGACGACCTCATCATCGAGCACCGCAACTATTTTCCTCAGCTCGAAGAGGCCGCGGCGCAGGTGCGCAGCGATGTGGAGCGGCATGGCCGCTTCGATCTTGCCACGCTGACCGAGTGTCTCGAAACCAGGTTCGGCGTCACGATACGGATCGGCGGGCGACCGGATGTGCCCGATTTCCCGGGTCAGTACCGGTTCGACCCGCAAAACCGCGTCATGTGGTTTCAAGGAACGACGACACAGGCGACGCGGCTGTTCCAGATGGCGCGCCTACTCGGGGAACTCACGGCGCCCGACGTGCTGCGAGGGACGCTGGACGGGGCGGTGCTGACGTCGCCGACTTCGCGGCGGTTGGCGGCGCGGGCGATGGGTTCGTACCTGGCCGGAGCCATGGTCTTTCCCTATTCGCAATTCCTGACCGAAGCGGAAGCCTCGGCCTATGACATCGACCAGCTGCGGCAGACGTTCAACGGCAGCGTCGAGCAGGTGGCGCACCGGCTGGTGTCGCTGCGGCGGCCGGGCGAGGAAGGCATTCCGTTCGGTTTCCTTCGCTCCGATCCGGCAGGCCGGTTGACCAAGCATTTTCCGCTGCCGGGGCTTCTGCTCCCGAATGCCGGGCATGCCTGCCCGCTCTGGGCCATTTATGGCGCCTTCCGGCAACCCGACACCCTGCTGCGGCAGGTGGTGCGCTTCTCCGATGGCTCGCGATACCTGTTCCTGGCGCGGACGCTGCAGCACCGTCCTAATTCCTATCGTGACCAGCCGACTGTCGTTTCCATCATGCTGGCCTGCGACGTACTCCATGCCGATCGCACCATCTACGGCGCGGGGCTGAATCTCTCGGACCAGAGCGCCGACGTACCGGTCGGGCCCAGTTGCCGGCTGTGTCCGAGACGGGAGTGTCCGGCGCGGCAGGAGGAGATGCTGGGGCCGGGCGGACAGCGCTCGGTAACGCGCGTTCCACTGATCCCGCATGAATTCGGCCTTGGCGAAACCAGCTGATTGCGGTTTAGTGTCGCGATCCGCAGTGGGGAGACTGCGGATTTCTGGGGGGAATTTTGGCCGTCGATGTCCTGATCGCCGAAGATGAGCCGAGTATTCTGGAGTCGCTGGACTTCATCCTGCGCCGCGCGGGATGGAGCATTGATTCCGCAACCGATGGCGAAGCCGTGCTGGAAAAGGTGCGCCGCAGCCGGCCGCGGGTGCTTGTGCTCGACGTGATGCTGCCACGGCGCAGCGGCTTCGATGTGCTCAAGCAGTTGCGTGCCGACGGCGAAACCAAGGACCTGCCGGTGTTGATCCTGACAGCCAAGGGGCAGCAACAGGATCGGCGCATTGCGGAGGAACTGGGCGCCGACGGCTTCGTCACAAAACCCTATTCCAATGCCGAAGTGGTGGGCGCGGTGCGGCATTTGCTGGGCGAAGATGCCGGACCGGCGTAGGGTCGTTGGCGGCATGCTGGTGCTGACACTGGGCGGGCTGCTGCTGCTGGTGCCACCGCTGGTGCAATTGTTCAATCACCAGGTGACGTTTCTGGGTGCGCCGCAGATTGTGGTGTACCTGTTCGGGGTGTGGATGGCCCTGATCCTCGGGACGGTGATGCTGACGCGTCATCTGCCGCCCGATCGGGTTGACACGTCGGATGAAGGCGACGGCTGATGTTGTCGGCGGATTTCGTCATTGCCACCTCGGTCGCCTATGTGGGCCTCCTTTTTGTCCTGGCCTATTTCGGTGACCGGCGCGCGCGACGGAACCAGAGTTCGTGGCTGCATTCTCCGGCGGTCTATACGCTGTCGATCTCGGTCTATTGCACGAGCTGGACTTTTTACGGCGCGGTCGGCAATGCGGCACGCAGCGGGCTCGAATTCCTCACGATCTATCTGGGTCCGACGCTGGTCTTCGTGGGCTGGTATTTTTTGCTGCGGCGCCTGGTGCGTATCAGCCACCTGCATCGCATCACCTCGGTCGCGGACCTGTTGTCATCGCGCTTCGGCAAGTCCAGCCGGCTGGGCGTGCTCGTTACCTGTATCGCCGTGGTGGGGATTGCGCCCTATATCGCGCTGCAGCTCAAGGCGGTGACTTCCTCCATCCAGGCCGTGGCGGGATCCTCTGAATTTGGTCGGGGGAGCCTCAAGGGCATCGATGATGTCGGGCTGGCGCTGGGCGTGGCCGCGGCGATGGCGCTGTTCACGATTTTGTTCGGGACACGACATGTCGATGCCAAGGAGCAGCATCACGGCGTGGTGGCGGCAATCGCATTCGAGGCGGTGGTGAAGCTGGCGGCGCTGGTGGCGGTGGGCGTGTTCGTCGTCTATATCGGCGGCGGTCTCGACGCGATCTTCAGCCGGGCCAGCGAAATGGGCATCATGGTGGATACGTCGGCTTCGTTCGACAGCCGCTGGATCACGACGCTGGTGTTGTCGATCGCGGCCATCGTCTGCCTGCCCAGGCAATTCCAGGTGACGGTGGTGGAGAATTCGGACGAAAACCACCTGCGCGTCGCGGGCTGGGCGTTCCCGGCCTACATGATGCTGATGAGCATCTTCATCCTGCCCATTGCGGTCTATGGGCTGACTGTGATGCCCGCGGGGTCCAATCCTGACATGTTCGCCCTGACGCTGCCGCTGGCGGCGGGGCAGAACGGGCTGGCGCTGTTTGCGTTCATCGGCGGGTTTTCGTCGGCAACCTCGATGATCATTCTCGAGTCGATCGCGCTGTCGATCATGGTGTCGAACCACATCATCATGCCGCTGGTGCTACGATTCACGCCGGCCGAACTTTCCACCGATGGACGTGGAGTCAGCCGGCTGCTGCTGGTGGCGCGGCGTTTTTCCATCGTGTTGATCCTTTCGCTGGGCTTTTTCTATTTCTTCTTCACCCGCGATTCCGACGCCCTGGCTCCGATCGGGCTGATATCCTTCACGGCAATCGCGCAGTTCTTTCCGGCCCTGCTGGCAGCGATCTTCTGGCGCGACGCTTCGCTCAAGGCGGTGACGGCGGCCATCCTCGGCGGCTTCGTGGTCTGGGCCTGGTGCTGTTTTCTCCCATCGTTCGAATCGGTGTCCGAACAAGTGGCCATGCTGTTGCAGGTCGGGCCCTGGGGGATCAGCTGGTTGCGGCCGGAAGCGATGTTCGGCCTCGAGGGGTGGGATCCGCTCACGCATGCGGCATTCTGGAGCCTGTCGATCAACATCCTGATCCTCACCATCGGTTCGCTCGTGACGACGCCTTCGGCGCTGGAGCGCATTCAGGCCACCGCATTCGTCGACGTGTTTCGTCGCCGGGGGCTGCCGCAGGGCAATTTCGTGCGGGGTTCGGCGACGGCCAATGACCTGTTTTTCGTGGCCGAGCGCGTCCTGGGGGAAAAGCGGGCGGCGGCGTTGTTCGAGACAGCGGCGCGTGAACGGGGCGTAGAGCCTGCCGTGCTGGAGCCGACCCCGGAGTTCATTGCCCGACTGGAGCGCGAGCTGGCCGGTTCGATCGGAGCGTCCTCCGCGCATGTCATGCTTTCCAAGGTGGTGGCCGGCGGCGACGTCTCGCTTGAAGAGATGATGCAGATGGCCGACGAAACCCAGCAGGTGATTGAATATTCCCAGCAGTTGGAAAAGACATCGGCGGAGCTGCGCCTGACCGCGCGGAAACTGGAGGATGCCAACGCACAATTGCGCGAACTGGACAGCCAGAAGGACGAGTTTCTCAGCCAGGTGAGCCACGAGGTGCGCACGCCGATGACCTCGATCCGCTCGTTCTCGGAAATCCTGATGGAACCCGGCGACCTCGACGACGGCCAGCGGCAGCGCTTCATCAGCACCATTCACCAGGAAAGCCTGCGGCTGACCAAGCTGCTGGATGAGATTCTCGATCTCAGTGCCCTGGAGCGCGGCGAGCGGAGCTGGCGCAATGTGCCCGTCGATGCGGAGGCGGCGCTGGATCGGGCAGTAGCGGTCTGCGACGCGCTCCTCCGGCAGAAGGGTATGCGCGTACAGTTCGGCGAGAGGGGACCAACGACGATGGTAGAGGGCGATGGCGACCGGCTCTGCCAGGTTTTCATCAACCTCATTTCCAATGCGGTCAAATATAACGAAGCCGACAATCCGGTGGTGCGCATCAGTTCGGCGGTGCGGTCGGGCCAGTTCGTGGTGGATATTGCCGACAATGGTCCGGGCATTTCCAAGACCGAGCGGAAATTGATCTTCGAGAAGTTCTGGCGCGGGGTGGAGGGCGGCGGAGACCAGGGCGGCGCAGGGCTCGGGCTTGCCATCAGCCGGCAGATCGTAGCGCGGATGAACGGGTCGCTCGAGCTGGTGCAGGGACCTTTGCCAGGGGCTTGTTTTCGAGTGAGGCTGCCGATCGTTCGCCAGGCAAGCTCAGCCTAGCCGTGACCCTCGTCGGGAATGTTGAGCAGGTGTCCGCATGCCTTGCAATGCACGGCGTCGGGCTCATGCCGCTGCAGGCCGCATTGCGGGCATGGGAACTGGACCTTGGCGGGCCTGAAAATGAGCTGAGCCAGGCGCACGAACAGCGAAATGCCGATTATCATGACGACGATCGAAACCAGCTTGCCGAAAGTGCCAGGCAGGACGATGTCGCCGAACCCGGTCGTGGTCATGGTGGTGACGGTGAAATAGAGCGCGTCGACATAGCCCGCGATGCCGGACTCGCGGTTCGCAAATGCGGTGTAGACGAAGCCGGTAACGACGAAGATGAACACCAGCAGATTGATGACTGCCTGGATGGTATCGCGATACTCCCCCAGGCCGCGCTTCTCGAGGGGCCGCCAGACGATGCTGCTGCGGCTGATGGTCCACAGCCGCAGGATGCGCAGGAAGCCCAGATTGAAGAGCCATGTGGGGGCAAGCAGCGTGATCAGGATGAAGATGTCGATGATCACGGGCAGTTGCCGGATCCAGCGCTCCGGATGACTGGCCGCGAGGCCGCGCGCCAGCAGATCGAGCGCGAGAACGGCGGCGATCGAGTAGTCGATCCAGAGAAAGCTCTCGCTGCCGCGCAGGAGCGGCGTGGCGATGAAGAAGGCGATGATCGCCAGATCGACAATCAGAATCGTCGCCTGAAAACGAAGCGCCTTGGGTGTCTGACCGTGGTAGAGCAGCCTCAGCTTGGCGCGAACATGGTCCAAAGTGTTGTCCCGTGCTGATTTCGTCGACGCCTGTCGATCCGTACTGGCCAACCTGCTTACTCCGCTCCGACCCGGCATGCTCTGACTAACAACGTCAATTTTGCATAGCGGTTCAAGGGCGATTTATTGCACACGGCGTGGAAAGGGTGCGGTTGCCGCCCGGTGCATGGCAGGTTATGTGCAGGCAAACAGTTACCGGCGAATGGCCGGACAAGGGGAACCCATGAAGCTCGCCTTCGTCATTCCTGCCTACAACGAAGAAGCGCTGATCGGCAAATGCCTGGAATCGGTGCTGGCGGAAATCAAGCGGTCGGGCACCAATGCCGACGTCATCGTCGTCAACAATGCCTCGAAGGATCGCACGGGCGAGATTGCGCGGAGCTTTGCCGGTGTCCGCGTGGTGGACGAACCCAAGAAGGGGCTGGTCAACGCGCGCGATGCGGGTTTCGCGGCCAGCGAGGGCTATGACCTCGTCGCCAATATCGACAGCGACACGATCGTGCCCGAGGGCTGGCTTGATACGGTCATGAGCGAGTTCGGCAAGGACAGCAAGCTCGTGTGCCTCAGCGGTCCCTATGTCTATTACGACATGGCCTGGCACAATCGCATGCTGATCGGCATGTTCTATGGCCTCACTTACCTCATCTATCTGCTCAACCGCTTTGTGCTGCGCGTCGGATCGGTGGTGCAGGGTGGCAATTTCGTGTTCAAGCGCGATGCCTGGGCGGCCGTAGGGGGCTATGATCGCAGCATCGAATTTTTCGGCGAGGATACGGACGTCGCCGTGCGGCTGTCCAAGGTCGGCAAGGTCAAGTGGACCTTTGCGCTCAAGATGAAGACATCGGGCCGGCGGCTCGAAAAGGAAGGCGTTTTCCGCACTGCGGGTACGTATACCCTCAACTTCTTCTGGGTGACATTCCGCGGCAAGCCGATGACCAAGGACTATACCGACATCCGTCCGCAATAAGCAGAAAGCTTGGTAACGGATCGGGCTGGTGCGGCCCGACGCTTGCGGTACAGTCGAGACGCGCCACATCGGGTGGCCGGAGTCGGTCGGCCTATGACCATTTCGTCCCAGCTTCCACCCATTTCGCTGGCACAGGCCAGCGCGAACCTGCGGGTGCTGGCGCAATCCGCCGGTCAGACGGTAGAGGCGCGGGTGCTCGCCCATTCGTCCAGTGGCACCACCCATGTGCAGATCGGCCGTCAGGTGCTGAGCCTGGCACTGCCCGAAGCGCAACCGGTCGGGGCGATCCTGACCCTTTCGGTGCAGCAGTCGAACGGGCAATTGCAGCTGGCGCTTGTGGCGGTGAAGCCGCCTGAGGCAGCGCCCGGTCAGCCGCAGGGCGCGGCTACCAGTCCGGCTACGACGGTGCAGATTTCGCCAGCAGCGCTCTCGAGCGGCATTCCCCAGGCGCCTGTTGGCGCCGCAGCTTCTCCCGGTGGCGGGGCGGTGCCGAATGCGTCAGCAGCTCCCGCAAGCGTCGCGCTGCCCCGAACGCCGCCAGCGGCGGCCCATGATGGGCAAGGGGTTCGGACCGGTGGCTCACATTCTCCTGCGCCTGTGGTATCTGCGGTTCAGGGTTCCCCAACTGCAGGCCCGCTGCCTGCCACTTTTCCGGCATCCGGTTCGACAACGGCCGCGCTTGTAGCGTACAATGCAGGTGCGCCCGACGCGCCCGCCGGACCGATTGTGAACCAGACAGCCAGTGCGGCCATGGCGCCGGCCGGCAGCGCAGGTCCGGGTTCTTTCATGCCGCCCGGCGCCGCGCCGACCGTGACGTCGCCCCAGGTGGCCCCGGGGTCGCCAGCGGCAGTTTCCGGACCTGTCAGCCCAGCCCCGATGCGTCCCGACATTCCATATATGGTAGCGGTGCCGGCCGTTACGCCTCCTGGTGTGACTGCTATTTCTGGTCCAGTAGCCAAGGTCCTGCCGCCGGTGGCGCAGGCGGTCTCTTCCGGCACGGTAGGACAACATGCGGCCGGACATCCGGGCGGACAGCCGCCGCAAACGGCCCAAGTGCAGACGACCTCATCGGCACAACCTGCCAATCCTCAGGCGGCCTTGTCGCAGATGGTCCAGCATGCGTTGCCGCGGCAGGACAGCATTGTCGGTCTTACCCGGGTGCTGACTGCCATCGCCGGAAAGGTCGCGCTGCCCGAGCCAGTCGCCAAGGCGGCGCAGCAGGTGCTGGCCGCGCGTCTCCCGCTCGATGCGGCCAAGCCACCGAGCGCGGCGGCGATAAAGGCCGCAGTCCAGCAATCCGGCTTGTTCCAGGAAGCAATGCTGGCCTCAGGGCAGTCGACCTCGGGAGACCTCAAAACGGCATTGTTGGGCCTGCGGCAGGGTCTTGGTGCCTGGTTGGGAAACCAGGCGCCGGTTGCACAGGTCGGGGTCGTGGCCCCGCCATTGCGGGGGCAGGTGCCCCGGGCTCGCGGCATGGACAGCGCGACACCTGATGTTCCGGATGATCCGGCCGAGATCGGCAAGGTGCTGATAGAGCGCACCGAGGCGGCGCTGTCTCGTCTCAGACTCCATCAGAACGCGTCGTTGCCGGACACGACAGGTCAGAAACAGGACGCGCAATGGAGCATGGACCTGCCGGTTGTCGTCGCCGGGCAACATCAGGTGCTGCAGATGCAAATCCAGCGCGATGCCGAGCAGGACGGTGAAAGCAGCGAGGAGCGAAGCTGGCAGGTGCGGTTTGCGATCAATCTGGCCGAACGCGGGGAGGTTGGCGCGCAGATTTCGCTCCGCGCCAAAAATACGAGCCTCTTGCTGTGGGCCGATGATGACGCGACGGCACAGGCACTGGCTAAATCGGTCGACGAGTTGCGACAGGAGTTGGCCGAGGTCGGCCTAGTTCCCAGCGCCATCGTCGTGCGGGCCGGCGCACCGGCTCAAACGCCTATGCAACCGATGATGGGCGCAGGGCATGTCCTGGATGCCACCCGATGAGTGATGAGAGTAAGGAGCGCGCACTGGCGGTTGCGCTGCACTACGACAAGGGCTCGACAGAGGCCCCGCGTGTGGTGGCCAAGGGCAGGGGGTTGGTCGCAGAGCGGATCGTCGCACTGGCGGAAGAGAACGGGGTGGTGATCGAGACCAACCCCATCCTGGCGGAGGCGCTGAGCGGTGTTGAACTGGACGACACGATCCCGATCGAACTCTACGACGCCATTGCCGTGGTGATCGGCTACGTATTGCGGCAAACGCGGCGCTGAGGCTTGTTCAGCACGAAATGCTTCCCATGTCTTGGTGACGAGACACGGGAGACGGCAATGCTGAGAGAAGAAGATGAACGCGCCATCGAGGACTTGTTCGAGCGGCTGCGTCGGGTGGAACTCAATAGCGGCCCGCGGGATGCTGACTCTGAGGCATTGATCCGCAAGCGGATTTCGGAACACCCGGCGGCGGCCTATTACATGGCGCAGACCATCATTGTTCAGGAAGCGGCCTTGCGCGACCAGCAGGCGCGCCTGCAAGCACTGGAGGCGGAAGCGGACCGCCGGAGTTCCGGCTTCCTGGGGAGCATCTTCGGCGATGAACGGCCTGAGCGGGAACCGCAGAGGCGGCCGGGGCCGTGGGACCGCAGCGCGGGTGGCGGGTTTCTCGCAGGCGCCGCTCAGACGGCGCTTGGTGTGACTGGCGGACTGCTGCTGGGCTCGGCCGTTGCCGGGATGTTTTCGAGCCCGGCGGAGGCGGCCGAGTCTCCCACGGAGCCCGCACCGGATGAGCCTCCAGTCGACGAAGGCATGGATGATGGTGGCGATGATTGGGGCGGGTTCGATATCGGAGGCGAGTTCTAACCCTACAGGCCTCTAGCGGACCGTGCGCTTTTCGTAGAATTCGTTGCCGCCCGCCTCGAGCACATAGAACATGTTATTGTAGGGGAAGCGCAGGCCTGCCGTGTGGAAGTGCTGGGCATTTTGCACGCCGGGGTGCCGGGCACCGGACAGGACCTGATCAGCGACGCGCGAGGCGAGAACGGCGCCACTATCCGTCATGGGCTTTGTCAGAACGCCCTGGGCAAACTGGTTCTTCTGGCCGACGACGCCGCAGATGGTCTTGGGATAGCGCTGATCCTGATAGCGGTTCATGACAACGGTACCGACTGCGAGCATGCCATCGGCACTTGAGCGATTGGATTCGAAATACATGGCGCGCATCATGCATTCCTTCTCGCTCATCTGGTTCATGGCAAAGTTCAGGCCCATGAAGCTGCAGGCACCGAGGCTTGAGGCAGTGACGGCGACGGCAGCGAGACGAATGAGGGAAGAGGCGAGGGCGCGCATCGTTGCACTCCGGACTGTGGCGGAAAGATCGCTTGGTCCGAAAATGCGCGCTCACGCTTAAGAAACGCCTGAGGCGAAGGGTTAACGAATTCCTATTTTCGGCGGAGCAGGCTTGCGAGCAAGAGACCGGTGCCGATCACGGCCAGAACAGGCAGAGGATCGCGACGGAACTGATCTGCGCCGCGCCGGGCTTGCAAGCTGGCGATTTCAGCCATGTGGGAGGCATGACGCGCCGCATCGCGACCCACCTCACCGAGATGGTCGGCCCAGTCCTCGGTCGCGTGGGACGTCTGCTGCGACAAAGCGCGTCCGATGCGCCGTACGTCGCGGCGCATGGCATGCAGCTGGGCTTCAAGGGGATTGGGAGCCGGGCGCTGCAGGCCAAGCTGGGTGAGAAGAGTATCAAGGGACATGGTGCGCTCCGCGTTTCGTCAATAAACGAAATTAGACCGGGCGCAGTTCCCTGCTCTTGAACCGCCACGCGCCGCAGGCCATGTAGATCAAATGGAGGCTGGCATGAGCAAGAGCGCCGATCGGCTGAACAGATTGTTTGATCGACTGGAGCGCAAGGTCCCGTCGCTGGCCGCCGGATGGCTGGCACGCGTGCGTCGACCGGAAGCGCGCTGGATCCGCATTCCGCTTGGTATTCTTCTGGTGTTGGGTGGAATATTCAGTTTCCTACCGGTCTTGGGAATCTGGATGCTGCCGCTCGGCCTGTTGCTGCTGGCGCTCGACGTGATCTTCCTGCAAAGCCCAGTGAACATGGCGATCTTGCGTGGTGGGCGGCGCTGGACCAGTTGGCAACGCTCGCGTCGCGACAAGAAGCTTGCGCGCGAAAGAGACCAGGGTTAGCCCCGCTGACGATAGTGGACCTCTATCATGTCCACAGCCTTCGCCAATCTTTCATCGATGATCTGGAGGTATTGGGTCCAGTCTCTGAGCTTCCGCAATTCGGTGCGCCCATCGGATATGCCACGCAGCGCAAGGAGCCTGACGCCGTAAGCCTGGCAAGCGCGCAGGATGGCATAGGTCTCCATGTCGACCATGTCTTCCGCGATAGTGTCGTAGTCCGAGCCGGAGACGATATTGGCGCCGGTCGAGAGCGTGGCCGGGTTCAGGCCCGGCACCAGCGGCTCGAGGGGCAGGGTGCGTGGCAGGTCGAGGAAGGGTGTGACACCAGCCGGAAAGCCGATTGCAGAGGCGTCCATGTCCCGGTAGCAGACCGAGCTCGCCTGGTAGACCCCGCACTGATCGAGCACACGAGACCCTGCCGAGCCGAGCGATACAACCAGCTCAGGCAAGCTCTCCGCCCTTAGAGCCAAGGCCCTTGAAGTGTTTACAGCGGCTTCAACCGGGCCCACTCCGATCATTACGGGCCGTATGCGTGCGCGGAGGTGAGGGCCATATTCTGCGTCGGCGGCCATGAGATAGAGAATGGACATTCTCGCAATCTAGCATTGGGCCGCCGTCACGGGGACAGCATTTTCAGTTCGGTAACCAGGATGGATCTATTCTGGGGATGTCACGGCAGGATGCCGTTGGCGACGGAACCGCAAGACATGCGCTTTGCAGAAATCAGGGATAATCGCGAGTGGAGCGAGCCGCAGGCCCGCATCGCTCAATCGGACCGGATCGACAGTCTCGAAGTCGAGAACGAGGCCCGCCGGCGCAAGGATCTGCTCAAGATCGACGAGTGGCAGTTGCGTCAGTTCGTCACCGATCGACCGGTACCGGATCATATCGTCCAGATGTGCAAGCAAATCGACCTGGCGGCCGCGGCGCTGTCGCGGCTTTCGCCCATTCCGCATGATTTTGCCGATGATCTTTACTGGCCGCGCATGTGGTAGGCGCGGCCAGCGGCGTGTCTAGGCGGCTTTCCTGGCGCGAGGTGTCCGCTTGGCGCGGGCGGGCTTTATGGTCCTGGCCGCTTCGGCAGCGAGCTCAGTTGCAGCCTTGAACCAATAGGCCTGATCCTGGCCGTGCGGGCAGCCATCGGCTTGCCAGAGGGCGTAGGCGCGTCGATGGATATCTTCGTGCATGGCATGTCCTCTTCATTTGGTCGCATGATCGTGCGCCCATATGGTTGACGCACGGTGAAGGGCGAGGTTTTCGAAGTCTTGGCATGCGGTGTCGAAACCGGCGTCGACCGTTCGTCATGACGGTGGAGATGGAGACAACCGATGACCCTGTCGCATTTTGAAGTCGTTACGCTTTTCGTGCCCGATGTTGCAGCGGCACGCACCTTCTACAATCGGGTATTCGCCGTGGAAGAGGTGTTCGGGGACGACAATTCTGCAGTGCTCAAATTCGATGGCACAATGATCAACCTGCTTCAGGACACCCAGGCGCCGACCCTGGTCGATCCCCTGCCAGTCGGAACGGGCGGTCCGCGCATGCTCCTCACAGTCCGGGTCGACGATGTCGACACGGAATGCCAGCGCCTACGGGAATTGGGCGTGCCCCTGATCAACGGGCCAATGAACCGTCCATGGGGCCGCAGGACCGCGGCCTTTGCCGATCCGGCCGGACATGTGTGGGAGTTCGCCCACGAGCTGGCGGGCTGACCGTCGGCACAGCACGAAGCTGACATGGTCTGTCAGACCTGTCTTCTATCGCATTGAGGATCGAGCCGGGCACACTTAAGCTCGCGACCTGTCAATCAGGACTGGACCTGCACGATGACACCCTTTCACATGATCCTGGCGAACAATCTGGTCGCCAATGTCACCAACTTCACTGTCTGGTTCGCCGTGACTTTCTGGGTCTTCCTAGAGACCCAGTCGGTTTTCGCCACCGGCATGATCGCGGGCATCTATCTCGTCTTCACGGCGGCGTTCGGCTTCTGGTTTGGCTCCCTTGTCGACCACAATTCGAAGACCAAGGTGATGATGGGATCGAGCGCCGTTTCGGCGGTGTTCTATGTCCTCGGGCTGGTGATGGTTCTGCTCGAGCCGGAGGACGCCTTCACCGATCCCTATGGCCCCTATCTATGGGCCTTTGTACTTCTAGTGATGCTGGGCGTGATTGCGGGCAATATCCGGTCCATCGCTCTGCCGACGCTGGTGACGATCCTCATTCCCGAAGACCGGCGCGACAAGGCCAATGGCCTTGTGGGCATGGTCAGCGGCATCGGCTTCCTGACGACCTCGGTGATCTCGGGGTTTCTGGTCGCTTATACCGGTATGTTCGGGGTCATGATCATGGCGCTCGGGGCCACGGTACTGGCGCTGGTGCATATGGCTTTCATTACCGTCGATGAGGGACGGCCGGCCCCGAGTGCCGACGGCACACCCGAGGAGCCCAAGCGCGTTGACATCGCAGGCACGATACGGGTGATCGCCGCCGTGCCGGGTCTGTTCGCGCTGATCTTCTTTGCCTGCTTCAACAATTTTCTGGGCGGCATCTTCATGGCGCTGCTCGATGCCTATGGCTTGTCGCTCGTGCCGGTCGAGGTGTGGGGGCTGACCTTCGGGGTGCTGTCGACGGCGTTCATTCTCAGCGGCATCATCATTTCGCGCACCGGACTGGGCAAGAATCCGCTGCGGACGCTGTTGCTGGTCAATGCCATTACCTGGTCGGTGTGCTGCGTCTTCACCATCCAGTCCTCCTTCTGGCTCCTCGCTGCGGGCTGCTTCGTCTGGATGCTGCTCGGCCCCTATGCCGAGGCGGCCGAACATACGACGCTGCAAAAGGTCGTGCCGCTGGAGCGGCAGGGCCGGGTCTTTGGCTTTGCGCAATCGATCGAACAGTCGGCCTCACCGCTGACGGCGTTCCTGATTGGGCCGCTGACGCAGTTTGTCGTCATCCCGTTCATGACCGATGGCGCGGGTGCGGCCACGATCGGCGGGTGGTTCGGGACCGGACCGGACCGCGGCATCGCCCTGGTCTTTACCATTGCCGGTCTTGTCGGGCTCCTCATTACCATCCTGGCATTCAACTCCCGCTACTACCGGGAATTGTCGGCGGCGTATGCGGCGGGCAAAGATGACGGGGAAGATGGCGGGGCGGCCGTGGCCACCCCAGCCTGAGCGAGGGGCCGGTCCTATGCCGGCAGCGCGGCTGCCGGCGTTTCATCCTGCCTCTTGGGTGGGAAGGCCAAGGCCAGCATCGCCGCTGCGAGGCCGACCGCCGCAGAGGCGACATAGAGCCAGTGATAATCGCCGAAGGTATCGTAGAGATAGCCGCCGCCCACCGGGCCGAAGGCCATGCCGATCGATGATGTCATGGTGATGCCGCCCAGTACGGTGCCGAGCACGCCCGGGCCGAAATAGTCGCGTGCCAGCACCGAGTAGAGCGGCATGACGCCGCCATAGACAAGGCCGAGCACGAGGGCCAGCAGGTAGAAGTGGGTCAGTTCGGTGACATAGATGTAGCTGTAGATGCCCACAGCCTGCAGCAGGAGCCCGAACACGATGACGCGCTTGACGCCGATACGGTCGGCCATGACGCCGAAGATGACGCGACCGAAGAGGCCTGCGAAACCCTCGACGCTGTAGATGCTGGCGGCTGCGAGCGCCGAGGCGCCGCAGAGCATGGCGTAGCTCACCGTATGGAAGATCGGGCCGGAATGCGCCCCGCAGCAAAGGAAGAAGACAGCCGCGAGCACGATGAATTGCGGCGTGCGGAAAATGGCGCCGATGCTGGTGGGCGGCTTTTCGGCGGGAACGATATCGCTGCCCGGGGTCGGGCTTTCCGCCAGGGCCTGCGGCGCACGGCGAATGAGGAAGGCGGCGGGGATAATGAGGACCGCTGCGGCAATCGCGGTCATCATCATGGCGTCGCGCCAGCCATAGGTGCCGATGAGAATGGTGGCGAGCGGGGTGATGATCATGGGCGCCACACCGCCGCCCAGCGAGACCAGCGATACGGCAAGGCTGCGGTTCTTGTCGAACCAGCCCAGGGTCGTGGCGATCAGCGGAGCGAAAAAGGCGCCGCCCGACGCGCCGACAAGTCCGCCATAGGCGATCTGGAACACCAGGAGATCGGTAGCGCGGCTCGAGATGAAGAGGCCGAGGCCGAGCATGACGGCCGCGACGAGGACGACGGGCCGGGCGCCGATCCGATCGGTCAGCGTGCCCCAGAGAAAGCCGGCCACGCCCATGACGATGAAGCCGACCGTCATGGCGCCCGAAATGCCGGCACGGGTCCAGCCGGTTTCGTCGGCTATGGGCTGAAGATAGACGGGCAGGGCGAACATGGCGCCCATGGCGAGGCAGGTGATGACCGCGCCCGCGGCGACAATCACCCAGCCGTAGTGTCGTTCCATTTGGGAAGTCCCTCCTTGCAGGAATTCACCTCCATGACGGATGGAGCGCCGGGATTTCGACAGGCGCAAGCAGTTTTTCGTGCATCCCTTGCCCGGGGGCGTCGCGGGCCACATATTCGATGGATGACAGAAAAGAATCCGACGACGCGGCGGAGCGATCCGCCGGCGAAGCCACAAGGACAGGTGCGTGACGAGGTTGCCGCCTTCGTCCAGAAGGTGGGGCAATTGGCCCGGCCCAATGCGGGCGAGGACGGTCGACTGCTGTTCGCCATGGACGCGACCATGAGCCGGCAACCGACCTGGGACATGGCGGTGTCGCTGCAGGCGGGAATGTTCGAGGCCATTCCCAAGGATGCGGCGCTGCAGGTGCAGCTGATCTACTTTCGCGGGCTGGGCGAGTGCCGCGCCTCCAAATGGGTGCTGGATGCCGGGGCGCTGGCCAAGCTGATGAGCACGATCTCCTGCCAGGGTGGCAATACGCAGATCGGGCGGGTGTTTTCGCATGCGCGGGACGAGCACCGGAAGCGGCGCATCAATGCGGTCGTTTATGTGGGAGACGCCATCGAGGAAAGCGTCGACGATCTTTGCGCCAAGGCGGGCGAGCTCGGACTGATGGGCCTGCCGTTGTTCGTCTTCCAGGAGGGGCGCGACAGCCGGGTGGAGGCGGCATTCAAGGAATTCGCGCGCCTCTCGAAGGGCGCCTATGCCCGGTTCGACAGCGGCGCGCCCCAGCAGCTGGCGGATCTGCTCAAGGCCGTGGCGGCTTATGCCAGCGGCGGCCGGTCTCAACTCAAGCTCCAGACCAGCGGGGCCGCCCGCACGCTGCTGACGCAGATCGAGGGCCGATGAGCTGGATATTTCTGGGCGCGCTCGGCGTCCTGGGCGTGCTGTGGCTTCTCTATGCGCTGCGCAACATGGATCGCCGCCTGCTGGTTCGGGCCTTGCGCTGGATCGTGGGCGTGGGCGCAGGGCTCGTGGCAGTGGCGGCGTTGCTGTTCAGGCGCATCGATATCGCCATGCTGCTTGGCGCCGTTGCGGCGTCGGTGCTGCTGCGCGGACGGCTGGGGCAGTTTTCGTTCGACAGCCTTGCCGGCAGCGGCGGCAATGTCTCGAAGGTGCGCAGCCGATATCTGGCCATGGAACTGGACCATGATACGGGAGAACTCGGCGGGCGGGTGCTCGATGGCCAATTTGCCGGCTGGGACCTGATGGACCTGGGCGAAGCCGAGACGCGGGCGCTGATCGACGAGATCGGGCACGATGCGGAGAGCGTCAACCTGCTCGAGAGCTGGCTCGACACCAACCGCGCCGGCTGGCGCGAATACTTCGCCGAAGGCGGCGGCATGGGCGCCGATCCCGGGCCAAGCCAGGCGCCGGGGCGCGATCCCGTTTCGGAGGCCTATGCGGTCCTTGGGCTGAAGCCCGGGGCGAGCGACGAGGATATCCGCAAGGCGCATCGCGAGCTGATGAAGGGCGTGCATCCCGATCGCGGCGGGTCGGAATTTCTTGCCGCCAAGATCAACGAGGCGCGCGACCTGCTGCTGGGTCGCTGAACGAGCGGCGACATTTATCCGTCGCTGCTCGTGACGGTAGCGGGAAGGTCGCAGCGCGACAGGATGTCGTCCACGACCTCGGCCAGCGGGCGCGTGGTGTCGATGGGAATGGCGTTGTCCGGCAGGTCTTCGCGGGTGGCGTGTAACTTTGCAACGAGGGCTCGCTCCCCTGGCTCCGAGCCCCATTCGTCGCGGCGGGCGGCAAGGCGCCGCTCGATGGTGGGCCAATCGGCTTCGAGCAGAAAAATGGCATCGAAGAGATGGGCGAAATGCCGGCGATTGCGCGAGGCGCCGCAGAAGAAGGTGACCGCGTGTGCCGGGTCGGCGACGATGGTTCTTACCGCGTCCGCATCCCAGATGTGATGGGTATTGATGAAGGCAGGATCGGTGGAGCGGCGCTCGGGCGGAATGGGTTCGCCGGTTTCGGGATCGCCCTGATAGGCGAGGACGCGGTCGCCATGGACGACGTGATAGCCGCGCCGCTCGAGCTCGGTGGCGATGGAGGTCTTGCCGGAGCCGGAAATGCCTTCGATGAGGTAGCTGCGTCTCGTCATGGCGCTGTTCCGTTCGGGGGGCGTGGAGCGATCGGGCTGCGGCGGGGGCGCCGTCCTTTATCGATCGATGGGCAAGGGTGGGCAAGGGCGTGCGGACGCGCCGCCCGGCCCGGTGGGCGTCGCGGTTGCACGGTGGGAAGCGGCTTTCGCCTCGAAGGTTTTAGAATGAAGAGGCGAAAGCCGCTTCGCACGATCGGGATTTTTTGCGCACGCATCGAGCGGCCCCCTTTTGAGGTGCCCATTCCCCTTGGCGCCAATGCCGACCCTTAGCCCGAACGCCCTGAGGCATTACACCGCCGGTCGGCACGGCCCGCAGGTTGGGCGGCCGGTGGTCTGCATACACGCACCCGCCCAGGCGACCCCGAGCGACCCGTCTCCCCGCCCGATGCTTCGTCGGCATCGCGTGTTGCCGGCGGGGATGGGTGGAGTATGGGGGATGATTGGGGTGCGGGGATAAGATTTGAGACGGACCCCCACTTTCCTCTCCCGCTTGCGGGAGAGGGGGACCACGCAGAGCGTGGTGGAGAGGGGCGCAACGGGGCAGGAGGCGTGGTTGCGGGCACCAGACTTTATCCGCGATAGGGCCGACGACCGGGAAGGTGTTGGGGGAGTGAGTGGTGCGCCCCAGAAATACGTCAGGACTCCTCCGTTGCCTGACCAATTGCCCAGGTGACGCCGAACGGGTCTTTGAGCTGCCCGTAAATATCGCCCCAGAACTGCTTTTCGAGCGGCTGGGCGACGATGCAGCCGGCGCCAATGGCGCGATCCCACCAGGCCTGTGCGTCATCGACATGGATATGGAGATTGAAGCCCGCCGGCGCGACGGGGGGAAAGCCGTAATCGGGAAAGAAATCGCTGAGAAAAATCGGCGCGCCGTTGACGTCGATCTGCACGTGCATCAGCCGCTGGCCGTCCTCTGAGGGCATGGTCTGCCGTTCGATGGCGCCGAAGGCGGCCTTGTAAAACTCAATGGCCTTCCGCGCCCCGTCCACGCTGATATAGGCCGTCACGCCCGAATACTGGCTCTTCTGGTCCATCGCCTGATCCTCCGCTGTAAACGCGACGGTACGCTCGGGGATGGGGAGGGGCAATAGCGAGAAATGTCATAGGCAGACGGGAAGCGCGGCAATGGGCCCGGACTTGCACTCGAAGCGATCCGCGTGGCCGTTGTGCGGGTGGCGGGTAGCGGGGTCGAGGGCGTGGACGCCAATGGGTTTAGCGCGAAGGGATCGAAGACGATTATCGGGCAGGGTGCTTGGGGAGTGCGGGATGGTTGAGGGGGGATAAGATTTGAGAGTGACCCCCACTTTCCTCTCCCGCTTGCGGGAGAGGGGGACCACGCATAGCGTGGTGGAGAGGGGCGCAACGGGGCAGGAGGTGTGGTTGCGGGCACCAGACTTTATCCGTGATAGGGCCAAGTCACTTAGACGATCGATGACCAGCGCCGAGCGGACGCTGTGGCATCTCCTGAGGCGCGATCAGCTCAACCTACATTTTCGTCGACAGCACCCGATCGGTCCATTTGTGCTGGACTTCTATTGCGCCAAGGCGAAGCTTTGCGTCGAGATCGATGGCCCGGTTCATGCCGAGCGGCAAGACTATGACCGCCGGCGTTCCGAATGGTTGGCGAAGGAAGGTATCCGTGTATTGCGGTTTGCGGCCGATGATGTGGAGTGTCGGCCGGCATTTGTCGTAGCGGCCATCGTGCGCGCGGCCGCCCCCTCCACCGCCTGACGGCGGTCCCCCTCCCCCGCGGGCGGGGGAGGAAAGAGAGGGGCTGGCGAATGGCGGCATTTCGTAGGCCATGGTCGGTGGCGTCGTCGACGATTGTGGCTCCGCTGTTCTAGGCGGGGATGGATTTGGGTGCGTATGCATAGGCTAGACGTTGTGAAGCCATGATCGCGGTCCTTGCCTTCTGAGCGCTATGTCGCCTCGTTTAATTGATCTTCGGTCTCCTGATCGATGGCCATGGCCAGGTCCCTAATAAACTCTATTACTCGCGCGGCATCATCTCTTGTGACGGGGTTTGCAGCATCGGTGCCAGGGGGAATGTCGACCGCATGGGCAATCAGATCACGGCGATCCCCAATTAAAGTCAACTCGTTTCGAATGTTTTCTTCAGTTCTACTATCGTAGCGCCCGGTTGTTTTCATCCGCGAGAAGATCCGGCTCCACTTTTCCTTGCCGGGGCAGAGCCAAATGTAACTCAATGCATCTGAGACTTTCTCTGGCTTGTAGAAACTCTTGTATTGTACCGACAAAAAGATGTGCTCTTTGAAGAAAATTAGTCTTTCTGAGGGACTTAAGCCATTTAGATCCAAAGCGTTTTCTAGTGGGACTTCTACCAACCTAATATTTGTCGCGAGTATCGGTGGGGTGCGGTCAATCAACCTTAGTCCGGCTTCTGAAATAAGTTCGGTCATGTAAAGGTCAAATGCGGATACACATATTACCCAAACGTATCTTAACGCGAAGTCGTGCCCCGTCGCATCAAAATTTTGAAGGCAAATATCACCGCCAGAAATGTTCTCAAGAAATCGAGAACTTGACTCAGTCATGTTCGATTATCGCAATAATTTTTTCGCAAACCGCCGTGAATATTTGATCGAATGTCTCTACATTCTGTTGCACGCCATTCTTCACATTGCCTTGCAGTCCAAGTTCTTTAAGGTCGTTACTCGTTATTCCGAACACAGGCTTACTCAGTTCAGCTGCGATGTGACTCGCTTGAGCAAAATCAGGGATACGTCCCAGCGCATATAACCTGGTCTTATCTGGGTCATTTGCGGCGTCTGGCAGCTTGATTTGTGCCCCAGCTTGATAGGCTTTCTTGCTAAAAAGGCTATTGGCCGCCTTAAGTCTAGGAACGAATTCTTCCTCGATCCTGTCGTCAATTTGAGTCAATCGCTCATGATAGCGTCCTGCAGCCTTGCTCTTGTGGCGATTGAATCGGGAGTGAAGCGCTCCAACAAATTTGGCCCACCCGTCAGGCAAAGGATACGTAGCGTCTTCGAACGCCGGACCAAATTTTTGCTTCCAGCTGACCCATTTTTCGATCTCTAAACCGAGTGTTTTGAGAGACATTAGCGAGAATGGGTCGGGGTTAGTTGGAACAATAAAAGCATCAGAAATCATAAAGAAGTTCTGATTGAGCGCGCCCAAGCCGGGATTGATATCGATGATGCTGTAGTCAATTTTGTGCTTTTCTTCACAAAGAGAAATTATTTTGTGAAGGGCGCCGGGTAGGTTTTTGGTAACCGACAATGTCCCCCTAGTTTCCTGCGCCAAGCTAATTTGCCCTTCCAGCGCTGAGAGATCGGGGTGGCCTGGCAGAACAAAAAGCTTTGTGTTGCCCTGTGCTGTCGGGCATTTGAAAGCTTCTATGGGGTTGGGTCTACCTTCGAAGACAGGTCGAACGGCATCGTATATATTATGGCTTCGGGTCTTACTCTCTTCGGAATAGTAGTCTTCGAATCCGTCACCCAACGCTCTTGCGGTTAGGTTTACCTGAGAGTCGCCGTCCACCAGCAACACTCTGTAACCCTGCTGCGTAAGTTTCCAGCCGATATTGTAGGCGGACGTGGTCTTCCCGACCCCGCCCTTGTGGTTAAATAGCAATATACGGTTCGGCATACTCATCCTCAGCTGGTTGCCGCTCAAATTACCGGAGACGGCGTACTGGTTGGAATTATAACGAATTGACGGTTCAATTGTATAGAAAAAGAGGCGAGATAAATCCCGCCTCTCCCTACATTAACCGAGGACGTCTATCTGAACCTCAACTACACCCAGTCGTCGTCCCGCACGTATCGCACTTCAGACAGGTGCCATTCCGGACCATGGTGAAGTTGTTGCACTCGGTGCACTGGTCGCCGGTGTAGCCTTTCATCTGGGCTTCGGCGCGCAGGAGACCGGCGTCCCGTGAGGGGGGCGGGGTGGGGATGGGGTTGAGTTCGGCGGTGTTGAGGGCCGTCGGGCTCGGGTCGATCTTGAGGGCCGTGGCGCTGCGCAGGGCCGTCACGGTCGAGGTGCTCGCGGCCTGGGGGGCGTAGCGGGCGGCTTCGGCGGTGGGGACCAGCATCAGCGAGGCATTGGCCGTCTTGCCGCGGGTCATGCCGCGGGAGACGAAGCGCTCGGCCGGAACCGGGGCCGGAGCGGCCGCTGCCGGGCGGGCGCCGTGGTCTTCGGCGACGCCCTTGCCCAGCGAGGTCGGGCTGTCCGGGTTCACATGAGCCAGGTCGTTGCGATCGAGATAGGAGACGGCCAGTTCGCGGAACACATAGTCGAGGATCGACGTGGCGTTCTTGATGCGATCATTGCCCATGACCATGCCGGCCGGCTCGAAGCGGGTGAAGGTGAAGGCCTCCACATATTCGTCCAGCGGCACGCCATATTGCAGGCCGAGCGAGATGGCGATGGCGAAATTGTTCATCATGGCGCGGAAGGCGGCGCCTTCCTTGTGCATGTCGATGAAGATTTCGCCCAGGCGACCATCGTCATACTCGCCGGTGCGGACATAGACCTTGTGGCCACCGACGACCGCCTTCTGGGTATAGCCCTTGCGGCGGTCGGGCATCTTTTCGCGTTCGCGCAGGCGCTCGACGATCTTCTCGACCACGACCTCGGTGCGCGCGGCGGCGGGCAGGGCGGCGATGGTTTCGACGACGTCGTCCTCGTCCTCGTCGTCAGCGGCGGCGAGCACGGAGGAATTGAGCGGCTGGGAAAGCTTGGAGCCGTCGCGATAGAGCGCGTTGGCCTTGAGGGCCAGCTTCCAGGACAGCATGTAGGCGTTCTTGGCGTCCTCGACGGTGGCGTCGTTGGGCATGTTGATGGTCTTGGAGATGGCGCCCGAGATGAAGGGCTGGGCGGCAGCCATCATCAGGATGTGCGATTCCACCGACAGGTAGCGCTTGCCGATCTTGCCGCAGGGGGTGGCGCAATCGAAGACGGGCAGGTGCTCGTCCTTGAGGAAGGGCGCGCCTTCGAGCGTCATGGCGCCGCAGACATGGATATTGGCGGCCTCGATGTCCTTCTTCGAGAAGCCGAGGAAGGGCAGGAGCTCGAAGGAGAAGTCGTTGAGCTGCTCGTCGGTGACGCCGAGGGTCTTGAGGAAATCGGCACCCAGCGTCCACTGGTTGAAGACGAACTTGATGTCGAAGGCCGACTTCATCGCGGCGTTGAGCGCCTCGATCTTGTCGTCGGTAAAGCCCTTGGCCTTGAGCGTCGACGGATTGATCGCCGGGGCCTGGTTCATATTGCCATGGCCGACGGCATAGGCTTCCATCTCGGCGATCTGGTCCTCGGAGTAACCGAGGGTCCTGAGGGCCGGGGGCACGGCGCGGTTGATGATCTTGAAGTAGCCGCCGCCGGCGAGCTTCTTGAACTTAACCAGGGCGAAATCGGGCTCGATGCCGGTGGTGTCGCAGTCCATGACGAGACCGATCGTGCCGGTGGGCGCGATAACGGAAACCTGGGCGTTACGGTAGCCATGGGCTTCGCCGAGCGCCAGGGCTTCATCCCAGGCGGCCTTGGCGCGGATCGAGAGCGCTTCGTCCTTAATATTGGCGTGGTCAAGAGCGACCGGCTTGATCGAGAGGCCCTCATAGCCATCGGCATGGCCGTGGGCGGCGTTGCGATGATTGCGGATGACGCGCAGCATGTGCTTGCTGTTGCGCTTGTAATCCTTGAAGGGGCCCAGCTCCTTGGCCATTTCGGCCGAGGTGGCATAGGAAACGCCGGTCATGATGGCGGTGATGGCGCCGGCAATGGCGCGGCCTTCGGCCGAGTCATAGGGAATGCCCGAGGTCATCAGGAGGCCGCCGATATTGGCGTAGCCGATGCCGAGGGTGCGGTATTCGAACGAGCGTTCGGCAATGGCGCGGCTGGGGAACTGGGCCATCATCACCGAGATTTCGAGCACGATCGTCCAGAGGCGGACGGTGTGTTCGTAGGCGGCGGTGTCGAAGGAGCCGTCCTTGTTGCGATAGGGCAGGAGGTTGACCGAGCAGAGATTGCAGGCCGTGTCGTCGAGGAACATGTATTCCGAGCACGGATTGGACGCGACGATCGGGCCGGCTTCGGGGCTGGTGTGCCACTCGTTGATGGTGGTGTGGTACTGGATGCCGGGATCGGCCGAGGCCCAGGCCGCGTAACCGATCTGTTCCCAGAGGTCGCGGGCCTTGAGGGTCTTGATGGTCTTGCCGTTGCTGCGGGCAGTCAGGTTCCAGTCACCATCATTGTCGACGGCGTTGAGGAAATCGTCGGTGACGCGGACCGAATTGTTCGAGTTCTGGCCCGAAACGGTGAGGTAGGCTTCGCTATCCCAATCGGTGTCGTAGATGGGGAATTCGAGATCGGTATAGCCCTGCCTGGCGAACTGGATGACGCGGAAGATGTAGTTTTCCGGGACCAGGGCCTTCTTGGCGGCGCGGACTTCGCGCTTGAGGGCCGGGTTCAGCGCTACGTCGAAGCAGTCGTCGCCATTGCCTTCGCAATTGACGGCGGCCTTCATGATGGCCTTGAGATGCTTGGAGACGACCTTGGAACCGGTGACGAGGGCCGCGACCTTCTGCTCTTCCTTCACCTTCCAGTTGATATAGGCCTCGATATCGGGGTGATCGATGTCGATCACGACCATCTTGGCGGCGCGACGGGTGGTGCCGCCCGACTTGATGGCGCCGGCAGCGCGGTCGCCGATCTTCAAAAAGCTCATCAGGCCCGAAGACTTGCCGCCGCCGGAGAGCTTTTCGCCTTCGCCGCGGAGCTTCGAGAAATTGGTGCCGGTGCCCGAGCCGTATTTGAAGAGGCGGGCTTCGCGGACCCAGAGATCCATGATGCCGTTGTCGTTGACGAGGTCATCGTCGACGGACTGGATGAAGCAGGCATGGGGCTGGGGATGCTCGTAGGCCGACTTGGACTGGACGAGCTTGTGGGTGAAGGGGTCGACATAGAAATGGCCCTGGCCTGGGCCGTCGATGCCATAGGCCCAGTGGAGGCCCGTGTTGAACCACTGCGGAGAATTGGGGGCGACGCGCTGGCTGGCCAGCATGAAGGCGAGTTCGTCAAAGAAGGTGCGCGCGTCTTCCTCGCTGTCGAAATAGCCGCCCTTCCAGCCCCAATAGGTCCAGGTGCCAGCCAGGCGATCGAAGACCTGGCGAGAGTCCATTTCCGAGCCGAAGCGTTCGTTTTCGGGGAGCTTGGCCAGGGCCTTGTCGTCGGGCACGGAGCGCCAGAGCCAGGAGGGAACGTCGTTCTCCTCGACCTTTTTCAGGACCTTGGCGACGCCCGCCTTGCGGAAATATTTCTGCGCGATGATGTCCGTGGCCACCTGCGACCAGGTCGCGGGCACGGCGATATTGTCGAGCTTGAAGACCACCGAGCCATCGGGGTTCTTGATCTCGCTGGTGGCCGAGCGGAATTCGATTGAGCCGTAACGGTCCGCGTTGGCGGTCGTGAAGCGACGTTCGATGCGCATTTCGTGGTCTCTGATAGGCTGTTGGAAGGAGCTGAAATCAGAACACTCCGATTCCGGGCGACACACAAGCGCTAGTGTTTTGGCCTGGGTGTCGTGGCTACCTGTAGTATGTAGGTGCCAAAACTGTGCAATCAAGTGCAACTGCTTGTACGGCAATGCCTTTTTGCGGAATAACCATGTGGAAACCATATCGGCGGGTTGTCGGCGCCGGCGGCATGCACAGGCCGGAATCGCCCACGAATCCTAGTCAACCGTATTTGTTGCGTCGGGATTGTGACGCCGGTCAGATTTTCCACAGCGCGGACCATTGCCCCACATCTAGTCGGTGGCGCGCAGGCCGCGGCGCTGGCCATGGATGACCCATAGGGCCAGAGGCAGCATGACAAGGCCTGCCCAACCATAGGCGGGGAGGATACCGACGCGGTCGGCCAGGACGCCGAAAGCGAGGGTGCCAGCTATGCCGGCGACATTTTCGGCCATGACCAGGGCGGAGGTGGTGGTGGCGCGGCTTTTCCCTTCCATGACGCGATGGAAACGCGCTTCGGCCAGGACGCTGAGCGGGGTCATGACGACATAGGCGGCGCAGAGCAGCAGCACGTACCAGGGCGATTGTCCGTGGGAGGCGGCTATCAGCAGCGCGCCGCCCAGCAAGGGCAGGAGCCAGGCCAGCCAGGGACGGCCGGACAGGCGATGGGCAAAAAGGCTGGCGCCGGCATAGATGAATTCGACCACGGCGGCGACGACGCCCCAGGCCCAGACAGGCAGTGAGACGGCGAGGAAATAGAGCTGATCGAACTCCTCGATGAGCTCGAAGACGACGAGACCGACGGCAATGTAGGTGGCGACGAAGCGTAGGTCGGCATGGTGGCGGAACTCGTCGATCGCATCGCGGAAATGCGACAGGTAGCCGGCGACGGTCTCGGCCGGTTCGTCGGACTCTCGCTTACGGCGGACGTCATGGAGCCCGAAGGCGAGGAGCGACGCCAGAAGCAGGGGCGGGAGGGACAGCCACAAGCCCCAGTCGAAGCTCCAATAGGCCACAAAGCCTCCGAGCAGGGCGCCGCAGCCGATGCCCAGTTCCTCGGCGGCATTGTCGCGGCCGAGCACCTTGTCGAACTCGCCTTCGCGGCCCTCGGCGGCCATGCGCTCATAAAGGAGAGCCTCGCGGGAGCCCGATTGCAGCGCCTGGGCCAAGCTCCAGAAGATGAAGCCTAGCGCATAGAGCCAGAAATTACCGGCAGCCAAGATCCAGAGCAGGAAGGTCAGGGCCTTGAAGAGGGGCGCAGCGACCAGCAGCCAGCGGCGGTCGAAATGGTCCGAAAGCGCGCCCGAAGGCATCTCGAGCACGATTGCTGCCGCCGACCATAGCGCCAGGAGCGTGGCGATCTCGGTAATGCTCAGCCCCTCGAGTTCGAACAGCGCCGTATAGAAGGCGTAGGCCAGGATGAAATCGAACAGGAACACATAGGCGTAGTAGCGCCGGAGGAAGGTGTGGAGCGTCATCGCCGCGATCCATTGGAGGCAGGAGAAAAGCTCTGCATTGACCTCACACCTTTTCAGAACGATAAGTGAATAACTCCGTTCACATGCGGGGTCAATGCGTAACAGAACGATCGGTTTGAAATGGCGCGGCCGCGTGGATATCAGCGGGAAGAGGTTGTCGACAAGGCGATGGAGCTGTTCTGGCGGCTTGGCTACGAGGGCGCGCATCTGGCCGCGCTGGTGGAGCATACCGGCCTCAACCGCTTCAGCCTCTACAAGGAATTCGGGGGTAAGGCCGGCCTTTACGAGGCGGCATTGGAGCGCTTTGTCGGCTTTCTCCTGGGGCAGTATCGGCAAATGCTGACGCGCCAGCCGATGGGGCTCGAAAATATCGAGGCCAATCTGCGGGGTCTCGAATATGGCAGCGAGTATTACGGCTGCTTCATGCTCAACACGCTGACGCAGAAGGACACGGTGCCCGAAGGCGCCTACAGGCAGGCGGTGGAGGCGGCCGCGGAAATCGAGGCGCTTTACCATGCGAACCTCGTGAGTGCGGCGGCGCGGGAGCAGGTGGACGGCCAGGCGAACCTGGCGGGGCTGGGCAAGATGCTGCAGACGCTGGACCAAGGGCTGCATATCCAAGGCCTGGCCGGCGCCACGGACGCGCAGAAGGAGCGGGTGATTTCGGCGATGATGGCGCTGCTGCGGGCGCAATGATCGGCGGCACTGTGCCGGCGCTCAAATCCTTGACGAAGCTCTAGGCTCACCCGCCGCAGCGTGCTAAACCGGCCGCAAATCGACGCCATTCATGCGGAATCGAAAAATTGGCCCAGTCCGGTATCAAGCAGTTCCTGTCCGAAATCTTTTCCTGGTGGGGTGGCAACACCTGGGGGACGCGGCTGTGGATTCGTCGCTTCGGCGACTATGTAGGCTCGGATGAATTCGGCAATCGCTACTATCAGGACCGCAAGGCCAATCGCCGCTACGTGACCTATGCCAAGGGCTATGCCGACGCGTCGGCCATTCCGCCCGGCTGGCACGGCTGGATGCATCACCGCTCCGACGTTGTGCCGTCAGAGGCCAAGTATGAGCCGCGGGCTTGGGAAAAGCCGCACCAGCCCAACCTGACCGGCACGGCCGCGGCCTATCGTCCGGATGGCAGCCTGCTGAACAAGGGCGAACGCCCACGCGTGACCGGCGACTACCAGGCCTGGTCGCCCGAATAAGGCACGTCGACTTGTCCAGACTTTCGCGCGCATTGCTGCGGCCGCTGCTGACAGCGGCCGTCCTGGTCGTTTCCGGCGTAATGCCGGGCCAGGCGCAGCCGATCGCCAATCCGGTGGCGACCTTTGCCGGGCTCGACAAGATTACCGGGCGCATTACCCGCTTTGACGTCTATATCGACGAGACCGTGCTGTTCGGCGCGCTCGAGATCACGCCGCGGGCCTGTTACGACCGGCCGAGCAGCGACACGCTGCAACGGACTTCGGTGTTTCTCGAGGTCGATCAGCTGAGTCTCGACGGCAGCAATGAGCGCATCTTTACCGGCTGGATGTTTGCCGACAGCCCGGCGCTCAATGCGGTCGATCACGCCGTCTATGATGTGTGGCTGATCGAGTGCAAGACCGCCACCAACGTGCCGCCGCCAGACCAGCGCTGATTTTTTTCTTTCCCGTGTTCAAATGAGCCAGGCTCCCTCGTCAAGGGGGAGAAGGCGCATTTGCGCGGGGAGGACAGTATGTTGCTCGCAGACAAGGTCGCCGTGGTCTATGGCGGCAGCGGCGCGGTGGGAAGTGCGGTGGCACGGGCCTTCGCGCGCCACGGCGCAATCGTGCATCTGGCGGCGCGCCGGCTCGGGCCTTTGGAGGCGGTGGCGCGCGACATCCGCGCCGCAGGGGGACGTGCCCATGCGGCTCGGGCGGACGCGGTCAGCCCCGATGCGGTTGCCGCGCATCTCGAGCAGGTCACCGCGCAGAGCGGGCCGGTCAAAATTGCCTTTAGCGCCGTAGACTGGGGAGACTCGCAGGGGCGGGACCTTACCGACCACGATTTCGAAACTTTCATGCGACCGGTGCAGACCGGGCTCAAGAGCTGGTTCAATATCGGTACGGCCTATGCGCGCCATATGGGCGAGAATGGCGGTGGCGTGATCTTGGGTTTTACCGCCAATGCGGCGCGACAGGCCTATGGCCAGATGGGTGGCTTTGGCGTGGCCTCGGCGGCCGTCGAGCATTTCCTGCGGCATCTCGCGGTCGAGAACGGGCCTAAAGGCGTGCGCTGCTGCTGGGTGCGCTCGCCGGGGTCACCAGACACGCCCGGAATCCGCGAGGTGTGGAGCATTCACGCCAAGGAGCGCGGGATGAGCTTTGACGAGCTGCACGCCGAATTTGCCAGGGATACGCCGCTGCGCCAGATCGCGTCGCTCAGCCAGGCGGCTGATGCCGCGGTGCTGCTGGCGAGCGATCTGGCCTCGAGCATGACCGCGACGCTGGCCAATGTGACCGGCGGCGGACAAGTCGACTAAATCACAGGAGGACCAAGACCATGATGACTTTGCCCGAAATCACCGAGCGCCAGGCGCAGACCTATGTCTATGTGCCCTTCACCGTGACCATGCAGCAGATGCAGAAGCCCGCCAATGAGGGCTTTCCGCAGGTCTTCGACTATATCGCGCGCCATGGCCTGACGCCGGTGGGCGACGCCTTCTACAATTACCGGCGTATCAACATGGCCGAAACGCTCGATGTGGAAACGGGGATCGCGGTGGAGCAGGCCGGGCCGGAAGAGGGGGCCGTAAAGGTTGGGACGCTGCCGGGCGGGCGGTTCATGGGCGTGACCTGGCACGGCCATCCGGACGCCCTGGAAAAGGTGACCGGCGTGCTCATCGGCTGGTCAAACCTGACCCAGCAGCCGTTCGACCAGTGGTCGGAAGGCAAGGACGATCACTTTGCCTGCCGGCTCGAAATCTATGAGAGCGATCCTGCGGAGGTACCCAATATGGACGAGTGGGTGACGACGCTGGCGTTCAAGCTGCGGGACTAAAACATCTCATCGAGGGCAGTGTAGAAGCGGTATTTGGCCTCGTCCCATTCGGCGCCATAGGCGGCGAGAAAGGCGGCGACATGTTGCTCACCGACATTGTAGGCAATGCTGCGGCAGGCGATGGTGAGGTCCTGCCAGACATCGGCGACGCCGAGGCGGCCGCAATCCACAAGGCCTGAGAAGCGTCCGTCCTGGGCCATGATGTTCGGGGCGGACGCATCGCCATGGGTAACGATGCGTGTGCCGACAGCGGGACGATTGGCAAGGAGCCAGTCATAGACCTGCTGGGCCGTCCAGCCCTCATGCTCGGTGTCGAAATCGCTTTCATCCACGAGTCCGGCATCCATGCGCTTCTTCGCGTCGTCGAGGCGGACATCGATATTGTGGTCGAAGGGGCAATTAGTGGGGTCGAGCGCGTGCAGGCGCTTGAGCCCCTGGGCATAAGCGCGGACTACCTCGGTTGGGCGGTCCGAATAGTGGGTAAGGTCCTCGCCCGGGACAGCGCTCATCAGCAGCCAGAGCTGGTCGGCGGACTGCTCGGCATCGATAACGCGGGGCGCCTTGAAGCCCATGCGCGTCAGCCAGTTGAGGCGCTCGATCTCGCCGGGCAGTTCGGCCAGCGGGTGAAGGCGTTCGGACTTGAGGAACACGGCATTGCCGTCGCTGAGCGCAATGCGCCAGATCTGGGCGCCGGACTGGCCGATGGTGATCGGCGTCCAGTCGAGGTCGCGCAGGGGCGAGAGGCTTTCAGGGAGAGTTTCGGGCTTGGTCATTGATGGTCCCAGGCGTGCCAGTCGGCATCGCGCGCAGTGGCGCGGACGAGGCGGTCTTCGTATTCGGCGCGCGTGATCTCGATGCCGCCCAGCGAGGCCAGGTGGTCGGTTAGGAACTGGGTGTCGAGCAGTTCGAAGCCGCCGGCATTGAGGCGGTCCACCAGATGCGCCATGGCCATCTTGGACGCATCGGTGCGGCGGTGGAACATGGATTCGCCGAAGAAGGCGGCGCCGATGGCCAGACCATAGAGGCCGCCGATCAGGGATTCGCCATCCCAGACTTCCACGGTGTGGGCGATGCCACGCTCGAACAGTTCGCCATAGACCGACCGGATGGTGGCGTTGATCCAGGTCGTGTCGCGGTCCGCGCCGACCGTAGCGCAGCCTTCGATGATGCCGTCCCAGTCGGTGTCTACGCGGATGGTCCAGCCGGAGCGGCGCATCGCCTTGCGCAGGCTCTTGCTGGCGTGGAAGCCGTCAAGCGGAAGAATGCCCCGCATGTCGGGGCTGACCCAGAAAATATCAGTGTCGGTCGCGTCCTCGGCCATGGGAAAGATGCCGGCGCGATAGGCGCGCAGGATCAGCTCGGGCGTCAGTTCGATGGCGAAGGGATCGGTGCGGCGGGCCATGGCTGCTTGTACCGAACGAAAATGGTGGAAGGAAGAACCTCCACTTGCCTCCCCCCTGAAGACGGGGGAGGAGGGAGCGGGTTGATCCCACGTTCCACACCCCTCATCCGGCGCTTCGCCCCACCTTCTCCCACGAGGGG
>PJUF01000291.1_pt1 | contig 41420 bp, 43 predicted proteins | sample 1512191 | NCBI WGS metagenome assembly PJUF01 (sample SAMN08177673, study PRJNA422409) | Feces metagenome, whole genome shotgun sequencing project. | isolation source: Chicken feces (3) enriched on wood chips | host: Gallus gallus | place: USA: Madison | collected 2015-01-15 | reverse complement strand
GCCGGTCGGGCGAATGGCCCTCGGCCAGGCCGTCGGCGCCGAAGGCGCACATCTCGTCCTCGAGCGCGGAGAGTCCCGCCGCGTGCCGCACCCGGCCCTGCGCGTAGAGCGCGGCGACAGGTTCGGCGCGCAACCATTTGCCGCGCGTCGCATGCACGGTGCGCACCGGCACCGTGGCATCCACCTGCGCCAGCACCGCCTTCACCATGTCGCCGCCCTGGTTGATCTCCGCCACGATGCAGTCGGCCTCGAAGGTATGGAACGCCTGTATCGCGCGCTTCGCCCAGGCGAGCGGCGCGGCCGGCTTCAGCGTTTGGTCGGCGAGCACCACGGCGCCCGCTTCGGTGCGCGCCGCGACGACGATGCCGCAGCCATCGGCATCGGCGCCGCCGGTCGCGGGCGGATCCACCGCCACCACGATGCGCTCGCGCGCCGCGCCGTCGTCCGGCCGGAACATGTCGCGCGCCCACAGCGCCTCCGGCAGATCCTCGATCAGTTCGCCGTCGAGTTCCTGCCGGCCCAGCACGGTGCCGCGATAGCGCGCCGTCACCGCCGTGAGGAAGCTCGAGGCCAGGTGCCGCCTGTTCTCCGCCGTCGTCATGCGCGTGACGGCGGTCGTCTTTTCCGCCAGCAGGCGCTTCACCAGCCGCGTCGGCCGCGGCGTCGTCGTTGCGAGTTGGCGCGGCCCGTCGCCGAGCCTGAGGCCGAACTGCAGCATGTCCCAGGCCGCCTCGGCATGCGGCCACTTGCCGATCTCGTCGCACCATGCCGCCGCGAATTGCGGTCCGCGAAAGCGTTCGGGGTCGGCGGCGCCCAGCACCACCGCCTCGGTGCCGTTCGGCCAGCGCAGCGTCGTGCCGCTCAGCTTCGGCCGCTCGCGGGGCGGCGTCACCGCCATGATGCCGCTCGGCCCCTCGATCATCACGGCGATGGCCTCGGTCATCGTGGCGCTCACCAGCGCGACCGGGCCGATGCCACTGGCCGCCAGCCCGCGCACCCACTCGGCGCCGGCCCGCGTCTTGCCGGCCCCGCGCCCGCCCATCAGCAGCCAGGTGACCCAATCGCCCGGCGGCGGCAGTTGCGCCGTGCGGGCCCAGAGCGGCCAGTCGAAATAGATCGCCGCGCAGGCACGCTCCGACAGGGTGCGCGCCCAGTCGGCCTCCTCAATTGCGCTTGAGTTCGGCAATGCGGGCGATCAGCTTGCTGCGGATACCGTGCATCTCGCGCGCCTCGCGCGGATTGTCCGCGGAGGCGGTGGCGGTTTCCATTTCGATGAGCTTGCCGACCGATTGGATCAGCCGGCCGAGGACGGCGACTTCCTTTTCGCCCGCGTTTGTCATCTCGTTCTCCAGTTTCGTGAGCATGCGATCGACCAGCCTGAACAGCCGTTTGATGATCTGCCGGCGGTTGACCTGCGGCAGGTAGCGCCGCGTCCAGTTCAGCTCGCTGCGCGCGTGGTTGAACTCGCCCTGGGTGAGGCCGTGTTTCTGCAGGAGCTGGCGGACCGTCAGCGTGTTCGCCAGATAGTCGGCATGGACGGCCTGCCAGAATTCGGTATTGCGGTCGGCCAGGCGGCTCTCGGCCATGCTGCTCCTTTCCGCAACCAGCCGGCGGCCTTGGCCGTTCTCCCTTGCGGGAGGCCCGTCCATGCCCTCGACTGCGCTGCGCGATATTGCCTACGATCCCGAGGCCCGAACGCTCGACGTGACCTTCATCGCGAGCGGGCGGCGCTACCGGTATTTCGAGGTGACGCTCGACGAGTACGATGCGCTGCAACACGCCGCCTCGAAGGGCGCGCATTTCAACACCGTCCTCAAGCCGGCCCACGATTACGAATTGCTGTTCGATGCCGCGTCGGAGACGGCCCGATCCCGAAGCCCATTTCTGCGACCGTAACTGAACTATACTCGGTCACCGTCACACGGGGATAAGTTTCCCGAAAACACCCGCAGGCGCCCGCCACGCCGGCCTTTGCGGGCCAGGGTTTTGGTCACTTGCCCCCGCCGATTCGGGGCATGGGAGGGACAGCATGAGATTCGATTCCGTACGTGTGTGCGCCGCGCTCGCCGCGGCGCTGTGGGCCACGCCGCTGGCCGCGCAGGAGGTCGCCGTGATGCCCGACCACCTGCTCGGCATGGTGGGCGAGTGGCGGCTCGAGCAGGAAGACCAGAGCCTGCCCACCTGCGCCCTCACCTTCACCGAGGACGCGGCGCCCGGCGGCTGGGCCCTCGCCCTGCCGGAGCCCTGCCCCGCCCCGTTCCCGCCCCCGGCCGCGATGGCGGCGTGGACGATCGACGACGCCGACGGCTCCGTCCTCATCCTCGACACGGCCGGGCGCGTCACCCTGCGCGTCTTCGAGGACGAAGACGGCCTGTTCATCACCGCCACCCAGCCGCCCCTCTACCTCATGATGCCCTACGACGCCGAAGGCACCGGCGGCGAACTGGGCGACGTGTTGTGAATCCAGGCCATAGCCTGGAAGCGCCGGCACGTCGGCGCGCCCCCGCCGCCTTCGGTGCGGCGTCTGCGCGGGAGGAACCCAAATGCGCCTCACACCTCCTCGGCGGGCTCCCAGTTGGGCCAGTCGGCGATGTGCTCTTCCCAGGTGCCGGGCGCGACCTCGCCCTCGGCCACGGTGCGGCCGCGGACCGAGATGCCGGCGGCAACGACCGTCTCGGGGTCGCCCGAGACGAGCGGGTGCCACCAGGCGAGGCCGCGGCCTTCGGCGATGCGGCGATAGGCGCAGCTTTTCGGGATCCACTCGATCTCGACGACGTTCTGCGGCGTCAGCTTGATGCAGTCGGGCACGAGGGCCTGGCGGTCGGGGTAGTCCGAGCAGCGGCAGGTGTCGCCGTTGAGCAGGCGGCAGCGCACGTCGGAATTGTAGATTTCACCGCTATCCTCGTCCTCGAGCTTCATGAGGCAGCACCGCCCGCAGCCGTCGCACAGCGCCTCCCATTCGGCGACGCTCATCTCGTCCAGCGTCTTGTCGTCCCAAAAGGCCATATCTTCGCCGTCCAATGCGGGTTATTTTGGCGCCGGAACCGGTTCGGGCCGGCGCGGAGCGTTACTTGCAGGATCCCTTCTATCACAAGCAAAGGCGGCGCAAGAAAGCCCGCATGCTCGATGCCGACGCCTGGCTCGACTCCGCGCTCTACGAATTCTGGAACGCGCTCGGGCGCGGCTACCGGCGCGTCGAGGACTTTTTCCACGCCTTCCGGCTGCGCGGCATCCGGCGGTTTTTCGTCGAGATCCTCTCGGACGGCGCGACCTTCGCGGCCATCGGCGCCGTGCTGGTGCTGGCGCTGGCGCTGCCGGCCTTCGACGCCACCGCCTCGGGCAAGATCAACAAGATGGAGGACATCTCCGTCATCTTCCTCGACCGCTACGGCAACGAGATCGGCCGGCGCGGCATCCGCTCCGACGATTCCTACCCGCTCGCCAAGCTGCCCGACTATTTCGTCAAGGCGGCGCTCGCCACCGAGGACCGGCGCTTCTACGACCATTTCGGCGTCGACGTGATCGGCACGCTGCGCGCGCTCATCAACAACTATGCCGGCGACAGCGGCGTGCAGGGCGGCTCGTCCATCACCCAGCAGCTCGCCAAGAACCTGTTCCTGTCCTCCGAGCGCACCTGGGAGCGCAAGATCAAGGAGGCCTTCCTTGCCGTGTGGCTCGAGTGGCACTTCAGCAAGGACGAGATCCTCAAGCTCTATTTCGACCGCGCCTATATGGGCGGAGGCACCTTCGGCGTGGCGGCGGCGTCGGAGTTCTATTTCGGCAAGAAGGTCACCGATGTGAGCCTTGCCGAGGCGGCGATGCTCGCCGGCCTGTTCAAGGCGCCGACGAACTATGCGCCGCATGTCGACCTGGCGGCAGCGCGCGGGCGCGCCAATCTCGTGCTGTCGAACCTCGTCGATGCGGGCTATCTCACCGAGGGGCAGGTGGCGGCGGCGCGGCGCAACCCCGCCACCCCCATCGAGCACACGGCCGAGCGCGACTCGCCCAACTACTTCCTCGACTACGCCTTCGAGCAGATGAAGCCGCTCATCGCCGATTCGCGCTCGGCGGGCTTCACCGTGCGCACCACCATCGACCCCGTGCTGCAATCCTATGCCGAGGACGCCATCACCTCGGTGCTGCGCGAGCAGGGCGAGCAGTACGACGTGTCGCAGGGGGCCATGGTCGTCACCGAGCCGACCGGGGCGATCCGCGCCATGGTCGGGGGTACCGACTACGGCAAGAGCCAGTTCAACCGCGCCGTGGCCTCGCTGCGTCAGCCGGGCTCGGCGTTCAAGCCCTTCGTCTATTCGACCGCCATCGAGATGCTCGACCTCAAGCCCGATTCCGTCGTCAGCGGCGCCACGCGCTGCATCGGCGACTGGTGCCCGCGCAACTATTCGGGCAATTCGGTCGGGCGCATCAGCCTCATCAACGCCTTCGCGCAGTCGATCAACACGGTGCCGGTCAACCTCTCCATCCAGACCGGCCGCCAGCCCATCGCCGACATGGCGCACCGCATGGGCATCACCAACGATTTCGAGGTGACGCGGTCGCTGGCGCTCGGCGCGGCCTCCGTCAGCGTGCTCGACATGACCTCGTCCTATGCGCTGTTCGCCGATGGCGGCTACAGGACGCCGGCCTTCGGCATCACCCGCATCACCACGGCCCGCGGCGACACGGTCTACGAGGCGCCGGTGGATGCGCCGCGCGAGCGCGTGCTGCAACCGCAGACGGTCGCCTACATGAACCAGATGATGCGCGCCGTGGTGACCAACGGCACCGGCCGGCGCGCCAATGTCGACGGCGTCCCCGCGGTCGGCAAGACCGGCACGACGAGCGACTATCGCGATGCGTGGTTCTGCGGCTTCACCGGCAACTATGTCGCCGCGGTCTGGCTCGGCAATGACGATTATCACAAGACCAAGACGCTCACCGGCGGCGTGCTGCCGGCGGTCGCCTGGCAGAAGTTCATGGCTTACGCGCACACGAACATCGAAGTGAAGCCGGTCTATGGCGTCGACTTCACGCCCAAGCCGTTCGTCGTCGCCGACGCCGGCGACGGCCAGTCGACGGGGCTCGAGGCCGAGCGACCGCCGCCGCTCCGGCACGAGGCCGCGATCAAGCTGCTCGACCTCGCCGACGCGCTCGAGGCGGCGCTGCGGACGGCCGGCACCGGCACGGAGGTCGCGGCGCTCGCCGTCGCCGCTACGCCCGCGGAAAGCCCCTGAGCATTGCGGTTCCTGCTCAACCTGTTCCTCATGCTGGCCATTGCGCTGGCGGTCGGCTTCGGCCTGTCGTGGTACGCGCTGAGCGACGGGCGGCTGTTCGGCGCCTACCAGTCTGGACCCTGGACGGCGTGGACGCAGGCGGGAGCGCCGGCGCCCGATCCCTACACGCGCGCCTTCCTCACCCGCAACGGCGCGCTGCAGCTCGGGCAGGCGGAAGGCATGCAGCTCGTCGCCACCACCGACAGCGACGGCCAGCGTCTCGATCGCGCCTGCCGCTATCGCATCGACGGGCGGACACCGACGGCGACATTGTGGACTCTCGTTCCGACAGGTGCCGACGGCGCCAGCATCGCCCGTGCCGACGGGCCGCGCGGCTTTCACAGCGCCCGCATCGCGCGCGCCAATGACGGCTCGATGCAGCTCTATGTGAGCAAGACGCTGAGCCCCCTCAACTGGGTGGAAATCACCGGCGACGGGCCGTTCTCTCTGGTGCTGTCGCTCTACGACACGGTGTTCTTCTCGGGCGTCGGCTCCAACGAAACCGCCCTGCCCTCGATCATCCGCGAGAGCTGCTGATGGTGCGCACGATCCTGTTCGCGATCTCGGGCGTGCTGCTCGGCCTCGCCATCCACCTCGTCGTCATCCTGACGCTGCCGCGCTTCGCCGAGACCAGCGTGCACGATACCGTCATGGCACTGGGTGCGCTCAACCGGACGACGCTGCTGCCGGTGCCGGCCCCGGGCGAGCCGAACCCGCTCCAGCTCGACCCCGACCTCGCCTATGTCGTCTGCCAGCTCGACCTGTCCGCGGGACCGGGCGAGCTGACCGGCACGCTGCCCGTCGCCTTCTGGTCGGTGGCCGTGTTCGATCCCGCCGGAACCGTCCTCTACAGCACGACGAACCGCGACGGCATCGGCCAGACGCTCGACCTCGGCATTTTCGATCCAGCGCAGACGCGGCTGCTCGCCGAGCAGAAGATCGACATCGCGCCGGGCCTGCTCATCGTGGAGTCGCGCAGCGACGACGTCTTCGTGCTGGTGCGGCTGGCACCGCCGCATCCGTCCATGCGCGCGCGCTACGAGGCGCAGCTCGAGCGCCTCGCCTGCCGCAACATCCGCATCTGAGTCACTTGCGATAGGGGCCCTCGTCGGGCACCGAGTGCAGGTAGCGCGAGCGGATGCCCTCGCGTTCCCGTCCGTCGCGCCGGGCCGACACGAGGCAGAAGTCGCCCCGCTCCGCCGCCTCGATCAGGATCGCCAGCTCGCCCAGCTGCGCATCGACCGTCACGGCCTCCCTGTGCGGCGTTTCGACGAGCAGGTGGTCGAGCGCATAGCCGTAGGACGCCTGGCGATTGGCGGCGGCGCGCACGAACCAGCCGATGACGGCGCGGTTCTCGGCATGGCGTGTGGCCGCGTCCTGGCCGACCCGGCTCTCCAGCCCGTCGATCTCGTTCCAGGCGATGCCGCGCCGCTTGTCGATCTCGATCACCGCACAGATGGATGCGAAAGCCGGCGGCATCATCGCCACGTCGGCGCGCACGTCCTCGGCGATGCGCGTGTAGCGCACGCGCGAGGAAGCGAAGCGCTCGGACTGCAGCCAGCGATAATAGCTGTCGGTGCGCAGCGGCCGCGTGCTGACGGGCACGATCCGCGTGCGCTGATATTCCACGGCGACGTCGCCGAACCAGTCATAGGCATGCGGCGCGACGAGATAGCGCCACACACGGTCACGCATCTCGACTTCCTCGTCGGTGAGGTTGAAGCCCGAGCCGCGCGACACGGCAGTGCCGATGGCCGGCATCACCTCGTCATGCAGCACGTTGCGTTCGGCCCTGCCGAGATCGCCCACCGGGCGCGCGCAGGCCGTTGCCGGCAGGAGGATGGCGATCGCCAGGATCGCCCGGAGCATTCCCCTACCCACGCTTGCGCTTGCCGCCCGACGATGCCGTGGGCTTGGTCGGCGCGGCGTCGGTCGCGCGCTCGTAGCGCACGCCGGTGAAGATCAGGATCTCGGCGTCGCTCGACGCTGCGGGCCGGTCGCCCGGCGGCTCCTTCGGCCGCGCCTCGAACTGCACAAGCTTGCCCACTTCCGTCTCCGTCGCAAATCGGGGCGACGCCTCGCCAACAAGGGCATTAAGAGATCGTCAAGGTTAACAGTCTGCTAACGAATTCCAGCCGATAGTCCCGGCATCGACTTCCGCCCCGTTCGCGGGCGATTCCAGGCTCCAGATGCTCGGCTTCCAACCCTACGAAACCTTCCAGTTGCTGATCGAGACCGGCGGCATCGACCGGACCAACACGCTGCTGATCGCCGCGTGCGACGCCTATGCGCGGCGCGGCCGCGCGACACCGCAGGAGACCGAGCAGTTCTTCGCCCTCGCGGCGCGCCTGTTTCCGTCGGCGGCGCCGTCGGCCCGCGCCAAGGCCGCGGCGGCGCTCGGCCGTTCGGAGAGCCTGTCGGCCGAACTCGAGGACCTCATCGTCGCCAATATCGGCGACGACCTCGCCGATTTCCTCGTCGGCGCGCCGCGCCTGTCTGAAGCGACGATGCTGAAGATCGTCAGCACCGGCGAGGTGGCCAGCGCCGCCGCCATCGCGCGCCGCAGCGATCTCACCAATGTCGTCCTGGCCCGGCTGTTCCAGATGAACAGCCGCAAGGTCTATCGCGCGCTCGCCACCAACACCACGATCGCCCCGCGCGGCCCCTATCTTGCCGCCCTCGCCCGCTCGGCGCAGATGGATCACCAGGTCGCGTGGTCGCTGGCGGCGCGCGACGACTTCGACGCGGCGCTGCTGGCGCCGGCCTTCTTCGATCTCAACGAGAGCGACAGGATCAAGGTCATCCGCGCCTTCGCCATGCGCGCGACGCCGGAAGCGCCGATCAAGCGCACGCTGGAGCAGCTCTCGGTCGCCACCGCCGAACTCACGCGGGCGCTGATGAAGCTCTTCACCGAGAACCGCCGGCCGGAGGTGACGCGCCTGCTGCACCAGATCACCGGGCTCGACGAGGTGCGCTGCGGGCAGATCGCGCACGACACGAGCGGCGCGGCGCTGTTCGTCGTCCTGCGCGCCTTCGGCTGCTCGGCCTATGACGGGCTCAAGGTGCTGATCCACGCGACGGCGCATGACGGCGAGCGCTCGGGCTCGCTGGCGGTGTTCTCGCGCATGTTCGAGGCGGTGAGCGTCGACGCCACGGCCTATCTGATGAGCGCCTGGCGCGGCGAGGTGAACCTGCTCGACCTGGGCAAGCCGGAGTACCGGCCGTTCACCGAGACGCGCCGTTCGGCCGCGGCAGCCGCGGCGCAGGCGCCGAGCGAACAGGTGGACAGGACGATCGCCGCCCTCGCCCGCATCGGCATCCGCCAGACCGGCTAGAGCTGCGCCAGGGTCACGCCGGCATCACCGCCGCGCATTTCGAGCGCGAGAACCCACAGATCCGGATCGAACTCGGCTTCCCGGCCGATCCTCTGCTCTACCGCCTGCGGATCGGTGTGGTCGAAGCGGCAGACGAAGATGCGATCCGCATCGCCCTCGGCGCGGGCCACCGACGGGGCCGGCGTCAGCAGCGACACGGTGCCGTCGAGATGGTCGATCTCGATGAAGATCTGGCCGGCGATCGGGTCGCCCCGGCGGGCGACGACGCAGATATGGCCGATATCGTTATGCCGCCGCACGAAGGCGGCGGCCCACAGGTCGGAGCGCAGCATGGCTGCCGCCCTAGAGCACGGCCCCGTTCTGCGCAAGCAGGTTGATCAGCTCGGGTGTGATGCGGCCGGTCACGTTGTAGTTGTAGTAGACCTCGAAATTGCGGATCGCCTTGGCCGTGGCCTCGCCGGCGACGCCGTCGATCTGGCCGTGCAGGAAGCCGAGGCTGGACAGCCCGCGCTGCACGGTGGAGACGACCTTGGGGTCGGTGGCCACGTTGACCACGTCGATGGGCATCGTCACCACCTCGGGCGCGGCCTCGGCGGCCGGCGGCGTCTCGGCCCGCACGGCGATGGTCTGGACGGTGCGCCTGGCCGGCGCCGTCGCTTCGGTTTCCGCCGGCGGCGAGGTCATCTCGAGCGTCGAAATCCCGGAGGCGGCAGGTTCGGCCGTGGCGGCGAGCAGCGGCGCGGGGGCAGCCAGGGGCGGCTCGGCGGCGGCGGCGGGCGCGGGTTCGGCGATGATCGGCGTCGCCTTGATCAGCTCCACGATCTCCGGCGTCAGCTGGCCGGTCGAGGGGCGGCCGACCTTTTCCTCGAAGGCGCGGATGGAGCGCGCGGTGCGCGGGCCATAGAGCCCGTCCACCTTGCCGTCATAGAGCTCGAAGGCGGTCAGCTTGCGCTGGATTTCGAAGACATCCTCGTTGCCGATGCTTTCGGCCGGCGCCGTCGCATTGGATACGGCGATGCTGCCGGTCGTCTCGGCGACGGGTGCCGCCTGCTGGAACAGCTGCGCGGGCCGCTCGACGGGCGTCACCGGCTCGAGTTCGGGCACGGCCGACGCCGCGCGGCCGTCGAAGCTGCCGAACAGCGGCGCGGGGTGGTGCCCCGACTGGTTGTAGAGGGCGTTGGAGCCCGCCATTGCCGAAAAGCCGACAAGCGCGGCGATTGCCGTGTTGCGCAGCGGGGCGCGCATATAGCCGGCAATGATCCACAAGGCGGTGCGGCCGGCTGCCGCCGCCACCGCGCCACCTGCCTGAAACGGCAGGCTCGAGAACGCTTCTACGCTCATAACGCTCGTCTTTTTTCGTCTGGCCATTCGGACGTACGCGCGACCGCCGGCTCGCGTGGGGCGATTTGGGTCACCGCCGCAGTTTCCACGCTTTTGGTTGCCGGACCGTTTATGGGCAGCAGGATCGTCATCGTCGTGCCTTCGCCGGGGCTGGAGCTGGTCCGGAGCGCCCCGTCATGCAGCTCGACCAGGCCCTTGACGATGGAAAGCCCCAGCCCGCTGCCCTCGTAGCGGCGGGCAAGGCCGTCCTGCGCCTGGAAGAACGGCTCGCCGATCCGGCTCACCGCCTCGTGGTCCATGCCGATGCCGCGGTCCATCACGGAAATGTTCAGCATCGCGCCCTGCCGCTTCATCGACAGCGTGACGACGCTGTTCTCGTGGCTGAACTTGACGGCATTGGAGAGCAGGTTGATCAGCACCTGCCGGCAGGCGCGCTCGTCGGCGATTATGGCGGGCAACAGGCGCGGCAGGTCGGCGACGAGCTGTACCTGGCGCTCGCGCGCCATGGTCTCGACCATCCTGAAGCAGGGCTCGACCAGCGATGCGGGCTCGAAGCTCTCGGTCATCAGCTCGAACTTGCCGGCCTCGAGCCGGCTCATGTCGAGCAGCATCTTCACCACGCCGAGCAGGTGATGACCGCTGCGATGGATGATCTCGGCATATTCGCGGTGCGCCGGCGCCAGCTCGCCGACGACCCCGCTCGTCATCATCTCGGAGAAGCCGACAATGGCGTTGAGCGGCGTGCGCAGTTCGTGGCCGATGGTGGCGAGAAAACGCGACTTGGCGTTGGAGGCGTCCTCGGCCAGGCGCCGCGCCTCGCGCATCTCGGCATCCTGGCGGTGGCGCTCGGTGACGTCGCGCAGCAGCGCCACGACCTCGTTGCGGGCTTCCCTGACGTCGGTGTCGACGACGGGCGTCAGCGCCACCTCGACCCAGACGAAGGTGGGCACGCGGGCCTCGGGATCGTCGCGGCGCATGCGCACTTCGACGGTACGCGCCTTGCCGTCATGGTTCGCCTCGGAGAAGGCCGTCATGTAGGTGGGGCGGTCGAGCACGTGGATGCGGTCGATGACGCCCGAGCCCGACAGCTCGTAGCGATGGCAGCCGAACAGCTTTTCGGCCGAGCGGCTGGTGAACAGCACGACGCCGTCGCTGCCGAAGCGCATCACGGCGTCCTGCACGTTCTCGACGAGGTGCCGGTAGGCGTTGACCTGGCCGCGCTCGTAAACGGAGAAAGCCGAGTTCACCTTGCCAGCCGTGAAGGCGACGATCAGCGCGGTGACGAGGAAGGTCAGCCCGGCGATGAGCGCGAATTCCGGACGGTTCGGCTCCGGCCACGTCACCACGCCGAGCGTGCCGAGGCAGCCGATGAAGACAACGGCGACGAGCAGCACCCAGGCACGCTTCTTCGTCGGCGAACGCGTCAGCAGCGACGCCTGGATCGGCGCCAGCAGCGCCGTGGCCAGCCCGAAATCGACGATCTGCGGATCGACGATGGTCAGCACGAGGCCGATGGTCAGCGTGCCGTAGACCTGGCCGAAGGCGGCGCGCTCGAACTGGCCGCGACGATGCAGCGCCAGCGTCAGGAAGCCGACGGCGAGCCCGATCACCGTCACGACGAAGGGCATCAGGAGGCCCTGGACGAGCATGAGCAGCGCAGCAGGCGTGGCCAGCATGCCGGTCGCGATGATGATGCGAGAATTGGCGGCGAGCGTCTTCCGCCGGAGCGCTTCCGGCCGGCCGCGACCAGCCTCGAAGCCGGCGCCGCTCTCTCTGGCGAACAGAGAGTCGAAGAGGCTACGCATTACTCAGATCCGCTTCCCGGAGACGCCGTTCGTGGTTGCCGTCACCCTTCCATCGAAGACCTAAGACACCCTTAAGTGGGAAGGGGCGTGCCGCGGCGGCGCCCGCTTTCCACAGCGCCCGCGGGCGGCTTTCTCCCCATAGCGTAAACAATACATTGCGCGATCGCCGCGCATCGAGCGGCGGGCAGATGGAGTCAATTTTATCGAATTCTCCCAGCGGCCTTTAATTTGCGCGGGTTAGCGTCTCCCATGACCGGCGCCACTCGGCTGGTCATGGGGATGACAATGTTCGTGCTTCGCTCCGCATTCTGGCTGACAATCGGCTTCCTGCTCGTCGCGCCGCATGGCGCCGGCGATCTCGGAGCCACCGCGTCGGCCCTCAAGGATCAGGCGGTATCGGCCGGCGTCGCCGCCGGCCAGCGGCTGATCGTGAGCCAGATCGCAGCGGCCGACAGCCTCGCCCTCCCCGATTTTCTGCTGTCCTCCCCGTCTGCGTCGTCGGTCACCATTCCCATGCAGGATTCGCCGGCGCTGCAGATCGTTGTCCCGCGGCCGAGGCCGGCCGCGCTGGGATAAGCCCAGGGCCGCGACACTCCCCCGACGCGCCTTCATGCGGAGCGTCCCTTGGCTTTCTGGCCGCAGATGCGCTGCCCCGCATCTGCGGCTTTCTTTGTCGCGGTCTGGTCGCGCGGGGACGAGCGGCATAAAAGGGCGCCATGACTCATCCCGCCGCCTTTACCGACATTGCCGAGAACCTCTCCTATCTCGATGACTGGGAGGATCGGTACAAATACATCATCGAGCTCGGCCAGGCCCTGCCGCCTCTCGCCGACGCCGAGAAGAACGCGGCAACGAAGGTCAATGGCTGCGTGTCGCAGGTGTGGCTGGTGAGCGAGCGCGACGGGCCGCTGCTGACCTATCGCGGCGAGTCGGACGCGATGATCGTGCGCGGGCTGGCGGCGATCCTCATCGCGCTCTATTCCGGCCGGCCGCCGGGCGACATTGCCGCGACCGACGCCATCGCCATCTTCGACGAGCTGGGCCTGCGCGAGCACCTCTCCACGCAACGTTCGAACGGGCTGGTGGCCATGGTCAACCGCATCCGCTCGGAAGCGCGCGCGCTCGTTCGCTGATCAGCCGAATAGCTCCGGCCGGGCGCCTTCGTCCATCCAGCCGCGCGGTCCCGTCGCGCGTCGGCCTACGGCGAAGGGGGCGAGGCCGTAATGCTGCGCCAGTTGGTCGAGGCCGATGCGCAGCACGAGCTTGGCGCTGCGGCGCGGCCAGCCGCGGTCGCGCTCCACCTGCTGCAGGCCCTTGAGCAGGCCGCACACATCGATGACGACACCGGCGCAGTCGCGCGGCAGCAGGCGGTGGATTTCGGCGACGGCGCGCCGGGCGTCGGCAGCCATGTCGGAGATCTCGCCCGCCGCGGCCTGGCGATTGCCGGCGGTGCGCGAAGCGGAATAGGCCATCGTCAGCCGCGGCTGGAGCTGCGCCCGCTCGACCAGCCGGCGCACCCGCTCGCCGGCCTCGACGTGATGGCGCTCGAGGAAGGGGCCGAGGCGCAGCAGCGGGCTCTCGGCGAGATTGCGCGTCGCCCCGTCCGGTGCCGGCGCGAGGATGCGGTGCCGAGCGCGCAGCGCCTCGTCGTCGAGGCGGGCGCGCTTCAGCCAGGCGCGCGTCAGGGCGCCGGCCCGGCAGCTTCGCGCATCGCCGGCGAGGACGCCCGCACGGATCAGGAGGAGGACGCCGTCCGCGCCCGCCCGCCGGCCGTCGGCAAGCACGAAGACGGTCCCGTCGCGCCGGGCAGCGGCGCCCGAAAGCAGGCCGCGCACGAAGCGCAGAAGCGCGGCATCAGGCGGCATGCTTCAGCTCCAGCGCGACACCGACCCCGTCGGCCCATCGCGCCTCGATACGTGCGATCTCGGCCTCGAGCTCGGGATCGTCGCGGCGATCCTCGACGGCGCGGCAGGCATGGGCGACGGTAGTGCGGTCGCGCGCGAACAGCTCGGCGACGACGTCCTGCGGGCGTTGCAGCACGACATGGGCCAGATAGATGGCGAGCTGGCGCGCCGCGGCCGATGCACCGCTGCCCCGCGAGCGCCGGAGCAGCGCCGTCATCGATACGTGCCGCTCGCCGGCAACGGCCTGCGTCAGCGCAAAAACCTCAGGGTCGGACCGCAGCCGCCGAAAGCGCAGCCGACCATTGCAGGTGTGTGAATCCTCGAAGTGCCCCGGAACCATCGTCGTACCCAACATAGGAATGTATTCCTATATCTACGACCTTGCTTTCGCGTGGGGGATAACTTTTTGTCGGCTGCGGGAATCCACAAGCTGCGACAATGGCTTGCGCGTGCGTGCTGCACCAAAATGAAGCGGCCGCCCGAAGGCGGCCGCCGCTGGGAGGGAGGAGGAAGGCGACGATCAGCGGCTGGCCTTGCGGCCGAGTCCGTTGTCCTTCGCGAGTCGCGAGCGGGTGGCCGAATAGCTCGGCGCCACCATCGGGTAGTCGGCGGGCAGGCCCCAGCGCTCGCGATACTGGTCCGGGGTCATGTCGAAATGCGTCTTCAGGTGCCGCTTGAGCGACTTGAACTTCTTGCCGTCCTCGAGACAGATGATGTACTCGGCCGAAACCGACTTCTTCACCGGCACGGCCGGCTTGAGCTCTTCGACAGGCTCCGGAGCGCTGCCCGACCTCAGGCTCTTCAACGCCAAATGAACATCGGCGATCAGCTTGGGAAGATCGGAGATGCTCAACGCGTTATGGCTGACATAGGCGCTCACGATCTCAGTGCTGAGGTCGATGAGATCGTTGTCACCGCCCAGCGCGACGCCAGACTCATCAGTCATCGGGTATCCTTTTCTTTACGGTATCCAGCAAGGTAGAGGCACCCTCGCCTTCATTACGATTCTTTAGAACCGGCCGACGGTGATTGCAACTTACCAATCGGCATACAGCCTCAGACAAATGTAGGGGTTGTTCGAGGCTATTTCGCGTCAGTCATCGCCAGCATACTCGTCAATACTGGTGCGCGCGTCCGGTGTCGTTCCCGTGCGCAGCGCGGCGCGGGCGAGCAGATGCGCGGAAACCGGCGTCGTCAGGATGAGGAAGGCGAAGCCGACGATGCAGCGGACGGCAATCGCCCAGTCGCCCGAGGCGAGGCCGCAACCGAGGAGGATCAGCCCGGCGCCGAGCGGGCCGGCCTTCGAGGCCGCATGCAGGCGCGTATAGACGTCCGGCAGGCGCAGCAGGCCGAGCGCGGCGACGGCGCTGAGCAGCGCGCCGATGAGAATCAGGGCGGAGACGACGGCGCTCATTCGCGGCCTCGCGACAGCAGGTAGCGGGCGAAGGCGGCGGTCGACAGGAAGCCCAGCAGCGCCACCGCCACGGCGATGTCGGCATAAAGGTAAAGCCCCGTCCGCACGGCGAAAACGCCGATCGTCCCGATGGCGAGGATGGTGATCGTGTCGAGGCCGAGGATGCGGTCGGCGGTGGTCGGGCCGCGGACGATGCGCAGGATCGTCGCCAGCATGGCGAAGCCGAGCAGCGCGAGGGCGATTGTCGTTGCAAGTTCAATCACCTGAGCACCTCCAGCACCCTGGTCTCGAAGCCGCCGGCGATGTCGCCGATGAGAGCCTCCCTCGAGGGCGCGTCGATGGCGTGGATGAAGAGCGTCCGCCGGTCGGCCGAAACGTCGAGGCTCAGCGTGCCCGGCGTGAGGGTTATCATATTGGCCAGCAAGGTGATCTGGGCGTCGGTCGTGACCGTCAGCGGGTAGGCGACGATGGCCGGCCGGATCGGCAGGCGCGGCTGGATAACGATCCAGGCGACCTTGAGTGCGCTGACGATCAGCTCGCGCGTGAACAGCAACAGAAGCGATAACCATTTCATGGGCTTAGCCCTACCGAGGCGATGTAGCGCGTGGGCGCGAGCAGGTCGGCGGCGGCGATCTGCGCCGGCGCGACGAAGAGCGACGGCCAGAGGCCCAGAAGGACGATCGTGCCGACAAGAAGCGCTGCGCCGCCAAGGGGTTGAGGGGGCAGCACGGCCCGCTCGGCGGTGCCGCGCCAGAAGATGTGCGACCACAGCCGCGTGCCCGCGATCAGCGTGAGCAAGCTGTTGAAAAGCAAGGCGAAAACGGCCGGCCACGCGCCCGCCTCGATGAAGCCCTGGAGCAGCAGCAGCTTGGGCCAGAAGCCGAGGAAGGGCGGCAGGCCGGAAATGGCGAAGACCAGCACGAGAAACAGCACGGATATCAGCGAGTTAGCACTGTAGAGCCCATGCATCTCGCGGCTGTCCACCTGCCCCGTCGCCCGCTCGACGAGACCCGCGACGAGGTAGAGCGCGGCGAGGGTGAGCATGGCGTGAAACAGGTATGAAACACCGCCCGCAATCGCGAACATATGGCTTTGTGGGACACAAAGAACGATGATTCCGACGCCGCCGATGAGCAGGAACCCGATCGCCCGGCGCAGGTTGGTTTCGGCCATGGCCGAGAGCGGCCCCAGAATCATCGTCGCCATGGCGGCGGCGGCGATGGCCGGCCCGAGCGTGTCGCGCGTGGCGGGCAGCAGCATGACGAGGGTACGCAGGAAGGCATAGGCGCCGACCTTGGTCAGCAGGCCGCCGAGCAGCGCCGAGAGCGCCGGCGGGGGCGCGTGGTAGGAGGCGGGCAGCCAGGCATTGACCGGGAACAGCGCCGCCTTCATGCCGAAGGCGAGCGCGAAGAGCGCGGCGGTGGCGGCGAGCGGGGCGGAATCGGCACGGGTGGCGGCGCCGATGATGTCGGCCATGTTGAGCGTGCCGACCAGCCCGTAGAGCAGGCCGAGGGCGACGAGGAACAGGGTCGTCGCGAGGAAGTTGAGGATGCCGTACTTGACGGCGGCGTCGAGTTGCAGCGGGTGGCCGGCGATGACGACGAGGCCGAACGAGGCGATCAGCATCACCTCGAACCACACATAGAGATTGAACAGGTCGCCGGTGAGGAACGAGCCGGTGACGCCGGCGAGCAGCAGCAGCATGAGCGGGTAGACGCCGTCGCGCACCGCCGGCTCGGGCGTGTCGGCCTGCATGTAGAGCAGCACGCAAAGGCTGACGAAGGCGGCGGCCAGCGCGAAGCCGGCGCCCATGACGTCGGCGGTGAAGCTGATGCCGAAGGGCGGCAGCCAGTTGCCCATGGTCATCGTCAGCGGGCCGGCGTCGAGGACGCGCTGGAAAAGAATGCCGTCGCAGACGAGCACGGCGAGCAGCACCGCCCCGCAGACCCAGCGCTGCGCCCGCACCACGCCGCGCAGCATGAGCAGCACGGCGCCGCCCATGAGGCAGAGCACCACGGGCAGGATCACCACCCAGTCGGCCAGCGGTGTGGGGTGTGCGATCACGCCTCAGTACTCCAGCGGCGGCTGCGGCTCGCCCTCGGGCTCGGCCAGACGCATGGCGTCGGAATCGTCGGCGTCCAGTTCCTGATAGGCGCGGAAGACGAGCACGCAGAAGAAGGCGAAGAGGGCAAAGCCGATGACGATGGCGGTGAGGATGAGCGCCTGCGGCAGCGGGTTGGCGATGAAGCCGTCCGGCACCGTCTCGCCGGCGGGCACGATGGGCGGCGTGGCGCGGGTCAGCCGGCCGGCCGTGAAGATCATGAGGTTCACGCCGTTGCCGAGGATGACGATGCCGAGCAGCACGCGCACCAGCGCCCGCGACAGCAGCAGATAGGCGGCGACGGTCACGAACAGGCCGACGAGCAGGGCGAGCACCGGTTCCATCAGATCCCCTCCCCGCTGTCCTCGAGCGCGAGCGCGATGGCCGTCAGCGTGCCGAACACGACGCAGTAGACGCCGATGTCGAACAGGCCCGGCACGCCGAAGAGATTGGCCGGCAGCCACAGCGCGGTGAGGAAGGGCACGCCGAAAAGAAGCGACAGCAGCCCCGAGGCGCCGGCCAGCACGACGCCGAAGCCGGCGATGGCGATGGGGTTGACGCGCAGCAGCCGGCGCACCTCGCCGACGCCGCGCGCCATGCCGTAGACGGCGGCCCCCGAGGCGGCGATGAGCCCGCCGATGAAACCGCCGCCCGGATCGTTGTGCCCGCGCAAAAGCACGACGAGCGAGAACAGCAGCATCAGGCCCGAAAGGATGGGCGCCATGGTGCGGAAGATGAGCGTGTTCATGCCGGAGCCGCCCCGCGCCTTGCCGCGCGCCGCGGTGGGGGCGCGTCTTCGCGCCTGTGCTGGCGGCGCAGCAGGGCGAGCACGGCGATGCCCGCCGTCATCACCACGGAGATTTCGCCCAGCGTGTCCAGCCCGCGGAAGTCGACGAGGATGACGTTGACGATGTTGTGGCCATGCGCGGTGGCGACGCTGTGCTCGACGAAGAAGCGGCTGAGCCGGCCGTCGAAGGTGCCTTGCAGCACCCGCAGCAGCAGCAGCGTGGCGGCACTGCCGGTGACCAGCGCCAGCGCCCCGTCGCGCAGCCAGTCCTCGTAGGGGCGCGGGTCGCTGCCGGAAAGATGCAGGCGCGTCATCACCAGAGCGAGAATCACCACCGACAGCGTCTCCACCATGAACTGGGTGAAGGCGAGGTCGGGGGCGCCGAAGACGAGGAAGATCAGCGCGACGCCGAGGCCCTGGATGCCCAGCGCGACGATGGCGCCGAGCCGCGTGCGCGCGCCGACGACGATGAGCGTGCCCAGCGCGGCGATGCCGACGGCGCCCCATTCGTAGAAGGTCATGGGCGCGACATGCGGCAGGGCCGGCCAGCCGCCGGGGCCGAAGAGCGGCACGAGGATGACGAGCGCCACACAGGCGAAGGCGATGAACACGTAGATCTCGAGCCGGCCGTTATGGAACGCGCGGGTCCATGACGCCCCGAGGCGGATGAGCCCGAACATCGCCTGGTCGAAGCCCCGGTCCCAGCTCCAGGGGACGCGTCGCGCCAGCGCGTCCAGCCGGGCGCGGCACCAGTCGAGCCGCAGGTAGACGGCGCCGGCCAGCACCCAGGTCGCCAGCGACAGCCAGATGCCGGGCGCCGCCGGATCGAGCGCATAGCCGAGATGGCCCTCGACGGGCGCGCCGAGGATGGCCGTGGCCATCGGCGCCAGCACGGCCTCGCCATAGCCGCTCGCGGCGAAGACGACGGCAAGACCCAGCAGCCCGAACAGGGCCGGGCCGATCCACAGGGTGAAACCGCCCTCGCGCGGCGTCTCGGGCGTCGGCCGCAGCGGCCCCATGAAGGGCCGCAGCGCCACGGCGACGGCAGCGGCGCCGACCAGCGCATTGCCGACGAGGAGCGTGCCGACGGTGAGGACGGCCCACGCATCGGCGAAGCCGACGGCGGCGTACATCTCCTCCTTGGCGAGGTAGCCGAGCAACGGCGGCACGCCGAGCATGGAAAGGCCCGCCAGCGCGGCGCAGATGAAGCTTATGGTGAGGCTGTCGCGCAGGCCGCCGAGCACGGTGATGTCGCGCGTGCCGGTGCCGTGGTCGATGATGCCGGTGACGAGGAACAGCGCGGCCTTGTAGAGCGCATGGGCGACGAAATAGGCGCAGGCGGCCATGACGGCGGCCTCGCCGCCCAGCCCGAGCAGCAGCACCGTGAGCCCGAGCGAGGCGATGGTCGTCTGCGCCAGCATCTGCTTGAGATCGGTCTGGCGCAGGGCGACCAGCGCGCCCCACAGCAGGGTGGCGCCGCCGAAGGCGCAGAGCAGCCCCTGCCAGAGTGGCGTGCCGGAGAGCAGCGGGGACATGCGGGCGAGCAGGTAGACGCCGGCCTGCACCATGGTGGCCGAATGGAGATAGGCCGAGACCGGGGTCGGCGCCTCCATGGCGTTGGGCAGCCAGAAATGGAACGGCAGTTGCGCCGACTTGGTGAAGGCGGCGACGAGGATGAAGCCGAGCACCCACGGATAGGCCCAGCCGGCCGTCTCGAGCGTCGGCGAGGCCGCGAGGGCGGCGATGTCCCAGGTGCCGGCGACGCTCCACAGCAGCACGCCGCCGGCCATCAGCGCCAGCCCGCCCACGGCGGTGACGATAAGCGCCTGGATGGCGCCGCGGCGGGCCGCCTGGCGGTGGTGATCGAAGCCGATCAGCAGGAAGGAGGTGATGCTGGTCAGCTCCCAGAAGACGAACAGCCCGACGAGGCTGTCGGCCAGCACGAGGCCGAGCATGGCGCCCATGAAGGCCAGCATGAAGGCGAGGAAGCGCCCGCGATGGGCGTGCCCCTCGAGATAGCTGGCCGAGTAGAGGACGATGACGGCGCCGATGAAGGTGACGAGCAGCGCGAAGACGAGGCCGAGCCCGTCGATGAGAAAGCCGAAGCGCAGGCCGAGCGTGGGCACCCAGTCGATGCCGAGGCTGACCGGCCGGCCGGCGGCGACGTCGCCGCCCAGCGTCAGCAGGGCGGCGCAGAGCCCCGCCGGCACGAGGGCGAGAATCCAGCCGGCGGCGCGGCCCGTCGCGCGCGAGATGGCGGGGGCGAGCAGGGCCGCAGCGAAGGGGGCGAGCAGCAGCAGGATGGCAAAGGTGTCGAAGTTCAGGGACACGCCGCTGCTCCGGGGGATTCGGTCGGGCGCAGATTAGAGAGTTTCGCGTCGAGGTCGATAGCCATGGCAGGGCTTTGCAAGGCCCTCTCATCCGGGCTTCGCCCACCGAAGGGCAGATGAGGGGCGCTCTCCATCGCGCAAGGCGGCGGGGGTGACAGGGGCATTGGCGCGGCCTATCTAGCGCGGATGACAGCCCCCCTCGCCCGCCCCACGCCGCCCGTCGCCGACCGGCGCCCGCACGCCATCACCCAGCACGGGGTGACGCGGCAGGATCCCTATGCCTGGCTGCGGGCCGAGAACTGGCAGGCGGTCATGCAGGACCATGAGCTTCTGCCGGGCGATGTCCGGGAATATCTCGAGGCCGAGAACAGCTATGTGCAGGAGGCGTTCGAGACGCCGCATGCGGCGCTGATCGAGACGCTCTATCGCGAGATCCGCGGCCGCATCAAGGAAGACGACAGCGGCGTGCCGGTGCCGGACGGGCCGTGGGCCTACAATTCGCGCATGCTGGAGGGCAAGCAGTACCCGCTGATCGTGCGCACGCCGCGCGCCGGCGGGCCGGAGAGCGTGCTGCTCGACTGCAATGCGGAGGCCGGCGAGGGCTATTTCGGCTTCGGCGGGGCGGAGCATTCGCCCGACCACCGGCTGCTCGCCTGGGCGGCGGACAGGACCGGCTCGGAGCTCTACACCATCCGCTTGCGCGACCTCGCCACCGGCGCGGACACGGACGAGACCATCGCCGAGGCCGGCGACGGCGGCACCTGGGCGCCCGACGGCACGGCGCTCTATTATGTCGAGCTCGACGAGAGCCACCGGCCCTACCGGGTGCGGCGGCACCGGCTGGGGACGGCGCAGGCCGAGGACGACATCGTCTACGAGGAGGCCGATCCGGGGTTCTTCGTGTCGGTGGGGGAGACGCTCGACCGGCAGTTCATCGTCATCAACGTGCATGACCACCAGACCACGGAGGCGTGGCTGATCGCGGCGGGGGGCGGACCGCCGCGGCTGGTGGCGCCGCGCCGCGCCAACCGCGAATACGATATCGAGGCGCGCGGCGGGCTGCTCTACATCCTCACCAATGCCGACGGGGCCGAGGACTTCAAGATCGTGACGGCGCCGGCCGAGGCGCCGGGCGCGGAGAACTGGGTCGACCTCGTGCCGCACCAGCCGGGCGTGCTGATTCTCGACATCATCGTCGTCGCCAACCATCTGGTGCGGCTCGAGCGGGTCGACGGGCTGCCGCGGATGGTCGTGCGCGACCTCGCCGCGCCGCGCGAATGGACCGTGGCGTTCGAGGAGGAGGCCTATTCGCTGGGCATGGCGGCGGGCTTCGAGTTCGACACCACGACGATCCACATGACCTATTCGTCGCCGACGACGCCGCAACGCACCTACGACCTCGACCTCGCCAGCGGCGAAAAGCTGCTGCTCAAGGCGCAGGAGGTGCCGAGCGGGCACGACCCGGCCGATTATGTGACGCGGCGCATCTTCGCTGCGGCGCCCGATGGCGAGCAGGTGCCGGTGACGCTGCTCTACCGGCGCACGACGCCCATCGACGGCACCGCGCCGGCGCTGCTCTACGGCTATGGCGCCTATGGCCACTCGCTGCCGGCGGCGTTCTCGGCCAGCGCGCTGTCGCTGGCCGACCGCGGCTTCGTTACGGCCACGGCGCATGTGCGCGGCGGCATGGAGAAGGGCTATCGCTGGTACAAGGACGGCCGGCAGGAGAAAAAGCCGAACAGCTTCAAGGATTTCATCGCCGCGGCGGAGACTTTGATTCAACAGGGCTTCGCCGCGCCGGGGCGCATCGTGGCCGAGGGCGGCTCGGCCGGCGGGCTGCTGATGGGGGCCGTCGCCAACATGCGGCCGGAGCTGTGGGGCGGCGTGCTCGCCATCGTGCCCTTCGTCGACGTGCTCAACACGATGAGCGATGCGACGCTGCCGCTGACCCCGCCGGAATGGCCCGAATGGGGCAACCCCATCGCGTCGGCGGCGGATTTCCGGCTGATCGCGGGCTATGCGCCCTACGAGCAGGTGACGGCGCAGGCCTATCCGCCGATTCTCGCGCTGGCGGGGGTGAGCGACCCGCGCGTCACCTATTGGGAGCCGGCCAAATGGGTGGCGAAGCTGCGCGCCACCAAGACCGACGCCAGCCCGATCTATCTCAAGACGCATATGGGCGCGGGACATGGCGGCCCGTCGGGGCGGTTCGAGCGGATACGCGAGACGGCGCTCGGCCATGCCTTTGCGCTCAGCGTGACGGGACTGGCATAACGTTCCGAACGGCGTGGTTGGCGACCCACGGCAAAAGGCCTATATCGGGGCCAGGCTGCCTTCCCGGCCCACAAAATCAATAGTTTGGAGCGATCCTCATGGCCCTCACCCTCCCCGAGCTTCCCTATGCGTATGACGCCCTCCAGCCCTACATGTCCAAGGAGACGCTGGAGTTCCACCACGACAAGCACCACCAGGCCTATGTCACCAACGCCAACAAGCTGATGGAGGGCAAGGGGCTCGAAGTGCTCGAGCTGCCCGACCTGGTGCAGGAGGTGTTCGGCAAGGATCCCGGCCTCTTCAACAATGTCGGCCAGCACTACAACCACGTGCATTTCTGGAACTGGATGACGCCCAATGGCGGCGGCGGCGCCGGCAAGGTGCCGGGCGCGCTGCTCAAGGCGATCGAGAGCGACCTCGGCGGCTACGACAAGTTCCGCGCCGACTTCCTCAATGCCGGCGCGACGCAGTTCGGCTCGGGCTGGGCCTGGCTCAGCCTCAAGGACGGCAAGCTGGAAGTGACCAAGACCGCGAACGGCGAGAACCCGCTGGTGCATGGCGGCAAGCCGCTGCTCGGCGTCGATGTGTGGGAGCACAGCTATTACATCGACTACCGCAATGCGCGGCCGAAATATCTCGAGGCGTGGTTCGACAATCTCGTGAACTGGGAGCATGTCGAGAAGATGTACGAAGAGGCCAGGTAAGCCCTCTCCGTCGAGGATTTCTGGAACCCGCCGGTGCACACCGGCGGGTTTTTCGTTGCCGCCGCTTCCGGCCGCCGCGCGCGCCTGTTAAGCTTTGCTTAACCATGCGCACCCGCCTCAAGACCGTCGCCCTGCTGGTCGCCAACCCGGCGCTGTCTTCGATTCTGGCGACGACGCTGGCCGGCGCGCCGTCGCTGCGGGTGCGGCCGTTCGAGACCGAGCTGGCGCTGCGGACCTATCTGCGGCTCGTCCCCGCCGACCTCGTGGTGGCGGATTTCGACAGCCTGCCGGCGCGCGCCGACCGGCTGGCGGAGCGACTCGGCGCCGAACCGGGCCGGCGCCCGCCCATCGTGGCGCTCGCCAGCGAACGCACCGCCGGCCTCGACAGCGCCGCGCTGCAGGCCGGCATCGCCGAGATCATCATGAAGCCGATGTCGCCGCGCTATCTGGTCGAACGCGTGCTGGCGCGGCTGGCGGGCCGACCGCGACGCCCCACCCGTCCCGCCGTGCGCGACTGGTCGAGCTATGGCGACAATGTCGTGCCCCTGTTCGGGCGGACGGACGCAACGCTGCACTGAGGCGCTGCAGTCGGCGAAGGCCCCCTCACCCCGGCCCTCTCCCCCAAGGGAGAGGGAGTCCTGACTGAGGCGCCTCGCTTCCCCTCCCCCCCCCTGGGGAGAGGGTGCCTTGCGCAGCAAGGCGGGTGAGGGGCTGACCCGTCTTCACCTCTCCCCTTGGGGAGAGGTGGGCGCGGAGCGGCGGGTGAGGGGGCGTTGGCCGCAATCTCCGACTCAGCGAAGGCCCCCTCACCCCGGCCCTCTCCCCCAAGGGAGAGGGAGTCCTGACTGAGGCGCCTCGCTTCCCCTCTCCCCGCCGGGGAGAGGGTGCCTTGCGCGGCAAGGCGGGTGAGGGGCTGGCCTTTCTTCACCTCTCCCTAGGGGAGAGATGGGCGCGGAGCGGCGGGTGAGGGGGCCTTGCGGCATCCGCGAACTCAGCGAAGGCCCCCTCACCCCGGCCCTCTCCCCCTTGGGGAGAGGGGGCGGGCGGAGGGGGGGTGCGGGCGGTAGAATTTCGTTCGTCTAGCTGGCGGGGGTGGTGGCGCCCTGGTCGATGAGCCAGGTGATCTTGTTCCACATGTCTTCGACGGAGTCGGCGAACTGCAGGTAGCGGTCGTGGTTGGCGATGGAGTTGGAGATGATGTCGCCGGCGTAGCCGCGCATGACCTTGAAGGCGCCGTTGCGGTCGAAGAAGACGACGGGCTTGCGCCCTGCCCCGCCGCCGCCGCGCACCCAGGTGCGGTAGAGGCCGGCGGCCGAGGCGAGCGAACCGGGGAGCGCGATGTAGAGGGTCGAGAGCGCGGCGAGGCGCGCGAGGCGCCCCTCGAGCGTCGCGACATGCTCGACGGCGACGCCGCTGAGATAGGACGGGGCCGAAAAGGCCTCGTCGGCGATGAGGGTGACCTCGCCGCCGGCGGTGCGGGCGCTGGTGATGAGCGGCACCGGCATCTCGTCGGGATCGGCGAGGCAGGCGAGGCGCGCCCCGCGCCGCGCGAGATAGGAGCCGGCCTGCGACATGATGGTGGACCGCTCGGCGTCGCCGGGGCCGTGATCGGAGGCGAAGACGCCGAGCACCGGGCGTTTGTCGGCCGACATCAGCGGCCGCGGCTCAGGCTGCCCAGGATGCCGCGCACGATGGCCCGGCCGAGCTGGGTCGCCATGGAGCGGGCGGCGGACTTCATGGCCGCCTCGGCCACCGTGTCGCCGCGCGACGTGCCGGTGCGGCGGGCCTTGGGCGGACCGCCGTCGCGGGCGGGCGGCGGGGCGGCGCGGGCGGCCGCCTCTTCGGCGCGGCGCTTCTCCTCGGCCTCGGCCTGGGCGCGGGCCTTGCGGGTGAGCACCTCGTAGGCGGAGTCGCGATCCTCGGGCGTGTCGTAGATGGCGCCCACCGGCGAGGCGGCCATGACGGCGCGCCGCTCCTCCGGCGTTATGGTGCCGACGCGGGCCGAAGGCGGGCGGATGAAGGTGCGCTGCACGATGGCGGGAATGCCCTTGGCCTCGAGCATGGAGACCAGCGCCTCGCCGACGGCGAGCTGCGTGATCACCTCGGCGGTGGCGAATTCGGGATTGGGCCGGAACGTGTCGGCGGCGACGCGCACGGCCTTCTGGTCGCGCGGGGTGTAGGCGCGCAGCGCGTGCTGCACGCGGTTGGAAAGCTGCGACAGCACGGTATCGGGGATGTCGACGGGGTTCTGCGTGACGAAATAGACGCCGACGCCCTTGGAGCGGACGAGCTTGACCACCTGCTCGACCTTGTCGACGAGCGCCTTGGGCGCGTCGTCGAAGAGCAGATGTGCCTCATCGAAGAAGAAGACGAGGGTGGGCTTGTCGGGGTCGCCGACCTCGGGCAGTTCCTCGAACAGCTCGGACAGCATCCACAGCAGGAACGTCGCATAGAGGCGCGGCGCCTGCATGAGCCTGTCGGCCATCAGCACCGAGACGATGCCGCGCCCGTCGACGGAGGTGCGCATGAGATCGCCGATGCGCAGCGCCGCCTCGCCGAAGAAATTCTCGCCGCCCTGCTGCTCGAGAACGAGCAGCGCGCGCTGCACGGCGCCGATGGTGGCCGTGGCGACATTGCCGTAGGTGGCCGAAATCTCGCGGGAGTTGCGCTCGATCTCGACCAGCAGCGCGCGCAGATCCTTGAGGTCGAGCAGCAGCAGGCCGTTGTCGTCGGCGAACTTGAAGGCGATGTTGAGCACGCCTTCCTGGGTGGCGTTGAGATCGAGGATGCGCGCCAGCAGCAGCGGCCCCATCTCGGAGACCGTCGTGCGGACCGGGTGGCCGTCGCGGCCGAACAGATCCCAGAAGATGACCGGGAAGCTGTCGTGGCTGAAATCGTCGAAGCCGATCTCCTCGGCGCGCTTTTCGACCCAGTCGACGGGCTCGCCGCGCAGCGCGATGCCCGACAGGTCGCCCTTCACGTCGGCGCAGAAGACGGGCACGCCGGCGCGGGAAAAGCCCTCGGCGAGGCCTTGCAGCGTCACCGTCTTGCCGGTGCCGGTGGCGCCGGTGACGAGGCCGTGGCGATTGCCGTATTTGAGCAGGAGATATTCCGGCCTGGTGCTCTGGCCCACATAGATCGTATCGGTCTGCAGCATGTCGGGCACGGGCGGGGCGTCTCCGGTTCGCGAAAGAGAGGCCCTTATAGCCGCCGCGGGGGGAGACAAAAAGGGCGGATCGGCCACGCCGCCGGCCGGCCGGGGAAGCGCGGGCTTTACCACGCTCGACAAAGGCTATGGCGCGGCGCGGCGCGAGCGGCGACACTGGCGGCCATGACGCCGCTTTTCCTATCGCGCCGCCACGTGCTGGGCGGACTTGCCGCGGGCCTGGCCCTGCCGGCCTTCGCCACGCCCGCGCGCGCCGCCCGCCCGATCGACGCGGCGGGCGATTTCGGCGTCGTGGCGGGCACCGGCGAGGACCAGAGCGCCCGGCTGCAGGAGGCGCTGGCCGCGGCGCAGCGGCAAGGCGTGACGCTGGAGCTGCCGGCCGGCCGCATCGTCGCCTGCGAGTTGCAGATCCCCGGCGGGCTGCGCCTCATCGGCCAGCCGGGCGCCACCGTGCTGGCGGCGAACGGACCGCGGGTCGCCCGGATCGAGGCGGCCGCCGGGCTGCTGATCGAGGGGGTGGGCTTCGAGGCGGGCGGCGGCGAGGCCCTCGGCGTGCTCGAGATCGGCGGGTCGAGCGGCGTGGTGCTGCGCCAGTGCAGCTTTCGAGGCGGGCCGCTGAACGGCATCGCGGTACATGACAGCGCCGTCGTCATCGCGGATTGCGACTTCGCGCGGCATCCCAACGCCGCCATCCATTCGATGGACGGGCGCGGGCTGATGGTGCGCGGCAACCGCATCGCCGATTGCGGCAATGCCGGCGTCCAGATCTGGCGCAGCGCCAGCGGGCGCGACGGCTCGATCGTCACCGGCAACAGCATTGCGCGGATCGACTGGGTGGGCGGCGGCAACGGGCAGAACGGCAATGGCGTCAACGTCTACCTCGCCGACGAGGTGATCGTTTCGGACAACCACATCGCCGACTGCGCCTTCACCGCGGTGCGGGTGAATACCGGGCGCAACACGCAGGTGCGCGGCAACAGCTGCTTCAACTGCGGCGAGGTGGCGATCTTTTCGGAATTCGGCTTCTCGGGCTCGGTGATCGCCGACAACATCGTCGACGGCGCGGCGACGGGGATCGACATCACCAATCTCGACACGGGCGGGCGGGTCGCGACCTGCACCGGCAACATCGTGCGCAACATCTTCGCGCGCTCGGCGGTGAACCCCGATACGCGGCCGGTGGGCATCTATGCCGAAGCCGACACGGTGGTGGCCAACAATGTCGTCGAGACCGTGCCGGGCGTGGGCATCGCCGTGGGCTACGGGCCGTTCCTCAGCAATGTGACGGTGAGCGGCAATGTCGTTTCCGACGTCGATGTCGGCATCGGCGTGACGGTGGTGGACGACCCCAGGGTCGGCAGGGCGCTGGTGAGCGGCAACCTCGTCTCGGCGCGCCAGCACGGCATCGTCGGCCTCGAATGGGAGCGCATCGCCAGCGACGACCTGGTGCGCGACGCGGCGCGCTATCCGCATGTGACGCTGGCCGGGAACGCAGGGTAAGCATTCGACATCGCCCGCTGGCACCGCCAATCGCATCCTGAAGAACAGCGGCAGCACGACGAAGTTCTAGATCGCCGGCTGCATGGCGGGCGTTGCGGCGAGGGTGCCGACGTCGCGGTTGCGGACGTTGCGGATGGTCTGGGTGGCGAAGCGCTCGAGGACCCGGCGCTGGGCCTCGTCGGGATCGGCGATGGCGAGCAGCAAGGCGGCGACCATCGCATGCGAGGCGGCCATGTTGCCGTCGTCGACCTTGAGGGCATAGCCCCAGCCCTTGTCGCGCACGGCGCCGCACTGGACGCCCTCGGCGCCGCCCTTCTGGAAGACGCGGCCGCCGAAGGCGCGCATCACCTCGGTATCGAGCGCTCCGGTGCCGGCGACCAGCTCGGGATGGCCGGTGGCGGCGTCGAAGATGCGGTGCGCCGCGGCGCCGATGGCGGGGGGCAGCCCCTCCCCCGTCGCCATGCGGGCGAAGCCGCCGGCAAAGGCGCGCAGCGGCGCCGCCCAGGTGGGGATGGAGCAGCCGTCGGTGCCGCAGCGGTCCTCGGAGAGCGGCTCGCCGATGACGAGCTCGATGCCGGCGCGCACGGCCTGCTGCACCGGATGATCGCGGTCGACATAGTGGGCGGTGGGCACGCCCAGCGCTTCGGCCACCGCCAGCATGCCGGAATGCTTGCCCGAGCAGTTGTTGTGGAGCGCCGAGGGTGCGGCGCCGGCGGCGCGCAGCTTTTCGCGCGCCGGGGCGTAGGTGGGAGCGTGGGCGCCGCATTCGAGGTCGGCCGCGCCGAGGCCGAGATGACCGAGAAAGGCGGTGACGCCGGAGACGTGGAAATCCTCGCCCTGATGGCTGGCGCAGGCGAGCGCCAGCTCCTCGTCGGCGAGATGGAACCTGTCGATGGCGCCGGAGGTGACGAGGGCGAGCGCCTGCATCGACTTGATGGCCGAGCGCGGAAAGACCGGCCTGCCGATATCGCCGGCGGCGGCGATGATCCGCCCGGCCGCGTCGCTGACCACGAAGGCGCCGCGATGGCGGTTCTCGACCCAGTTGCCGCGGGTGAGCTCGGCGAGAACGGGATTGGCTGCGTGCATGAAAAACCGGCCTCCGTGATGTGCTTGCAGGACATCAGGAGGCCGGGAAAGTCAATCGCTGACGGGAGGACATTGCATGGGACGGCCGGAGCCGGTCGACGTCAGACCGTTTCGAAGAGGCGCAGATCGAGAACCGCGGGCGCCGGCGCGGCAAGCCGGGACGAGGCCGTCGCGGACATGCCCTGGGCCGTCACCGGCTGGATGGCGAACAGGCCGGCACCGGCGATGATGAAGCCGGCAAGGACGGCAACGAGCAGCTTTTCGTGGTTCCTGGTCATCTCGGGCTCTCCGACAGAACGATGTCGATGGCGCCGATGTAGCGGGGACGGCTTGAACCCCCGCTGAGGCGCGCATTCAGTTTGCGTTCATGAGACGCCCGGCGGGCCGGGATGCTTGGCGGGAAGGTGCGGCGAGCGCGCTAGAGGCGCTGGCCGCCGCCGTCGAAGAGCAGGCAGGCGGCCGGATCGACGCCGAACTCGACCATCGTCTCGTTGGCCATGGCCGTGTGGCCGCGCTGCTGCACGGTGATCTGCTCGCCGCTTTCGGCGGCGGCGTAGACATAGGAGACACCGCCGAGCTGCTCGACGACCTGCGCACGGGCGACGAGCCTGACCGGCGCGCCGGCCGCGTCGACAAAATGCTCGGGGCGGATGCCGAGCGACAGCGTGTCGCCGACGCGGGCGCGCTCGCCCCGCGCGACAACGCGAATCGTCGGGCTGCCGAAGCCGGAGGGCCGCACGTCGACGGCGCGGCCATCGGCGGCGGTGACGGTGGCCTCGATGAAGTTCATGCGCGGCGAGCCGATGAAGCCGGCAACGAAGATGTTGTCCGGATTGTCGTAGAGCTCGATGGGCGTGCCCTGCTGCTCGATGACGCCGGCGCGCAGGACGACGATCCTGTCGGCGAGGGTCATCGCCTCGACCTGGTCGTGCGTCACATAGACCATCGTGGCGCCGAGCTGCTGGTGCAGCTTGGCGATCTCGATGCGCATCTGCACGCGCAGCTCGGCATCGAGGTTGGACAGCGGCTCGTCGAACAGGAACGCCCTGGGCTCGCGCACGATGGCGCGGCCGATGGCGACGCGCTGGCGCTGGCCGCCCGAGAGCTGGCGCGGCTTGCGCGACAGCAGATCCTCGATCTCGAGGATGCGCGCCGCCTCGCCGACGCGCGTCGCCACCTGCTCGCGCGGCATGCCGCCCATCCTGAGACCGAAGCCGAGATTCTGCTCGACCGTCATGTGCGGGTAGAGCGCGTAGGACTGGAACACCATTGCAACGCCGCGCTCGGCCGGATCGAAATCGGTGACGTCCTCGCCGCCGATGAAGACCTGCCCGGCCGTCGGCTCCTCGAGGCCGGAAATCGTGCGCAGCAGGGTCGACTTGCCGCAGCCCGAGGGGCCGACGAAAACGACGAACTCGCCATCGGCGATATCGAGGTTGACGTTGTGGATGACCGGCACCGGGCCGAAGCTCTTGTTCACGCCGCGCAACTGCAATTCGGCCATCTGTTCCCCCTCCCCATGGCGGCATGCCGCCGCCTTCATGATGCGCGCAACGCCGGCTCGCGCAAGCCCCCTGCGTTACGAAAATCAGCATACGCCAACCTGCGGCGCGGCCCGGAATGGCAGCCCTTCTGGCCTATCTCGGTTCCGGACGCGCCGGTAATTTGAGGCACGTACCTCTTGATTACTATTACCCGTTGGGCAACACTGATCAAGCCGGGAGGGGCTGGGAGGCCCCCGAGCGGCACGCAGGCGCACGCAGCCCGACAGACGGCCGCCCGCCTGCGGAGGAGGACATTAGGAGGATATAGATGAAACGAATTGCGCTCGCCGCAATGCTCGGCCTGATGGCGTTCGCGCCAGCGCAGGCCCAGACCGTCGTCAAGTATCTGCATATCGCATCCATCCCCGGCGAGGTGGAACTGATGCAGAATGCCGTGAAGGAATACGAGGCGGCCAATCCGGGGGTCACCATCGAACTGCCGTTCCTCGAGAACGAGGCGTTCAAGGCCAAGCTGACGACGCTGCTGCAATCGCCGGAAGCGCCCGACATCTTCCACTCATGGGGTGGCGGCGTGTTCTACGAGCAGGCCAAGGCCGGCGTGCTGCGGCCGGTGGAAGACGTGCTGAGCGATGCGGCCAAGGCCGAAGTCGGCACCGCCGGCATCTCGGCCTTCACCGCCGCGGACGGCCACACCTACGGCATCGCCCGCGACGTGTCGGAAGTGGTGCTGTGGTACAACAAGGCGCTGTTCGAGCAGGCCGGACTCGACCCGGCCAGCATGGCGAGCTGGGACGGGTTCCTCGCCGGCGTGCAGACGCTCAAGGATGCGGGCATCACGCCGCTGGCGCTGGGCGCCAAGGACAAGTGGCCGGCGCATTTCTGGTGGAGCAAGTTCGTCGTCCGCCTGGCCGGCGAGGATGGCTTCAACGCCGCCGCAGCCGGTGAGGGCGACGGCTTCGCCGGCGCCGACTTCGTCAAGGCCGGCGAAATCTTCCTGCAGCTTGCCGCACTCGACCCGTGGCAGCAGGGCTTCGAGGCCGCATCCTATGGCGATGCCTCGGGCTTCTTCGGCGACGGCAAGGCCGCGATGCACCTTATGGGCGACTGGGACTACGGCGCCATGAAGGACAACTCGGCCAACAAGGAAGGCATTCCCGACGAAGACCTGGGCATCCTCCCCTTCCCCACCATCGATGGCGGCAAGGGCGACCCCACGGACACGCTGGGCGGCCTGTCGGGCTACCTGTTCTCGAAGAACGCCTCGGACGAGGCCGTGAAGTTCATCGAGTGGTACAATAGCGCGAAAGTGCAGCGCGGCTTCGCCGAGGGCGGGTACTACATCCCGATCGCGGCCGGTGCCGCCGACACGATGACCAACCCGTTCAAGGTGCAGATCGCCAAGAACATCAACGGCGCGCACTGGCACGCCCTGTTCTTCGATCAGGCGCTCGGGCCGGCAGTCGGCGGCGTCGTGAATGACGTTTCGGCCGAGCTTTCCGCCAATGCGATCAGCGCCGAAGAGGCGGCTGAGCTGGTGAAGGAAGCTGTGGACGACACGCTGTAGGCCCTCCCGGCCTCATGCCGGCGGGCGGCTCCCTGTTGCCGTCCGCCGGCTTTTGCTCTCCAATCGACTGACCTTGGGCTGGGTGGGAACCAAGTGACGAGCGTGGCGACGACGAGTCTTCCGACCGACAGCGCGGGCGTGCCCCGGCGGCGGCGCTACATGGACCGCAGGAGCCTCGTGCCGCTGATGCTGCTCGTGCCACCGTCACTGATCCTGTTCGTGACCTTCGTCGTGCTGCCGATGATCGATGCGGCGACCTACTCGTTCTTCAACTGGACGGGGTACGGGCCGATCACCGAATTCGTCGGCCTCAAGAACTACGAGGACGTGCTGACGCACAGGAATTTCGCCACCTCGGTGCGCAACAGCCTGATCGTGGTGGCGGCATCGCTGGTGATCCAGCTGCCGCTGGCGCTGTGGGTGTCGATCGCGCTGGCCGAGAAGGCGCGCGGCGTGGCCTGGATCCGCATGCTGTTCTTTCTGCCCTACATGCTGGCGGAGATCGCCGCGGGCCTCATCTGGAAGTTCGTCTATGACGGCAATTACGGGCTGGTGCCGCAGATCGGCGATGCGCTGCACATGCAGCTGCCGTTCCTCCTGGCCGACAAGCTGTGGGTGATCCCGGCGATCATGCTGGTGATCGTGTGGAAATATTTCGGCTTCCACATGATGATCTACATCGCCGGGCTGCAATCGATCCCCAGCGAGGTGATCGAGGCGGCGCGGCTCGACGGCGTGAAGAAGTGGCAGATCGTGCGCCACATCAAGGTGCCGATGATCTGGTCGTCGATCGTCATCTCGGTGTTCTTCGCCGTCACCGGCGCCCTGCAACTGTTCGACATGATCATTCCGCTGACCAATGGCGGGCCGGCCAATTCGAGCCACACCATCGTCAGCTTCCTTTATGCCTTCGGCATCCTGCGCATGAAGATCGGCTTCGGCGCGGCGGTCAGCGTCCTGCTGTGCATCGCCTGCGTCATCGTCGCGCTGGTCTATCGGCGCGTGCTGTTCAAGAGCGAGGTGGACTGATGGCCGATGCGACGCTGAGCACGACCGTGGTGAGCCCCGCGACGACGACCGAACCGCGCAACCGCAAGCGGCGGCCTTCCATATCGCCGTTCCAGTGGCTGACGCTGGCGCTGATCGCGCTGTTCATCATCGTGCCGTTCTACACCACGGTGCTGGGCGGCTTCAAAGCCATCGGCGAGTTGCGGGTCAATCCGTTCGGCCTGCCGGCGAGCTGGGACCCGGTCAATTTCATCGAGATCATCCTCGGGCCGACGCTGTTCCGCTCGCTGTGGAACTCGCTGTTCATCGCGCTGGCGACGGTGGCGCTGAGCACGCTGCTGGCCTCGATGACGGCCTTCGCCTTCGCCCATATCCGCTTTTTCGGCAGCAAGTTCCTGATGAACTTCATGCTGCTGGGGCTGCTGTTCCCGGCGGCGACGGCCATCCTGCCGCTGTTCATCAAGATGCGCGACCTGGGGCTGCTCGACAAGCATCTGGGCATCGTCATCGTGCAGGTGGCGTTCAGCCTCAGCTTCTCCATCCTGCTGTTCCACAATTTCTTCCGGCAGCTGCCCAAGGAGCTTATCGACGCGGCGCGCATGGACAATTGCGGCTACCTGCGCATCTACTGGTATGTGACGCTGCCGCTCAGCCTGCCGATCATCGCCACGGTGGGCGTGTTCAATTTCGTGGGCAGCTGGAACAGCTTCCTGCTGCCGCTTATCGTGCTCAACACCGACGCCAACTACACCTGGCCGCTGGGCATCATGCAGTTCCAGGGCGAGCACGGCTCGGACTGGCCGAAGATCCTGTCATACCTGACGCTGACCATCCTGCCGGCGATCGCCTTCTTCCTCGTGGCGCAGCGCTACATCATCTCGGGGCTGACCGGCGGGGCGGTGAAGGGCTGAGCGCGCTCAGCGCGGGCGGGTGGCCCAGAGCAGGCCGCGGCGCAGGATCGTGCGGATCTGCGGGATGGCCAGCTCGTCGGCAGTGTGGCCCAGCGAGGAGTAGAACACCCTGCCCTCGCCGTGGGTCGTGGTGAAAACGACCGGCATCACCACATCCTTGCGCCACGGATGGACGGCGCCCGAGAAGGTCGTTGTTGCCAGCACCTCCACGGCGGGATCGTAGTTGAGGTAATACTGCTCCGAGGTGTGGGTGAAGCTCCCGATGCCGTGCATGACGGGGTGGTCGGGCCGCGCCACGTCGACCCTGTAGGTGACGATGTCGCCCGGATGGGCCACCCAATAGCAGCTCGCCGCATAGCGGAAGGGCACGCTGTCGCGAAAGCTCGTGGCGAGGCCCATGTGATAGCCGGCGAGACCGGTGCCGGCGCGGATGGCGGCGACGAGGCGCGCCATCGTCTCGGGCGGCAGCGTGCCGCCGGTGATCACCGGCACGACGAGATCGAAGTCGCCGATGTCGGGGCCGCCGAGGCGGTCGTAGTCGGCTGTCACCGTCACCGCGACGCCGTCGGCCTCGAGCAGGTCGCGGACGATGCCGGCGCCGCGCTCGGGCGTGTGGAGCGCCATGCCGCCCCAGACGACGAGGGCGCGCCGCGCGGCCATCAGGCGAGCTGCCCGAGCAGCGCCGGCTCGACCGCGTGCAGCATGGGCCGGCCGGCGACGAAGCGCTCGATCTCCTCGACGGCGAGCCGGCCGAGCCGCAGCCGCTCCTGGCCGATGGCGCCGGCGATATGCGGGGTGAGGAACACGTTGGGCAGGGTGTAGAGGGGCGAGGCCGGATCGGCGATCTCGGGCTCGGTGACGTCGATCACCGCCGAGATGCGGCCGGTCGCGAGCTCGGCGACGAGCGCCGCCTCGTCGATGAGGGCGCCGCGGGCGGTGTTGACGAGGGTGGCGCCGTCGCGCATCAGCGCCAGCTGGGGCGCGCCGATCATGGCGTGGGTCGCGGGCAGCGACGGCGCGTGCAGCGAAATCACGTCGGCGCGGGCGCACAGCTCGTCGAGCCCGACGCAGGCGACGGCGGCGCGGATGGGATCGTCGGCGGACACGAAGGGATCGTAGAGCAGGATCGTGTAGTCGAAGGGCGCGAGCAGGCGCACGACGCGGCGGCCGATGCGGGAGGCGCCGACGATGCCGATGACGCGCCGGTAATTGCCGATGGGCGTATCCATCAGCGCATGGCTCGAGGCGCGCGTCGGGTCGGCGCGGTAGAGGTCGCGGAATTCGAGCGCCCGCTTGTTGGCGAGGATGATGGTGGCGAGCGTATATTCGGCGACCGGCACGGCATTGGCGTCGACGGCGTTGGTGACGGCGATGCCGGCATCGAACACCGCCGGCTCGAGCATGAATTTCACCGTGCCGGCGGCATGGGCGATGAGCTTCAGCCCGGGCGCGGCGGCGAGCACGGCAGGCGTTATCGTCGGGCAGCCCCAGCCGGTGACGAGGATGTCGGCGTCGCGCAGCAGGGCGCGCGCGGCGGGGGAGTCGAAGGTCTCCATCGGCGCCGGCGAAAGGATGTCGCAGCTTTGCGCGAGACGGTCGAGCAGCTCGGCGTCGAAGACGTAGCGCGTCCTGTCGGCGGCCATGGCGAAGGCGAGGCGCGGGCGCATCAGAACCTCTCCGGAACCTGGATGGCGCTGACGGGGACGCCCGACGCGGCGAACAGCGCTTCGAGGGCCGCGAGATCGGGGGGTGCGGGCGGCGTATCCAGCGCCGCCTCGGCGGAGCTGCCGGCGGGCACCGCCATGGCCGCCGTCACCAGCACCGTGATGCCGGCGGGCACGGCGCCGCGCAATTGCGGCACCAGCGTTTTGGCGGCGATGAGGTTGGTGTTGGGCAGGGCGCGATGGGCGCGGCCGGCGCGCGGAGAACCGGTGGCCAGATCGACGATGGCGGTGACGTCGGTGGCGGAGCGGATGACAGCGCGGCCCTGCCCTTCGAGGCGCGTATCGGCATTGGCGTCGGCGCGGGCGACGGCGAAGCCGCCCTCGGTGGCCTGCAGCGGGCGCGGCGTCGTGATCCTGTGCACGCGCACATGCCAGGGCGAAGCCGGCAGCAGCCAGGTCTCGACCTCGACATCCGGCCAGGGGCGCCAGCGGCCGAAGAGGACGTCGCCGGCGATCTCGGCCGCCTCGTTGGCCTCGCGCACGCGGTAGTGGCGGCCATCGTCGGTGAGGCCGAGCGCGCCGTCGAAGGCGGCGGCGTCGTAGCTGCGCGAATCGGCCTCGACGGAAAAGGCGTAGCGCGAGGAATAGGCGAACTTGGCGTATTTCTCGGCGCCGGCCCGCATCTCCCAGTTCTGCTGGCCCGAGGAGAGGGCGACGACATTGCCGGGGGTGTGCAGCATCACCATGCCGGGGTGGCGCAGCGGCACGGGGTCGGGACCGAAGCGTGCCGGCAGCTCCTCGGCGGCCCAGAAGGGATGCGTTTCCGGCAGGGCCAGCGGCAGGAAGGCCTTGAAGGCCCAGTAGGGCGAGCCGGCCGAATTGTAGCTCTCGGACATGAACAGGTTCGGATAGCCGTAGCCGACGCTGAGGATGCCGTCGCGGTCGGCGATGGGCAGGCGCGCCCACCAGCGCAGATGGCGCAGATAATGCCCCTTGATGGCGCCCCAGGGCAGCGCCTCGACATCGGCATAGGCGAGCGCGCCCCAGATGCCGCCGCAGGCGAACCTGTAGGTGAGGCTGCGCCCGAAGGCGAGCGCGCCGCCGTCCTCGTCGAACCAGTGCCGGATGTCGGCGGCGAACAGGCGGGCCCGCTCGACGAGGCGCGCGGCGCGGGCCTCGTCGCCACGGCCGAGCCTGGCATAGAGCAGGCCGTAGAAGTGCATGGCGAAGGGAATGTAGTGGTCGACGCGGCGGGCGATGCCGTCGCGATACCAGCCCTCGCCCAGATAGAAGCCGTCGAGCTCGTCGAGATAGGCCTCTGTGAGCGCCGTATCGAAGGCGACGCCGCATCGCTCGAGACCGAGATCGACGAGGATGCGGAAGAACTTCCAGTTGTTGTTGGCGTAGGGCTGAGCGCGGGCGGCGCAAAGATAGGCGGCCAGATTGGCCTTCGCCCGCGCCTCCAGCGGATCCCAGACATGCTCGGGCACGAGGCGCAGCGCCAGCCCGATGGCGGCGAGCTCGACGAGGCGCTGGTCGGTGCCGGCGATGGCGCCCCAATATTCGGGATGGCCGGGATCGGTGCCGTTGGCGAGGCCGCGCCGGTACAGCTCCCAATGCTCGAAGGCGCCGCCGCCCGCGGCCAGCGGCACGAGCCCCCAGAGCGGGCGGGCAAAGCCTTCGAGATCGGCCGCCGCACGGTCGAAATGGGCGGCGGTGCCCGACAGCCGCACGCGCGCCCCGCCGGCCGAGAAATGCGGCAGCAGCGGCGCGAAACAGTCGCGCAGCGCCAGCTCCACATCGGCGCGGCTGCGCAGGGGATTGTCCCACAGCGGGTTGAAGCGGACCGGATCGGCAGGGGTCACGGCAGGCATTCCGCGAGAACCATAATCCGACACCTGCTCACCACTCGTTCATCTGCCGCCGCAGCCCTCCGGCCAGTGGTAGAAAGAAAATTGCCGACTCACAAGCAAAACTTGCGCTGGCGCAATAATTGCAACGAATGCGGAGCGGCGGTTTCGATGGACGCCGGCCGGGGCGCTAGAGCGCGAAGGCCGTGCCGCCGGGGACGGCGGTGACGCCGATCTCGAGCTGCTGGACGGCGCGCTCGCCTTCCATCTGGAGGCGCAGCAGGCGGATGGCGGCGCTGCCGATGGCCTCGCGATCGACATGCATCGTGCTGAGCCGGGGCGTGGCCAGCGAGGCGATGGGCAAATCGTCGAAGCCGACGATGGCGTAGCGCCGAGCCAAGTGCCCGCCCTCCCCGCTCAGCGCCTCGAGCACCTCCACCGCGGCGATGTCGTTCCAGATGAACAGGGCCGTCGCGTCGTAGCTCTCGGCGATGAGCCGGGCCGAGAACTCGGCCGTGCTGCATTCGACGCTGTTGACGACCAGCCCCTCGGCGCCCGGCGTCGCGGCGATGGCGGCGTCGAAGCCGCGCCGGCGCTGCACGATGGTGGGGCGGAACTGGTGGGTGTAGTGGACGATCCTGCGGTGCCCCGCCGCCAGCAGGCGCTGCGTGGCCGCATAGGCGCCGTAGAAATTGGCGGGGGCGACGGAGTTGAGACGCATCAGCGGATCGCTGCCGTTGACGAGCACAACCGGCATGTCGGCGGCGGCGCACCACTCGGCCACCTCGTCGGTGGCGTCGATGCCCGCGAGCAGCAGGCCGGCCGCCTCGGACTGCTGCACCTGGTGGCGCAGCAGATCCAGCGACACCGCCGCCTCGTTGATGAGGCGCACGTCGAGCACCATGCCCGCCTGCGCGGCGGTGGTGCGCATGCCTTCGACGATGCCGAAATAAAAGCCCGAGAGCCCGCTGGTGGCGCCGCCGAGCGGCACATAGGCGGTGACGCGCCGCCCCGAAAAGCCCATGCCGGGACGCTTGCTGCGATAGCCGAGAGTGCGCGCCAGCTGGTGCACGTCCTCGCGCACGGCGGCGCTGATGCCGGCCTCGTTGGCCAGCGCCCGCGACACGGTGCTGACCGAGACGCCCAGCCGCCCGGCGATATCCGCCTGGCTCAACCGCCGTGTCCGCTTTGCCATCGGGCGTGCTCCCAAATCATCTGCTGCGCTATTTGCGTTTTTTGCACATTCTTACGCAAGTTGCAAAGTTGAGTTTACCGTGCAAATAATGCTCCCGGCGCGCGGGCCCGCCCCGCGAAATCGCCGGAGGGAGGGCAGATGTCGAGCGTTGCGGATTCGTCGTACGATTCCCTGCGCGTGCGGCAGGCGCCCAAGCGCCGGCAATGGAAGAAGGCGCTCGTCGCCTATTCCTTCATCGCCCCCAACTTCATCGGCTTCGCCGTGTTCACGCTCGGCCCTATCGGGTTCGCGTTCGCGCTGGCCTTCCTGCGCTGGGACGGCTCCAACCCGATCGTCTTCGCCGGGCTCGACAATTTCTGGCGCCTGTTCGCCGACCGCGCCTTCGTCACCGCCTTCTGGAACACCTTTCTCTATACCGGCCTGTCGGTGCCGCTGACGATGGGGTGCGCGCTCGGGCTGGCGATCCTGCTGAACCAGAAGATCGGCGGACGGCAACTGTTCCGCACCGCCATGTTCTTCCCCTATGTCGCCTCGCTGGTGGCCGTCGCGGTGGTGTGGAACATGCTGTTCAACCCCGAGATGGGGCCGGTGAACATGATCCTCTACACGCTGGGCGTGAACCCGTCCGACCTGCCGCGCTGGGCGGCCGACAAGAACTGGGCGATGCTCACCGTCGTGCTCTTCGGCGTGTGGAAGAACATGGGCTACTACATGGTGATCTACCTGGCGGGGCTGCAGGGGATCAACCAGGACCTCTACGAGGCGGCCAGCATCGACGGCGCCGGCCCGTGGCACAAGTTCATCTATGTGACGCTGCCGCAGCTCGGGCCGACGACGTTCTTCGTGAGCGTGATGCTCACCATCCAGTCGTTCAAGGTGTTCGACCAGATCTACCTGCTGACCCAGGGCGGGCCGGGCACGTCGACGCTGGTTCTCGTCTACCACATCTACAACGAGGCCTTCATCTCGTGGGACCTCGGCTATTCGAGCATGGTGGCGCTGGTGCTGTTCTTCGTCGTGCTGGCCGTGACCATCCTGCAGTTCCGCTACAGCAGGCAGATCGTGTGATGGAGCCGGCCGCGAGATGACAGTGCTGGGGCGTCGCATATCGGTCAGGACCGTGCTGGTGTGGAGCACCGCGTTCGCCATCACGCTGGTGATGCTGGCGCCGTTCGCCTGGATGCTGTCGGCGTCGCTGAAGCTCAACCGCGACGTGTTCGCCTTCCCCATCCAGTGGATCCCGAGCGAGCCGCGCTGGCAGAACTACGTCGATATCTGGACCAAGATTCCACTGGCGCTGTTCATCTGGAACACGTCGAAGATCACGATCATCGTGACGCTGCTGCAATTGCTGACCTCGAGCTTTGCCGCCTACGCCTTCGCCAAGCTGCGCTTTCCGTTCCGCGACACGCTGTTCCTCGGCTATGTCGCAACCATCGCCATGCCTTGGCAGGTCTATATGGTGCCGCAGTTCCTGCTGATGCGGGAGCTCGACCTCAACAACACGCATACGGCGCTGATCCTGCTGCAGGCCTTCACCGCCTTCGGCGTGTTCCTGATGCGCCAGTTCTACCAGAGCGTGCCGGACGAGCTGTGCGAGGCCGCCCGCATCGACGGCATGAGCGAGTACCAGATCTGGTGGCGCATCATGGTGCCGCTGTCGAAGCCGGCGCTGTCGACGCTCGTCATCTTCACCTTCGTCAACACCTGGAACGATTTCCTCGGGCCGATGATCTACCTGACGCGCACCGAGCTGAAGACGATCCAGATCGGGCTGAGGATGTTCATCTCGCAATATTCGGCGGAGTACGGGCTGATCATGGCGGCCTCGGTCGTCGCGGTCATTCCGGTACTCATCGTGTTCCTGGCGCTGCAGCGCTTCTTCGTCGAAGGCATCGCCACGACGGGGCTGAAGGGATGAGGGGCATGCGCGCAGCCGAAGCCCGGATGCCGGAGCCCACCTGGTCCGCCAGGGCCGGCGGCATCGCGCTGAGCGGCGTGCGCAAGCTGTTCGGCGACAGGACCGTGGTCGACGGCGTCGATCTCGAGATCGCGGCGGGCGGCTTCACGGCCATTGTCGGGCCGTCGGGGGCGGGCAAGTCGACGCTGCTGCGGCTCATCGCCGGGCTCGAGGACCCGACAGAGGGCGAAGTCCGCATCGACGGGCGGGCGATGGACGATGTGGCGGCCAAGGACCGCGACATCGCCATGGTGTTCCAGCACTACGCGCTCTATCCGCACCTCACGGTGTTCCGGAACCTCGCCGTGCCGCTGGAGCTGCGCCGGATGGCGCGGACCGAGGTGGAGCGGCGGGTAGAAGCCGCCGCCGCAGCGCTCGACATTTCCTACCTGCTCAACCGCAAGCCGGGACCGCTGTCGGGCGGCCAGCGCCAGCGCGTGGCGCTGGCCCGCGCCCTCGTGCGCGAGCCGCGGCTGTTCCTGCTGGACGAGCCGCTGAGCAACCTCGACGCGCAGCAGCGCGCGGCATTGCGGGCGGAGATCGCCGCGCTGCATCGCCGGCTGGGCGTGACCTTCGTCTACGTCACGCACGACCAGGCGGAAGCCATGGCGATGGCGGACACGATCGTGGTGATGAACGAGGGCCGCATCGAGCAGGTGGCGTGCCCGCAGGCACTCTATGCGCGGCCGGCGAACCTGTTCGTCGCGTCGTTCATCGGCATGCCGCCGATGAATCTCGTGCCGGTG
>PJUF01000282.1_pt1 | contig 42305 bp, 37 predicted proteins | sample 1512191 | NCBI WGS metagenome assembly PJUF01 (sample SAMN08177673, study PRJNA422409) | Feces metagenome, whole genome shotgun sequencing project. | isolation source: Chicken feces (3) enriched on wood chips | host: Gallus gallus | place: USA: Madison | collected 2015-01-15 | reverse complement strand
GATCGAGCAGCTGGCGACCCCCGAGATGATCTATGGCCGGCCGGTCAACCGGTTCGTCGCGGGCTTTGTCGGCTCGCCCGGCATGAACTTTCTGCCGGCGCGGATCGACATCGGCGGCGGGCAGGTCACGGCGACCGGCGACGGGGTTGCAGCCGATCTGTCGACTTCGGCGTTCGCCACACCGCCGGCTGACGGCCAACAGATAGAAATTGGCGTGCGGCCGGAGCATTTCGCGCTCGGCCCTGCCGCGGCAGGGCTCCCGCTGGCCGCCACCCTCAAGGTCGACGTGATCGAGAATATGGGCGCCGATCGCTACGCCTGGGGCCGCATCGGCGGTAGCCCAACGGTCGCGCGCGTGCCGCTGGGCCTGGCGCTCGCGGCGGGAGAGACAGTGGCCGTGGGGGTGCCGGCCGAGCTGGTCTCGACCTTCGACGTTGATAGCGGCTTGCGACTTCAGACATGACCGAGTGCCGCGAGAATGAGTGAGCCAATCGATATCGCCGCGAGGCGGCCAGGGGAAAGAATATGAAGATCAAGTCCGTCGAAGCCTTTCCACTTTCGGTTCCGGTGGAGAATGGCATTTCCTTCGGCATCGGCACCGTGCTGCGTCGCGACACGGTGGTCGTCAAGATCGTAACAGAGGGCGGCCTCGTAGGCTACGGCGAGTCGCATCACGGCCGTGCCGCCGGGTCGGTCGCCCACATCGTCAACAGCCTGCTGCGCTACTTCATCATCGGCGAGGACGCCGGCGATATCGTCGGGCTGTGGAGCCGGATCTATACGATGCAGTTGCGCAGCCACGGGCTCGGCGCGGCGACCGCGATTGCCATGAGCGGCATCGATCAGGCGCTCTGGGACATCAAGGGAAAGGCGGCAGGCCTGCCGCTCCATCGGCTGCTTGGAGCAAGCGCCCGCGCCATTCCCGCCTACGCCGGTGGCGTTTCTCTCGGCTGGCAGGAGCCGGCGGCCCTGGTGGACGAGGTCGCAGCCGCATTGGCCCTGGGCTACAAGGCCGTCAAGCTGCGCGTCGGAGACACGCCGCAGCGCGACCTCGAGCGCACGCGTGCCGTTCGCGAGGCATTCGGCGATGTCGAGATCATGGTCGACGCCAATACGAACTACAGCCTCGCCGATGCCCTCCGCGTCACCCCCGGCTACGAGGAGCTTGGCGTGCGCTGGCTGGAAGAGCCCTTTGCCCCGCACGACTATCGCGCCTATGCCAGTGCCAAGAGCTACCGGCTCGCACTCGCCGCCGGCGAGAACCACTATACGCGCTTCGAGTTTGCCCGCCTCATCGAGGAGGGCAAGGTGGATGTGCTCCAGCCGGATCTGTCGAAGTCGGGCGGCATCACCGAGGTGTTGCGGATCGCGGCGCTGGGCTCGACCTGGAAGCTGCCCATCTGTCCGCATACCGCCACGACGGGCATCAACATGGCCGTGACCGTTCACGTGCTCGCCGCCATCGAGAATGCCGGCTATTTCGAGGGCGACATTTCCGAGCCCAATCCGTTCCGTACCCAGCTGGTGTCGCAGCCCTACACGGTCGCGAGCGACGGCACGGTCCGGCCGCTCGCGGCTCCCGGAATCGGCGTCGAGATCGACGAGGAGTTCATGCGGGCGCACCCCTTTGAGGACGGCCTCGCCTACGCCGAGTTGAAGTGACGGGGAAAACGGGGGTGGCAATGGACGAGGCGGACGGGCGGAGCGAGGAGCTCAATCAGGTCTTCCGCGTGGTGAACGACCTCGTGTCGTTCGTCCGCTATCGGCGGTTCGAGCCTGGCGAGAAACTCCCCTCCGAACGCGACCTCACCGCGCGATTCTCCGTGGGACGAGGCGTGGTCCGCGAGGCGCTTGCCCTGCTCGAGGCGACGCGGTTTCTCGAGCGCCGGCGCAATTCCGGCATCTATTTGTCGAGCGCCGCCGATACGGTGAGCCTCGAGTCGCTGGTACTTTACGAGAGCGTCGGCATCCCGCTGGAGCGCGAGGTCCTGCTGCAGAGCGTCGAGGTGCGGCGGATTCTCGAGGTGCAGGCGGTGGCGATGGCCTGTGCGCGCCGCACCGACGCAGACCTACTGGCGCTCGACGACATTCTCGCCCGTTCCGCCGCAGCGCTGGCCGCCGACCGGTCGATCGCGGATCTCGACTACGAGTTCCACATGGCGCTTTTCCGCAGCACGCAGAATGCGGTGTTCGTCCGGATGGTCACGCCCTTCTATCTGATGTCGCGGGTGCGGCGGGACGCGTTCTTCGCGCACAAGCGCCATGCAGTGGAGTCGCATCGCCAGCATGGCGAGCTGGTGAAGGCCGTGCGCGACCGCAATACCGCCCACGCGGCCGAACTCATGGAAGGCCACATCGGGCGGATCGAAAAGCACTACCTGATGGACAAGCCCAAGAGCTGAGGACGATGCAATGAGCGCTGACCTGCCTATTCCCGACTACGCCAAGAACATGCGGCTCATCGGCTACACCGATGTCGGCGGCCGCCCGGACGGCGTGCAGGTCATGGTGCAGAATGGCTACGCCTATATCGGGCATATGTTCTCTCGCGGCTTCTCCGTGGTGGACGTGCGCGACCCGCGCAATCCAGTGCCCGTCAACTACATCCCGGCGCCGCCCAACACATGGACCCTGCATTTGCAGGCGCATGGCGACCTGCTGCTCGTCGTCAATGCCAAGGACCTCTATCGCGATGCGGTTCTGCAGGACGAGCGCCAATACTATGTGGGCTCGATGCGCGACAAGATCGACGCCAGCGAGACCGGCTACAGCGCCGGCATGCGGATCTACGACATCAGCGTGCCGGACAAGCCGCGGGAGATCGGCTTCCTGCCGGTGCAAGGCGTCGGCACGCACCGCATCTGGCATGTCGGAGGGCGGTGGGCCTATGTCTCGGCGATGCTGGACGGGTTCTCGGACTTCATCTTTCTCACGGTCGATCTTGCCGATCCGACCCGCCCCAAGATCGCAGGGAAGTTCTGGCTCCCGGGGATGAACACGGCAGCTGGCGAGACCCCGCATTGGGACGACAGGAAATGGCGCTATTCATGTCATCATGGCATCGTCGCCAGCGACACCGCTTACGTTACCTGGCGCGATGGCGGGGTGGCGCTCGTGGATGTCGCCAACCGCTCCGACCCCAGGCTGATCGCGCATCGGAGCTGGGCGCCGCCCTATGGCGGAGGTACACACAATGCGCTCCCGCTCCCCGACCGCGACCTGATGATCGTGGTCGACGAGGCGGTGCTCAACGATTGTGCCGATGGCCTCAAGCACACGTGGATCTTCGACATTCGCGAGAAAGCGAATCCCATCAGCATCGCGACGCTGCCAACGCCGGCGGAGATCGATTATGCCGGCAAAGGCGGGCATTTCGGGCCACATAATGTGCACGAGAACCGTCCGGGCAGCTTCGTGAGCTCGGACCTCATCTTTGCGACCTACAACAATGCGGGCATCCGCGTGTTCGACATCTCCAACGCCTATGAGCCGAAGGAAGTCGCCGCCCTTGTCCCTCCGGCTCCGGAAAAGCTCATGGACCACCGGCCGGGTGTCCCACGCGTGCTCAACCAGAATGACGTTTTCGTCGATGCCGATCGCATCATCTACTCGACCGACATGAATGGCGGTTTCTATATCGCCGAGATGCTGGACTGATTGCGCGCGTCCCGATCAGCAGACCTTCGGTCACGCAGGCTGTAGCGCGCCGGACAACCGTTTGGCATAGTGCCGAGACGCAGGGCGGGTGAGGGGTGATGCAGATCGATCGGTCGACTGGCGGCGCATCCTGGCGCCTCGATGGCGTCTGGGCGAAGCTCGAGCCGCGCAACGAGCCCATGCGCTGGCACCCGCTGGTCGACCACTGCCACGATGTTGCAGCTTGCGTTGCGTGTCTGCTGGAGGTGCCGCTGGTTGCGAGCCGCCTGGCGCGGCTCGACGGACGCACGGCACTGCCGCGCCCGTGGCTTGAGCGCCTGATCGTGCTCGCATTCCTGCATGATTTCGGCAAGGCGAACCACGCCTTCCAGGACCGCCGGGGCGGGCATATTGCAGAGGCCGCGCCACTCCTTGACGACGCCGATCTAGCCGAGACCTCCGGGTTAACGGCAATAGAACCGTGGTTTGCCGACGAGCTGTCGGCCGTCGAGGCGCTGGCGGCGGTGCTGACGCACCACGGCGCCCCACCGCCTTCGCCAAGAAGCGGTGAGGCTGGCGCCTATGTAAGGACTTGGCAGCCGAACGCGTTGCGCGATCCCCTTGGAACGGTTCGGAGCCTTGTCGAGGAGGCGCGGCAACGCTGGCCCCTTGCCTTTGCCGAGGAGGTTGAGGCACTTCCCCGGACACCGGCGTTCTGGCACGGATTCCTCGGTCTGCTCCAGCTTGCCGACTGGCTCGGCTCCGATTCTACCCCGGACGCCTTTCCCTTCACGGAGCCGTCGGACCTACCCCGCCACCTGCGGGCGCGCGAGGTCGCCCGGCGCCTTGCAAGAGATCTCGGACTCAACGCTTCGGCGCTGCGGAGCGCCATGCCTCCTGCCACATTCGAGGCAGTCTCCGGCGGTCAGTTCCCTGCTCGCCCGATTCAGGCCGCGACTGCAGCGGCAGAAGGTCCCGTCGTCGTGCTCGAGTCGGAGACCGGGTCGGGCAAAACCGAGGCGGCACTACACTACTTCGCACGGCTGTTCGAGGCGGGCCGTGTCGACGGACTCTACTTCGCCCTGCCGACACGGCTGGCGGCAACTCAGATGGTGGCCCGCGTACAGGCAGCCGTGGAGCGTCTCTTCCCCGAGGCGAACACGTGCCCCGTGGTGGTGCGCGCCATACCTGGCGATGCCGGGGCGGATGGCCAGTCGCTGCGCCGCCTGCCCGATTTCGTCGTGCAATGGGACGACGATCCCGATGCGCCCGCGCGGCGCCGGCGCTGGGCGGCCGAAGGTCCGAAGCGCTTCCTCGCCGCCACCATAGCCGTAGGGACGATCGACCAGGCGCTGCTCGGCGCCGTGAGGGTCAAGCATGCGCAGATGCGCAGTTTTTTTCTGTCACGCTCGCTGCTGGTCGTCGACGAGGTGCATGCTTCGGACCGGTTCATGGCCACGATCCTCGGCAATCTTTTGGATCAGCACCTGCGGGCCGGCGGTGAAGCTCTGCTGCTGTCCGCGACGCTCGGCGCCGAGGCACGCACGCGTTTGCTGCTCGGCCATCTGCTCGGTGCGCGACAGCTTGCTGCCGAACAGCCGCGCTTCGAGGCAGCAGAAGCTGTGCCCTATCCGGCGATCTCGACGGTGAGTAACGGGCACATCGCGACGGTCGGCTACCCAACGAGCGCTCCGGTGAAGCGGGTCGAGGTGCGCGCGAACGAGGCCATCGCCGATCCCGATGCCGTCGCCGCGCAGGGGCTCGCCGCGGCCCGGGCGGGAGCTCGTGTACTGGTGATCCGCAATACCGTCCGCGATGCCGTGGCCACCCGCCAGGCGCTCGACCGGCTGGCGCCGGACGATGCCGTGCAATTCCGACTCGAGGGGATCGCCACCCTGCACCACAGCCGTTTCGCGCGCGAAGATCGGCGGCGCCTCGATGCGGAGGTCGAGAGACAGTTCGGCAAGACTGCCTCGAGGGAACGGGGTCTGGTGCTGGTGGGTACGCAGACTCTCGAGATTTCCCTCGACATCGATGCAGATCTGCTGATTACGGACCTCTGTCCGGCAAGGGTGGCTCCTCCGCCCGCGCGGAGATCGACCCACGCCAGCATCTTCGATGGATCATGGGACGATGGCTCCTCCGCCCGCGCGGAGATCGACCCTTCATCTGGCGGTTCGTCGAGTTCGGCACGCAGGCTCCTCCGCCCGCGCGGAGATCGACCCGACAGCGACAACAGCAAGTTTCGGACATCAAGGGCTCCTCCGCCCGCGCGGAGATCGACCTTTGTGCAAACAGTGGATAGCGGTACTAGTCGGGGCTCCTCCGCCCGCGCGGAGATCGACCCTGGGACGACGGCGACTGGGCCGGCTCCCGCTAGGCTCCTCCGCCCGCGCGGAGATCGACCCAACCCCGAGCAGGACCTCGAAGGCGAAGGCGTGGCTCCTCCGCCCGCGCGGAGATCGACCCAGATCGCCACCGGTCCTACCCTTGCCGACGCAGGCTCCTCCGCCCGCGCGGAGATCGACCCCGGCTCGACCCAGTCGGCTCGCTCGATCCCTCGGCTCCTCCGCCCGCGCGGAGATCGACCCAAGGCGCGACTTGCGGAATCTCGGAATGCCGGCCGCGACATAGGCGCAGCCATCGCTGTCACTATCCACGCCAACTCAACCGGTTGATGCCGGCGGGTTCCGAGTTCGGCAGGGCGGCTTCGAGGCGCTCGAGGGCGTTGCCGACGCGGGCGGCGACCGTGGCGTCGAAGTCGTCGCCGGGATGCGTCATCTCATAGTGCGTCAGTTGCCGCTCGGTCACCTGCGCCACGTCGGCGAACGTGGTCTTGTCGAGCCCGAGCCCGAGCCGCCGGTTGTGGTCGGCTCTGGGGAGGCGTTCGGACGGGTTGGCGGGAAAGGTCATTGTGTGCTCCTCGGGTCGGGATTGGCGCCGTGTCTAGCGATAGCCGACGCCGGCGATGTAGTTGACGAGCTGCGCTTCTTGGTCCTGTTCGAGCCGGAGAATGGCCTGCAGGGCGTCCCGGATGTCGAGCGTTCCCACGGGCCTGCGGTCGCGGCCGAGCAGCGGCAGGCTCTGCAGCCGCCGCGTGACCATGAGCGTCCAGGCGGCGCCGAGGTCGTCGCCCGGCATTGCCGAAATCACCGGTCGGGTCATGACGCCGGTGACGGGAGCCTCGACCGGCTTCGCCGCCGCCATGTGCCTGACGAGATCGGACTTGCTGACGACGCCGATGGCGCGGCCGGCATCGTCGCAGACGAGGACAAGGCCGAGGCGCGGATCCGCGAACGCGTCGGCGACGGTTCGCACCGAGCTTTGTGCGTCCAGCGCCCTGAACCGAACCCGTGTCGCCTCGGATAGATCCCCGATGATCATGGCGCGCGGTCCTAGGCTAGCCGGGGCTGGTGCCGGGACAGCCAGGCCTCGAGCGTCGTGGGCGCCACCCAGGGCGTCTCGGCGGGAACGAGCGTGCGCTCGTCGAGATGGACGCCGAAATACTTCGCCTCGGGGTCGGCGATGACGAGCCGTTCGTCGTGGTTCACCGCCAGCACCCTGCCGACGATGTCGCTCAGCCTGAAGGGCTGGGGACCGGCGAGCTCGACGATGCCGTTGGCGGGGGCCCGCAGTGATAGCCGTGCCAGGGTCTCGGCCACGTCGTCGGCCGCCACGGGCTGGGTCAGGGCAGGGGGCAGCCGGACCACCCGGGTCTCCGTATTCGAGCCGGCAATGCCGCCCATGAATTCGAAGAACTGCGTCGAGCGCAGGATGGTGTAGGGGATGCCCGACTCGCGCACGAGATCTTCTTGCACCAGCTTGGCGCGGAAATAGCCGCTCTCGAGTAGCCTGTCGGTGCCCACCACCGACAGGGCGACGTGATGGGCGACGCCGGTGGCGGCCTCGGCGGCGAAGATGTTGCGCCCGGAGGTGAAGAAGAAATCCCACGCGACGGCGCCGTCGAATGAAGGGGAGTTGGCGACGTCCACGACCACCTGGGCGTCCTCCATCGCCTCGGGCAGACCATCGCCGGTCACGGTGTTGACGCCCGACGACGGCGACGCCGCCACCACGTTATGGCCGCCCTGCCGCAGCAGCGCGACGAGCTTCGATCCGATGAGGCCGCTTCCGCCGATGACGACGACTTTCATGATGCGCTCCTTTTGTTGGCTTGCAGGGTCGACTGTGCGCGGCGCGCGGCGCCGCAACCATCATGCGCCGGGCGTGACGCGCTATACCGATGGTTTAGGCACCCTCGCCCTGCGCGGGTCACGCCGACGCCGGCAGCCGCAGGACGACCGACGTCCCCGCGCCGGGGACACTGTCGATGCGGATGCGGCCGCACGCGCGCTCGACGAAGCGCCTGACGCCGGGCAGGCCCATGCCGTGGCCGGCGCCCGCTGGCTTGGTGGTGAAATGTCGGTCGAACACCCGGGCGAGCAGTGCGGGCGCCATGCCGGCGCCGGTGTCGCGGACGACGATCTCCACTTCGGGCACTTCCGGCCCGTCGGCCAGCAGGGCGGAGATGGTCAGCGTGCCGCTGCCGTCCATGGCGTCGCGGGCATTGAGGGCAAGGTTCAGCAGCGCGTTCTGCAGGTCCAGCCGGCTGCACCGGACTTTCGGCACGAGGCCGATATGGAGCTTGATGCGGATGTGCGGCCCACAGGCGTAGCGCAGCAGCGCCGCCATCTGCGTCAGGCAGGCATCGACGCTCACCGGCTCGTCGGCGACGGGAGCGTCGAGACGCGCGGTGCGCCGGACGAGCGCGCCTGCCCGTTCCAGCGACTCCGCGGCATGGGCAACGATGGTTCCGAGGCTTTCCGATGCGGCGACGTCGGCGTGCCGCGACATGATGCTCACCGCCGACATGGCGATCTGGATGTAGTTGCCGAGATCATGGACGAGGCTGGCCATGCCGTCATGAGCGGCGGGCAGGGTCGCGCCGGACCCGGTCTGGGAGGGGATATCTGACATCTGCGTTCCCTGTGTGCGGCGAGGAACGGCGGGCCGCAGGCCCGCCGCGAGGAGGGGCGGCGTCAGCCGGCCGCGAAGACGAAGCGCAGATAGCCAATCGCCTGGCCGATGGCGCCGCGCACGGCGGGCGTCATCGCCAGGGCGTTGAGCAGCACGAAGTCGTGGATGGTGCCGTTGTAGCGTACCGAGGTGACGCGGACGCCCGCCTCCGCAAGCTTGCGGCCATAGGCCTCGCCTTCATCGCGAAGCACGTCGTTCTCGTCGACGACGAGCAGCGTCTGCGGCAGCCCGGCGAGGTCCTGGGTGGTCGCGTTGAGGGGCGAGGCGTGGATCTCGGCGCGCCTGGCCGGCTCGGGGATGTACTGGTCCCAATACCAGGCCATCGCGGCGCGGGTGAGCCACGGTCCTGCTGCGAACGTCTCGTAGGAACCGCTCGACATGGATGCGTCGGTGACGGGGTAGAACAGCACCTGCGCCTTGAATGCCGGACCCTTGCGCTCCTTGGCCAGCAGCGCAATGACGGTGGCCATGTTGCCGCCGACGCTGTCGCCGGCGATGACCAGGCGGTTGCCGTCGACATTGAGCTTGTCGGCATTGTCGGCGATGTGCTTGGCTACGGCGTAACCCTGCTCGATCGCCACCGGGTAGCGGCTTTCGGGCGAGCGCTCGTAGTCGACGAAGATCAGCGCCGCGTGCGCCCCGACGGCCAGCTCGCGGATGAGGCGGTCATGCGTATCGCGATCGCCCAGCACCCAGCCGCCGCCATGCATGTAGACGATGGCGGGCAGCACGCCGGTGGCGCCTATCGGCCGGATGACGCGGATGTCCGTATGGCCGCTCGGCCCCAACGGCAGGGTGACGTCCTTGATGGATACGTCGGGCAATGTGACGGCGGCGGCACTCTGGGCACCGGCGAGCACGGCGCGCGCATCGGTCGGCGCCAGCGTCTGGATCGGGGCGGCCCCCGCAAGACTGTCGACGAAAGCCCGCGTGCTGGACTCGAGCTGCGGCGGGGAGGACATGGATTTGGACATTTTCGGCTCCTCTAAGGGTGATTGACGAGGAGCGGACCCCGGCGGCACCGACGCTGGCGCCACGATCCGGTTGCCGCCCCGCCGCCATCTGCCGATGTCCGCGGCGGTCTTGCCATTTGGCCTTGGAGCGAGGTTGCCCAGTCCCGAGGGCGTGGGCGGCCCGCCTTGGGACGGATGAGCGGTCGGCCGCGGCAGCAGCAGCACCATGCCTCCGGCCATGACACCCTCGCCGCGCGCATGATGGTTCGCGCGGTTGGGCTCGCCATTCTCCTGCCACGGCCAAAATGGCCGACAAGGAGAAAGCAGATGCAGAAGACACTCGGAGCAATCGCTCTTGCCGCGGCGCTCGGCGCGTCGACCGGCGCCCTGGCGCAGGAGCCGGCCAAGCCGACGATCGTGTTCGTCCACGGCGCCTTCGCGGATTCGTCGGGCTGGAACGGCGTCATCGCCGAGCTCAACCGCGACGGCTATCGCACGATCGCCGCCGCCAATCCGCTGCGCAGCCTCGCCGGCGACGCGGCGTCCGTCTCGGCGGTGGTGAAGTCCATCCCCGGTGACGTTGTACTCGTCGGCCATTCCTATGGCGGGCTCGTCATCACCGAGGCCGCCAATGGCAACGACAACGTCAAGGCGCTCGTCTATGTCGCCGGGTTCATTCCCGAAGCCGGCGAGTCGGCCTTCACGCTCTCGACGAAGTTCCCCGGCAGCACGCTGGGTGACGCCCTGCAGCCGGTCGCGCTGCCGGACGGCGATGCCGATCTCTACATCCAGCCAGACCGGTTCCACGAGCAGTTCGCGGCCGATGTCTCCGCCGACGTCGCGGCACTGATGGCGGCGACGCAGCGCCCCGTCACCCAGGCGGCGCTCTCCGATCTCACCACCGTCGCGAGTTGGAAGGCGCTGCCCAGCTTCACTGTCTACGGCACGGCGGATCTCAACATCCCGGCTGCGGTGCAGGCCTATATGGCGCAGCGCGCCGGTGTGGTGAAGGCGGTCGAGATCGAGGGCGGCTCGCACGCACTGATGATCTCGCACCCCGACGAGGTCTCCGCGCTGATCGAGGAAGCCGCGGCGACCGTGCAGGAGGACTGAAGCACAATCGAGAGCCGGCCGCATGTCGCGTCCGGCTCTTGTCATGCCCGGCTTCGGCCGATTGGCCGGAGCAGTCCCGCATGATGCATAGACTGCAGACGAGGGGGCTGTCGCAGAGCGTCATGGCAGGGGCCTCAGGCGAACTGGCCCACTGTGGCGCTGGCTCGGCGCGATGCGGACCTATGCCTGCGGCTAGCGAAGCTCGCCCCTCCGGTGAGGCCGCCCGAGTCCTCCGCACAGCTGCGCGTCTTGTGAAAGGCGTCCAGATTTGACGCGAGCCGTGTCAACCGGACGAGACAGGGATGACGAATGCAGGGGTTTTTCCGGTTTCTCTCTGCAGCCGACGAACTGGCAGGCGAGCGTTCCACCTGTCCGGCTCATGGATTTCCATGAGTGCGGCCCGCCTGGGGCGGGACTAGAGTGATCGGGTGCCTCAGCTCAGGAGCCACCGATGATGACAGCAGCGCGTCCCCGGCAGGGTCTTGTCCCCGTGCTCGCGACAACGGCCGTGGGGGTTGGTGCGGCATGGCTGGCGGCGACGCCTCTTGGCCTGCTGGCGCCGATTGCGGCCCTGTTCCTTTATACCCGTGGGCTTGCCGCCACGCTGCTGCTGGCAGCGCTGGCGCTGGCCTTCGTCGGCGCCATGGCCGGCGTGATCCTTCTCGCCGACAATGCGCGCGATCTGGCGGCGGCCTGGGCGGTGCTCTTTGCGGCCGGAATCTGCATCGGCGCAGCACTCGCGATCCGCCCCGTCGACGCGACTGACGGCGAGGTTCTCGACGGGCGCGCGCTGAGTCATGTTCATCCCGACGACAGGGCTGCGGCGGAACAGGCGACGGCACGTGCCTTCCGCAGCGGCGTCGTCCAGATCATAACCTGCCGCCTGCGCCAGCCCGATGGGACGTATCGGCGGGCCGAGTTCCGTGCCGAGCCGGGCTATCGCGTGAGTGTCCCCGTCGATCCGATGATCCACGACCCCGACGCGCCATGGACGATCGTCGGCTCGCTCGGCGAGACCACTGAGGCGGTGCGGGCCGCGCATGTCATCGAGGCCCTGCACGGCGCGGCATTCGCGTTCGACGCGTCCGGCACCTTCACCTACGCCACCCCTGTTGCCCAGACGTCGATCGGCATGACGCTCGATGATCTCAACCGCCCGCTGGGCGGCGGCGCCTTCATCGACGGCGGTGATTTCGGCTGGAAGCTGGGTGTCCACCCGGACGATTACGAGGCCGCCGCAGCACAGCTCCGCCACTGCCTGCGTACCGGCGAGCACTACAATTGCGAGTACAGGGTGCGACGCGCCACCGGAGAGTATGTCTGGCACCGTTTCGCCATCCGGCCGACGCGTAACGACAGCGGGCGCATCACCGGCTGGTACGGCATCGGCTTCGACATCGACGTTTACACGAAGACCGAGGCGGCCCTGCGCGCGCGGGAACGGGAGCTCTCGCAACTCGTGGACATGGTTCCGAGCCACCTCTGGCGACTTGCCCCCGGTGGCGAGCCGATCTTCTTCAACCGGCGCATGGTCGACTTCCTCGGCCTGGACGTGACGGATCTGGACAGGCCGGGCGTGACCCGGCTGGAAGCGCTTCTGGAGAGCGTCCATCCCGATGATGCCGTAAGGTTCAGGGAGACTCTCGGCAGCAGCATCGCCACGGGACAGAACTTCGCCCTGCGCTACCGGCTGCGCCGCGCCGACGGCGTCTATCGCTGGATGTCGAGCCGCGCGGAACCGACACGTGGCGAGGACGGCCGTGTCCTCCAGTGGTACGGCCTCTGCCATGACATGGACGACCAGATGCAGGCCGAGGACGCCCTGCGGGAAAGCGAACGCTCGCTCCGCCAGCTCATCGAAACCCTGCCCGCACTGATCTATTGCGCCAAGCCGGACGGCGAGCCGGTCTATCGCAGCCAGCAGCTTCGGCAATTCCTGGGGTTCGACCGCGAGAGCCAGCCGGGACAATCGCCGCTGGCCGCCACACTCGCGACGATCATCCATCCCGACGATCTGCCGACGGTGAGGGAAAGATATGGCCATTCGCTGGCGACCGGCGAGCCCTACGCCTTGCGCCATCGCCTGCGGCGCTTCGATGGCGTCTATCGCTGGGTCGAAACCCGCACCGCCGCCATGCGCAACGCCGAAGGCACGATCGTCCAGTGGAACGGCGTCTGCTTCGACATCGAAGACCAGATCCGCGCGCAGGAAGAGCTGCGTCTGGCTCAGGAGCGACTGGCCGGGGCGACCCAGGCCGCAAGCCTTGCGGAGCTGTCGGCCTCGATCGCGCACGAGGTGAACCAGCCGCTCGCCGCGATCGTCGCCAATTCCTACGCCTGCGAGCGCTGGCTCACGGCGGACCCGCCGAACCTCGAGCGGGCCCAGAAGACGGTGGAACGCGTCATCCGCGACGCCAACGCGGCCGCGGATATCGTGAGCCGCATCCGCGCCCTGTTCAAGCAATCCACCACCGGGAAGAGAACCGCCACGATGCTCGGCGGTGTGCTTGCCGAGGCCCGCGATCTGATGGCGGACGAAGCGGCACGGCGCGCCGTCCGCATGGATGTCGAGCTCGAGGGTGAGCCGGTGCCCGTCGCGATCGACCGCGTCCAGGTTCAGCAGGTGCTGATCAACCTCATTCGCAACGGCATGGAGGCGATGGAGGCCGCTGCCTCGGACAAGGTCATCCGGCTGCGCGTGCGCCGGCTCGGCGACTTCGTGCAGACCGAGGTCAGCGACCGCGGGCCGGGCGTCGATCGGCCCGACAGCATATTCGAGCCGTTCTTCACGACGAAAGGCAACGGCATGGGCATGGGGCTGGCCATCTGCCGTTCGATCGTGGAATCGCACGGCGGACGCCTGTGGGTGGAACCGGCCGAGCCGCAGGGAGCGACGTTCATCTTCACCTTGCCCGTGGCCGAGGCGGCAGCATCATGACCTCGCCGGACCATATAGTCTTCATCGTCGACGACGACGCGCGCATTCGCGAGGCGCTGGAAGACCTGCTGGCGTCGCACGGCATGAATGCGGTGGCGTATGGCTCGGCGGGCGCCTATGTCGGTGCGGACAGGCCGGACGTGCCTGCCTGCCTCGTTCTCGATATCGAGTTGCCGGACATCAACGGCCTCGACCTGCAGCGGCAGATCGGCAAGGGCGAGCATCCGCCGATCGTCTTCATCACCGGCCATGGCGACATCCCGTCCTCGGTACGTGCGATAAAGCACGGCGCCGTGGATTTTTTGACCAAGCCGTTCAGCGATGCCGATCTCATGGCCGCGGTCGGCGCAGCGATCGCGCAGGACCGGCACGACAGGTCGGAGCGCGCCGAGCTGACCGTGCTGCGGCAACACTATCTGGAGCTGACGCCACGCGAGCGCGAGGTGCTGCCGCTGGTCGTCAGCGGTCTTCTCAACAAGCAGGCCGCGGCCGAGCTGGGAATCAGCGAAGTCACCCTGCAAATCCACCGAAGGAACGTCATGCAGAAAATGGCAGCGGCATCGCTGGCCGATCTCGTCCGCATCGCCGAGCGACTGGATATCCCGATCCATCACTCGCGCCGGACAGGAAGGAACGGAGCTTGAACGTGCATAAACCCGTTGTGGCCGTCGTCGACGACGACGCCCGCCTGCTCGAGTCGCTGGAGGAGCTGTTGGAATCCGCCGGCTACGTCGCCCGCGGTTTCTCGTCCGGCGGCGCGCTGCTTGCCGGTGGGCTCGACGGCGTCGATGTGCTCATCACCGATATCGGCATGCCGGGCATGGACGGCTTCGAGCTGCGCGACCGCGTCAGGAGCGCGCGCCCGGAGTTGCCGGTGTTCCTGATCACCGGGCGCCACGAGCTGGCGGAGCAGGCCCGCGCTAGGGACGCTCGCGGCTTCTTCCACAAGCCCTTCGATGCCCAGGCCCTGCTGGCTGCCCTCAGAAATGCATTGGCCAACTGATCGATGGAGGAGAACCATGAGACTTGACCAGCCGCCCCAGCGCAGACCGTCACCGGCTCCGGCTGGGCGAAACGGCGAGGCGGAGGAGCCGCTCGTCGTCATCGTCGATGACGATACGTCGGTTCGCGAGGCACTGTCCGAACTGGTCCTCTCCGCAGGCTTCCAGTCGGTGGGCTTCGCCTCGACCCATGATCTGCTCGACGCCGACGTGCTGGACAGACCCGGCTGTCTGATCCTCGACGTGCGCATGCCGGGCGCGAGCGGCCTCGACCTGCAGCAGCATCTGGCGCGAACCGGCACTCCCAAGCCGATAATCTTCCTCACCGGTCATGGCGATATCCCCATGACCGTGCAGGCGATGAAGGCCGGGGCCGTCGACTTCCTCACCAAGCCGGTGCGCGACCAGACATTGCTCGACGCCGTGATCGCCGGCATTGCGGCGGACGCGGCGCAGCGGGCCGCCGCCGCGGTGGTCAGGCGCAATGTCGAGCGCCTCGCGACGCTGACGCCACGCGAGCGCGAGGTGCTGCATCAGGTGGCAAAGGGGCGTCTCAACAAGCAGATCGCCTTCGATCTCGGCATCAGTGAAGTGACGGTGAAGCTGCATCGCAGCAATGCCATGCACAAGATGGAGGCGCGATCCATCGGCGAGTTGATTCGGTCGTGGCAGACGCTGCCCCCGGCGTTGCGGGAGGAGGCCGGGACGGCGGCGTAGCGCCGCCGAAGGGCCGTTGCCTCTGAACCTCCGAGCCCCTCGCGCGTTTGTCTTTCAACGACCAACCAAGAGGAGTTCACGATGGATTGGAACCGCGTCGAAGGAAGCTGGAAGCAGCTCACGGGCAAGGTGAAGGAACAATGGGGCAAGCTCACCGACGATGATCTCGCCCAGATCAATGGCAACCGCGAGCAGCTCGAGGGCAAGATCCAGGAGCGCTACGGCAAGGCCAAGGACGAGGTGCGCAAGGACGTCGACGATTGGTATGGCCGCCAGCAGTGGTAGCGTGCCTCCTGACGAGACGAAAGAAGCCCGCCGCACCCGGCGGGCTTTTTGCCGCGCCTCCTCGACTTTCGTCGCCCTTGAATAGTCTCTTTGCAATGACAAGGTCTTAGCCGGTCCCAGTGGACCGTTCCCGTCAGCAAACAGATGCTTCCAGCCAAGACGGCGTAAGGAAGCGAGGAGGTTTACTATGCCCGCCCGCAGGCTTTGTCAGTCATGTGCAGCACCCCGGCCACGCGCCGCGGTTCGTTGCCCATGGTGCATGGCAAGCTATTCGTCACCGCCGCGCGTTCCCGAACATCTGTTCGCCGCGCCCGATGCGGAGAAGGGGCGGGGCCTCCAAGTGCCTGAACCACGCGACGCCGCGCAGGGGTAGCGCGGTTCGTACGGGCCACATGCCCGTCCCTGTGTGAATTAACACCCCGTTCACCGTGTTGCTCGCCGCAATATGCGACGAGCACATTTGCCACGGGGTTTGGTCGCGGCATCCCCCATGCATGCGGCCAGTCCGTGGTGCCCCGCTGGTGACCTCCGCCAGCGGGGCTTTTGCCGTCCGGCGCTCAATCCTCTCCGATCGCCAGCAGTCCGAGGCCCGACTCGACGGCGATGGAGGGGCCGAATGGTTCGCTGAGCTCGACCAGTTGGCGAAGCACGTCCGTCGCGCCCGTAGCGTCTGGGCGATAGGGTAGGCCGCGGCTGCCCGCGGTTTCGTGCCGGTGGAGGAAAGGGTGCAACTCCACCCGCAGCAGCTGCGCGCCGCCGTCATAGTGAAGAATGGGCACGATGCCCGCGCGGGCGCGACCCTGCTGGTAGCCGCCCGGCGGATTGGTCGTCATCGGCAGGTGGTAGAGCGCCCGCGCCTTGATGCCGTCGATCGGCAGCACCTCGTCGTACGGCCTGTGAATCTCGGCCTCGTGCCGCGTATAGAAATCGCGCGGGAAGCGCGTGACGGTGTTCGACATCGAGAACAGGTCGCCGGTATCGTAGAAGATCGGCTTGCCCCTGTAGGTCTCGACGCCGCGCAGCGGGGCGTGGCTGCCCTGCGCGAGAACGATGTCCGCGCCGGCATCGATCGCCTGCCGGGCGAAAGGGGGCATGAAGTCGGCCGGGTAGGCCGTGCCCCTGTCCTGGTCCCATTCATGGGTGTGGATATGGACGATCACCAGGTCGGCCTGGGCCCTGGCGCTTGCGACGGCGCGCAGATTGCCCGCGACATCGCTCTCGTCGAGCACCATGCCGAGCCCCGGGATGTCCGATTCGATGTAGCGCGTGACGCTGTGATGCAGTCCCGGCGGATTCACCTGCCATTCGCGCTCGCCGATCCGCGCCACCCAGTTGCCGAGCTTCGTGTTGAGCTCGACGATCCGCTGCATCGCCTCGCGGTCGGCGCGGAAATGGACGCGCAGCGGATTGACGCCCGGGCGCCCGGGAATCCCCTCATGCGGCAGGCCCGCGCGCGCCCATGGCGCACAACTCGTCGCCATCGAGACGAGACCGACGCGCAACGGGCCGGCATTGGCGAAAGCCGCCCCGCGTGCCGCCCCGAGGTCGCGCCCCGACCCGGCATGCTCGATGCCGGCGGCGGTGAGAGCCGCATGCGTCGAGAACATGCCGCCGTAGGAATAGTCGAGCATGTGGTTGTTGGCCGTTCCCATCAGCCCGAAGCCGATCGCGCGCAGTTCGCCGGCCATGGCCGGCGGCGTTCGCATATAGGTCCAGCCGGCCTCGACCGCGGGGTAGAGCTCGGGACCGGCATAGTCGTGGAACAGCGTTTCGCAGTTGGCGACGCTCAGATCGGCGGCGCGGAACAGGTCGAGGATCGCCTGCACCGCGGCATCGCCGATCTCGGCCACCCGGCGGTTGAGGATGACGTCGCCGGCCAGCGCAATCCGGACGGGAGAGGCGTCGTTCGTCATGGCGGGGTTCCTTGTGCGGGAGAGAGTTAGGGGCAGGCGGGAGCCGGCATGTAGGGTGCCAGCGGCTGGACGACTGTGCCCCTGTCGATGAGGATCGTCGAGGCGGGGAAATCCTGGCGGAAGCGGCCGCCGCGGGCGCGCACGGCGGCGATGAACTCGGGCAGGCGGTCCATCGCGCCGTTGGGCAGGTCGTGCAGCACGATCAGCGCATGCGTCTGCGCGGCGCACAGGGCCACGGCAGGCTCAACCCAGTCATGCGGGCGCTCCCACTCGCGGGCGAGGACGTTCCAGGTCACGCAGGTGAAGCGACCGCGTTCGAGGTAGCGCACGGCGAGCGGGCTCAGCAGCGTCGGCCCCAGTTCGCCGCCGCGCCCCTTTCCGGCGAAGGGGCGGAACAGCCGCTCCGGCCGGCGCAGATCGCCCAGCGCCGTCTCGGTCTGCCCGATCTCGACCTCCGCCGCACCGGGGTCGGTGCGCAGCCCCAGCGGCACGCTATGCGACCATGTATGATTGCCGAGCCAGTGGCCTTCCTCATGCGCGCGCGCGGCGAGTTCGCTGGCGCGCATCAGCTTGGTGCCGATGACGAAGAACGTCGCGGGAACGGCCTCGCGCGCGAGCACGTCGAGCACGCCCGGCGTCACCGTCGGCTCCGGCCCGTTGTCAAAGCTCAGTGTCACGTCAAACATCGGTCTGCGTCCGTTCGCGCCTATCGATACTGCGCCGTGGACAGGATTGCTCATGCTTTTGATGCCCTCGGCAGTTCCCTGTCGGCATACTGAATGGTTATGGTGAGGGCGGCCGGGATATGATCTGCATATGATCTCGGCCGCGGACGCCGACGAAGGGGACCAAGGCATGAAGCTTCAGCAACTGCGCTACGTGCTGGAAATTGCGCTGCACGACAATCACCTGTCTGCCGCCGCGCAGGCGCTCAACACGTCGCAGCCCGGGGTCTCGCGCCAGATCCAGATGCTCGAGAACGAGCTCGGCTTCGAGATTTTCCGCCGCACGCGCAACCGCATCATCGGCCTCACCGACAATGGCGAGCACGTGCTGGAGATCGCCAAGCGCGTCGTGACCGATGTCGCCTCGCTCAAGGACATGAAGCAGGAGCTCGATTCGAGCGGCGTCGGCACCCTCACGATCGGGACCACGCATACCCAGGCGCGCTATGTGCTGCCCCGCGTCATCGAACCGTTCGTCAAGGCGTTCCCCGGCGTCCAGCTCATCCTGAGAGAGGGCAACCCCGAGGATATCTGCGCGCTCGTCGATTCCGGCCAGGCCGATCTCGCCATCGGCACCGACACGACCAGGGAACTGCCCAACCTCGTCCGGCTGCCCTGTTTCGCGCTGCCGCGCTCGGTGGTGGCGCGCACCGGCCACCCGCTGCTCGACAAGGAGACGCTCACGATCGAGGACGTGGCGGCGCACCCGATCATCACCTACGACCCGCGCTATTCCGGACGCTGGCGCGTCATGCAGGCCTTCCGCGACGCCAATCTCAGCCCCAGGATCGTGTTGAGCGCCATCGATGCCGACGTGTGCAAGACATATGTGGGAATCGGTCTCGGCATCGGCATCCTCACCACCATCACGTTCGATCCGGTGCGCGACGTCGGTCTGGCGGCGCGCGACGCCAGCCATCTGTTCGATCCCAGCATGATCTTCATCACCCTGCGCAAGAACACCTATCTCAGGCCCTACATGCTGGATTTCATCGGCCGCGTGGCTGCGCACCTCACGCCCAAGACAGTACGCATGGCGCTGCAGGATGCCTGAGCCGGCAGTATGCCGGGCGCGCATAGCGAGGCCGCGCTTGGTATTTCCAGCGCGCGTCGTCCTTGCTTACCAGTGCCGTGGCCGCCCGCATGACGGGGAGAGCAAACGGAGCCAATTGCCGCCTCGATGCTGACTTCATCGCAACAGACTGCCATTGCCGGCATCGGCGAGACCGATATCGGGCGACTGCCGGACGAGGATTCGCTGAGCCTTCACGTCAAGGCCGCCAAGCTCGCCATCGACGACGCCGGCATCGACAAGCACGAGATCGACGGCCTGCTGACCTCGGGCTCCGGCACCATGGACAATATCCGCCACCACATGGTGGTGGGCGAGCAGCTGGGGCTCCATTGCAAGGCGCTCAGCGACACGCTGCGGACCGGAGGCCAGTCCTGGGGGCACGGCCTGCAACTCGCCCAATGGGCGGTGCAGTCGGGACGGTGCAAGGCCGTGCTGCTCGTCGGCGGCGACAACCAACTCTCTAACATGCGGCCGGGCGGCACGCTCAGGACCTATGCGAGCCGCGGCGCCCACTCGCTGGAATTCGAGATCCCGTTCGGTGCGCATGTGCCGGGCATCTACGCCATGGTCGCAGCACGGCACATGCACGAGTTCGGCACCACGTCCGAGCAGCTTGCCGCGATCGCGGTCGCCTGCCGCAAGCATGCCGGGCTCAATCCGAAGGCGCGCAAGCGCGAGCCGATCACCATCGAGGATGTCGTCACCTCGCGCATGGTCGCGAGCCCGCTGCATCTGCTCGATTGCTCGGTCGTGGGCGACGGCGGCGCCGCCGTCATCGTCACGAGCCTCGAGCGCGCCCGCGACCTCAAGGCAAAGCCCGTGCGCATGCTCGGGCTCGGCCAGGCGCAGTCCTACTACTATATGGGGTTCCTGGCCGGTGCCGTGGGGCAGGCCAGGGACCGCAAGCCCGATTTCGACCTCGTGCGGACGGTGCAGAAGGAAGCCGCCGCGCAGGCCTTTGCCGAAGCCGGCGTGACGCCTGCCGATATCGACGTGGCCCAGCTCTACGATTCCTTCACGATCACCGTGCTGCTGCAGCTCGAGGATCTCGGCTTCTGCAAGAAGGGCGAGGGCGGTGCCTTCGCCGAGGGCGGACGGCTGGAGCTCGGCGGCGAATTGCCGATCAACACCTATGGCGGCATGCTGTCCTGCGCGCATACGGGCACGAGCGGCGGCCTGCACCACTTCATCGAGGCGGCGCGGCAGCTGCGCGGCGAGTGCGGCCCGCGGCAGGTCCGCGACGCGCAGGTCGCCATCGCCACCAACGTCAGCGCCGTGGCCTCCAACCACGCCCTTGCGATCCTCGGGAGAGACTGATGGCCCGTGTCCTGCCGCAGCCGACGAAAATTTCCCAGCCCTATTGGGACGCCTGCCGCCGCGGCGAGCTGACGATCCAGCGCTGCAAGGATTGCGGCGCGCACCTGTTCTATCCCGTGCATATGTGCCCCGACTGCGCCAGCCTCGACATCGGCTGGGTCCGCGCGAGCGGGCGCGGCACGATCTATTCGCTGTCGGCGCTCGTGCAGGCGACGGACCCGGACCATGCCGGTCCGCCGACCATCCTGGCGCTCGTCGCGCTCGAGGAGGGGCCGGTCATGATGAGCAACATCGTCGGCCCCGGCGCGCAGGACGCACAGATCGGCGATGCCGTGGCCGTCGAGTTCGAGTCGGTGTCCGACGAGATCGCGCTGCCGATGTTCCATCGCGCCTAGGGGGAAGAGGTGGCCGACAACACAGTGATCCTGGAGCAGACGCTGGGCGACGCCCTCGACGCTGCCGCGGTGCAATGGGGCGACCGCACCGGCTGGGTCTTCGAAGACACCCGCGTCTCGTTCAGCGAGATGGCGGAAAACAGCCGTGCCGTGGCCCGTGCGCTGATGGCGGACGGCATCGAGAAGGGCGGTCTCGTCGCCACCTGGATGCCGAGCCTGCGCGAGTTCGCCGAGATCGAATATGCCTGCGCGCGGATCGGCGCCATCGTCGTGCCGATCAACACCCGCTTCAAATCGTTCGAGGTCTCCCACATGCTGGGCGAGACCGAGGCGAAGATCCTCATCGTCACCGAGCGCTTTCTCAAGAACGACTACGTGGCGATGCTCGCCGAGCTGGACGCGCTGGGCGGCGGCGCGCTGCCCGCCTTGCAGCGTGTCGTCAGCGTCGACAGCCCGCACGATCCGCGCCTCACCGGCTGGGATGCGTTCCTCGCAAGAGGAGAAGGCGTGTCGCCGGACGCGCTGGCCGCACGACAGGCCTCGCTGCACTGGAGCGAGCCGATGCTGCTGCAATACACGTCGGGCAGCACCTCGGCGCCCAAAGGAGCCCTGCTCAACCATCGCTACGTGCTCAACGTCGGCAATGTAAAGTTCCGCCGCATGGCGGTGGGCGAGGGCGATGCGGTGCTCAGCACGCAGCCCATCTATCACATCGGCGGGTCCTGCGCGGCGGTCCCGACGCCCATCTCGCTCGGCTGCATCATGGTGATCCCGAAATACTACGAGGCCGAGCGCGTATTGCAGCTCATCGCGCGCGAGCGCTGCATGTCGCGCACGGGCATGCCGGCGATGTTCATCATGGAGATGAACCATCCCAATTTCGGCACGTACGATTTGAGCAGCCTCAGGACCGCCTCGTGCACCGGTACCGCCGAGATGCGCGAGAAGATTCGCGACAAGATGGGCATCCCCTATGTCATGTCGGCCTTCTCCTCGACCGAGGCGGGCGGCACGCATGGCGACTGGCAGGAATCCTGGGAGCTGCGCGCCAATACCTGCGGCAGGCCCTATGTCGGCACGGAGCTCCAGATCCGCGATCCCGAGACGGGCCGCGTCATGGCCCCCGGCGAGGCGGGTGAAATCTTCATCCGCGGCTGGTGGACGATGAACGGCTACTTCAAGCAGCCGGAGTTGACGCGAAAGACAATGGACGCCGAAGGATTCGTGCGGACCGGCGACAGGGCCATGCTCGATGCCGACGGCTATCTCCACTTCCTCGGACGCTACAAGAACATGCTGCGCGTCGGTGGTGAGAACGTCGCCGCCGAGGAGATCGAGTCGATGCTCCTCACCCATCCGAAGGTGAAGCAGGCAGCGGTAATCGGCATGCCCGATACGCGCCTGACCGAGGTGCCGATGGCCATCGTCGAGCTCGTCGCGGGCGTTGCGGCGGAAGAGGCCGAGATCATCGGCTACTGCGCCGGGCGCATGGCCAATTTCCGCGTGCCGCGTGCCGTCCGCTTCACCGAGAGCTGGCCGATGACGGGCAGCGGCAAGATCCAACGTCACCTGCTGGCGGAGACATTCCTGCCGCCGGCCCAGTAAGGGAGTATCGAATGCGTCTGGTCCGCTACGGCGAAGTGGGGAACGAACGTCCGGGTCTTCTCGATGCTGAGGATCGCATCCGCAGCCTTGCCGGCATCGTGCCCGATATCGGCGGCGCGGCGCTTTCGCCGGCTTCGCTGAGGAAGATCGCGGCGCTCGATCCCGAGACGCTGACCCTGGTGCCCGAAGGCGTCCGCCTCGGCCCGCCGGTCGCCGGCACGCGCAATTTCCTTGCCGTCGGCCTCAACTACGCCGATCACGCCGCCGAGGCGGGGCTTCCGATTCCGCCCGAGCCGGTGCTGTTCAACAAGGCGGCGAGTTCGATCAGCGGCCCCGACGACGGCTTCGCGCTGCCGCGCGGAGCGACGCGGACCGATTGGGAAGTGGAGCTCGCCGTCGTCATCGGCAGCCGCGGGCACTATCTCGAGGAGGCCTCCGCCCTCGACGTCGTGGCCGGCTATTGCCTGTGCAACGACGTGTCCGAGCGCACCTTCCAGGGCAAGCGCGGCGGTCAGTGGGTGAAGGGCAAGAGTGCCGAGGGCTTCGGCCCCATCGGGCCCTGGCTCCTGACCCGCGACGAGGTCGAGGACCCGCAGGCGCTCGAGCTGTGGCTCGATGTCAATGGCGAGCGCATGCAGACGGGCCTGACGCAGGCGATGATCTTCGGCGTCCGCCATATCGTCTGGTACATCTCCCAGTTCATGGTGCTCGAGCCGGGCGACATCGTCACCACCGGCACGCCGCACGGCGTCGGCAACGGCCAGAAGCCGCCGCGTTACCTGCAGGCGGGCGACGTCGTCGAGCTCGGCGGCACGGGCCTCGGCCGGCAGCGCCAGGTCGTCCGCCCCGCGCCCTGACGCACGCCGCGCCAGCATGCATGGCGCGTCTTCTCATCCACCAAATAGCATTGGTCCGCGCGCGCTGGCTGCGGTTGCCTGCGGACAGACCACGCAAGAGGAATTCGAATGTCCGAGGCCGCCCCCACCTATGATGTCGTCGTCGTCGGAGGCGGCAATGCCGCGCTGTGCGCCGCCCTGTCGGCGCGCGAACAGGGGGCCAGCGTGCTCGTCCTCGAGCGGGCTCCGCTCGAGGAGCGCGGTGGCAACACGGCCTATACCGATGGGCTGATGCGCGTCGTCTATGACGGCGCCGACGACATCGTGGCGCTTTGCCCCGACCTCACCGAGGAGGAGATCGCCAGCGCCGATTTCGGCGCCTACACCGAAGAGGACTTCTTCGACGACATGGCGCGGATCACGCAATACCGCACCGATCCCGACCTGTGCGAGATCCTCGTGCGGGGCAGCCGCGAGACGCTGCGCTGGATGCGCGACAAGGGCGTGCGCTTCATGCCCAATTTCGGCCGCCAGGCGTTCCGCGTCGACGGCAAGTTCAAGTTCTGGGGCGGCGCGACGATCGTCGTCTCGTCCGGCGGGCCGGGTCTCGTCGATTCGCTCTATGCCGCCGCCGAAAAGCAGGGCATCGAGATCACCTACGATGCCTGGGTGCGCGAGCTCGTAAGCGACGATGCGGGGGTTCACGGCGTCGTGGCCAAGATCGGCGGCGAGACGCGGCGCATCGCGGCGCGCGCCGTCATCCTCGCCTGCGGCAGCTTCGAGGCGAGCGCCGAAATGCGGGCGCGCTATCTTGGGCCAGGCTGGGACCTCGCCAAGGTGCGTGGCACGCGCTTCAACACCGGCGACGGGCTCAGCATGGCGTTCGCCGTCGGCGCCCAGGCCTTTGGCCACTGGTCCGGCTGCCACGCCGTGTCCTGGGAGCGCTACGCGGCCGATTTCGGCGATCTCGCCCTCACGCCGCAATATCAGCGCCACTCCTATCCGTTCAGCGTCATGGTCAACACCGAGGGCAAGCGCTTCGTCGACGAGGGCGCCGATTTCCGCAACTATACCTATGCAAAATACGGGCATGTCGTGCTGCAGCAGCCCGGCCAGGTCGCCTGGCAGATCTACGACGCCAAGGTCACGCACCTGCTGCGCGACGAGTATCGCACCCGGCAGGTGACGAAGATCGCCGCGCCGACGCTCGAGGCGCTGGCCGACAAGATCGATGAGATGGACAAGACGCAGTTCCTCGCCACCATCGCCGAGTTCAATGCCTCGGTGCGCGAGGACAAGCCCTTCGATCCGAACGTCAAGGACGGGCGCAGCGCGACCAGCAACGGCGTGCCGCGCAGCAACTGGGCCAATACCATCGAGACGGGCCCGTTCGAGGCCTATGCCGTCACCTGCGGCGTGACCTTCACCTTCGGCGGCATCAAGGTTTCGACCGAAGCGGCAGTCGTCGACGCTGGCGACAAGCCCATTGCCGGGCTCTATGCGGCCGGCGAGATGGTCGGCGGCCTCTTCTACTTCAACTATCCCGGCGCGAGCGGGCTGACGAGCGGCGCCGTCTTCGGCCGCCTGGCGGGCAGGAGCGCGGGGCAGGCTGCGCTGGCCCGGCGCTGACTATTCGCCGCCGCGATACTCGATCGTAAAAGGATATTGGGCTGCGCATGCTGGGAGCCCTACGGTCGGGCTCGAAACGTCCAGACCGAAAGGCTCTCCCGGCAAATGAACGCCCATGTCTCCGCCCCGCCCGTCACGCGCCTGCTGTCGGAATTCGCCGTCAACCTGCGCTACGAGGATTTGCCGGACGACATCGTCGCCAATGCCCGGCGCTGCATCCTCGACAGCCTTGCCTGCGGCCTCTACGGCGCACCGACGCCGTGGACGGAAGCCGTGGCGCGCGTCGTCGGCGGGCTCGGCCAGAAGCCCAGCGCCAGCGCCTGGGGTTCGAAGCTGATGGCCGATCCGCTCGGCGCCGCCTTCATCAACGGCACCGCGGCACAGGGCTACGAGCTCGACGACTGCCACGACCAGTCCATGTCGCACTACGGCGCCGGCGTCATCCCGGCGGTGCTCGCCTGCGCGCAGGGCTTCGGCACATTCTCCGGCAAGCAGATCGTGCTGGCCGTCGTCGTCGGCTATGAACTCGGCACGCGCATCGGCAACACGGTGAGCCCGCACGCCTTCCATCGCGGCTTCCATCCGTGCGGTCTCACCAGCACGTTTGCGGCGGCCGCCGCCATCGGCAAGCTCCTCGAACTCGATGTCGATCAGTTCGTCAGCGCCCTCGGCCTCGCCGGTTCGCAGGCCGCGGGGCTCATGGCGGCGCAGTTCGGCGCCATGGCCAAGCGCTTCCATTCGGGCAAGGCCGCGCAGAACGGCATCATCGCCGCCCTGTGCGCGCGCGAGGGGCTGACCGGCGTGCGCGACGTGATCGAGGCGCCCTATGGCGGCTTCTGCTCGACCTATGGCGGCACCTACGACCTGAGCTGGGCGACGAACGATCTCGGGCAGGATTTCGAGATGCGCCGCAACGGCTTCAAGCAGTATTCGTCGCTGGCGAGCAGCCACACCTCCGTCGACGCCATGCGGGCCATCCGCGCGCGCCACGGCATCGCGGGCGAGGATGTCGCCTCGGTCGAGATCGGCACCACCAACATGGTTTTCGTGCACTGCGGCTGGCCGTACGAGCCCAAGGAGACGATCACCGCGCAGATGAACCTGCCCTACACGGCGGCCGTGACGCTTCTCGAAGGTACGGCCTTTGTGGACCAATATATCGATGCGAAATTGCGCGATCCGAAGATCCTCGATCTCGCGCGCCGCATAACGGTGTCGGTCGATCCCGAGCTCGACGCCGGCGGGCCGCACGAGATGCGGGCGGTACGCGCCCGGGTGAAGATGAAGTCCGGCGAGGAGTATCGCGAGGAGGTCACCTATCGCAGCGGTCACTGGAAGAACCCGATTTCCGACGAGGTGCTCCGGGCGAAGTTCCGCGACCTGGCGGGCCGGGTGATCACCGACGACGCCGTCGCGCGTGTCGAGGAGATCGTCGGGCGCATCGAAACGCTCGATGCCCCCGCAGCGGACCTCGGCGCCGCCCTCCAGTCCGTACGCTGAGCGGGGCCGGCCATGTCGAAGATGCTCGCCGAGGCGCTCGCCGGATTCGCTGCCGGACTCCAGCGCGATGCCATTCCGTCCCCCGTCAGCGACGCGGCCCTGTGGCACATCGTCGACTCCGTCGGGGTGTCGATCGCCGGGGCGTCCCCGGCCGAAGAGAGCGGCCAGGCCTTTGCGCGCTACGCCGAGACCTGGGCCTCGGGCAGCGATGCAAGCCTGCTCGGCATGGGGCGCTCGGCCTCGGTCGAGACCGCTGCGCTCGTCAACGGCGCACTGGCGCAGGCGCTGGAGATGGACGACAAGCACGGCTACTCGCTGGCCCGTCCCGGCTCGACGATCGTTCCCGCCGTGCTTGCGGTGGCGGAAGCGCGGGGGGTGTCGCTCGACGATGCCATCGTCGCGACGGTCGCCGGCTACGAGGTGATGATCCGGCTCGGTCTCGTCGCCGGAGAACGCTTCCTCGAACGCGGCTACCACACGAGCTCGCTGCTCGGCGCCTTCGGCGTGACCGCAGCCATCGGCCGTCTGCTCAATTGCAGCGCGGACGAGATCGTCGCGGCGATGGGCATCGCCGGCACCTTCGCCTCGGGCATCCAGGAATCGACGCGAACCGGCTCGACCTCGAAGATTCTCCATGGCGGCTGGGGCGCGCATGCCGGCATCGTCGCGGTGCAGCTCGCCGCGTCCGGCATCACCGGTCCGGCCAGCGTCTACGAGGGCAAGTTCGGCTTCTTCGAGACGCACCTGACGCCGATCACCGGCGCCCTCGACTTCGCCGTCGCGGCCGCAGAGCTCGGAACGCGCTGGTATCTGCCCGAGACGGCCTACAAGCCCTATCCGTGCTGTCAGCTTCTCCATGCCTTCATCGAGGCGGGCAAGCAGATGCTGGGGCATTTCGCGCGCGACGGCGTGACGCTGGCGGATATCACGCGCATCTCGTGCCAGCTGGCCGAGCCCGGGCTGACGCTCGTCACCGATCCGATCGCGCGCAAGCGCCAGCCGCAGACGCCGCACGAGGCCCGCTTCAGCCTGCCGTTCGGCGTGGCGTCGGTGCTCGTCCATGGCGATGTCGGGCTCGACTCCTTCCGGCAGGACCGGCTGGGCGAGGTCGAGGTCCTGCGCCTGGCCGCTCTTGTCGAGGCCTCGGTGGATCCGGACTCCGACTACCCCAGGCACTGTCCCGCGATTCTCGAGGTCACGGCTCGCGGCAAGACCTATCGCGTGCATGTGCCCTTCCACCCCGGGTCGCCGGAGGCGCCGCTCTCCGAAGACGACGTGCTCGACAAGTTCGCGCGCAATACGCGCTGGCTCTTCGGCGATGCGGCGCGCGAGACGGGCCGGGCGCTGGCCGCGAGCGATCGCGGGGCGACGGTCGGGGCCATGCTCGAGGCCGTCGCGGCACCGGCCCCGACGGACAAGGCGTCCGCATGAGCGCCACCGAGCTCTACCGGCACGACCGGCTGTTCATCGGCGGCGAGTGGGTGGTTGCCCGCTCCGGCCGCACCATCCGCTCGATCGATCCGGCGACCGAGGAAATCTGGGCCGAGGTGCCCGAGGCCGACGCCGCCGATATCGACGCGGCGGTCGACGCGGCCCGCGCCGCCCTCGAGGGACCGTGGGGACGGCTGACGGCGACCGCCCGGGGCGAGCTGCTGCAAAAGCTCGCGGCGCTCCTACGCCGCGATGCCCAGCGGCTCGCCGAGATCGAAAGCCGCGATAACGGCAAGCCGGTGCGCGACACGCTGGGCGAAGTCCGCCGCGCCGCCGACTGGCTGAGCTTTTTCGCCGGCGCTGCCGACAAGCTCAATGGCACGCAGATCCCGTTCCACCCCGACGCGCTTGCCTATACGCGCGACGAGCCGCTCGGCGTCGTCGCCGCCATCCTGCCGTGGAACTCGCCGATCTCGCTGTGCTCGTGGAAGCTCGGGCCGGCGCTGGCGACCGGCAATACCATCATCCTCAAGCCGGCCGAACAGACGCCGGTGAGCCTGCTCGAAATCGGCCGGCTGGTGGCCGAGGCCGGCTTCCCCGCCGGTGTCGTCAACGTCGTCCCCGGCTACGGCGCGGTGGCCGGTGCGGCGCTGTCGGGCCATACGGGAGTCGACAAGGTCTCCTTCACCGGCGACCACCGCACCGCGCAGAAGATCATGCAGGCAGCATCGGTCAACCTGAAGCGCTGCTCGTTCGAGTGCGGCGGCAAGTCGCCCTATATCGTCTTTGCCGATGCCGATCTCGACCGCGCGCTGAGCGTTGCGGTGCACAGCGCCTTCCGCTCGACGGGCCAATCCTGCTCGGCCGCCTCGCGCCTGTTCGTGGCGCGCGAGGTCTATGACGACTTCGCCGCCGCCTTTACCGAACGCGCCGGGCGGATCCGTGTCGGCCTGCCGGCCGACAGCGCAACGCATATCGGCCCCCAGACATCGGCCGAGCAGCGCGACAAGTCCGAGATGTATATCGCCCTCGCTCGCGACAGCGGGGCACGGCTTCTGGCCGGCGGCGGCCGGCCGGCCCATCTCGCCCGCGGCTACTTCGTCGAGCCGACGGTCTTTGCCGATGTCGACAGCCAATCCCGCCTCGCGCAGGAGGAGGTGTTCGGCCCGGTGGCCGCGCTGATCCCGTTCGACGGCGAGGACGAGGTCGTGGCCCTCGCCAACGGCACCAGCTATGGCCTCGTTGGTGGCCTGTGGACCAGCGACGTCGCCCGTGCGCATCGCGTCGCCGCCCGGCTCGAATCGGGCTTCGTGTCGGTCAACACGTTCCGACCCGTGCACTACATGCTGCCCTATGGAGGCTACAAGCTGAGCGGGCTCGGCCGCGAGAACGGCTTCGACGCCCTGCGCGAATTCACCCAGACAAAAACCGTGGTCGTCGACTTCGCTGCTGCGAGCCCGGCCGACCCCTTCGCGGACTAGCAGATGCGCATCCTTGTTCCCGTCAAACGAGTCGTCGATTTCAACGTGCGCATCCGCGTGCGCCCCGATGGCTCCGGCGTCGAAACCGACGGCGTCAAGATGGCCATCAACCCCTTCGACGAGATCGCCGTCGAGGAAGCCGTGCGGCTCAGGGAAGCCGGGCTGGCCGAATCCGTTGTCGCCGTGTCGGTCGGCCCCACGTTCGCCGTCGAGACCCTGCGGACCGCCCTTGCCATGGGCGCCGACAGCGCCGTGCTGGTGCAGGCGGAGCCGGGCCTCGAGCCGCTGGCCGTCGCCCGCCTTCTGTGCGAAATCGTGCGCCGCGAGGCGTGCACGCTGGTGATCGCCGGCAAGCAGGCGATCGACGACGACAGCAACCAGGTCGGCCAGATGCTCGCCGGGCTCCTCGGCTGGCCGCAGGCGACCTTCGCCTCCGCCGTCACCGTCGCCGACGGCCGCATCCGCGTGACGCGCGAGATCGACGGCGGCCTGCAGACGGTGACCTGCACGCTGCCTGCCGTCGTCACCGCCGACCTGCGGCTCAATGCGCCGCGCTATGTCGCCTTGCCCGACATCATGCGGGCAAAAAAGAAGCAGGTGAGCGAGATCGCGGCGAGTGAGCTGGGTGTCGACATCGCCCCGCGCCTGCGCGTGCTGGCGACGACCGAGCCATCGGCCCGCAAGGGTGGCACGCTGCTGGGTTCCGCCGCCGAGCTGGCCGAGCGCCTGCGGGCCGAAGGAGTCGTCTGATGACAACGTTGCTGCTCGCCGAACACGACAACGAGACGCTGGCTGAGGCCACCGCCCATGCATTGACCGCCGCCAGGGCGCTCGGCGCGCCGGTGACGATTCTCGTGGCCGGCCACGAGGCCGATGGCGTCGCCAGGGCGGCAGCGCGGCTGGAGGGGGTCGAACGGGTCCTGCATGCCGATGCGCCGCATTATGCGCATGGACTCGCCGAGCCCGTCGCGGCTCTCGTCGCCACGCTTGCCGACGACTACGAGGCGCTGGTCGCGCCGGCGACGGCCAAGGGCAAGAGCACGCTGCCGCGCGTCGCCGCGCTGATCGACGCGATGCAGGTGTCCGACATCGTTGCCGTTCACGGTGCGCGTGTTTTCGAGCGCCTCATCTATGCCGGCAATGCGAGCCAGCGGGTCGAGGTCGCCTCGGGCAAGGTCGTGCTCACGGTCCGCGTATCGGCCTTTGCCGCCAGCCCGGCGCAGGGCGAGGCGCCGGTCGAAGCCATCGCCGCCGCTGCCGATCCCGGCCTCAGCGTGGTCGAGGACGAAACGCTGACGGCGTCCGCCCGTCCGCAGCTCACGGTGGCCCGAATCGTCGTCTCGGGTGGCCGTGCCCTCGGCTCGGCGGAAAAGTTCGAGACCGTCATCGGCGCGCTGGCCGATACGCTGGGCGGCGCCGTCGGCGCCTCGCGGGCCGCCGTCGACGCCGGTTACGCGCCCAACGACTACCAGGTCGGCCAGACCGGCAAGATCGTGTCGCCCGAACTCTACGTCGCCATCGGCATCTCGGGCGCCATCCAGCACCTGGCCGGCATGAAGGACAGCCGCGTCGTCGTCGCCATCAACAGGGATGCCGACGCCCCGATCTTCAAGATCGCCGATTATGGGCTGGTGGGAGACCTGTTCGAGCTCGTTCCCGAGCTTCAGCGGCAGCTGCTGGCCGCGCGCAACGATGCGGTAACGGCATAGCACCAAAGCAATCGTAATTTCCGTCAACCGGAAGGTGAGCCTAGCCTCACATGGATAACACCAGACTTTGATAGGGAGGATCCTGAATGAGCTACAAATCCATCGTCTCGGCCGCGCTGGCCGCCGCACTGCTGGTGGTCACGCCGGCAGTCGCACAACAATGGCCGGACAAGCCGATCTCCATGATCACCGGCTCCAATCCGGGCGGTAATAGCGACCTGTTCGGCCGCATCTTCGGCGAGGCCTTCCAGCGCCAGACCGGCCAGCCCTGGATCATGGACAATCGTCCGGGCGCCAATACGACGGTCGCCATCGAGATGGCGCGCACCTCGGCGCCGGACGGCTACACCTTCCTGCTCACCCAGATCGGCGGGCACTCGATCGTGCCCAACATCTTCACCGACCTGACCTACGACCCGATCGAGGACTTCGAGCCGGTGGCGCTGCTCGTACGTGCCCCCAGCGTGATGTTCGTGCGTGAGGACGAGACCCGGTTCAGCACCGTTGCGGAACTGGTGGCCTACGCCAAGGAGCATCCCGGCGAGCTGAGCTACGGCGTGTCGAGCCTGGGCACCTCCAACAACATGGCGTTCACGCTGTTCAACCTCGAGAACGACGTCGACATGCTGATGATCCCCTACAAGAGCAGCGGCGAGCCGATCGTGGGGCTCATGCGCGGCGACACCGATGTCTCCATGGAAAGCATGCAGATGGTCGTCGGCAAGGACGTGAAGCCGCTGGCCATCACCTCGGCCACCCGCTCGCCCGTGCTGCCCGACGTGCCGACGATGCAGGAAGCCGGCTTGGACGGCTTCGACGTTGCCGGCTGGTTCGGCATCGTCGCCCCCAAGAACACGCCGCGCGAGATCGTCGACGCCATGGCGGAGCAGATTCGCCTCGCCGGCGAAGATGCGGGCGTGCTCGACCGGGTGAACCCGCTGGGTGCGAGCGTCACCTTCATGGGGCCGGACGAGTTCGGCGAGTTCATGGAGAAGGAGCTCGCCCTGTGGGGTGACGTGGTCGAACGCGCCAACATCCCCAAGCAGCCGTAAAGTAGGGCTGGACGATCCGAAGGCGCCCGTCCGACACTTCTTGTGCACGGTCGGGCGCCGGTTCTGGCCGCGCCCAGAGCAAAGCGTCACGGACAAGGAAACAACGCCATGCGCTTGAGTGACCTCAACGTCACCTCGGTTACCGTCGCGCTCCTCTTCATCGCCCTCGGCGGAACGGTTGCCGTCATTGCCAGCGGCTACCAGATCGGTACCACGAGCCATATGGGGCCGGGATACTTCCCCGTCGCCTGCGGCGTGATCCTGATTGCGCTCGGCGTCGCCATCTTCGCCTTCGAGGGCTTCTCGTCGAGCGCGCCGCATGCCGAGCCGCCCGAATTGCGGGCCTGGTTCTTCATCGTCGCGTCCATCCTGGTGTTCGCTGCCCTGATCGAGACTGTCGGCTTCGTGCCGGCCATCATCGCGACGAGCCTCACCAGCCTGCTTGCCAATCCGCGGCTCAAGCCGGTCTCGGCGATCGTTTCCTCCGTCACCATCGCAGCGCTCGCATCGGCGATATTTGTCTGGGGCCTGCGCCTAAACGTGAGCCTGTTCAAATGGGTAGCCTGATCGACAACCTGGCGCTGGGGTTCAGCGTCGCCCTGTCGTGGCAGGGCCTCTTCTATGTCGTCGTCGGCGTGGCGCTGGGAACCCTCGTGGGCGTGCTGCCGGGCATCGGCACGACCGCCACGATCTCCCTGCTGCTGCCGCTGACCTTCTATGTCGAGCCCACCATGGCCATCATCATGCTGGCCGGCATCTATTACGGGGGGGCCTATGGCGGCTCGACGACGAGCATCCTGCTGAACGTCCCCGGAAGCGCCAGCGCGGCGGTGACCTGTCTCGACGGCCACCCGATGGCGCGCCAGGGCCGTGCCGGCGTCGCGCTGCTCGTCTCCTGCATCGTCTCGCTCTTCGGCGGGCTCGTCGGGCTCGGGCTGCTCATCGCCTTCGCGCCCTCGCTCGCCCAGCTCGCTCTGAAGTTCGGCCCGTACGAATATTTCGCCCTGATGCTGCTGGGGCTGGTGGGCGCCGTCGTGATGTCGTCGGCGGGGCCGCTGCGCGCCACCGGCGCCGTCATCATCGGCATCCTGCTGGGACTCATCGGCAACGACGTGCAGACGACGCTGCCGCGCCTCACCTTTGGCCGCATCGAGCTCGTCGAGGGACTCAGCCTCGTGGCGCTGGCGCTCGGCCTGTTCGGCACCACCGAGATCATCCGCAGCGCGCGTGCCGCCGACGACCAGGAGCTGATCACCAACAAGGTGACGTTCCGCTCCATGATCCCGACGCGCGAGGACGTGCGCCGTTCGACCCCGGCGGCGGTGCGCGGCACCTTCATCGGATCGATCCTCGGCATCCTGCCGGGCACCGGCTCGCTGATCGCCTCGTTCATGTCCTACGCGCTCGAAAAGCGCGTCTCGAAGCACCCCGAGGAATTCGGCCACGGCGCCATCGAGGGCGTCGCGTCGCCCGAGGCGTCCAACAACGCGGCGGTGCAGACCGCCTTCATCCCCACGCTGGCCCTGGGGATTCCCGGCGATGCGGTGATGGCGCTGATGCTGGCCGCGCTCATCATCCACGGCGTCATCCCCGGCCCGAGCATGCTCACCGTGCATCCCGAGATCTTCTGGGGCGTGACGGTCAGCTTCCTCATCGGCAACATCGTGCTCGTGGTGCTCAACCTGCCCATGATCGGGCTGTGGATCCGGCTGCTGTCGATCCCCTACCGGCACCTGTATCCGGCGATCATGGTGTTCCTGTGCATCGGCGTCTACAGCGTCAACCAGTCGGTCTTCGACGTCGTCATGACCGCCGTCGTCGGCGGGGCAGGGTATTTCCTCATCCTGCTGCGCATCGACATCGCGGCCCTGCTGCTCGGCTTCGTCCTCGGCCCGATGCTCGAGGAGCAGTTGCGGCGCGCGATGCTGATCGCGAGAGGCGACTGGTCGATCTTCGTGCAGCGCCCGCTCACGGCCTCCATTCTCGTCGTCATCATCGCCCTGGTCGCCTGGTCGGTCTATCCTGCCATTCGGACGTGGTGGCGGGGACGGGGTGTCTCGGCCGGTAATGCCTGAGGTTTGGTCTTGACGGGTTTCGACGGAACGAGTGCGGCGACGGCAGCCTGCGCCGACCTTCTGCGGCATATGGGGATCGATCCCGAGGCGGGCGGCGGGGCCATCCGCATCGTCGGCGACGATCCCGTCTCCGACAGTCGCTTCCGTCCCGGCGCCGCGGCGGCCGCCGCGCTGGCCGCGCAGGGAACGGCGATCGCCGCGATCTGGCGCCTGCGCAGCGGCGAAGGCCAGGACGTCTCCGTCGATCTGCGGCGCGCCGCGACGGTGGGTCTGCGAACGAGCCGCAACATCCACCAGAACGGCACGCATTACGAGGATCTGCCGCGTCCGCGCGTGCGCTTCCCCGAGTTCCATCGCAGCCGCGACGGGCGGCAGATGTACCTGCTGCGCTCCTTCGCCAATCCCGAGCCGCTTGTCAGCCTGCTGACAGTGCTGGACTGCGTGCACACCCCCGAGGCGTTCGCCACGGCGGTGGCGAAGTGGGATGCCCTCGAGCTCGAGGAGCGACTGGCCGAGGAACGGCTTGTCGGCGTCATCGCCCGGCCCCGGCAGGAGTGGCGCGCCCATCCGCAAGGCGCCTGGCTTGCGTCGCGCCCGGTCATCGACATCGAGAAGATCGCCGACAGCGACCCCGAGCCGTTCGGCCCCGCCGCACGGCCGCTGTCGGGCATTCGCGTCCTCGACATGAGCAGCGTGCTGGCCGGCGGTTCGGCGTCGCGCACGCTGGCCGAGCAGGGGGCGGAACTGCTGCACGTCTCCGCGCTCCATCAGATGGATACGCTGCGCGTCTGCGTCGACACCGGCCTGGGCAAGCGCCGGGCGTTTCTCGACATCGATCGCCCCGAGCAGCTGGCGCAGGTCAGGGAGCTGGCGAAAGGCGCCGACCTCTTCGTGCAGTCGTGGCGGCCCGGCAGCCTCGATGCGCGCGGGCTGTCGCCGGAGGAGCTGGCCGCAGCGCGCCCCGGTCTCATCTACGTCTCGGTGAGCTGCTACGGCTCGGGCGGCCCGTGGCGCACGCGTGCCGGATACGAGCCCTGCGGGCAGACGGCCAGCGGCCTCGTGCTCGAGGAAGGAACGCCCGACAAGCCGCGCTTCGCCGCCGTGCGCACCCTCAACGACTATCTCACCGGCTATCTCGCCGCTGCCGGCGCACTGGGCGCCCTTGTCCGCCGGGCCCGCGAAGGCGGCAGCTATCACGTCAAGGTCTCGCTGACGCGGGCCTCGATGTGGGTGCAGGATCTGGGCATGCTGCCCGAGGACCAGGTGCCCGCGCAGCCGCCCTCGCTCGCCGCGCACCCGGAGGACCTGATCGAGATCGACAGTGCCTTCGGGCGCCTGTCCGTGGCGGCACCGGTGACGCAGTATTCGCGCACCCCCGGCTACTGGTCCCGCCCGCCCGAGCCCTATGGCGCCTCGCTCCCCGTATGGGAGACGAGAAGCCGATGACGCCCGAGGAGATCGCGGGCGGACGCGAGAGCATGTCCTTCGACGTGGTGATTGTCGGCGCCGGCCCGGCCGGCCTCGCCGCCGCCATAAGGCTCAAACAGCTCGATCCGGCTCTGTCGGTCGTCGTCCTCGAGAAGGCCGCCGAGATCGGCGGCCATATTCTTTCGGGCGCCGTGATGGATCCCATCGGCGTCGATCGGCTGCTGCCGGGCTGGCGCGAGGAAGCCGACACGCCCTTCACGACGCCGGTGCGCGACGACAGGTTCGTCGTCCTCGGACGCAAATGGGCGTTGCCGGTTCCCGGCTTCGCGCTGCCGCCGCTCATGCGCAATCACGGCAATTTCGTCGTCTCGCTGGGCGATGTCTGCCGCTGGCTGGCGGCGAAGGCCGAGGCGCTTGGCGTCGACGTCTATCCGGGCTTCTCCGCTGCCGAACTTCTCCTTGACGGCAACGGTGCGGTCGCCGGCGTCGCCACCGGCGACATGGGCATTGCCCGCGACGGCAGCCACAAGCCGGGCTTTGCCCGCGGCATGGCCCTTCTCGGCAAATATGTCCTGCTCGCGGAAGGCGCGCGCGGGTCGCTCAGCAAGCAGGCGATTGCGCGCTTCGGGCTCGACCGCGACAGCGACCCGCCGGCCTTCGGGCTGGGGCTCAAGGAACTGTGGGAGGTCGATCCGGCCCGGCATCGCGCCGGCCTCGTGCAGCACACGATGGGCTGGCCGCTGGGCGGCGGCACCGGCGGCGGCTCGTTCCTCTACCATTTTGGCGAGAACCGCGTCGCGGTGGGCTTCGTCGTTCATCTCGACTACGCCAATCCCCACCTGTCGCCGTTCGAGGAGTTCCAGCGCTTCAAGACGCACCCCGCCATCCGCGACGTCTTTGCCGGCGGCACGCGGCTCGCCTATGGCGCGCGTGTCATCAGCGAGGGCGGTTGGCAGGCCGTGCCGCGCCTCACCTTCCCGGGGGGCGCGCTGCTGGGCTGTGCGGCAGGGTTCGTGAACGTGCCGCGCATCAAGGGGTCTCACAACGCCATGCTCTCGGGCATCGAGGCCGCCGAAGCCGTCGCGGCGGCGCTCGCCGCCGGGCGCGCCGGGGACGAGCTGGCTGCCTATGAGGAGGGCTGGCGCCGCGGCCCCATCGGGCGTGACCTCAGGGCCGTGCGCAACGTCAAGCCGCTCTGGTCGCGCTTCGGCACGCTCCTCGGCGTCGGGCTCGCGGGGCTGGACATGTGGATCGGCACTCTATTGCGCGGGGCTTCGCCCTTCGGCACGCTGCGCCGTCGAACCGCGGACGGCGCGAGGCTGCAGCCCGCATCGGCTCATGCCCCCATCGCCTATCCGAAGCCCGACGGTGTCGTAAGCTTCGACCGGCTGTCCTCTGTCTATCTCTCCGGCACCAGCCATGACGAGGATCAACCGCCGCACCTGCACGTGGCCGACACCGACACGGCAATCCGCTCCGAGCTGGGACTCTTCGCCGGCCCGTCGACCCGCTACTGCCCCGCCGGCGTCTACGAATGGCTGGACGAGGCCGATGGGCCGAGGTTGCAGATCAACGCCTCCAATTGCTTGCATTGCAAGGCCTGCGATGTGAAGGACCCCGACGGCAACATCACCTGGGTGCCGCCGCAAGGCGGCGAAGGCCCGAACTACAGCGGCATGTGAGGGCTTCTATGCGCATTATCGCGGATCGGCTGGCGGGCTGGACTGCCGCTCTGCATCCGCGCGAGGTTCGCTATGGCTGGCTGGCGGTGACGCTGGCAGTCGGGCTCGCCGGCGCCGGCCTGTTTCTTCTCGCACGGTTGCCGCTGCCCTGGATGCTGGGTCCGATGGTCGTCGCCATGATCGTCGCGCTGGCCGGACTGCCGGTAACGATGCCCCACAGCGTGCGCGCGCCGATGCTGAGCGTCCTCGGCGTGATGGTCGGGGCGTCGGCAACGCCGGAGCTGCTGTCGCGCATTCCGGAATGGCTGCTGCCGCTGGGCGGCCTCGTCGTCGTCATGGTGCTCGGGGCCACGGCGAGCTATTTCTACTTCCGGCGGGCTGCCGGCTACGATCACGCGACCGCCTATTTCGCGTCTGTCCCCGGCGGGCTCACCGAGATGATCCTGCTGAGCGAGGCGCGCGGCGGCGATGCCCGGCTCGTGGCACTGTCGCATGCCGTGCGCGTGACCTTCGTCGTCCTTGCCGTGCCGTTCTTCGTCGAGTTCATGAGCGGCGCGCAGATGGGGACGCGCGCGCCGGCCGGCATCCCGCTGCTGGAGCAGCCGCCCGGCGATCTTGCGTGGTTCGTCGGCGTCTGGCTCGTGGGCGCGCTGCTGGCCGGCTTCGTCCGCTCGGCCACGGGCCTGTTCCTGTTTCCCCTGCTCGTCAGCGCCGTGCTGCACGGGCTGGGAATCACGAACTTCGCCATCCCGCGCGAAGCCGGCCTGCTCGCCCAATTGTTCATCGGCCTCTCGCTCGGCTGCCGCTTCTACGGCATGCATGTGCGCACGATCGGCGCCAGCGTGCTCTGGGCGATCGGCGCGGGCCTGATTCTGATCGGGACCTCGTTCGGCTTCGCGATCGGCATGGCCCACATGACGGGAGCGGACATTCTCGCGCTGTTTCTCGCCTACGCCCCCGCCGGCGTCGCCGAGATGAGCCTCGTCGCCATCGCGCTGCATATCGAGGTCGCCTTCGTCGTGCTGCACCATCTGAGCCGGCTGCTGCTCGTCACGCTCGTGGCCCGTGCCATCTTCGACCGCATCCCGCCGGCGGCATCGTGAGCGGGCGCCCGGCTACGGGGCGGCGCCCGTGCTGCCGCGGACGGCGAGGCGGATGGGCAGTTCGGTGCCGCGCATATGCAGGCGCTGCGTCGGGCTCGCCGTGATGTAGTCGGCGGCGAGCCGGCCCATGTCGCGCGCCGGGACCTCGAAGGTCGTCAGCTCCGGCGTCGTCAGTTCCGCGATCTCGAGATTGTCGAAGCCGAGCACGGAGATGGCCCCCGGCACATCGATGCCGGCTGCGGTGCAGTGCTTGATGGCGCCCGCGGCGAGCGTGTCGCTGGCGCAGAACACGGCCGTCGGGCGGCCGCCCTGCGCGAGGATGTCCCGCATGGCCGCGGCGCCGGCCACGACGCTGTAGGGCGCCTCGCGCAACGGCATCGCCGCCGGATCGAGCCCCTGCGCGGCGAGCTCGGCGAGAAAGCCGGTAACGCGATCCTTGGCGCGGTCGTTGTCCTGGGTGATGCCGGCGATCATGGCGAGCCGGCGATGCCCCAACTCGAGCAGGAAGCGCGCCGCCGCGCGGCCTGCCCCCTCATTGTCGAAGCCGACCGCCACGCCCGTGCCGGAGGCGCGCGCCGTATAGGTCTGTACATAAGGCACGCGATGCTGGTCGAGCAGGTCGAGCGTCTGCGCCTTGTGCTGCGCGCCGACGAGCACCACCGCCTCGACGCCGCGCTCGATCAGCTGACGCACCTGCTGCAGTTCGAGATCGGGATCGTACATCGATGTGCTGAGGATCAGCGAAATCTTCCGCTCGCCCAGCCGCCCCTGCAGGGCATTGATCATCGAGGCGTAGATGGCGTGGTCGACGGTGGGGATCACCGCACCCACCAGCCGCGTCTGTGTCGAGCGCAGCGCCCGCGCCGAGCCGTTGGGCACGTAGCCCAGCGCGATGGCGGCCTTGACGACGCGCTCGCGCACCTCACCGCCGACCGTCTGGTTGTCGTTCATGACCCGCGACGCGGTGGCCAGCGAGCAGCCCGCCTGCTTCGCCACGTCGTGCAGTGTCACCTTCGCGTCTCTCACGTTGTCGCCTGTGAAATCGTTATCTCATTGAGAGGATTACCGCATCTGTTCGCGCCGAACAAGCGATGAGCGGCGGCTCCAATACCGACTTGACAGCGGCAGAAATGTGCAGGCAGATTGCCGACCAAGCAAGAAAACGTTTTCTTATTGAAGACGTGCAGCACGCCAGGAGGAGCGGTTTCGGTGTTGCTCGACGGCATAAAGATAGTGAGCTTCTGCCACTTCCTGCAGGGTCCTGCCGCGGCGCAGTACCTCGCCGACATGGGGGCCGACGTCGTCAAGGTGGAGCCCACCGGCGGCGCGCATGAGCGCCACTGGTCGGGAGCCAATGTCTATGTCGACGACGTCAGCGGCTTCTTCCTGTGCGCCAACCGCAACAAGCGCTCCATCGCGCTCGACCTGAAGACCGACGAGGGCAGGGAGGTGGCCCGCCGCCTCGTCGCCGGCGCCGACGTGGTGATGGAGAATTTCCGGCCCGGCGTCTTCGCCCGGCTCGGCTTCGATCAGGCCGCCCTCGACGCGCTCAATCCCGATCTCATCTATGCCTCCGCCAGCGGCTTCGGCTCCTCCGGCCCGATGGTGGCAAAGCCGGGCCAGGACATCCTCATGCAGGCGCATTCGGGCCTGATCGGCGTCACCGGCACCCCCGACACCGCGCCAGTTCCCGTGGGTGCCGCGATCGTCGACCAGCATGGCGGCGCGCTGCTTGCCATGGGCATTCTCGCGGCGCTGGTGCGGCGCCTGCGCGGCGGTCCCGGCACCCGTGTCGAGGGCAGCCTCCTGACCTCGGGCATCGACCTGCAGGGCGAGCCGCTGGTCAATTTCCTGGCCGGCGGCTTCGGGCGCGACATCCTGGCGCGCGAGCGCAATCTCGCCACCTGGTTTCACGAGGCACCCTACGGCGTCTATCCGGTGCGCGACGGCCATGTCGTCATTTCGCTGTGCAAGACCGAGGATCTCGCCGAAGCCCTCGACAGCGAGGCGATGCGCGCGGCGGTGACGCTCGATCGCTATGCCGAGCGCGACGAATATGCGCGCCGCCTGCGCGCGGCGACGGGCATCTATACCTTCGCCGAGATCGCCGAGCGGCTCGACGGCGCCGGCATCTGGTGGGCCCCCGTCAAATATTACGACCAGTTGCTCGACGACCCGCAGGTCGTCCATGCCGGGATCTTCCGCAAGGTCGAGGTGCGCGGCCGCACGATCCACCTCGTCAACCATCCCAACCGCTATGACGGCAAGGTGCCCGAGTTGCGCCTGCTCGCCCTCGAGATCGGCGAGCACAGCCGCGAGATCCTCGCCGAGCTGGGCTACGCCGCGGCCGAGATCGAGACCCTGATCGAAACGGGCAGGGTCGCGGCCAGCCGCAGCGCGCCCACGCCCGCGCCCGTTGCCGGAGGCGCGAACTGATGGCCACCACCCCTCGCATACGTGACGACGCCGGCCGCCTGCCGCCCGCCGCCGCGGACCGGACCCGTGCGTCGCCGGCGCCGGATCGGTCGCCCACGTCAAGCCGGCACAACAGGAGGAACTTCCCATGAGAATATCTGCGGCCTTGCTCTGGCTGGCCACGCTCGGCGCCCTCGCGCTGCCCGCAACCGTCGTCCAGGCGCAGTCCGTCGACGAGATCGTCGAGCGCGGCACGATAAGGATCGGTGTCAACAGCGGGGCACCGCCGTTCAGCCTCGTGGACAGCGAGGGCAACACCGTCGGCTACGACGTCGACACGGCCCATCTGCTCGCCGAGTATCTCGGCGTCGATGTGGAGATCATTCCCTATCCGACGGCGGCACGCATTCCCGCGCTCGAATCGGGCCAGGTCGACGTGGTGGTGGCAACGCTTTCGCCGACTCCGGCGCGCGCCCGTGCCGTGATGTTCACGATGCCCTACAGCACCTTCCAGATCGTGCTGCTCGCCGGCGCCGACAGCGCGGTCGCCAGTGCCGACGACCTCTCCGGCGTGAAGGTCGGCGTGTCGCGCGGCACCCCGCAGGAAGTCGCGTTGCAGAAGGCGGCGCCGTCCGATGTCGAGATCTCCCGCTTCGACGACGACTCGACGACGATGCAGGCCCTGGTTTCCGGCCAGGTGGAGGCCATCGTCATTCCCGAGACGGTGTTCATCGAGCTCAAGAAGGCCCGTCCCGAGATCACCTTCGAGCCCAAGTTCACCTTCTTCAACCAGTTCATGTCCATCGCGGTGCGCAAGGATGCGTTCGAGCTGCGGCAGTGGCTGAACACCACGCTCTCGTTCGTCAAGACGAGCGGCGAGCTCGATGCCATCTCCGAGAAGTGGACGGGGCACGTCCTGCCGCCCACCATGCCGGTGTTCTGAGCGCAATCTGGCTGTCCTCCCTCGTCCCTCGCGGTGCAAGCTGCGGGGGGCGCCCATCGGGGAAACGAGCATGTTTGGACTTCAGTTCTCGTCCGTCCTGGCTGAAACGCCTGCATTGCTGCGTGGCGTCGTGCTGACCATCGAGCTATCCGCCATCGCCATCGCGCTCGGCTCGCTCGTCGGGCTGGTCACGGCGGCGCTGCGCAACATCGGCCCGCGGCCGATCGAGTGGGTCGTGCGGGCCTATGTCGAGACGATCCGCAACACCCCGTTCCTCGTGCAGCTCTACATAATCTTCTTTGGCCTGCCCT
>PJUF01000280.1_pt1 | contig 42453 bp, 35 predicted proteins | sample 1512191 | NCBI WGS metagenome assembly PJUF01 (sample SAMN08177673, study PRJNA422409) | Feces metagenome, whole genome shotgun sequencing project. | isolation source: Chicken feces (3) enriched on wood chips | host: Gallus gallus | place: USA: Madison | collected 2015-01-15 | reverse complement strand
CAGCCGGAACCAATACCGGAAGAGGAATATTGAATAAATAATTGCTTCCCGGAGGCATTACCATGCTCGTTGTTGCAAAAGGCGTAACATAATTGGAGAGCGGCCCTGAGTAAGAAGTAAGCGGGCTTGTAATTTGGGAACTATAATAAAGATTAACCGTAATCGCATTTGTTCCGTTGCTTAAATTAATCCCTACCGTTACATTGTTAATCTGGTAATCATTGACGATTCCTTTCGCCGCCAGGTCATAGATTTGTATATGTTGTGATGAAACTCCCTCACAATCCAAAGAGGTACCGTTCATTACTTCCGAATTATTTGCTAAATGTTTGTAAGTTATTAGATTACAAGTAGTTTCAGATGCAGTAGGATTAGCATAATTGACTTCCGCACCGCATACGCCCGGATCGGCATCAACGATTATATCACCCGGACAATTGATTGCAGGTTCTTCCACATCATGGGCGGTGAGCGTGAATGCAAAATCCTGAGAATTTCCAAAAGCATCGGTAACGGTATAGGTAACCGTGGTTATACCGTTGCTTACGCCTGCTCCTACATTGTAACCCGGTCCGTACGGAATCGGAGAAAGTTCAGGCAGAGGAGAAATCGTCCTCGTGACGGTTAATTCACCACATCCACCCTCAAAAGAAGGCTCTGTCCAGCCAAAGACAGCCTGGCAGGTTCCTTCTTCTATATCTCCTTCCTGGTCAGTTGGAAGGTCATTTGTTGTAATTTCGGCGCAACCGGTTAACGTTAAAATAATATCGTTACCTGAAAAGCCGGTATAAGAAATCGTAAGTTCATATCCGTCAACCATAAGGGTATCCCCTTCTTCCAGACCTGCAAAGGTTCCGTTTACGGCTTCCGAAAATGTATTGTTAAAGATCATCCAGTTGTATCCCAGTGCAGGAACAAAACCATTGATGAATTTCACATCAAGTATGGCTCCGCCCAAAGACAAGTTGTTCAGGATGGTATATTGATCATGTTGACTACAGGCAAATGGCCCCCCTATTTCGATTTCTACGGTATCGGATTCATCAAGTACAAATGAGCCGATTGTTGCACAGCCCGGGCTCGCGCCGACTTTGAAATAAATATCATGACAAGGGTCTGTCGCATCAACCGTTTCGCTGCTGTAATCACCCGCCGGAATGTCCACTATGCTTTCCACATCACAATCCGAAAGTGCTATGGCATCCTGGATGGTAACACCATATTCGTCCTGTGTTTCGTTATACGGAAGCACCGCACCACAAGCAAGGGCAACCGCTACTTCGCTTATGCAATCCGCCGCGTTGCCGCTAATATCCCTCGGATGGGTAGCCGCAGGATTAGAAAGGTAAGTACAGAAATTAGGTAAATTACAAACCGCAAGCAAATGGTTGTTTGTAATGTGCAAACCATAAGTTCCGCCTATGGTAGCAGGGTCAATGTTTTGCAATGCGGAAATATCGGACAAGAACGGGTTAAAGGAAATCCCTACCTCACCACCTACATCTGTAATGCTTTCCAAACCGCTTAAGCTTTGCAGTTGCGGGTTGTAACCGATAGCGATTCCTTCCCCAAGCTGAGTGAGCGAATTCAAACCGTTCAGGCTCTGCAGTTGTGTGTTATAACCAACGGCAAACGATCCGCCAATCTGGGTAATGCCGTTTAGGCCATTGAGATTTTGCAGGTTCCCGTTGTTATTCAGCCCAAGATGACCGCCAACATTTGTGATGTATTGCAGGCCGTTGAGGTTCAACAAACCGGGATTGTTGCCTATCACCAGATTTCCGGTGACACCGGTGATGGTGTGCAGAGGTGAAAGGTCGTTGATGTCGGTCATGGTAGTACCGGAGGCATAACCGATGACTAAATTGTTTACTACCAGATTGGAACAATACATATAAGCAGATGCGAAATTCACGACATCTGCCTGGGAAGTAAGCACAACATCATCTGTTATGTTGCAACCTGCCTGACAGGCGGCAACAACTGCCGTTTCGCTTATACAGTCTCCGGCGTTGCCACTGATGGTTCGCGGGTGCGTACTGGAAGGATGCGACATATAAGTACAGAAATTGGATAAATTACATACCGAAAGTACAGGATTGTCTGTTATATACAAACCATACGTACCGCCTATAGTAGCCGGGTCTATACCGGACAGACCGGATATATCAGTTAGTAAATTATTATTCTCAATACGGAGATAACCTCCGATACTTGACAGATTACTCAAATCATCTAAATTTTCTAATTGATTATTATGATGAATCCTAAGAAAACCTCCAATGCTTGTTATATTGCTCAAAGGGCTGAGGTCAGTAATGTCTGAACCCGTTGTTGTGCCAATGGCTAAATATCCCGAAATCTCGGTACAATCAGGAAAATTGTCTGCAAAAGCGTTTACATCTGCCTGGCTGTGCAGCCCTAAATTGCCCGGACATTCCAGGGAACAACTCAGAGCCACTGCCGATTCATTTAAACAATTTCCTGCATTCTCGCCGATGGAACGCGGGTGTGTATTGACAGGATAAGAAAGATAAGTACAGAAATTAGGCAGGTTACATACCGAAAGTACAGGATTGTATGTGATACTTAAACCAATAGTACCAGTTATGGTAGCCGGATCTATGTTTGCCAAGCCTGATATATTGTTCAGCAAATTGTTTTGCCTAATATAAATGGATTCAACACTGGTTACGTTGCTTAAACCATTAAGGTTTTGTAACTGGCCATTATCAGAAATAGCAAGATGACCTCCAACACTTGTAAGATTGCTTAAGCCGTTGAGGTTTTGTAACTGAGCATTATTCTGAATATTAATTTCCCCTTGAACACTGGTTATATGACTTAACCCATTAAGGTTTTGTAACTGGTCATTACCAAAAATAGAAAGAGTCCCTCCAATGCTTGTGAGATTGTTTAAAGGGCCAAGATTGGTAATATTTGAACTATTTTTAATGATTAAACTTCCGCCAAGATTTGTACATCCCGAATAGGTAGCACCAAAAGCATTTACTTGTGCCTGGGTTTGAAGGGTTACATCGCCAAATGGGCATTGCCCCGAGGCCGTCAACACCGTCAGGAGCATCATCGTTGTAATAAAATTGTAAAAGTATTTCATAGTTATATGTTTTAAAATGAGTATTTTTAATTTGGTATAAAATTACAAGTCCGAGTAACACAAAACCATACCCTATAGAGGGTATTTTTTAAGGAAATCGCTGATTGTTAGACCTTGGGACTTTTGAGCTTTTAAAACCTCATAAAATGAATCGGTATATCTTAGAAATGGATCTCTTCTAAATATTAACTCTCCCTCATCAAATGAAAAAATTCAACTAATGTTTAAAAACAATATAAAAAAATCACCCCGAAAGAGGTGATTGTAAAGAAATATTGTAAGCAGTTTTTATCTTAAATCAGGGCTGAATGGATTATTGAAATTGTATCCAAGACTAAATAAAATTCCATTTCCGGCTTCCTTCGCTATATCTGAAAGGCCTATATCATAAGACATTCCCACTTTTAGTCCACCTATTTTTAATTTCATAATGGGTGAAATGCTCAGTCCCTGTGCACCATTTTTATCTATATCCTGACGATAGGAAAGCCCCAGGTCTACTCCTTGCTGGCGGTCTCCAAAAGCAATGTGTGACATCAGGTTTAAATCTAATTGTCTTTCGGAATTCGAATTTAAATTCATTACAAGGGACGGATCAAGACGAAATACATCACCTAATCTTATCTGATAACCTAACATAAAATAATACCAGGTTGGTAATGGTTCTACTCCATTTGCCACGGCTTCATTGTCAGACAAGGGAATATCTAAAACGGAAACTCCACCAAATACGCCTGCATAATTGAACGAAACTCCCAAATTGAAATAGCTGAGATTATAAGAATCTTGTTGTAATAATGGGTCGTTCGGATCATTTACATCAATTTTATCCAAATCAAGTTTCTGCTGAAAGAAATTGTAGGACAAACCAAATGAGAATTTGTCTTCTTCTTCATCGTCGAAATAATCCCTCCTACTGTTAATCGGAATATGGTAAGCCGCAGAAATGTTCCCTCCACGCAAACTTGACAACCCGTTTCTGTCATTGAAAACATATAAACCGAATGCCAATCGGTCAACTACGGTCGCGTGGGCGCTTAAAGTTTGTGTATTGGGGCTTTCAGGTAAATCACTCCATTGATTTCTATGGCTCAACGTCACACTCAATACTTCGGGATCTGCTCCCGCATATGAAGGGTTAATCAAATATTTATCTGCAACCAGATAATGACTGTAAAAAGGCAATCCTTCTTGAGCTGATACTGAAACTGAACCCAAAAGTCCGATAATTGATATAAGTAAAATTTTTCTCATGTGCTTAATCTCTATTCCTAACGCTAATATGCCCAACATATTTCATGCCGGTGAAATTTTCATCTTTTGTCATTATGATGTACCAATAATCACCACTTGGAACCGAATCTCCCTTGTATTTTCCATTCCAGATGACATTTCCATCTTGCGGTTCCGAATCTACAAAGATTTTTCCATAACGGTCAAATATTTTAACATTACATTGCTGAAATAATTCTAATCCCCTGAGTGACCATGTGTCATTGTACCCATCATTGTTAGGCGAAATAAAGTTTGGCACTGAAATTATAACCGCATTTTTTGACACTGGTAAACAGCCGTTTTCTCTTGCATATACAGTGTATTCTTCACCCGGAATAAGATGATCAAATCTCGGGACTGATTGCCACAGAATTCCGTCAAGCGAAAATTCCAATGGGCCATGACCCGTTGCCTCTACAATTAAATAATCAGACCCAATGATTATGTTGGTAATAACCGGTGGTTCAGGCTGCATTATTTCTATGGGAATCACTCGTGAACAATTATTGTCTGACGTGATGGTCAAAGTATAATTTCCGGGTTGATCAATGGTGATTTCCGGACCTGTTTGGCTTCCTCCGTTCCATTCCCAAAAATAATTTTGTACCGGATAATCATCTCCAGCATCCAGTACTACTTCCTCTCCGGGGCATAATGTAGGCAAATCCGTAAAAGGATTGTTCGGCAAAGGAGATAATTCAAACCCGAAAGGCAATACTACAGGACAGAGTCCTTCTTGTTCCAATCTTACGTACAAGGTTCCTGAATTTGATTCAGGCAAATAAGTTTCCGGATTTATGATTTCTCCTGAAATATTTTCAGCTCCTGCTTGTGTTGGAAAATACAAAATATTTACTGCCGGGTTGGTTGTGATTTGAGCTTCAATTTCGGTCAAATCAATTTCTGTTTCTTCACATACCCCACTTAATTCAAAAGGAGGCGGATTATATGAAACCGAGTCCCGTATACCCACCTGAAAACTTCTATTGGCCGAACAGTCCCCGTTTGAGATGACCAGCCAAATAGTCGCATCACCTGTTATCATATAATTTCCAACCTGATTTCCCGGAATCTGATTGGTAAAATCAGGGTTGGAATAATATTGAAATGTAATCCCTACAGTGTTGTCAAGAAACTCTTCCTCTACTTGTGTTAAATCAATTGTATAAATCCCGTCAAAATCATCGTCACAAACCAAAATGGATTCAATTTGCTGTTCAACTCCTTCCAAACCTTCTATGGCTTCTAAATGGATTTCTGAAATGGTTTCACAGTTTCCGTTGGAAATGCTGACCCAATACACTTCATTTGTTCCGGTTGGAACCAATACAATCGATGGTTGGGGATTATTGTGGTTCATTGCATCATTTTGACTTAAATAAAAGGTAAACGTCAACCCGGTCTCATCGGTTACCAAACCGGGGATCGCATCGTTTAAATCAAATTCCGCATAGCCGTTGGTGTCATCCCCACAACCCGACTGCAACTCAGCCACCGGCTCGGCTTCGGGATTCAATCCTATTTCAAAATCAATTCTTATAATGCTTATACAAAATCCTGCTTTCTCTAACCTGACATATACTGATCCTGAAGAAACTACAGGATAATTTTCCGGATCGGCAATAAAATCATTTCCTCCGATCTGTGCCTGGGCTTCGGTTTCATAATATAAATAAGTAACGCCGGTTTCATCTGTAAAGCTGTCTTCTGCCTGGGTTAAATCCAATAGAATGTTTTCATTTGCATTTGTACAAAATACATTTTCACTTAAAGGGAAAATTTCACCATTTGTAGGCAAGTTGTCTCCTAAATCAAAAACAATTTCTTCTGAATTAGTGGAACAAACGTACCCATTGTCAAAAGTTTTTTCGGCCGTAATCCAAACAGAATGCGGGAAAGTGTTAATTGTGTAATTTGCCCAGTCAGCTAACGGAATTTCATTTACCATAGCAGCGTCTGTGTAATAATGAAAAGTAAGTCCTGTTATGTCACCTAGGATGAACTGATTTTGGTAATCATTTAAATTAAGGGTGATTTCACCATCTCCATCCTCATCGCAAAAATATTGCGGGTCGATTTGCCCCTGTTCGGGCATCGAATTTACAATTAACTCAATTTCTGCTATTTCAAAGCACTCTTCACTGTTTCTTACAATCACATAAACTGTTTGACCACCGGGAATTTCATTTACATAATGTTCCGGATCCGCAATTTCAACTCCATTGTCCATATTGAGCTGGTTACTGTAGTACTCAATTTCATAACTTTCCGGATTATCTATTATAGTATTATCTTGTGTTGTCAAATCAAATTGAGCATATCCATCTCCATTGGCATCACATTCCACCATTTGCGTATTCGCTGTATTAAGCTCTACCACATCCATATAAACGAAAACGTTTCTAATGCTGTGGCGATCATGCGCTGCCCCTGTTGCACCCGAAAATCCGAAATAACCTTCCTCCACTTCATCCACCCCATCATGAGCGGGCAGGTTGCCTGAAAAAATTTCTACTCCAGCCAACGTAACTGTTATATTTCCACTGTCCCACTCTATTACAACCTGTTGATAATTACTGTTCCTTATATTAACACCAAATGGCGTTGTATCTATATAATTTACATCAATGGTCGGATCGTTTTCATATGAATTACCGGTAAAATTCATCTCTCCATAGTAGAGTTGAATTTCGCTCATGGGATCCATACCCGAAGCGCCAATCAGATTATCAAAAGTGTCCATCATAACAAAAATACCTCTTCCGCCCATGGGTATTCCCAAGGTTCCGCCCGAAGCAAAGTTTGTGGGAGGATTTTCAAGATACCAAAAGGCCATCCCGTCTCCATGCCCCCAAGTGGGATCTCCATTTCCCCAGATTCTTGCTTCAAATTCTATCCGCCATTTTTTGCATTGGTTAAGGTTAAATGGTTCTGAAAAAAATATAGCTCCTTGCTGCGCCATAGAATCATCAGTAAATACAAATTCATTGGCAGGCAGATTAACGTACCCTCCCCCGGCACCGGAAATAATCTGCCAGCCGGTAGTGTTGATCGGATTTCCTAATTCTGCAACCAATGTAGTTTGAGAAAATGCATGTACAACGGGAAACAATAATGCTACCCATAGTAGTTTGAAGTTAACGAGTAAAATTGTCTTCATGTGTTAGCTAGTTATAAAAAAAGGGATTTGTCTTGACAACAAATCCCTTAAATATGGTTATTTAAATAATTTCAAAATCATGATTACTGGTTACGGACTGAAACATGTCCTACATATTTTTGCGGAATAATGATACCGTCGCCGGGAACATTCAATATATACCAATAATCTCCTGACGGAAGAGGGCTTCCTCCATATTTACCATCCCATACATAATTTCCGTCAAAATTTGTGTCAACAAATATTTTACCGTAACGGTCAAATATTTTAATTGTAGCATTGGGTGTTACTTCAATCCCCCTGATGGTCCATTCGTCATTATAGCCATCTCCGTTTGGTGAGATAAAATTAGGGACATCCAATATGGTAATGGTATAGGAAGTTTTGACACATCCGTCTGAGCGGACATAAACTGTATAAGTTTCACCATTTACCAAATTATTAAACTGATTACTGCTTTGCCAAAGGATACCATCTAAAGAATATTCCATCGCGCCGCTGCCTCCATTTGAAGCATATACGGTAATGGTTCCGTTACCGCTCTCAATGCTGGTAATGGTCGGTGGCGAAGGAGGTGCGATTGTTACAGTCTGAGGAGAACTTTCACAGCCATCAATCCCTGTTGCCACTACGGTGTAAGTTCCATAGTCTGTAAATATCTGGGTATCACCGCTCAAAGTTGTTCCGTCCTGAGCGATCCATTCAAATTCAGCATCAGGATCATCACTTGTGGCGATAATTTCAATTTCCTCTCCGGCACATAGCGTCACCTGATTTGAAACTTGAAGAGAAGGCGCCGGTCTTTGGCTATAAGTTATCTCAACAATTGCCGGACATTTATCGTTTTGTTCCAATCTTACAAAAATACTTCCTGATCCATTAGTTGGCTCATATTCGGTCACATTTGTTATTTCTCCTGAATCATTCTGAGCAGCTGTCATTGTTTCAAAATAACTGAATACAATACCCGGAGAAGAAGTTATATCTCCTTCCAAACCGGTAATGTCAATGGTTTGTCCTACACAGAATTCAATTGGATCAAAAGGTCCTTCGTTATGCACTGCCTCTTCACCCGCTATAAACTTAACCTCAACGACTTCTGGACAACGGTCATTTTTTTCCAGTCTCACATAAATTACACTTCCTGTTGAAGCAGGTATATAGCTTGTTGTATTTGTAATCGGATTATTATCATTTTGTGCATTGATTAATGTTGTATGATAACTAATATCAACGCCTGTTTCTGTCGTATAAATATCTTCAAAATCAGTCAAATCAATTGATTGCCCATTACAGAATGGGATTTCATAAGGGGCACTCAATAGATTGATACCCTGTCCTTCTGTAAAATGGACTTCAATAGCTTCTGAACGACAACCTTCAGCATTTTCCGCGGCGATCCATATACTGTTTGGCATTCCATCCAATTCATAATTACTCCACTGAGATGAAGGAATCGGAATGTCATTGTTCATATCTGAATAATTTTCATAATAGATAAATGAATTTCCAACATTTGGATTCAAAACCAAATCATTCAACTCTGTTAAATCAACTTCATAGTTTTCATCAAAATCTGAATCACAAAGTTCTACTGCTCCTATCGAATTTAAGGTTGGGGCATCCAAAATCTCGATGGGTATTTCTAAATCAGCAATACAAGAAGCTTCGTCCGGTGTAAAGGTATACGTGATGATACCCGGGTTAGAAGTGTCTATTGTTGCCGGATTCCAGGTTCCTGCAACCCCATTTTCAGAAACTGGGGGTAGATCTGGTGGTATTGAGTTTAGACAATATTGATTTCCAAAATTAAATTCAGGAGCAAGCCCTTCTGTGATTTCAATTGTAAGTTGGTATGGAACAGCACATTGTCCCGGATTCGGATTAAATTCATAAGTTGTTGTCCCCTCGGTAGAAGTATCAATTACGGAAGGGGTCCAAGTACCAGTTATTCCGTTATCAGAAACACCTGGTAATGTGGGCGGTATCATATTTAAACAATATGAATCTTCCACCACAAACTGAGGTAAAATTTCATCAGACAAAATCAAATGTATTACACCGATTGCGTAACATCCTTCATCAACTCCTGGTTGAACAACACCTGCATCTATCCTTACATATATTTCATCAGATCCCGAAATATATGCATTAGGGTTGTCTATATTATTTGAATTTGCGTTATGAGCATCGTTAATATTTGTATAATAAGTAAATGACCAATCTCCGGTGTTTGTTACAAATTCTTGCTCAGAACCAGTTAAATCAAAAGTTTCCTCTCCATCTCCATCTTCATCACAAAGTTCAATTTCAGTTTCAAAAACAGTTAATTCCGGCTCCGGATGAACATAAAGATACAATCTTCTAATCTCAATAGCAGATCCATTTTCTTCTATTCTTGCATAAATATTAGTTGGATTATCTACTGTATAAACAATAAATGGAGATGTCAATGTTGGACCTGTTTCGTTTTCTGCATTTGTTTCGTCATCATAAAAAGTTATATCCCAATCAGGATCTCCGTTATCGGTTATATCTGTAACAATGGTATTTAAATTAAAGCTTTCCTGACCATCAAAATCCAAATCACAATAACCATAACTGTCACCTTCTGTCAAAATGGTACAATCAAAAGATCCATCTCCTCCAGTTTGCTCTAATGTAATATATCCCGGCTGATTTTCCCAATTTGTTACTAGAATCATATAATATTCTCCTTGTTGAGCATTGGGAATATCAATAGTTTCAAAAGAGCTGGCACTATAACTACAATCTACAACCATACTTGCCGATAAGTCCGAACCACAGGTAGGTCCGTCAAAAGGCCCCCATACTATAAAATCAACATCATAATCCATCCCTGTTTGATTTGGTTGTGACCATTGTTCCAATGAAAATATCACGTCACCGTCTTCAGCTATTTTAATATAGTACCACAGAGGATTGGGCTGAGTATATAAGCAATCATAATAAGGCCCGGATTCTGCACTTCCTCCATTACTTGCAGAAGGAATATCCTGTCCGAAGTCACCACCAGGACAAGCTGGTTCAGCAAATTCACAAGAAGTGTTTTGAGCCCTCAAAAAAGAAGTGCTCAACAATGACAAAATTAAAATTACTCCAAAATAAAAACTTTTCATACCAATCAAAAGTGTGTGTTAATTTTTCTATCTATTAAATTGTCTCAAACATTTTTATTTTCAGGATTTAAGTTTTTAGGAAAGCTTACAACCCTCAAATATAAAAAATTTTCTTAATGATTATTTAAAATTTAACTAAACTAAATTTCATATAGGTTCAAAACAAAAAAACCGGCAAAATAAATTTTACCGGTTCTTATCCTTATTTTTTTGGGTTTATCTTCTTGGCGGGCCGCCGTTTCCTTCTTCTAAATCCGTATTGAAGATTTTAACCTTATCCCCCTTTTTAATTCCGCTTTTGATTTCTGTATAAACCCCGTCGGAAATTCCAATCTCCAGTATCTTTTTCTGGTACACCGGCGCCTTGTATGTTTCGGTTCCCGGTTTTAAAATTTCCACAAAAGGTCTTCCCTTGTCATCGTACTGAATATGTGCAGATTCCAATGCCAATACATTTTTAGCTTCAGATAAAATCACTTCGGCATTCGCACTATAATTGGCACGAAGGAAAATATCTTTTTTCAAATCCACATCGGCTTTGATTTCAAACTGCACGATTCCACTGGTATCGACTCCGCTGGGCGAAATGTAATTCAGGATCCCTTTGAACTCCTCATCGGGCAGAGCTCCGATGGTTATGGTCAGCGGCATTCCTTCTTTTAATTTCCCAACATCGGCTTCATCTACATTTCCTTCAAAAATCATTTCGTTCACATCAGCCATTGTTGCGATGGTCGTTCCTACACTGAAATTATTGATTTCCTGAACCGTATTTCCAATTTCCACCGGGATAGATAATATCATCCCCGAAATGGTTGCCCTGATTTGAATAGTAGCATATTTCTCCAATCCGGGTGCGATTCCGGTTTGCGCAATTTTATAATCGCTTTGAGCCGCTTTCAGACTTTGCTGCGCCAACTGGTAGCTCGACAAGGCGTTGTCATAATCCTGTTTTGGAAGAACTCCCTGGTCATAAAGCGATTTTGTTCTGTTGAATTTAATTTCTTCGTTGTTCAGGGTGATTTTGGCTGAATTGATCTGCTGCTGGGCAGCATTCAGACTTTGGACATTTGGAATGACTTTCAAAGTGGCAATCAGGGCTCCTTTTTCTACCGTTTCTCCCTCTTTGACATGAATTTCAGAAATCACGCCCGAAATATTAGGTTTGATTTCAATTACCTCACGCGGTTTTACAGAACCTGTGGCTACTGCTTTTGTGGAAATGTCACGAACAACGGCTTCTGTTGTTTCATACTTTTCATTTTCCTGTGTACTTGTTTTGTACATATAAAACAGGGCGGCAACCACCGCGACCACAAATACTACAATCAATAAAATTTTTAACGCCTTTTTCATTCTTATTTCTTATTCCTTAATTTCTGATTTTAGAATTCAGATTTTATATTTTTAAAATTTTCCGAACATTTTCTGTTCTTCCAAATAGTTCTTTTTACAGCTTCCCGTTTTTTAAATTCTGTTACTCATCACGTAAAGCATCAATCGGTTTGATAGAAATAGCTCTTTGCGCAGGAATCAATCCGGCCAGCATGGCCATTGTTATCATAATTAGTAATGAAATTCCCAAAGTTGTTACATCGACCGATGCATTTATAAAAGGAAACTCATTTTCTTTTCCGGCTACTACAAAAGTATTGATTAAAAACAATAAAAATGTGGCGCCTACAATTCCGGAAAGACCGGCAATCAATGTCAGAACGATAGATTCCAAAAGAATTTGTGAACGGATCTGTCCCGGTATTGCACCCAGTGCTCTTCTTATTCCGAATTCCTTTGTCCGTTCTGAAACGGTGATGAGCAAAATACTTGCAATCGCAATCACACCGGAAAATAAAGTCAAAGCGCCCACAACTATTGCCAGCAGCTGCAATCCGTTCATAAAAGAAAACATTTTGTTGAGGTTTTCTCCCAGGTTAAATCCGCCTATGGCCTGTGTGTCGTCCGGATGTACACGTTTTCGTTCTTTGAGGAAATTCTTTATTTGCTTTTCAAATGCAACTATATCTGTATGATCGGTAGCATTGATAATCACATAATTGACTACGTCCTTTCTATTGTAAACTCTCTGAAAAGTCGTAAACGGGATATGGATTTCGTTTCTCGGCCCAAATGACATGGCCCCTTGCTTGTAAACGCCTACAATGGTGTAAACACCCGCCCCTATCTTCAGCGGCTGGCCAATCACATTTGCATCGGCAGGAAAAAGTTCCCCCTGAATTTCCTGCGAAATCACACATACTTTTTTTCCGTATTTGATGTCATCGTCATCTATGAATCTTCCTTGGATGATAGGCTTTTTAAACATTTTATTTTGTGCAGGATAATCTCCTCCCACCAAATAATTGCTGTGTTTGGCTCCGTAAGTTACGATTTGATTGGGCTGCTGATTTCGTGGGGCAATCATTTTAATTTGAGGAAAATTGGCTTTAATGGCTTCAATATCATCCATTTTTAATTCCAAAACCCTCCCACGCTGGTAACCTTCAAAGGGGATTGAAGTCTGCTGCATCCAGACAAACAAACTATTGGTTGCGGCATCGGCAAAAATTTTATCAAAACCATTTTGAACACCGCGAGAAGCTCCGAGCAGGGCTACAAATAAAAACATCCCCCAGGCCACACCAATCATAGTGAGCAGTGTCCGCAATTTGTTTTTGCGGATGGCGGCATAAACTTCAGACCAGGCATCCCTGTCAAATATTATCGGTTTCATTTAATTCAACATAATTTGTATCATCATTCGTCTCTCAATGCATCAATCGGTTTAATTTTCGCGGCATACCGTGCAGGGATAAATCCCGCTAAAAATCCCGCCAAAAACAAAATAACACAAGCCATAATCAAGGAAGCTGTGCTTACGCCCGGGTTGTAAATAAAATAATCAACCAGACTTTCATTGATGTTTTCAACCAGCAAGGTCGCGCTCAAAATTCCAATAATCCCAAATAACAATGTAATCATAACAGCTTCCTGCATAATCAGCGTGATGATATGGAAAGGGGTCGCGCCTAGTGCTTTCCGGATTCCAATTTCTTTGGTTCTTTCCTTCACGCTGAAAACCATGATGTTTCCAATACTTACAATTCCCGCAATCAGGCTTCCTCCACCGATTACAAATACAATGATCGTCAGCACAAAGAAGAACGCGTTTGTATTGCTCATCTGTTCCGAAGAGTCCCATACCCGGATTCCGTTCGGGTCAGTGGGACTTATGCTGTGACGCGATTTCAAATTGCTTTTTACTTCTTCTGCAAACTGCCCCAACTCAGTCGTTGAAATTCCGTCTTTTGGTGCAATTGTGATGGTCGGCAGATCATCCGTTCCATAAATTGTCTGTAAAGTGGTAATCGGCACATAAATCATTCTTTCTTCACGATCATCATTGGTCTTACTTGAGAAAATCCCGACAATTTCATACATTCCGCTCCCTATGTTGATGTATTTCCCCACAGGTTGCTGTCCTTTCATTAAGTCCTGAACCACCATTCTACCCAGCACAACCGACTTTTTTTGCTTCTTTAAATCCTCTTCATTCAAAAAACGGCCCTCATCCATCTGGTTATTTACCATATTGATATAGCCCTCGTTTACTCCTTTTACCGAATAATTACCCGATTCGCCACCGGCTTTCACCAAAAGGGACTGGTCATATTCACCCGAAATGTATTTGATCTTGTCTGAATAATTTTCCAGAAGATAATTCAAATCCCGGTTTTCCAATGTGATTTGTCTTCCCTTCTGATAACCCGCATAGGATTCTGAAGTTTGTGTGCCGAAAATGTACATATTCATCGCTCCTGCCTGAAAGAATTCTTTCTGGAAACCATTTTGCAATCCGTTTCCCATTCCAAACAAAACAATGAATACAAACAGTGCCAATGAAATGGTAAGCCCGGACAGAATTGTCCGAAGTTTATTGCTCGCAATCGAGGCCCATATTTCCCGCCACCGGTCTAAATCAAACATTTCCCTTTTCGTTTTGCGAATTTTGAAGTTCAAAGTCCGCTTTTATTTTAAAAAAAAGCTCTTCCATCGTCACGCTCTTACCTGTTCCACCCGTTCGTCACTCATGATTACACCATCTTTCAATCTAACAATTCTTTTGCACATATGGGCAATATCATCTTCGTGGGTAACCATCAGGATTGTTTTTCCTTCATCATTGATTTCCTGTATCAACCTCATTACTTCCTGGGAGGTTTTGGAGTCCAGCGCTCCCGTAGGCTCGTCGGCCAACAATAATTTGGGTTTAGCCGCCAGCGCACGGGCAATGGCCACCCGTTGTTTCTGGCCACCTGAAAGTTCGCTTGGCAAATGGTGCGCCCAATCTTTTAATCCGACTCTTTCCAGGTAATTCATGGCCAGTTCCGCTCGTTTGTTCCGGTTTACTTTCTGATAATACAGCGGCAACGAGACATTTTCCAATACGTTTTTGAAGTTAATCAGGTTATAGGACTGGAAAATAAATCCAAGAAATTTATTGCGGTAATGCGCTGCTTTGGTTTCGTTTAATTTTTCAATTTTCACATGGTCCAGTTCGTACAAACCGGTATCGTGCGTATCGAGCATCCCGATGATATTCAACAGCGTGGATTTTCCCGAACCGGATGAACCCATAATGGCTACAAATTCGCCTTCGGCCACATCTAAGTTGATTCCCTTCAAGACATGAAGGGAATTGGCGCCCATTTTATAGGATTTATTTAAATCTTGGATTTTAATCATTTCTCTTCTACTTAATCCAACTTAATTGGTATTACTTTTTTTGCTTTTGTTACAACGTTTAGTATGGATCCACATCAACATCCAGCCGCACAGAACGAAATGCCGTCACCTGATGAAGCGTTTCGATTTTTTGCCGGATCAAATTTTTAACCGATTTCGCTGATTTTTCGGGCGGAATTTTAATCAAAACATTTCTGATGAACTGATTCCTGATTCTGCCAACAGAAGGCTCCTCCGGGCCCAGAAGATGCTTTTCGTCCAAATAGGGCCTTAAAAGTTTTACAAATTCAGCTGACACTTTTTCCACCTTTTCTTTTTTTACATGCCGGAATGTAATCCGGATCAAACGTAAATAGGGCGGATATAAAAACGATTTTCGCTCATACAAAATTTCATTGACCGTTTTCAGATAATCATAGGTCGTTACATTTTGCAAAATCTGGTGATCCGGATTGTAAGTTTGAATAAATACTTTTCCTTGTTCGTTTCTGCGTCCGGCTCTGCCTGCAACCTGCGTAAGGAGCTGAAAGGCTTTTTCGTGCGCCCGGAAATCCGGGAAGTTTAACAACGAATCTGCGCGGATAACTCCCACCAGTCCGACGTTGGCAAAGTCCAAACCTTTTGCGACCATTTGGGTTCCTACCAAAATATCAATTTCCTGCTGCTCAAAGGCCTCAATTGTTTTTTCATAAGCATATTTCCGTCGCATCGCGTCAACATCCATTCGCGCGATCTTGGCCTTCGGGAAGATTGTACTTAATTGAATTTCAATTTGCTCCGTCCCGATTCCTTTGGTTGTCAGTTCCAAGCTCTGGCAATTCGGGCATTTGGAGAGACGTGCTTGTGAATGCCCGCAATAATGACATTTCAGCTGATTGGAAAATTTATGAAAAGTCAGCGGAACATCACAGTTTGGACAAAAAGGCGAATGCCCGCAAGTCAGACATTCCATTACAGGGGCAAATCCTCGACGGTTTTGAAAGATGATAACCTGTTTGCCACCGGCAATCGTTTCCTGAATTTCATCACGTAATTTGTGCGAAATGTCCCCTGTGATTTCTTTGTGCTTTAAAGCATTTCTCAAATCAATCAGCTCAATTTTCGGAAGGCCTGAGTCTCCATATTTCTTAGAAAGTGAAACATATTCGAATTTGTTTTCAATAGAATTATAATAGCTTTCTAATGAAGGCGTTGCAGACCCTAATAAAATGTTTGATTTAAATAAATTAGACAACACCAAAGCCATGTCCCGTGCCTGAAAATAAGGTTTTGAGTCGGTTTGTTTATAGAAATTCTCGTGTTCCTCATCTACTATTATCAAGCCTAAATCCTGAAAAGGCAAAAACAAGGCGGAGCGTGGCCCCAACAAAATTTTGTATTCACCACGCAGGGTCTTCTCCCACAGCTCTACTCTTTCATTTTGGTTAAATCCCGAATGATAAATCCCCACCAAATCCCCGAAATGTTTTCTGATCCTCTGAACCATTTGTGAAGCAACAGAGATTTCAGGCAAAAGAAAAAGTATGGTTTTATTTGATTCAAGTTTTTGTTCAATTAATTTAATGTAAATCTCTGTTTTTCCGCTTGATAATTCTCCATGAAATAAAACAGGCCTATCTGTTTTAAAATGGTTTTCTATTTGATTCAAGGCTTGCTTTTGTTCCAATGTTAATTGACTGGACTCTTCAGTTTGAGAGCTGATTTCTCCAATCCTTGAAGTCTGAAGCTCATAAATATCAACCAGACCTTTTTCCTGCATGGAACGCAAAACAGCATGTGAACCTCCAAAAGATTTGATAAATTTCGAAACCTTTATCGGCTTCGGGCTTTGGGTTTCCAGCACAATTAACTGCAAAATAATTTCCCTTTGTTTGGGCGCATTTTTCAGTTTATCCAATGAATCGTTGAACCATTTTTCATTTGATTTCAGTTTATCATTGACCTTGACATAATATTCAATTTTGGGCGTATATTTTTCTTTCAGAACCTCATCCATCCTGACATAACCCTTTTCCCATAAAGATTTCAATACAGAAATAACAGATTTCCGTTCTACGAGACGCGAAATTTCATTTACGGAAAGAATTCCGTTTTGTGACAGAGAATTAAGAATTATCGCTTGTTCATCTGACAATTCCGAATCATTTACAAAATCTTCATTCCGGAGCTTCACCATGGTTTCACTTTCCCATTTCAACCCTGCCGGAAACGCATTTCTGAAGACTTCGCCCAGGGTACACATATAATAATCCGCCATCCATTCCCAAAATTCAATCTGCTTTTGGGTAACCAACGGTTCATCATCCAAAATAGAATGAATGGGTTTTGTTTTGTATAATTCCGGTTTGTTTTGATGGAAGGAATGAATGATTCCGGTATATAGCTTATTAGTTCCAAATGAAACAGCAACTCTCTGACCTACTTTTAATTGATTTAATTCATCTAAAGTAATATGATAAGTGAAAGTCCCGGGCAAAGCCAAGGGTAAAATGATTTCTGCGAATTGAAGTTTGGCCATAATTGAAACGGCAAGTTACTATAAAAGTACAATTGTACAAAGCGCCATGTACAATAAAAAAGATTCAATAATTAACCTTGTTTCCTCCTTTCAATTTCCTTTTCAATAAGAGAAAGTTCGCGGCCGGTTTGTCCGGCAACAGATGTGTTTTCCTGCGCACGGCGGATGAGGTATGGCATGACTTCTTTGATTGGGCCGTAAGGCAGATATTTCGCTATGTTGTACCCAAGGCTTCCCAGATTGAAGCTGATGTTGTCGCTCATCCCGAACAGTTGCCCAAACCATATTTTGTGGTAGCCATTTTCAATTTTATTGTCTTCCATTAAATGGGTAAGCAATTCACAGCTGTGCTCATTGTGTGTTCCGGCAAAAAGAGAAATCCGGTGATTGTGCTTTACGATAAACTCAAGCGCATGGTTATAATCACGGTCGGTAGAGGCTTTGTCAGGTTGAATAGGCGAAGGGTAATTTTCGGCTTCCGCCCTTGCCCTCTCCTTTTCCATATAGGCTCCGCGAACTACTTTGAATCCTAAAAAATAATTTTCGGCCTCGGCTTTCTCATACATCTTTTTCAGATAGGCCAGACGATCATGACGATACATTTGCAAAGTGTTGCAAACCACACAATTTTGCCGGTTGTATTTCTGCATCATTTCATCGGCCAAATCATCAGCAGCGCCCTGCATCCAGCTTTCTTCAGCATCAATCATTATGGTAACATTGTGTTCAGAGCCGGCTTTGCAAACTACCTCAAATCTGTTGCGAATGGCGTCCCATTCCTTTTGTTCTTCCCCAGACAAAGGAAGTTTTTTCCCTACTTTTTCATACAGTTCAATTTTCCCGAACGCTGTAGGTTTGAATACCACAAAAGGAATTTCTTTTGGATTTTCTTTCGCGATCTGTACCAGATGAAGTATTTCATCTTTCACATGATCAAACTCCTCCTCGGACTCTTGTCCTTCAACAGAATAATCCATGATGGAACTAACACCGTATTTGTATAAATCTTTTGCGACAGCCAGGCATTCAGCGGTCGTTTCACCGCCTACAAATTGTTTGTAAATGGTTTTTCTGATTATGGGCTTTACAAACGGCAAGCTGGTTGCGAAAGGAATTTTGAAGGCAATCGTTCCGAGTTTTGTCAAAAAAGGATTGGCAATGAGCTTAAATAAGGTATAAGCTTTCTTCAGTTCATTGTCGGACTTGGACTCGAAAGCTGTTTGGGTATCATTAAACAAAGACATCTGGTGTTTTAATTTGCAGGTACAAAAATACTGAAAGAAATTATATAGTGGAAGAATTATTCTTTATCTTCGGTAACAAACACTTGCAGAGTGGTTTATATACCTTAATCTGTAGTGTAAAATCTCATCTGCTACATTGTTTTTGCTTCGGCTCCGCTCAGCAACCATTCCGCGTTATGAACATTTAACACCTTGGGAGTTTTTGTTTTTGATGCGTTAAATCTCAATTATTTAATCACTGTCAATTTTACCCTAGATTAGTTAATTCATTCTTTGCTTAAAGCCTGAAGCTCCATTACCTTTCTGACGATTTCCGTGTTCAATGCTTGGTCTTCCGGCAAATACAAATCCATTCCCGAAGGCTCATTAAAGTGGCGCCAATATTTAAGTGGCGCTTCTTCTTTGCCGATGATGGAATAAACAGGATCTGCCGTGATGGTAAAAATAGAGGTTCCTTCCAGATGCTCGTCCTGAAAAGCAATGTCTTTTTGTGGGATGATGTCTTTGTACCAGATTTTACCAAAAGCCGGTGCGCTGTTCAGACCCCTGTCTTTATAAAAGTCTTTTACGGTTTTTACCACAAAGGCATCGTCGTAAAAAGTATAGGTTTTGGTCATGGTATAGGGCAAAATGCTGTCATTGTTATGAACAATGATGGTTTTCAGGTGGTTACGCAGCCAGTCTAAAGTTTCGGCTTTGTCCTGTGCTTTTGCCTTTTGTGTACCTGCAAACATGAAGAGCAAAAGGGTTAATATGGAAATGGTTGTTTTCATTCTATTTGAATTTTTATTCTTCACAAAACCGGGCTAAGGCATTGAGCTTGTCTGCAAACATTTGATTGTCTTTCTCACTTAGCCGGTAGACAAATTCATCTAACTGCATGGTTCGGTCACTGTATGAATTATAGGTGACTACTGATTGTTTATCGGACTTTACAGAGTGGTCTGTCCCCAACCAGGCCGCACCTCTTAAATCCAGCTGTGTGATAAAATAGGGTTCATCTCCATCGCCCATTCTTTCTTTCCAGGCAATTTGACAAGGTGTCATTTCAAGCTGCATGATCTTATCGCTTTCCCGAATTATGTTTTCTATCTGCCGCTCTAATTCTTCTTTGGTTTGTGCCTGTACTGTTTGCATACCCGCAATTGCAAGCAGGCAAACGGTTAAAATTGTGATTGCTTTTTTCATTGTATTTGATTTAAGGAATTTGGATATTCTTTTATCTCTTTATCTCATTGCCGTTTTTGTCAATGGAAATGTCCTTGCCATTGATCGTTACTTCTGCTTCACCATCTTCAAAATTATACGCGTCATCATAAATAAAAGGAATGACCTGATTGCCACTTGCGTCAATATATCCCCATTTTCCATCTTTTTGTACAGGTGCCAACCCTTCTGTACAATTGGCTGCATCTTCATAAATATAAGGGGTAATTAACGCTCCCTTTTTGTTAATATATGCATATCTGTCCTTAGTATTATCAGCTACCAATGCAATACCGCAATGAAAAGGAAAAGCATTGTCAAACTGCACAGGGATGACCTCCACCCCATCTTGGGAAAGATACCCCCATTGACCATTTAATAGAACAAGGGCTAAGCCATCATCATCAAAGTAGTCTATTCTGTCATATTTGGGTGGAAACAGTTCTTTTCCTTTTGTGTTCATCAAAGTTTCTTTACCTCCTCTCTTTACTACTGCCACTTCTTGTTCGTAGAAAGGACGAGTCTCATCATACTGCATTGGCGCTATTTCTTTACCCGTTTCTGCATCTACATAAGTCCAAAGTCCATCTTTTTCCACTTGCACATATCTATATGGGACTGAAGTGCCTGAAAGGCTTGGTGTGACAAAATCATATTTGGCAGGTGTAATTTCTTTACCAGTTTTCAAATCAAAAATACCCCATTGGTAATTTTCTTTTGATTTAAAACCAACAAGTCTAGCGCTTTCCAATATCATTAAGTCTGCATACTTGGCTTCGGTTAGTTTTTTTCCATTATAAATTATCCCTTCTAAGTCATTTTTCCTATAAAATTCCTGGGCTTTTACGTTTTGCACACCTGCCATTGTAAGCAGGCAGATGGTTAAAATTGTAATTGTTCTTTTACTCACTCTCATTTTTATATGATTTTTGTGTTCGTGAAATATATTAATCTTTGATTTCATTGTATTTAGTTTTTACTGATTTTTAAATATTGCTTATATGTTTTATACCGCCAATATGGCAAGGGTTTCTATTCCAACTTATCCCGAAGGGATAATATGTTGATAGACATCTATCTATATTCATGCTGTGCGACCCCCAAGGGGTCGAATGTTTTTCCTTTCATTATTTTTTTCTATAAATATGCAAATCCGAAGGATTCGGGTTGTTGCTCTCATTGTTTGTATTTTTCAGTCACAGCTTCCACAAGCACAAGGCATTAACTCACTTGCAGATTTAGCTCCAAATTGGAGAAGAATTTCTCTATACTCTTTGAATTTGTTAATTAAGGATTCAGGATAAGTAAGTGTCGATCTTATTCGCGCACTAACATAATCTAAAGCCGTACAACCATCTAACTCAATAGATTGTAAGGATTGCTTTTAATCTTCATTTAAGTCTTCGTAATAATATTGTGCTTGGGTCTGGAGAAAGCTGAGGGTTAAAAGAAATAATAGTATGTTTTTCATAGTCAATTAATTTGTGATAAACATTCAACTCCAGATTATTCAGCACAGGTTATTTTGACCATATAAAAATACCTTGTTCCATACTCGTCATCATCATCTCTTAATACAAATTCATAGGAGCCTGTTTTCTTTAAACTTTTAAAATAATTTATTTTCTCTTTGATCTTATAAGCCCAGTCATCTTCGTAGCTGCTGAGATCTGTTTCACTCCAAAAATCATATTCATTGTAATACAATACCGCATTTACACTTTTGCACTCCACTCCTTTTTTATAAAATGTGGCAACTGTTTCAAAAGCATTATCTTCTACAAGCTTGTTAAATTGTTTAGGGGTTGAATCAAGCAAGAAGTCTACATAATCATCTTCATCAGAATCCGACGCCGGTTCATTGAGCCGGGTTACATTTTTCATTTTCCCAACCAATTCTTTCCTTTCCTCATCTGTCTTCTTTCCATATAGCTCTTTTACATTGATCTCCTGCGTATTTTTGTTGTAATCCAGCAGGAATACACGATAGTAACCCGGGTAATCTTCGCTGTATTCATAACCAAACAGGTAGGAGTTATTTATTTTATAAAAAGGAAATTTTGTTCCCGGACCGTAAGGGCCATCATAAAGATTATAACTACCTCCGGCATTTGTACTTACGTATAATTTGTCTTCAGTAATCTGTATGTAATCATCTCCTTCACCACCGTACTCGCCATACATTTCCGATGGTAAACTTACAGTCGGCCCACCTGCGGGGTTATCAGTCGGATAGTAAACCGTTACACAGGAAGTTAAGCAACTGAGTAGGATGACCAGCAAGAGTAATGTTAATTTTTTCATTGTTTAAAGTTTTAAATTAAATATTTTAATCGGGCTGTCTCAAAAGTAAAATAATTATTTTTGTTGTCATTTCGACGAAGGAGAAATCTTTAATAATCAATAAAATAGATTTTTCGACTTCACTTCGTTTCGCTCAAAATGACACTTTTGAGACAGCCCCTATGTTTATAAGTCCAATGCGTTGGGTGTGACCCTAAAGGGGGGCGTATGTTATTAACCTGTTTTATTTCTCTAACATTTTCATCTCCACATAAAATTTCACGTAAATTTCTTTATTCAGACTGCTCCTCAGGATATTCCTCCTCGTACTTATCCCAAGATGGATCAATCCAATTCTCATCGAAATCCGGGAAATTTCCCCAATACACATCCCAATCCCAGTATGGATGATACAAAAATTCATCCGACCAAAAATTATCATTCTTTTCAAGTATCATAAATGCTCCACCCGGGAAAATAACGCATAGCGTAGTCGGACTTAAAAAGCCTATATTTTGATAAACAGTATTTCCATTCTCTTCTGTGCTCAATGTTATTCCATTCAATTCCCAAGGTGTTATTTTATTCAACTCCCAAGATGACTCTTCGTTGCTATTACAACTCAGGCGATCGAGTACATTTTTATTATTTTCATCTCGCGAAAAGCGACTTACCTCATAAAGAGTGCATTCATCAACTTCATCAGTAAGTTCGTTTCCGTATTTGTCAAAAACTTGCTGAATTTCCCAGGTTCCAATCAATTGCTCGGAGTACAATTGCGCCAAGAACTGCGTTTCTTCATTATTCACTTCATTTGTTATATCATAATAGGACTTTTGAATCCAATCCACCGCCTCTTTTCTCAGCCTTTCTTCTCTTTCTATAGTAAAAGCTGTTTCTGTAGATAGTATTATATCGGTGCTATTTATAATTTGGTTTATATAATCTGCTCCTGACTTTAAACTCAAAATCCAGTTTAGGGCAACTTTTTGCAGTAGTGGGGGAAAGTTCCCCTCCTGAAACCAATAATCTTCATAGAAATCTTGATAATCAGTAGAATAGTGCTGACTGAAGGCCGATTCAGAGAAGAATGAAAGAAAAAGTACGATGATAATTTTTTTTAGAGTCATGATAAATTAATTTTACGAATTAGTTGATGATAAAATAGTCGTTTTTAAAAGCTTATTTTTGACACATGACATTCCTGGGTTGTTACGGTACCGGTTGCAAGGATTCCGGAGTCGTCTGAGATATAGTAGTGGTAGCTGTTATCGGGAGGTAAATTTTCATAAAGAAAAGAGCCATCCGGCTCAATTTGGTTATAGCCGTTGCTTGTCTCGGGACCTATTAATTGGATCCAGACAGTAAAGCTCCTAGTGTTAAAAAATTTAATTGAGGCTCTGTCACAGGTTTCCTCTACGCAAGAAAGTTGTCCTGCGCATAAAGCAATCACACTTAAAAACATAATTAATCTTTTCATAGTTTTTTATTTAGTGTTTATATTTCATTCCCATTCGGGTATTTACTTATTAATCTCTTTTCCGTTTTCCAATGCATTTATAGGGTCGCAATCAATGCCGCTTTCCATTTGAATGGGCTACCTGAAAATGTCTCTAAAGCAGTTTTGTAGTTCATGCTCATAAGTTCAAGTCTCCCATGTTCACCATATATTATTACAAGTATCTTACTTCGGATACCATCTGCTGTGTGATGTAATCAATATAGTTACCATTCCTCATCCATAAAGCCTAATTTTCCATTTTCCGATTCTATGACAACCAATCCTTCCTCCGAATAATCGCCATGAACGGTTACTGAAAAGCTGTTCTGCGCTTCGGTTTTTGTTACAGTTAACATAAGCAACACAACCAGCAGTGTAAAATATTTCTTCATTTTTAATACGTTTTAGTTTTATTTTGTAAAGATAATTTGAGGTAAAACAGTAAAAAATACCCTCTACAGGGTATTTTTACTCTCATTAAGTATTCTAAATTTGTCAATGAGTCAACTTATTTCTATAAATGTTAAAGACTCATTCCATATGCTTTTTTCCCTGCCTGCTTTCGGCGTGGGTATGCCATGCTCAAAAAATAAAAACCGATACCATCACTGTTGCCATTATAGAACATGAAAAAGGGCTTTCACAGTTGGGTGCATTGTGTATGGATTTTGATATTATGACAACCCATTCTTCTGTTGTGCCATCTTCGAAAATAGTTGCAGAAGGAAACGACTCGGGAACACTGGGCGGGTCAAAATCAAAAGTGGATATCACTTTTCATCTGATCTTGAAAATATAATTAGCTGTTCCATATATTCATCCATTATATAAAGCTTATTGTTCATAAACCAGATATATAAAAATCCTTCATCGTCCTCATTTTCAAATTCTAAATATAGTTTTGTACCTGAAAGATGCCATTTGCCGGAATCGGTTTCGCAGTCACAATCCTCATCATAACTTTGGTTAGCGTAAGAGCACATTGTCGAAATAAAAGAACCGTCTTTTGAAAAGTTGATTTTTGTATTTATTCTGCAGTCATTCATTAAATCATCTCCGGATTCGTGAAAATCATCATCAATTTCCACAGAAAATTCTAATTTCCAGCTATTGGCGTTCCAGCCATCCATTACCAATAATTCGGAATAATAATCCATTAGCGGCCGGGTTTCTTCATTTTCATATTTTAAAATTTTATCATCTAAAAACTGACTAAGTCTTTCACGCGCCTTATCCCGGATATATTGTAGTGCTAAAGCGTATTCCCTGTCGCTGCTCCTGCCGGTGTTATAATCCTCAACCGCTTGTTCTCCTTTTTCTATGTCATCAATAAGCTCTTTGCCAGATTTTATCGCCAGAAACTGATTGGTGATCATTTTGGCATATATATTTTCATTTTTCCAGAAATTTTCCATAAATCTTGGATAGTACGAATATTCCTCTGTTTGCGCCTGTGCGTTTTGCGTGCCTGCAAATGTGAGCAGGCAAACGGTTAAAATTGTGATTGTTTTTTTACTCACTCTCATTTTTATATGATTTTTGTGTTCGTGAAATATATTCATCGACTGAAAGGAGATAATCTTTGATTTCATTGTTTTTGAATTTTATAGCTGTTATGATACATTTCAGTTCTTCTGTTCACAAAACGTAGCCAAGTGATTCAGCTTTTTTGCTATTTCTTCCGCAAAGCCCTCCTCGCCTTCTTTAATGGAAAATACGGTCGAACCATGTTCATAATAGGATCCTATGGCTCCCGAATAATCTCTGCAGTAAACTACATTTGCTTCCGCCAGTATAAGCCCGTTTCCTTTGTTGCCCCAGTTTCCCGCCAGTGCCGGGTTAAAAGAACAGAAAAAGTAAGAATTTCCGTACTCGAATTCTTCATCGCTCTCCAATGTCCAGCTTATTTCGCAGGGGCTTACATCCAGGTTTTTGACGTGGAGATCTTCACCCACATAAACAGTTTCTCCCAGGTTTTTCTTTAACCATGTGATGGTTTCTTCTTCGCTTTGCGCCTGCACGCTTTGCGTGCTTGACAGCATAAAAAGGCAGATTGTTAAAATCGTAGTGATTGTTGTTTTCATTGTATTAATTATATAATTATTGATTTTATTATTCGTCTCCAACAACAGTTTCGGGAGAAAGCGATTCGGGAAGACTACTGGGCGGGTCATAATCAAAAGCCGGTCACGGATATTCATTTGAACGGGAATATATTCGGAACGCGAACATGCCTAAATAGCTATATACATCACTTAGATGGAGTTTATCGTTCCTAAACCAAATGTAGTAAGATGAATCATCAATTCCATCTTCATATTCTAAATAAAGTATTGTTCCTGAAAGATGCCATTTGCCGGAATAGGTTTCACAATCGCAATCATCGTCATAATCATAGGAACAATATGTTTCAATAAAAGAACCATCTTTCGAAAAACTGACTTTCGTCTTTAAATTACAACTATCAGTTAGATCTTCCCAGAGCGTGCCATCATCTTCAATTAACTTTACGGATTCCTCTTTCCAACTGTTGGCGTTCCAGCCATCCATCACCAATAATTCGGAATAGTAATCCATCAGCGGCCGGGTTTCTTCATTCTCACTTTCTAAAAGTTCATCGCTAATCTTTCCCAGCTCTCTTTTTGCCTGAATGTATTTATACTCTTGGCTTGATGCATAGTCCTGGTCACTGATTCTACCAGCGTTGTAATCTCTCACTGCCTTTAATCCTTTTTCAAAATCTTCAATAAGCCGTTTCCCTGATTTTGTCGCCAGCAATTGATTGGTAAGCATAATGGTGTTTAAATTTTCATTCTGCCAAAATCCTTCCATAAATAATGAATGGGAAGTATGGTCTTCGCTTTGCGCCTGCAGGCTTTGCGTACCTGCCAGTGTAAGCAGGCAGATTGTTAAAATTGTAGTGATTGTTGTTTTCATTGTATTTTAAATTATATTTATCTAATGCGTCCGGTCATCATCCAACCGAGGCTTCAGACTGCCGCGCTGATACTCGTCAACGGCATTTAAAATTTTCTCCCTGCTTTTTACACGGATGGGCAGCAGTATCCTGTTGGTTGTGTCTTCTATTTGGTTACGGTCTTCTTCATCGGTTTTCGGGTCTTTGTAAATGTTTATCACCTGGTCTATCATAGGAAATTCTTCATCAAACTCCAACCTCAGAAATTGCGCATCGGGGAAATCTTCAAAATAAAAACTGAAATCGTAGTAAATCTCGGCGGAAATGATAATCGGTTCCGGTTCCAGCACAATCGTTTCTTCTACATATCGTTCAGAATTTTCGTTGCCAAAGCGGTCGCGCACCCGTATGCCAAAAACAATCAATGAATCGCTGACAGTGTTTTTTTCAATGGTAAAGGTGTTGTGATCGCTTTTTCCCAATTGTATAAAGCCACTTTTATCTTCAAAATAGGCGGCTTCTTTTTGCAGCAGACCCATGAGCTGGCTCCATTCTTTTTGCTGTGCAAATAGCAGACTGCCTGATAAAAAAAGAAGTATGAGAATGATTTTTTTCATTTTCTGGGGTTTTAGTAAAAACTGTATTCACGTTTATAGGTTGTGGTTTTTATTTCCGTAAAATCTTCATCCGGATTGTGTTTTTCTTTTATGATTTCGTAAACCGGTTCGTTTTCGCTGTTATAGGTTTCAATGGTTTCGGTATTTACCCAATCATTCCCCGAATAGCTTTTGGTGGTAACTGTTTTTTGATTGTCTGTATAATCAATTTTTCTTTCTTCATATAGTGCTTTCTTTTCAAATTCATTGGTATGAAATTCTTTTAGCTTTACTCCATCTTCATCATATTCGTAGGTTAAATATTCGTGCCAGGTGTCTTTAAAATCCGTTTCATTATCTTGTTTTTCGCTTACAATGAATTCGGTTTCGTCACCATATTCGTTCAGGTAGGAACTGTATTGGGTTATTTTATTGTCGGTGTGTGATTCCGATATAAGCTTATATGCTTTTCCGTTTTTAAAATAGCGATTGTTTGTGTATTCAGCTTCACCGTTGATGTATTGGGTTTCTTGCTCCGTTTTGAATTCTCTCTGTTCAATTAATTTGCGTTCATACACCAGTGTACTATCGCTATCTGTTTTCATGTAATAATATTGTGTAGTGCTTTGATCAGGATAATGCACATGAAAAACCTGATTATTGTAGTACCGGTCAAGAACAGCGTAAGCCTTTAAACGCCCCTTTTTATCGTAAGTATAATCTGCGGTTTCGGTTTCGTAAACTACTTTGCGTACGGACATATCTTCACTGTCTTCGGTTTCCATCAACTCGACTTCAAAAACCGCTTCAATTCCGGTCAATCTGCCTTTCTGAAAATGATAATTCACTTTTTCAAGTAAATAATAGCCATTATCATTTTTTAAATATGATTCATCTGAAATCAGAACACCTTTCCTGTTGAAACTTTTTACTGTTTTGCTTTTATTTTCATACTCGGTAACCGTTTTCACTTCCGGCTTATAACCTAAGGATTCTGTGGTTTCATAAACAGTCAGCGGAAAATAAAAAGGGTTATTGTCCTGGGCATAAAGCAGGCTGCCGGATAAAACCATAGACAATAGAAAAAGATAATTTTTCATTTCTGGCAAATGTTTATTTTGAATTCAATTCTTTTATTTGTTCGTTCATAAGTATGATATGTTCCTTTAAAATAGAGATTTGGTCATCTTTGTTCTTTAGTTCGCGCTCATAATGTGTTTCTAAGGCTCTCAGCTCTTCTGTTTTTTGGAGAAGCGTATGTTCGAGCTCTGTGAATTTTCTACCACATGAACAACCTGTTAATACCAGACCTGTTATAAGGAGTGAGGCCAAGATTTTTATTTTGTTTGCGTAAAGTTGGTGGCGATATAGACCTGATAATTGTTTCATTTTTTAATAATATAACTGTCGCCAATTATGAAGGAAAAAGGCTGGATTGTTCCTGTTACCAGTTTATTCTTGCTACTGTCATATTGTAACTTCGCATCGACGGAAAGTTTGTCTTTTAGTCCAAGTTCTATTTCAAAATTATCCAAAACGGTTTTCAAAATCTTTGTTTCCCAATTTCCGCTTATGGTAATGATGCTGATTCCTGTTATCAACTTTTCTCCTTTTTCTAATGCTGAAAGAATACGTTCTGTTTCCATTTCAATATCTACGCCTTTTTTCAATTCCAAAATTTCAAAACTAAAGTCTATGGCCCCGTTTGTTTCATCCTGCACGTAATTATTCAGCTTTGCAAAAAGCTGCGCTTTTAAATCTGGGGGTAATTGTAATCCCATTTCCAGAATTTGTTTTAAGTCAGCTGATAACTTTGCGTCAAAATCTTTTTTCTGTACCCTATCTAAATTTGCTGTTCCATCTGTTGTGAACAAAGAATTTACGTCATCATGAGTTATTTTCCGCAACCCTGAGGGATGGTTGTCAAATATGTTTTTTCCGCTGAACTTACGTCCTAAAATGCTGTTGTAATTGCCGTCGTAAAACAATCTGTCATTTTTATGAACATAGGCTTTAATGCCATAAGAAGGTCGGCAATCTGAGGTTCCACAAAGCTCTTGTACTTTCATCTTTCCGAAAAATGGAATTTTTACCGATTGAGAATATCCATTCATTGTAACTCCGAGTACGAATACCATTAGTAAGATTCTTTTCATAATCTCAGTATTTAGTTAATATTTGAGTGCAAGTTCTTAAAACAGTTTATACAAAAAAATACCCTCTTGAGGGTATTTTTTAACCAAGCCATAGGTGCTATTTTGCCATTTTTAGAACATGACAAAATTTGCTATATTAAATTGTGATAATAGAAATTGGATTTTCTTTTAAACGATTGAATATTGATATGAAGTTACGTAGATTTTAAAAACCTAAATCATCATCATCTGTTTCTTCAAATTCATCTAACGAACCAAAAGATTCTTTCGGATCAACTACAGGTAAATTAATAGCGCTCCCAAATTCTTCGGTAGGAGAATTATCCTTATTCATGGAACTTTGAAATTCAAAACCGCCAAACTGAAAGTCTTCATTTAAATCCATAAATTTAGCCTGATCGCTCACAAATCGTAAACGAATGTTTTCCAATGCTCCGTTTCTGTGTTTTGCAATAATGAATTCGGCTTGCCCTTCACAAGGTGCCCCATCGTCCCAAACATCCAGTTTATAATATTCCGGTCTATAAATAAATGAAACAATGTCAGCGTCCTGCTCAATGGCTCCTGATTCACGCAAATCCGACAGCAGCGGACGTTTGCTTCCTCCGCGGGTTTCCACGGAACGGGAAAGCTGGGAAAGCGCAATCACCGGAATATTCAATTCTTTGGCAATGGATTTTAAACTTCGGGAAATCGTAGAAATTTCCTGTTCGCGGTTCCCGGTAGATTTTCCGCCTCCCAGGGTCATTAACTGCAAATAGTCAATAATAATCAATTTTACGTCATGCTGGGAAACAAGACGTCGCGCCTTTGCCCGTAGGTCAAAAATAGAAAGCGCTGGTGTATCGTCAATAAATAAAGGAGCATCTTCCAACGATTTCACTTTACTGTAAAGCTGTTTCCATTCATGGTCATTTAAAGATGCTTTTCTTAGTTTCTCTGAAGATATTCCCGTTTCACTTGAAATCATACGGGTAATTAACTGAACATTGGACATCTCCAATGAAAAGACCGCAGTAGGAATTTGTCTTTCTACCGACATGTTCCTTGCCATGGAAAGTACAAAAGCTGTTTTACCCATACCCGGCCGCGCTGCTAAAATGACCAAATCCGACTCTTGCCAGCCTGATGTGATTTTGTCAATTTGTTCAAACCCGGAAGGGATCCCGCTCATGCCTTCTTTTTCAGACATTGCTTTGATTTTGTCAATCGCCTGTCTTACTAAAGTATTGGAATCAGTGAAACTTCTTTTGATACCCCCTTCGGTTATTTCAAACAATTTGCTTTCGGAAAAATCCAATAAATCAAAGACATCGGTTGTTTCGTCATAAGATTTGTCAATAATGTTTGATGAAATCTCAATCAGCCTGCGTAAAATATATTTCTCAATCAGTACGCGAGAATGGTATTCAATATGCGCGGCAGAAGATACTTTCTGGGTAAGTTGAATCAGGTAATAATCACCACCGATTAAGTCCAGCTTGCCATCATTTCTCAATTCATTGGAAACCGTCAGCAAGTCAATCGGTTGCGTATTATTGAATAATTTCTGAATCGCCGTAAATATGGTTTGATGCTGAATTTTGTAAAAAACCTGTGGCATTAACACATCAATCACTTCATCAATCCCTTTCTTGTCAATCATCATCGCGCCCAACACGGCTTCTTCCAAATCAATGGCTTGCGGCGGCAGCTTACCCCGTTCTAAACTTATGATTTTCTGCGTTTTATATTGTCTTTCTTGTTTGATGTCCAAATTTTCCATAGGACTTGCGAAGTTATGAATTTGAATTTCAATTTAGCCAGAAATTATCAAAATAAAGTTTTTAACAATTTCAAGTATGTTAAATTTTTAAGTATTCATTAACATAGGCACGAATTTTGAATTCATGACAAATATCATGATAAATTAAAAAAATGAATTAATTCCAATTTCTAAATCTACAAACTTTCAGTACCGGTTTCATTGAGTATTAATTAAAAAATTTCTGATTATGAAAACACAGAAACACACTTCTTGGGACGATGTCCTTTTTGAAAACCGGAACAAAGCTTACGGCGCTTACGATTTACGTAAAAATGAAAATTTGAATTTATTAAAATCTCTTTTCGCGGGGATTTTGTTTGTGGGAATTGCCGTGGCAGGCCTTTCTTTTACCAGTAAAGAAAATACGGAAATACCTAAAAATCCCGATAAAAAAGTAATTGTCACGATTACCCCGATTAAAGATGGAAAGAAAAAGGATGGGCCCAAATCGGAGCTTGTCAAAAAAGTGGCTGTTACAACTGATAAAAAACTCCATGAAAGTGTTATCCCCGACCCAAAAGATACGCCCGAAGTGGAAACACCCGTGAATGACAATAGAGAGTTAGGTACTCTTGTGATGCCAGAAGGAACCACAAATAATGATGATGGAAGTATTCAAACGGGTACAAATGCTACAGAAGGAGATGGGAATGAGGATGCCGGTAGCGGAATTGAAACTCCGACTGAAACCAAAACCATTTTCAGTGCAAGAGAAGTGAGCGTGATGGCGGTTTTTCCCGGATGTGAAAAATTCAGCAATGACAAAGAGAAATCCACCGATTGTTTTGCGAAAAAATTACAAAGTGAATTGGGAATCCAACTCAATGATTTCGGAGAAATTGCCTATGCCCATAACATACAACAAGCGGTAGCCAAATTACAATTCGTGGTAGACAAATCCGGTAAAATTGTCCAGATAAAAAGTATGAACGGTGGGAATACCGAACTCAGCAAAGAAGCACGAGAAGCCATGGAACGCATTTCCAAAAAATTTATTCAGAAAGGAAAATTAATCAAACCTGCAAAATTAGACGATGGTACGCCCGTAAACCTTCTTTTCACAATTCCTGTAAAATTTATCCCTAATTAATGTTATCTGATTGAACATTGTCAAAGCTTTAGGACTTTGGCAATGTTTTTTTTGGTTGTACCTTTGCTTGGAATGATTAGACAAGTAATTAATATTATTATGGGAATACTCTACGGATGTATGGGTGTTTTTGTAATTTTGAAAGAATGGTTTTTAACAGAACTGGACCCGATCGCGGCAAAAGCATTGGGGATTTTACTTATTATTTATGGCATATTCAGGATTTACAGGGGGCTTAAGGCAATCCGCGCCAAAGATTTTTAAATTTATTCTTTTGAGTGTGATTTGCTCTTTTTTCTTTTTCTGCAAGGGAGATAAAGTCGCCCATCAGGAAGGCGAAATTACTATTTACGCTGACCCTTCCAATGAAAACCTCTTAACCGCTTTAACGGAGATTTATACAATGAAATTTCCAAAAGTGAAATTCAATATTGTATATAAGCCGGAAAATATCATTCTCCAAAACCTGTTGGACACAGTGGCCAATGCGGCATTTGTCAATAAACCACTAAACGAACAGCAAACAAAATACCTGAAACAACTAACCGGCATTACCCCTCGCTCAAGCCTGCTGGCGTTTGATGCGGCGATTTTCATCGCTTCGGCTGACAGTAAAATAGACTCTGTAACATTTGAAGATTTAAAAAACGGAATTCTCGAAGAAAATAACAAAGTGGTTTTTGACAATGGAAATTCAGGGAATTTCAATACGGTAAAAGACATTTTGAAGTTGGAAATACCCAAAGAAAAAAAGATAAGTGCACTGGACAATACTGAAATGGTCATTGATTTTATCAAAAAATCTCCCGGTTCCATTGGGGTTATCGGTTTAAATGAAATCAGCGAAAAATCAAACCCGAAAGTAAAAGAATTATTAAAAGAAATTAAAGTCCTGCCCGTGACAGATTCATTAAATGTCGCTCAAATGCCTTCTGTTCAAAATATTTTAGGATTCAAATATCCGTTTTTCAAAGGGGTTTACTTTATTTCCAGAGAACCCGGTTTTGGGATAGGCAGTGGATTTGCCCGTTTCGCCGGCTCCGAACAAGGTCAGCTGATTGTCAAACGTGAAGGGCTCCAACCTTACTATCTCTATGAAAGAAATGTTCAGGTGAATCTGAATCCCGTAGAATAAACTTACCGCTTCTTTATTATCATCAGAATTTAATTTTATCAAAAAAACCAAATAATTATTTGCGTAGTTAAATAGCTACATATATATTTGTAGCCAAATAACTACATAATGAATCTAAGAAGAGATGTATTTCAAGGGATAGCAGACCCCACAAGAAGGGCAATACTATTATTATTGACTTCCCAGTCTATGACTGCCGGAGCAATTGCCTCTAATTTTGAAACTGCCCGTCCTACGGTTTCCAAACATTTACAAATTCTTACCGAGTGTGAATTACTGGATCAGGAACAAAACGGAAGGGAAGTTTATTATCATTTAAATGTGCAAAAAATAAAAGAAATCGCTAATTTCATAGAACCCTTCCTCAAAATGTGGGATGACAGATTTAATAAGCTGGAGGCGGTTATGAAAAATTACAAACCCAAAAAATGAGCATTATGGAACTAAAAACAAAAGTCCATGCCGATGCCGGCAAACAAGATCTAATGATTACCCGAGAATTCGAATTACCTGTAAACCTGCTTTTCACAGCTTATTCTGTTCCGGAATGCATTGAACAATGGATGGGTACAAAAGTACTGAAACATGAAAGCCGGAAACACGGTAGTTATAAATTTGAAACCCAAGACCCACAGGGAAATATCGTTTTTAGTGCAAACGGAACCATTCATGATTTTTTACCGGACCAGAAAATCACCAGAACATTTGAAATGGAAAACGCTCCCTTTGGGGCCCAGCTGGAATTTCTTGATTTTGAATCACTAACTGAAAACCGAAGCAAATTGACCATTCACAGCATTTTCCGTTCTGTAGAACTTAGAGACCAGCAACTGAAACTGCCATTTTCTTTCGGAATCAATATGGCGCATAATAAATTGGAGGAAGTTTTCAAAAAACAAAACTAAATGCATTATGAAAAGAAAAAATAACATAATTTACTGGATTGCCACTGCCTGGCTCGGCTTGGGAATGATTTCAACCGGGGTGGTACAATTATTAAGAATTGAAGAAGAAGAATTGATGTTCAAGCATTTAGGCTATCCTGCTTACTTGCTTACAATTCTGGGTATTTGGAAAATTTTAGGCGTGATTGCCGTGCTAATTCCTAAATTTGCTTTATTGAAAGAATGGGCTTACGCGGGTTTTTTCTTTGTAATGTCGGGCGCAATTATTTCTCATTTTGTCGTGGGAGATAATGCCAAAGAATTTTTTGGGCCGGTATTATTACTTGTTCTCACATTAATTTCTTGGTATTTTCGTCCCGAAAACAGGAAAGTACAATCCGTTATTCCGGCAAACTAAAAAATACAATCATGCATAATAAAAAGAAATTATCACAAAGCCAACAGGATGAATTACTCAAAACAATAAAATCCCGGTTTGAAAAAAACATGAATCGGCACAAAGCAATAGATTGGAAAAAAGTTCAGGCAAGAATCGAAAATAATCCTGAAAAATTATGGATCCTCAATGAAATGGAACAGACCGGAGGAGAACCCGACATAGTAGGTTATGATAAAGATACAGATGAGTTTATTTTTTATGATTGCTCCGCTGAAAGTCCCAAAGGACGCAGAAGTGTCTGCTATGACCGTAAAGCATTGGATGCAAGAAAAGCACATAAACCGGGAAATTCCGCGATGGACATGGCTTTGGAAATCGGGATTGAAATCCTCACTGAACAACAATATTGTGAATTACAGGAACTGGGAGAGTTTGATTTAAAAACCTCAAGCTGGGTAAAAACACCGGAGGAAGTCAGGAAATTTGGAGGTGCAATTTTTTGCGACCGCCGTTACGGGAAAGTATTCACTTATCACAATGGTGCAGATTCTTACTATGCTGCCAGAGGATTTAGGGGGATTTTAAAAGTTTAATCAAACTACTCATTTTGATCTGTCTTGGTTCGGGCTCTTAACAAAATCATTAATAAATTGTTGATAGTTTTTCCTGTTATTTAACATTCATTAATTTAAAAATCAGTCAATTTATCATTCGAAATACTGACGAATGAAAAAGAAAATATTTGTACTCGATACATCTGTCATTATTTATGACCATAAGTCGATCATGAATTTTGCGGAACATGATATTGTGATTCCCATAACCGTGCTGGAAGAACTCGACACCTTTAAAAAAGGAAATGATACCAAAAATTTTGAAGCCAGAGAATTTATACGATTTTTAGACAAAAATTCTAAAGATCATCTCATCCAGGATTGGATTCCTTTGCCGGGAGACGAAAAAGGAAAATTTAAAATTGTGATGGAAACCAACGGAATCACCACAAGCGCCACAAAAGTGTACGGCTCTGACTCCATGGACAATAAAATCCTTAATTCTTGTCTCATCGTCCAAAAAGACGAACCCAAAAGACAAATCATTCTAGTGACAAAAGATGTCAACCTCCGGCTAAAAGCCAAAGCGCTTGGTGTAAGAGCTGAAGATTATGAAACCGGTAAGGTTCAGATTGTTGACAACCTTCCCACCGGAATCATTACTTATACAGATTTTGACCAGGAAATCATTGACAGTCTTTACCGAGATTACGCAGTTCCATTGGAAGCGTTTGCAAGCAAAATGGAAATTCACCCCAATGCTTACTATATATTACAAGGTGATAAATCTTCTGCCCTGGCCTATTACAATCCATTTGAACAACAATTGGAAAGAGTGAACAAACAAACCTGCTTCAATATAAAACCCAGAAATGCCGAACAAGCGTTTGCCATCCATTGCATTCTGAAAAAAGAAATCAAACTTGTAGCATTACATGGTGTTGCCGGAACCGGAAAAACACTGATTGCGCTGGCCGGGGCATTGGCGCAGAAAAAAGAATACAAACAAATTTATCTGGCAAGGCCAATCGTTCCTTTAAGCAATAAAGACATCGGGTATCTGCCCGGTGACATCAAATCCAAAATTGATCCTTACATGCAACCATTATGGGATAACCTGAAGTTTATTCAATATCAATTTGACGAACACGATAAAGAATATAAACAGATTAACTTAATGGTAGAACAGGAAAAATTGCTGATTACACCATTGGCCTACATCCGCGGCCGAAGTTTATCTGACGTAATCTTTATTGTAGATGAAGCACAAAACCTGACTCCGCACGAAATCAAAACCATCATTACAAGGGCGGGAGAAAACACTAAATTCATTTTTACATGCGACATCAAACAAATCGACACCCCTTATTTGGACGAGCAATCCAACGGATTGTCTTATTTGGTGGACCGTGTTCAGGGACAGAAATTATTTGCCCACATTCAGTTGATTAAGGGTGAAAGAAGCGAACTGGCCAATCTGGCGAATGATTTGCTTTAAAGATTGTTAATCTGATTGTTGAAAAAATATGATTAACAGACCGCATAATTTTGGTTAAGTTATCAGATACTTCTATATTTGCGCGTTAAAAATTTCTTAATAAGACACGAATTATGCGAGGAAAATGGCTCATAGCAGGTATTGCAATTATCTTAGGAATCCTTTCTGTAAGGCAGTTAAGTTACACTTGGTACACAAACAAAATTGAATCGGAAGCTTCAAAACTAGCCAAAGATGATGCCCATGAACAATTGATTATAGACAGTCTGGCAAACGATACACTTAATCTTGGAATTATCAAGTACAATTACCGTGATGCAAAAGACAAAGAAATAAAACTCGGATTGGACTTGAAAGGAGGAATCAGTGTGATTCTACAAGTTCAGGTTCGTGATCTTTTGGAAAATCTGGCTGACCATAATGAAAATCCGATTTTCGTGGAAGCTTTGAATTCAGCTGATATCAAACAAAGGTCTCAGGGTAACCGTGCTTATGTTGATATTTTCTTTGATGAATTTGAACGATTAAGAACAGAAAAAAATCAACCTAATTTAAAATATTCATCAGCCGAAATTTTTGGAAATCGTCAAAATGCAAATTTGGTTAAGTTCAATGCAAGCGATGATGAAGTCAAAGAGAAAATCAAAGACGATATTGATAAGAAAATCGCGACTGCTTATGAGGTAATTTCATCTCGTATCAACCGTTTTGGAGTCGCAGAACCTATTATCCAACGTTTAGGAGGAGCAGCAGACGGGCGCATTTTGGTAGAAATGCCGGGAGAAAAAAATAAAGACAGGGTAAAAAACTTGTTACAAAGTACCGCCAAACTTGAATTCTGGAAAGTTGAAGCAAATAATCCTCAAGTAACCGGTTATTTTTCTTCTTTAAATCCTCAATCATTAGGAATTAAAACCGATAAAGAAAATTTACAGGGAATCATCCAGCCTGCTATGGAAGGTAACTCTTTGTTTTCTGTGGCGTTAAAAGACACAGCCATCATCAATGACATATTGACTTCAAAAAACCTGAAAGCCAATATGCCTTCGAGCATAAGAAATTTTAAATATTTCTGGGCCAATAAACCGGTACAAAGCAGAGATTCCAACGTAAATGGCAACTTTCTTTCTCTGTATGCCTTGAGCGGTGATCAAAATAATGCACCGTTGCTTCCGGGCGATGTGATTGACGAAGCGGTAGGTGAAAGAAATGCAGGTTCTATTTCCAACCAGCCCATTGTCACCATGAGAATGAATTCCGAAGGAGCTCAGAAGTGGTCTAAGATTACAGAAGAAAATGTTGGAAATTCTATTGCCATTGTTTTGGATAACATGGTTTATTCTGCTCCGAATATCAACGAGAAAATCGCGGGAGGAAGTTCTCAGATTTCAGGAAATTTCACATTAGAAGAAGCCAAAGATTTAGCTAACATATTACAAGCCGGTAGCTTACCCGCATCTTCAAAAATTGTTCAGTTAGAAGAAGTTGGACCTTCATTGGGGCAGGAAGCGATTAACAGTTCAGTAATTGCCTTTGCCGCTGTATTTTTATTGATTCTTATATGGATGATTTTCTATTACAACAGAGCAGGTATTTACGCAGACATAGCGGTAACCATCAACACCTTATTCCTTTTGGGATTAATGGTCGGATTGTTTGGCGCTACCCTTTCCTTGCCAGGTATAGCGGGTATCATCCTTACGCTGGCCATTGCGATTGACGCAAACATTATTATTAATGAAAGGGTAAAAGACGAATTGGATCATCACGGGAAAAGTCTGAAAGAAGCAGTTTCCATTGCTTACTCTTGGAAAGGAGCTATTTCAGCGATTGTCGATTCACACGTCACATCAATTATTACAGCAGCTATCTTATACATATTTGGTAAAGGGCCGGTTCAGGGATTTGCCATTACCTTATTAATCGGGTTGTTCTGTTCATTGTTTACCGCAATTTTCCTTACAAAAATATTTGTGGACAAAAGACTGGAAGAAGGCAAACCAATGCCGTTCTATACCAAGCTAACACAAAACTGGTTCCAGGGACTGAATATTGACTTTATGTCTAAAAGAAAAATGTTCTACATCATTTCAATTGTAATATCATTGGTATGTGTTGCCGTGATTTTCACAAGAGGATTTGACATGGGAGTTGATTTTGAAGGAGGTCGAACTTATACTGTTCGTTTTGAAAAGCCTATTGATGCAAATCAGGTAAGGGTAAATCTTGAAAAAACTTTGACAGATGATGAAGGGAATTCTTCTGCGCCAACCGTCAAAATTTTCGGTCCGTCCAATCAGGTTAAAATCACAACCAAGCTAAAGGCCAATGAAGAATCAACAGCAGTAGATGAAGAGATCAAACGAAAAGTATACGAAGGAGTAAAAACTTTGCTTCCGGAAGGAATGACTTATGAGCAATTTTCAGCAGATAAAACACCCATTGGAATTATGTCTGTTGTAAAAGTGGGACCAAGCATAGCCGATGACACAACAAGAGCATCTGTCATTGCCGTTGTTCTCGCCTTGATTGCAGTAGGAATTTATATCCTCATCCGTTTCAAATGGCAGTTTGGTGTGGGAATCATTGCCGGTGCCTTGCATGACGTGATTGTCATCTTAGGTTTGTTTGCAGCTTTGCATGGAATTCTACCGTTTAACCTGGAAATTGACCAGGCCTTTATCGCGGCCATCTTAACGGTAATTGGTTATTCCATCAATGACTCGGTGATTATCTTTGACCGTATCCGTGAATATTTAGGTTTGTATCCTCGTATGCCATTCGCAGAATTAATCAATAAAGCGACAAACAATACGCTTTCAAGAACCTTGAACACCTCCATCAGTATGTTACTTGTAGTTGTCATCATCTTTATTTTTGGTGGGGAAACCATCAAAGGATTTATGTTTGCAATGATCATTGGAGTTGTAGTAGGTACTTATTCGTCTATCTACATTTCCTCACAGGTAATGTATGATTTGACAAAAGGCAAAATCAAGCACGATCAGGATTTAATGAATTAACAATCCTAATAAAATATTAAATTAGAAACTCCGAAGCTTATTTCGGAGTTTTTTATTTTTAAGTTAATTATCTTTGTCAGATGAATTTTTCAATTATGCTTCCTGCTTTTATCAGTTTTGAGGAAATTACCGTTATCCTTATCCTGTCAGTAATCATATTCGGGCCAAAGAAAATCCCTGAAATTGCACGTGGTTTGGGAGAGGGTGTGAGAGCTATGAAGAAAGCAACGGAAGACATTAAACGTGAAATCATGAACCCGGTAGATGAAATCAATCCGGTAAAAAATATTCAGGACACTATACAAAAATCAAAAGATGAATTGACTGAATCTGTTACCAATCTGCCCAATCCGAAAAAAGAAATTGAAGAAACACTGGACGATGTTGTAGGGCCAATAAAACGGAAATAAGACGTGCAGGAAATCATTCAATTAGATAAAGACGTTTTTTTATATCTGAACAACCTCGGAAACTCGTCTTGGGATGAATTCTGGAAGTTCGTATCTTATAAATTCAGTTGGATTCCGTTTTATGCTTTTCTCTTGTTCCTGATTTGGAAAAATTTCGGATGGAAAAAAACCTTGGTCATTCTTCTTCTCACTGCCCTGATGATCATTGCTGCAGATCAGTTGACCAATCTATTAAAAGACAATATAAAAAGATTAAGACCCTGCTTTACCCAAGATCTTGAAGGATTAATGAGACCCATTGGTTGTGAAAGAAGCGGCCAATATGGTTTTACTTCCGCCCATTCTGCAAATCATTTTGCACTCGCCATATTTTTGGGATTGATATTTAAATCCCAGATCAAATGGTTTATATACTTCTTAATGATTTGGGCAGGAGTCGTAGCTTACAGCCGAATCTATTTAGGCGTTCATTTTCCTCTTGATATAATTTGTGGAAGTATAATTGGAATTTTATTTGGATGGCTGAGCTTTAAATTCTACAATTGGATTTTACTCAGGCATGAATCCTTTTTCCTTCAGAAATAACCGGTTCCGTTAAGAAACTTTCTTTTTTTTCTTAAACCTTTTTTTGAGTATTTTCAGCACATCTCGAAGCCCAAAACCACGGGCGTGTAAAGCCATAAGGTAATAAAAGAAAACATCTGCTGCTTCCTCAAGAAAATTCTCATCACTCCCCTGTTCCGAAGCAATCACCATTTCTACAGACTCCTCTCCCATCTTCTTGGCAATCTGGGAGGTTCCGCGTTGATAATATCTCTTGATTTTATCATCCGGAGAATCGGGGCGTTTGCCATTCTCAATTTTTTCTTCCATTTTTTTTAGGAAGGGAAAATCTTTTGAATACTCAGTCTTTTTAGGTGTTTCCATCTATCTTTTCTGAACCGTAAAAATATCAAAAAAAATCTTTCAAAAAATTTATTTCTTTAGTTTATTTCCTAATTAATCTTATCAAAAAGAATCTTAGTCTTTCTGTAGAAGCTCTCCCGGGATTAATTTCATTGTGAGCGTTGTCTCTAGCAGTACTTTACAATGTTGTTTTTATATTTCTTCCCTGATTTTTCTATCGCTTCTTTTTTTATGGATCAAAATTCTCTCATTGGACGAAACGTCCATTTTTTCTTTGGTTTCCCAACCAAAAACTTTAAAGGAATATTCATGCTTATCCAGAAGATAATCATAAGGGCCTTTAGGCGAAATCAATTTCACCAATACCGGAGCCATTTCAAGGGAAATAAATACACCCATAATAAATAATGAGGCCAATCCAAGTATTTTATTGTTCTTGCTTAATTCATTCAAAGCCTGCATTCTCGCGGCAAATCCTGTATAATTATCTTCTGTGGGCCTGGCCGCCTCCAATTCTTTTTGCTTCTGAATTGCCAACGCGTCTACTTCCTTGTCGAGTTCATCCAAACGCGGTTTCATTTGTGCCATGTAAGCATCCAATTCCGCTTTTTTCGCATTTTTGATTTCCTCTTTTCGTTTTGCATTTGGCCCGTAACCTACTTTACCGGTTGTTGTTTCGGTTGGGGTTCCTACTACTTCTTTTTCCAATTCGGAAGACACCAGGTTATATTCGCTCCGAAGAGAATTAATCCTCGTATAAATCTCATTTCGTTCATTAGAAAAATTTCCCGAAAGTTGTACATATCTTTTATTAACAGAATCTTGTAAAACGGTTTTATTCCGGTTGATGATTACATTTAACTGCTTGTCTATTTCCTTCTCAAAAATT